>Ga0209751_10000634_pt1 | contig 37633 bp, 40 predicted proteins | sample RifCSP13_1_FD_184019 | JGI IMG/M metagenome (GOLD analysis project Ga0209751, IMG submission 184019) | Soil microbial communities from Rifle, Colorado - Rifle CSP2_sed 13_1 (SPAdes) (version 2) | ecosystem: Environmental > Terrestrial > Deep subsurface > Rock core/Sediment | place: Rifle...
CTTCGCGACCTGGACGTCCGGCGTCCCGAGGTTCACGTTGAACGCGATCAGCGGCGCCCGGGCGCCGACGACGCTCGCGCCCGCGGTCGGATGGAGCTGACTCGGACCGAAGTCCGGGGCGCGCTCCGGGTTCGTCTTGATCTCCTCTCGGAGGCCCTCGAACTCCCCCTTCCGGATGTCCGGCAGCGCCCGTCGCTCCGGCCGCGTCGCAGCCTCCTCATAGAGGTACACGGGGACCTTCAGCTCCCGCGCGATGCGCTCGCCGACCGCGCGGGCAATCGCGACGCATTCCTCCATCGTGACCCCCGATACGGGGACGAACGGGCACACGTCGAGCGCGCCGATCCGCGGATGCTCGCCCCTGTGGACCGTGAGGTCGATCAGCGCGACGGCCTTCTCGGCGCCGCGGAACGCGGCCTCTGCGACCGCCTTCCGGTCCCCGATGAACGTGACCACCGCGCGGTTGTGGTTCGCGTCCATCTCGACGTCGAGGAGCTTCGTTCCCGGAACGGAACGGATCGCGTCCGCGATCGCGTCGACGACTTCCTTGCGGCGCCCCTCGCTGAAGTTCGGGACGCACTCCACGATCTCGCGCGCCATCGGACGGCCTCGACGCGGGTGCGGAACGGGACGCGCACTAAGAACCTTTCACCGGGGGGACGGCGGGCCCTCTCCCGATGAGATGCGTCCTTTCGGGAAGGAATAGACTGGCCGACCGACGAGTATAAATAAAGCTCGTTTCATCCGTGCGGTCGCAAGCGATTCGAAAGGGAGGAGGCACACTTGCGGGGTGGTTCTATGAGGTTCGTCAAGCTAGCTTTAGCTATCGCCGTTGCCGGCATCCTGCTCGTCCCGCTGCTCCCGTCCGCGAGGGCACCGCCCCTCGTGCCGTACGAGGCGCAGGGCCTCGCCACGAACGAGGCGGGGACCCCGTTGGGGCTCGGCACGCCGATCCGCACGTTCATCGACGGCGTGGACTACTCCAACCTGACCGTCACGTACCGGCCGGACGGGTCGTACCAAACCCAGATCGCGGGGAACTACTACATCGGGCCGTCCTCGGAGACGCCGTGGCTGAAGGAAGGCGGGGACCCTGGGAACCCGGTCGCGTTCGCGAGCGGGGACCTCACGACGGGCGGACGGCTCTTCCGGCAGGGCGCGACGTGGCAGACCGCAATCTTCCAGAGCCTGAACCTCCAGGAGGCGGTGTCCGCGAAGCAGCCCGCACTCCTGAAGATCCAGACTGTGACGACCCGCCCCGCGGACACGCTCAGCCAGTACACGTACCTCTGCAACCCCACGGGGACCGCGGTGAACCTGGCGGCCTACTACTTCCAGCGCGACGGGCTCGGCACGTTCAACGGCCCCACCGTGAACCTCGTCGGGACGATTGGCGCGAACGCGAAGCTCTTCGGGGACCTCCAGACCACGACCTACCTGACCACGAACGGGGACGCGCTGAAGCTCATGTGGCGGAACCCGGGCGGGGCCGACTCGCCGTTCGGCGGATCGGACGTCGTCGTCGACCGCGTCGAATTCAACGCGAGCTCGCTCGGCGCCCTCACCTGGGAGCCCGGGAACACGATCATGTCGGACGCGCCCGCACCGGGCCTCGGACAGGAGATCCACCGTACGACGACGTGCGTGGACACGAACCAGGGCCCTGACTTCACGCTGGGTCCCGAGACAGGCCGGCCCACCGCGCCGTCCGTGACCGTGTCGACCCCGAACGGCGGGGAGGTCTGGACGGGCGGCACGCCCCACCGAATCTTCTGGAACATGTCGGATGCCCAGGAGGCGAACACGGCCCTCACCGTGCGGATCAACTACTCCCTCGACAGCGGGGCGTCGTGGATCACGATCGTCCCGAGCCAACCCGGCACCGTGAATCCCAGTTCGTACAACTGGAACCCGATCCCATCCGTCGACACGACGTCGGCCCGCGTGCAGGTGTGCGCGACGGACTCGACGCTCCTGACGGGATGCGACGCATCGAACAACGACTTCACGATCGACAACACGCCGCCGCGCGTCACGCTCCCGACCCCGGGCCGCGGGGCCGTGAACGTGCCGCCGGACCAGGACGTCACGATCGTGTTCTCGGAGTCGATGAACCGCGCCGCGACGGAGGGAGCGTTCTCGATCACCCCGGACCCGGGCCCGACGACGAAGGCCTTCTCCTGGTCCCAGACCACGTTCCCGGACGACACCCTGTTCGTCCCGCTGAACACCCTCGCGTTCGGGCAGACGTACACGATCACGATCACCACCGCCGCGAGGGACGCGAGCAACCCAGGGAAGAACCTGATCCCCTCCGACTCGTGGACGTTCACGGTCGTCACGAACACGTTCCCGACGATTTCCGTCTCCGCGCCGACGAGCTCGGCGTGGTGGACGGGCAACACGGTCCACCGGATCGCATGGACGATGAACGACGTGGAGACGCCGAAGGCGAACCTCGTCGTCTACCTGAACTACACGAGCGCCTCCGCGGGGAACGGGAACATCGGGGTCGTGACCGGCGTGGAGTTCCTCGACTGGACGACGCCGGCGATCACCGCCACGGATGTGCGCGTCACCGCCACGGTGATCGACGGGTTCGGCTACCAGGGGAACGACCTGACCCCCCAGTTCCGGATCGACACCACGCCGCCCTCCGCCACGACCGTGCCCGTGAACTCCGCCACGAATGTGCCGCTGACCCAGGCGATCGTGCTGACGTTCAACGAGGCGATGGACCAGACATCCGTCCAGAACGGATTCTCGATCGCCCCGGACGTCGGCGGCAAGGCGTTCGTCTGGGCGGGGAACGTCCTGACCGTCAACCACGATGCGTTCACCGGGGACACCCCGTACACGGTCACCGTGACGGGAGCGAAGGACGGCTCCGACACCGGGAACACGATGCCGACCCTGACGGTCCAGTTCCGGACGATCGCGAACAACGCGCCGACGGTCAGCGTCATCTCACCCGCCGCCGGAGCTCAGTTCAAACCCGGGGACCCGATTCTAATCACCTGGACGATGGACGATGACCACACGTCCCCGTCCGTGCTCGTCGTGTACGTGAACTACACGTCGTCGGCGGGAAACGGCATCGTCTCCTCGACGCTCGCGCCCGGGACTACGAGCTACGCCTGGACGGCCCCGGATGTAGACGCGGGGGATGTCCGAATCCAGGTCACGGTCATCGACGAACAGGGACTCCAGACGACGGGGCCGAGCGGCGCGTTCGCGATCCGGAAGGGCGGGCTCGACCTCGTCACGGTCGGCATCATCGCGGTGATCCTGATCATCGTGGTCGCGGCCCTCCTGTATTTCCTAGTCATCGCGAAGAAGCGGAAGAAGAAGGAAGAGGTTCCGCCCTCGCTCGAGGAGGAGGCCCAGGCACCCGAACCGGCAACGGCGCCGAGAGCGCCTCCGGCCCCGCGGGCGCCCGCCGCGGCGCGCGCGCCCCCGCCGCCCCCGCCACCGGCCCCGGGAGCCGCCGGGACGCGGGAATGCCCAAGCTGCGGGACGATCGTGGACACGAAGGACACCGAGTGCTTCATGTGCGGGCACAAGTTCTGAGGCCCGCTGAGGTGCCAAGGGCGCGACGGACCGTGTCTCGCATTCCGCGCTGAGCCCTCCGGGAGCACACGCGCTCCTCCTCCTCGTCCCAGATGCAGCCCGCCACCGCAATCCTATTATCCCGCCCACAGCGTCGCGGGGCCCGTCCCATGCGGAAGGAAGAGGACTTCAGCGAGTGGTACGCCGCGGTGATCGACAAGGCGGAACTCCGGGACAAGCGGTACCCGATCAAGGGGATGGACGTCTGGCTCCCGTACGGCTGGTCGATCATGAAGCGGGTCGAGAAGGCCTGGCGGGAGGAGTTCGACGCGACCGGGCATCGGGAGGTGAACTTCCCGCTCCTCATCCCGGAGACGGAGTTCCAGAAGGAGACGGAGCACGTCAAGGGGTTCGAGGCGGACGTGTACTGGGTCACCCACGGCGGGCGCAACCCGCTCGACGTGCGCCTCGTTCTCCGGCCGACGAGCGAGACCGCGATGTACCCCATGTTCGCCCTCTGGGTCCGGAGCCACGCGGACCTCCCGCTGAAGGTCTACCAGATCGTGTCCACGTTCCGGTACGAGACGAAGATGACCCGCGCGTTCCTCCGGGTGCGGGAGATTCACTTCTTCGAGTCCCACACCGCGCACGCGACCTATGAGCACGCGGAGCAGCAGATCCAGGAGGACCTCCAGATCAACGAGCGGCTGATGCGCAGCTTCTGCCTGCCGTACCTCGTCTCGAAGCGCCCGGAGTGGGACAAGTTCCCCGGCGCGCACTTCAGCCTCGGGGCGGACACCCTCCTCCCGACCGGGCGGGCCCTCCAGGTCGCGACGTTCCACCACTACAAGGACAACTTCGCCCGCGTGTACGGCGTCACGTACGAGGACGCGGACGGCACGCGGAAGTACGTCCACCAGACCACGGACGGGATGAGCGAGCGATTGATCGGGGGGATCATCGCGATCCATGGGGACGAGAAGGGCTTGGTCCTCCCGCCCGAGATCGCGCCCGTCCAGGTCGTCATCGTGCCGATCCTCGAGAAGGGGCGCCAGGACGAGATCCACAACGCCGCGCGGGAGCTCCTCGAGCTCCTCAAGCCCCACCTGCGCGTCCACCTCGACGATCGGGACCTGCGGCCCGGCGAGAAGTTCTACCACTGGGAGGCGAAGGGGGTCCCGATCCGGGTGGAACTCGGGCCGCGGGACCTTGCGAAGAAGGAGGCGGTCGTCGTCCGCCGGGACACGGGGGAGAAGCGGTCGCTGCCCGCCGCGAGCCTGATCCACCAGCTCAAGTCCCTGCTCGAGCTGATCCAGGTCGACATGTTCTCCCGCGCGGAAAAGGTGCTGAAGGAGGGCATCGTCGCGATCGCCTCCGTCGACGACGCCCGCGACGGGATCAACAAGATGGGCTGGTGCGGGCGGCAGGAGTGCGGGCTCGCGGTCACGGAGCGGACGGGGATGAGCGTCCTCGGCACGCCGTACTACCCGGAGCCGGCGTCCGGTAAGTGTGCGGTGTGCGGGGAGCCCGCGAAGGACGTGCTGTACGCGGCGAAGGCCTACTGAGGCGGTTGCGGGGACGGGGGCTTCCGGTACAGGAGCATCCCGACGAGGCCAAAGCCCACGAGGACAACGAACACCGCATACACTCCGGAATGCTGGGGGACGAAGATGTTCCAGGAGCCGTACACCGCGCCCCAGATCACGTAGAACGCGATCCCCGCCACGACGAGGAGGGTGTAGAACCAGAACGCGGCCCTCCGGGGGAACGTGGACGTCTCGCCCATTCGCGGAGCCCAGCACCCGGTCTGGTAAAAACCTTGCGGCCGCGTCCCTCCATGGAACGTCCGTCGAACCGCGTCAGATCCGGTGGCGTCTCGGAAGGCGGGCGATCCGGCGCAGACGCCCCTTGAACACCAGCCACGCACGCTCGACCCTCGGATACTTCCCGGGGTTCTCCTCGACCCAGAACAGGAACGCGAGCACGAGGAACAGCGCGGTCGCGACGAGGAGCCCATAGAACGGCCAGAGGGGGATCGGCTCCTTCACCCCGAACAGGGAGTCCGGGATCACGCCGTCAACCCCGAGGCGGGTGAGGTTCAGGTTCCCGATGCAGCGGTTCGTCGCGTTCGTCGGATTGCAGTTCGGGTCCGGGTTCAGCGGGTCGACGCGGGCCTCCTCCCACTGCGTCGTCGAGAAGTGGCCCTTCGAGGCCATCACGTAATGGCGCGCCCCCGTCGTGTCGTCCATGTCGAACTCAAGCCAGAAGCGGAGGAAGTACGCGGACTGCGCGAAGATCGAGCCGTGGGGCATGTCCGCGGACGTGAGGATCGTGAACTGGAGGACGAGGGATTCACGCGGCTGGAAGAGGTTCACCGCCGAGCCATTCAGGACCGCGTACATGCGGGCGCTGGACTCCGCGATCTGTGGGTACGCCCAGGGCCACGACGGGTCCACCGGCAGGGACTCCTCGATCGTCGCGTACTGATAAATCGAGACGTTCAGGAGCGTGTTGCTCATGTCGTACGGATAGGGGTTTGTGAAGTTGAACCGGAAGACCCCGGTCCGCCCGGGCTCCAGCTGCGGGGATTCGAGGACGCCGATGATCCGGCTCACGAAGCCCGGGTCGCGCACGTCCTGCGCGCGCACCGCCGGGACCGTGAGGAGCAGAATGGCCAGGGCGATCGCCGCGGCCCGCTTCATCGGGCGCGCGTAGGGGCGGGCCCCACTTAACCCTTTGCGGCGCGCAGTTTTTTCCGTCGAACGGCGGTCCCGCCATCGTGGCCCGCAGGGAGAATCGGCGGCGGACGCTCTCGCCAACGCCCTTCGAGCAGATCGCAGAGCGTGCGAGGCGGGCGGGCCTCGACCCCCGCGAGCTCCCGCGCCGGTGGGAGAAGGTCGGCGACGTCCTCGTCCTCCGGTTCCCGCCCGGGCTCGACGTCCCCCGCGAGGCGATCGCCCCGGTCTACGCCGGGGTCCTCGGCGCGAAGACGGTCGTCGAAAAGATGGGGGGCGTCCAGGGTCCGTGGCGACTCCCGCAGGTCCGGTGGGTCTGGGGCGACGGCACCGAGACCGTCCACCTCGAGGACGGCGTGCGGTTCAAGCTCGACGTCGCGAAGGTGATGTTCTCCTCGGGGAACCTCGACGAACGGGGGCGGATGGCTCGCGCCCCTGCGGCGGGGGAGACGGTCGTCGACCTGTTCGCGGGGATCGGGTACTTCTCCGTCCCCATGGCCGTGCACTCGGAGGCCGCCCGCATCGTGGCCTGCGAGGCGAACCCCGTCGCTTTCGGCTACCTGGAGGACAACATCCGGATCAACCGGGTGGTGTCCATCGTGCCCCGGCTCGGCGACTGCCGGGACGTGGCGCCGACCGGGATTGCGGACCGCATCGTGATGGGCCACTTCGACGCCCCGGACTTCCTCGACGTCGCGTTCCGCGCCGCGAAGCGCCGCGCGATGATCCATCTTAACGGTCTGATTGGCCCCCGCCACCCGGCGTCCGCGTTCGAGGGGAGGTTCGAGGAGGAGACCCGTCGCCATGGCTTCGACACCGTGTCCCGCAACCTGCGGAGAGTGAAGTCGCACGCGCGGAAGGTGTGGCATGTCGTCCTTGACGCGGACGTCCGACGTTCCTAGGCCCGCAAGGCCTTTCTAGGATGAGTCCGTATGGACCCGCGGGATCGAGATGGAGTGTCCGAATTGCAGGCGCAGCCTGGAAAAGGGCGCGACGTACTGTGCGTACTGTGGGTGGCGGATCGGCGGAGGGACGCTGGACCGCGCGGCGACGAACCTCGTGGCGGTCGGCAAGGAGGCCGCCCAGACGGGGCTGCGAATCCTCGAGAAGGCGGGCCGGGCAATCGAGCCCGTCGTTGAGAAGGGCGTGAAGACCGTCGCGGACGCGACAAGACCCGTGGTCGAGAAGGCGAAGCCCCACTTGGAGAAGGCCTCGAAGACGATCGAGCGGGCGGTCGAGAAGGGCGCCCGCGCGACGAAGAAGGTCGCCCACAAGTCCGCGGAGGTCGCGGAGCGGGCGGCCCGCAAGCTGAAGGAGAAGGCCCGCTGACCCGCGAAGGCTTTTAACGGCCCTCCCGCTTCGCGGACGCGTGCCCGGCGAGTCGAAGCTCGACCTCGTCACCCGCGGGACGGAGGAGGTCGTCACCCGGGAGGACCTCTCAGACCTCCTCACCCGCAGCGGGCGCGCGAAGGCGTACATCGGCTACGAGCCGAGCGGGTACGTCCACATCGGCAACGGCGCAATCGTCGCGGAGAAGATCAAGGACCTCGTCGCGGCGGGCTTCGACTTCACGTTCCTCCTCGCGGACTGGCACGCGATGATCAACAACAAGCTCGGAGGGGATCTCGCGGCGATTCAGGTGTGCGCGCGGTACTTCGAGGACGCGTTCCGGGCGCTCGGCGTCCCGGATTCCGTGCGCTTCGCCCTCGCGAACGACCTCGTGTCGCCGCGGGACTACTGGGCGGACGTCGTGCGGGTCTCGAAGAGCGCGAGCGTCGCGCGCATCCGGCGGGCCCTCACGATCATGGGCCGGAAGGAGGAAGACGCAGACCTGGACGCCTCCATGCTCATCTATCCCGCCATGCAGGTCACGGACATCCACCGCCTGGACCTGGACCTCGCCCTGGGCGGGATGGACCAGCGGCACGCGCACATGCTGTACCGGGACCTGTCCCCGCGCCTCGGATGGAAGCGGGTCGTGGCACTCCACACGCCGTTGCTCGTGGGCCTGAAGGGCCAGGGCCGCATGGACGCGATTGAGGCGAAGATGAGCAAGTCACGGCCGGAGGGCGCGATCCTCGTCCACGACCCGCCCGAGGACATCGCCCGCAAGATCGGGAGGGCGTTCTGCCCGCCCAAGGAGACGGACGGGAACTTCGTCACGGAGACCGCGCGGCTCGTCGTCCTCCCGCGGGCCCCCTTGAGGGTCGAGAGGCCCGCCAAGTACGGCGGGGACGCCGTCTTCGAGAACTTCCCCGCCCTTGCGGGCGCGTACCGGTCGGAGGCCCTCCATCCCAAGGACCTGAAGACGGCCGTTTCCAAGGCCCTCGCCGATCTCCTCGCGCCCGTGCGGTCGTACTTCGAGCGGAAGCCGGAGAACCTCGAGGCCCTCCGGCGCGTCCTCGGGGCCTGAGCAGCCATGGCCCGCCGCGCGCTGACGGACAACGAAGGCGCCGGCGTCCTCGCATTCATCGCGGGGGTACTCTTCCTGATCGTCGGATGGACCGGGGCCCGCGGCGTGGACCACTTCTTCGACCTCCTCGTCGAGCTCTTCGGCCCGAACCCCGTGTTCCGCGTCCTCGCATACGTCCTGATCTCGGCCGCCTCGCTCGGCGGCGTCGCGGTGCTCGCGGGGGCGTTCCTCATGTACTACGACCGGGTGCGGACGGGCCGAATCCTCGTCCTCCTCGGCGCGGGGGCGGGAATCGTCTCCCTGATCCTCTTCCTCGTCCTGTTCGTCCGAAGCCCGGCGCGGATCGCGGCCCACGAGGGCGTGCTGCCCGTGTTCGTGGGCGTCGGCCTGTCGATCGCGGCGCGGCTCAAGTCGAAGCCGAAGCCAATCCTCAAGTGAGGCCGCATGGCCGTCACGGTCTGGACGATCGGGCACAGCACCCATCCGATCGAGCGGTTCATCGGGCTCCTCCGCGCACAGCGCGTCGGGGGGCTCGCGGACCTCCGCCGGTTCCCAACCTCCCGCTGGCCCCAGTTCAAGCAGGACGCGCTCAGAGCCTCCCTGGCCGCGGCGGGGATCGAGTACCTGCACCTCGCCGAGCTCGGTGGATACCGCCGTCGAGGGTATGAGGCGCACCTCAGGACCCCGGAGTTCGCCACGGGCCTGGAGAAGCTCGTCGCCTACGCGTCCTCGAGGCGGACGACAATCATGTGCGCGGAAGCCGTGTTCTTCCGATGCCATCGCCGGTACGTCGCGGACGCGCTCGTCGCCGCCGGCTGCGAGGTCGTCCACATCTACCCCGACGGGAGGACTCAGGTCCACGCCGAGCGTGGACGGATCGAGGACTACACCTGAGGGGCCGCGACGGCGGGCCGCTGCGTGCCCGGGTCCGCGCGGGAGCGGACGGCGAGGAGGTAGAGGAGACCCGCCGCGCACAGCACCCCAACGAACAGGAACGGGGCGGAGGGGGAGTTGAACGTCTGTGCAAGCGTCCCCGCGGCCAGGACCCCCAGGGCCCCGCCGAGGAGCTGGAAGCCGAAAATCACCCCGAACGCGGCGCCCTGCACCCGCGCCCGGCTCGCCTCGGAGATGAACGAGAACGTCGCAGGGTACGTGATGAACAGGGTGGAGCCCAGGGTCCAGAGGGCGGCGAGCGTGGCGGGGAGGCCGAGGAAGGATGCGGTGATGCCGGTGATTGCGAGGGCCAGGTAGGCGAAGAGCAGGCTCCGGTACCGTCCGAACCGGGAACTGAGCCGCCCGAAGAAGAACGCGGCGACGCTGCCGACCAGGATCCACGCGGCAATCGAGACGCCCGACAACTCGGGGGACAGCCCGTAGCCGGCGTGCATGAGGATCGGCCCGAAGTTCGAGAGGACGTTGAACGTCGCCCCGCCGATTGCGATCGGGAGGAGCCAGTACCGCACGTCGCGCAGGACGGCCCGGTAGTCGACGCGCTCGGGGTTCTCCACGGGCGGGCTCCGGCGGCCCCGCACGGCCGCGACGAGCGCCACGGCCGCGAGGATGTTCAGCGCGCCCCAGACCAGGAAGGGGAGCTCCCACGCGATGGCCCCCAGGAGGGCGCCGGTCCCCATGCCCAGGATGACGCCGACGTCCCCGAAGGAGCTCTGGAAGCCCATCGCGCGGTCGAGGTCCGCCCCGGAGTACGCGCGGCCTACCCAGCCGATCCCGACGGGGTGGTAGAAGCCCGCCCCGATGCGGGACACCGCGACGAGGGCGAGGAAGGGGAGGAACGACCGGGCGGCCGTGACCGCAATCGAGGCGATTCCGAGGAAGGCGATCCCAATCGGAAGGAAGCGGGACGGGTCCCTCCGGTCCGCCATGCGGCCGAAGACGATCTGGGCGACGACCGTCACCAGAAGGGCGACGCCCGTCAGGACCCCGACCCCGATGTACCCGATGTCGAACGTGTCCTGGAGGACGGTGATCTCGCCCGCCATCACGGTGACCGCCGCGTCGTTCGTGAGGTGGTAGATTGAGTTCGCGATCAGGACCCGACGGTCCGGGGCCACGGGCGGGCGGATTCCCGCTCGGGTTAAGAACCTCCCTGAATCCGCCCGAGGAAAGGTTATTGTAGGCCCCGCCGATGGGCTCCCGAAGCCAGGAGGCCGTGGACGGCTGACGGTGCCCGCGTGGGCGCCGAGGAAAGTCCCCCCTCCGAACCAAGGCGGCCCCGCCCACGCGGGGGCCCCGAGAGGGGCGGCAAGGGCGCAGAAACGACACAGCCCGCGTCGCAGGATGACTCGCCCGGCGACGACGTTGGCGCGGGATCTGGTGAGACGGCGACTCCCCGCCGGAGCAAGTCCAAGTCGGCGCGAACTCGCGCCAGGTCGGACGCTCAGTCCAATGCCGTCAGAACAGAAGGGGGCTTACGGCGGCCACCTGGCTTCCAGTCGTCCGCCAGTCGGCGATAGCTATATTAGCTGCATCAGCTATTCCCTCTCGAATGCGCTACAAGACCGTGAATCTCCAACCCGCCACCTACGAACGGCTTAGGCGATACCAGTTCTCTGGCAGGAGCCTCAGTGATGTGATCGATCAGCTGATGGACGTCGCGGAACCGGAAGAGCTCTACCTGGAGGCCCTGAAGGTCCATCGCCGACGTATGAAGGAGCTCAAGAGGTCCGGCGGGCTGTCGATTTCCGATACGCGGCAGGCACTGGCGAAGAGGGACTAGTGCCGGCCCATGTCTCGCTTCACGGTGGTCATCCACCCCCGCTTTCCCAAGGACCTGAAGGCAATTGAGCGGGCAGGTCGCAAGGACGTCGTACGACGCATTCTCTCTTCCCTCAGGCTCCTGGAAGAAGACCCCTTCCAAGCCAGACCCGGCCTCGACATCAAGCAGCTGGCGATCGCGGGAGGACCGGTTTTCCGTCTTCGCGTGGGTGACTATCGCGTCCTGTACGAAGTCGATTCGGCGTCCAAGAAAGTCTTCGTGACCACGGTATTCCACAGGGGCCGAGGGTATCGCCAGTGAGGCGTCCACTCGCGGTGGCGACGACGTTGGCGCGGGATCTGGTGAGACGGCGACTCCCCGCCGGAGCAAGTCCAAGTCGGCGCGAACTCGCGCCAGGTCGGACGCTCAGTCCAATGCCGTCAGAACAGAAGGGGGCTTACGGCGGCCACCTGGCTTCCAGTCGTCCGCCAGTCGGCGATAGCTATATTAGCTGCATCAGCTATTCCCTCTCGAATGCGCTACAAGACCGTGAATCTCCAACCCGCCACCTACGAACGGCTTAGGCGATACCAGTTCTCTGGCAGGAGCCTCAGTGATGTGATCGATCAGCTGATGGACGTCGCGGAACCGGAAGAGCTCTACCTGGAGGCCCTGAAGGTCCATCGCCGACGTATGAAGGAGCTCAAGAGGTCCGGCGGGCTGTCGATTTCCGATACGCGGCAGGCACTGGCGAAGAGGGACTAGTGCCGGCCCATGTCTCGCTTCACGGTGGTCATCCACCCCCGCTTTCCCAAGGACCTGAAGGCAATTGAGCGGGCAGGTCGCAAGGACGTCGTACGACGCATTCTCTCTTCCCTCAGGCTCCTGGAAGAAGACCCCTTCCAAGCCAGACCCGGCCTCGACATCAAGCAGCTGGCGATCGCGGGAGGACCGGTTTTCCGTCTTCGCGTGGGTGACTATCGCGTCCTGTACGAAGTCGATTCGGCGTCCAAGAAAGTCTTCGTGACCACGGTATTCCACAGGGGCCGAGGGTATCGCCAGTGAGGCGTCCACTCGCGGTGGCGACGACGTTGGCGCGGGATCTGGTGAGACGGCGACTCCCCGCCGGAGCAAGTCCAAGTCGGCGCGAACTCGCGCCAGGTCGGACGCTCAGTCCAATGCCGTCAGAACAGAAGGGGCTTACGGCGGCCACCTGGCGTCTTACAGCGGTTTCTCTCCATACGGGCCAGGGTCCGAGGCGGGCTTACGTACCCTGGGCTCTGGATCGTTGGGCCGCCATCCCGTCTCCCGCACAAAGAACAACAGGCACAGATCCCGGAGGTCGCGGGAGGCGACCTCGCGGATTCTGCGCCGTTCGTCCTCGGTGACCGTGCGGGCGTTCACGGGAATCTCCTTTGCGGAGGCGATACCCCTCACGCCACGATGTGATGTCCATCCGGCTCGTCAGCGCCCTACGACCAGTAGAGGCGCGTGTAACAGCGCAGACAGATGAGGTCCTTGGGTCCGACCTGTTCAATCTTCTGCATCGATACATTCGGCCGGACCCATTCGAACTGTGTTTCCGCTCCGCACTCAGCGCATGCGCCCATGGCTCACCTGTCACCGTATAGGTCGATGGGGCTTCTCGGGGAGGAGCTGGACGGATTCGGTCTCCTCCGTTTCTTGGCCTTCATCAGTCGCTGGCAAAGAATCGCCCGCCCCCGAGAGAGTCACAGGGGGTCATAAAGGAAAGGTGCCCGCCCCTCACGGCGCAGGCTTGGTGGGGAACGGCGATTCCGAACGTAAGTAGCACAGAATGGGGCTTACGGCGGCCATCTGGCTTCTTCTGTTCGTTCTTGAGCGGGGCGACGCGGACCGCCAGCCTCCCGCCCACCGAGGGGACCTTGAGGACCCTCGCCATGCTACATTTTCACACTAGCCTTATGTAGCAGGATTTGATTGCGTCTTCGGTTCCCAGCGCGGCGGCCTTCTAAGTCGGGGGTGGGGGGAGCCAAGGTGAGAGGCATGAAGGGAGCATCGAATTGGAGGATTATAGGCTTGGTGAGCGCGGTCGTCATGCTCCTCGGTCTGGTGGCGGTGCCGACGTCGATGGCGGGGCCTACGACGACGAGGCCGGTCGGGGACTTTGTGAACGCTCAGCTATTCACAATCTTCTGGACGGATCCGGCGAGGGATCTTCTGGCGGTCGTCGACTACGCGGGCGAGCGCAACAACCTGATTCAGTCCCTGGGAGGAGCTTCCCTCGGGACGAGCTTCGGCGGGCAGGTTACGGAGCGGCCCTTGCCCGACGGCCGGGCCGAGGTCACGGTCGTGCTCGAGACGACGAACGCGTTTGTGGTGGCCCGCCAACTCTCCACGGGGACCCTGTACTTCGGATACGCCATCCCCCAGGTGGTCGGGGGGGCGGAGGCTGCGTTGAGCCGATCCACGTTCCGTCTGGTGTTCACGAACACCGGGGTCGGGGATCCGCTGCCCGACTTGGTGCAGCTCTTGTTCGAGCCCCTCTCGGGACAGGAGGTCCGCTCGATTTCGATTGCCGCGGCGGGAAGCGGCACCTTCCGAGCCGCCTTCGGGGTTCCCGACGGAACACCCGGTCGCGTTCAGGTGACACAGACCGGTCTCTTCATGACGGCCTTCAAGGGGGCCACGGCGGATGGATTCCCCGCGGAACATGTCCTCCTCCGTGTCGTAGGACGCTGAACCTGCGGGACGCCCGCCATTCGCAGTTCCCCGACGCGCGTCGTAAGGATAGAGGGTCCTCTCCGGATTTGGAGGGGCCTCCTTCGCGGGGGGCACCCAGTTGGCGGAAGCGAACTTCCTGGCGGCGCTCGGACGGAAAGTGTATTGCGGTGACGGCGCGATCTCCCGGGGCATGGTTGTCGTCGTCGCGAACCGGATTCCGGTCGCCAAAGGCTGGGAAGAGGAATTCGAGCGCCGATGGCGGGAAAGGAAATGGGCCGTCGCAGAACTCCCCGGATTCATCCGTACAGAGGTCCTTCGACCCGTCAAGGGCGGGTACTACGTCGTGACGACGCACTGGCGGTCCATGGAGGACTTCGAGCACTGGACGGAGAGCAAGGCGTTCAAGGAGGCCCACGCGGACACGCCGCCGAAGGAAGCGTTCGCCGGACCGAACGTGCTCGAGGTCCACGAAGTCATCGCGGAGAAGACCCACGGTACGCGTTCGTAGCCGGGGTCAGGCCGCCTTCCGAGCGTCCCACTCCTGCTTCAGGAGCCCCATGTACACAACGTCGTGGTAGCGACCGTCGTAGTACGCCGCCTCGCTCGCCACGCCCTCCCGCCGGAACCCGCACTTCTCGAAGGACTTGATCGCCCGCTCGTTCTCCGCGAGGGTCCATAGCTCGGCGCGGTGCCACCCCATGTGGTCGAACGCGATCGCGAGGAGGACGCGCATCGCGTCCGTCCCGTAGCCCTTCCCCCAGAGGTCCTTCTCCCCGATGCTGATCCCGACGTTCGCACCGACGTGCTTCCGGTCCCAGGTCCGGAGGACGCACCAGCCGATCGGACGGCCGGTGGACTTCTCCTCGACGATGTACGTGATCCGCTCGGTGTCCTCCCCCGCGAGCTCCTTCTCGAACTCCTTCTCGAGCTCCGTGAGGCTCGTCATGTGCTCGGGGCTGAAGCGGGCCCAGCCAACGACGTCCCGGTCGTTCACCCATCGGTGGGCGAGCGGCAGGTCCGTCTTCTCGAGCTTCCGGAGGCGGGTGGTCTTCCCGTCGAGCACGGATGTGGGGAGCGCGGCCGGGGATATCGGGATTGCGGTCGGTTCTCCGTCCGGGACGCAGACTCCCGCGGCGGATCCGCGAAGGTTCTTAGCCCGACCTCCCTTCGGAACGGCATGAAGTACCGCGTCCTCGGACGGACCGGGCTCAAGGTCTCCGAGGTCGGCTTCGGGGGCTGGGCGGTGGGCGGGAACGCCCACGGCAACTCGTACGGCCCGACGGACGATCCCACTTCCGTCGCGGCGGTTAGGCGCGCCGTCGAGCTCGGGTGCAACTTCTTCGATACCGCGGACGTCTACGGGTGGGGCCACAGCGAGGAGGTCCTCGGCGAGGCCTTGGCGGGCCACCGCGACGACGTCTACATCGCAACGAAGGTCGGCGGGGACTTCTACCACGGCGGGGTCCGGCTGAACTTCGATCCGGGATACCTCGCGTTCGCCCTCGAACGCTCTCTGACGCGCCTCCGCACAGACCGCGTCGACCTGTACCAGCTCCACAACCCACCCGCCGAGATGATGGCGGACCCGGGGACGTACGAGGCCCTCGAGGCGCTGAAGGCGGAGAACAAGATCCTGCACTACGGCGTCTCGATCCACGAGCCGTTCGAGGGGCATCTGTGCATCGAGGCGGGGAAGCCGGAGGCGCTGCAGGTCCCGTTCAGCCTCTTCCGACAGGAATGGATCGACGAGCTCTTCGACGCCGCCCACCGGGCGGGCGTCGGGATCATCGCTCGCGAACCGCTGGGGAACGGTTTCCTGGCGGGGAAGATCGCGCCGACCGCGAAGTTCCCGCCGGGCGACATCCGAGAGCACTGGCCCGCCGGTATGGTCGCGGGCCGGTCCCTCGCCGCCCGCACCCTCGCCACGGCCCTCGCGACGAACGGGCGCATGCCCGCGCAGGCGGCCCTCCGGTTCGTCCTGGCCTTCCCCGAGGTCTCAACGGCCATCCCGGGGTGCAAGACGCCCGCCCACGCGGAGGAGAACCTGGCGGCCTCCGAGGCGCCCGCCCTCACGCGGGATGAAATCGCGAGGGCCCGGGACCTGTACGCGCGGGGCTTCGGCCTGTGAATAAACGAAACGGCTTAACCCGCTCCGTCTTCGGAGAGTCTCGTGCACCCGCGGGAGAGGCTCCTCGGCACTCTAGAGGAACGGCATATCCTCCGGGACCTCGCCGTCCGGAACGCGCTCGCCTCCGTGGACCTGGAGAGCTTCCTCCCTCCGGAGCTCCGGCCCCTCGCGTACGCGAACGCCCCGATCCCGTTCGACGTCGCGTCCTGTGGGGTCCTTCTCCCCTCCCCGCCGGTCCTCGCGGCCCTCCTCCAGCTCTTGGAGCTCACGCCCGCCCTGTGCGTGGGCATCGTCGGCGCGGCGGGCGGATACGCCGCAGCTCTGGTGGCCCACGCCGTGCCGAATGGGCGCGTCTCCGTCGCGGAGGCGGACCCGGGCCTGCGGGAGGCCACCCGGGAGCACCTGCGGACCCAGGGGCTCGCGGACCGGGTCGGGGTCGCGGACGACCTCGAGGGCGGGCCCTTCGACCGGGTCCTGGTCCTGGACCCCGGGCAGCGCCCCGCCCGGGACGTCGGGCCGCGCCTCTCGGACCTGGGGTTCGCCGTCTCCCTCGCTCGGTCCCCGGACGGCCCCGAGTTCCGGAAGCGGATCCGGAGCGGCGGGGAGGATCTGGAGCTCTCCGTCACGGAGATGCCCGCGGGTTCCGGGGCGGACCCGCAAGCGGCCGGACTGTGGGCGCGGATCCTGCTCCGGGACGAACTCGCCTCCCACGCGTGGCAGGGCCGCACCGTGGGCCACCACGACGCGCACTTCCGGGAGGCGGTGGAGGAGACGTTCGCGGGCGGGCCCCTCGACCCGGGGCGCCACGCGCTCTCCCCCGTGCAGTGGGCCGCGCGCGGGGCGTTCCACGTCGCGTACATCCTCCAGAGCCTCGGGGACCTCGAGGACGCCGCGGACCTGTACGAGCGCTCCCTCCGCCTGTTCCCGACCGCGGAGGGGCACACGTTCCTGGGCTGGGTCCACAGCTTCGAGGGTGACGTGGACCGCGCGATCGCGGAGTGCCGACGCGCGATCGCAGTGGACCCGACCTTCGGCAATCCGTACAACGACATCGGCGCGTACCTGATCGACCTCCAGCGCCCGGACGAGGCGGTCCCGTGGCTCCAGAAGGCCCTCGAGGCGGAGCGGTACTGCTGCTACTTCTACGCGCACACGAACCTGGGGCGGGCGTACCTGTTGACGGGGCGCGAGCAGCTCGCGCGGAGGCACTTCGAGGAGGCGCTCAAGGTGAACCCCGCGTACGAGCCCGCGAAGGAGATGCTCAAGCGGGTGGACCGCGGGACCGCGTACTTCGCGTGATCAGCGCGAGCGCCCGCTCCGCGTCCTCGTCCGCCACGACCTTCTCCGGACCCTGCGAGAGGAGGAACTCCTTGGGGCCCTCCCGCGTCGACACGACGAGGGCGTCGCGGACCTCCTTCGGGGCCGTCGCGACCTCCCGCCTCGCGGCGAGGACCGCCTCGAGCGGGACCTCGTCTACCACCGTGTAGCCCGCGAACTCCCGCACGTTCCACGCGCCGTCGACCTCGAGGTGGCTCGTGAGGCGCAAGAGGCGGCGGTCCGTGATCACGAGCGTGCCCCCCGCGACCGGGAGGACCGCCCTCGGCGCCTCGTCCGGCTCGAGGTGGCGGGCGAACAGGCCGAGGCGGTACGGGTCCCGCCTCGCCCGGCGGGCCAGGCCCAGGAACTCCGCGGCGTCGAAGGCGGACGCGTCCCGCATCGGTTCGCGCGAACGTGGCCCGCGGGATAAGCGTTCGTCCCGGTGGGGCACCCTTAAGGCCCGCCCCGCTTTCGAGGCCTCGGGAGAGCCGTGGGCGCGGGAGCGGAGGCGTACGAGCGGGCGCGCAAGGCGGTCGACGCGGGCCGCTTCGACGAGGCGCTCGCCGCGGCGGAGGAGGCGTACCGCCTCGAGCCGGGAGACGGGCCGATCCGCGAGCTGTACACGGGCCTGAACCTCGCCCGCGGCGTGAAGCTCGCGGCGCTCGCCCGGGACCTGAGGCGGCAGGACATCGTCGAGCGGCACATCCCGGTGGAGCAGGAGTTCCACGACAGCGAGCGCGTGCGGGACGCGTTCGAGAAGGCGCTCGCATCGTTCGACAAGGTCCTCGCGGTGGAGCCGGGGAACGAGAAGGCGCTCACGATGAAGGCGTCCACGCTCCACCGCTTCGACCGTGCGGCGCGGCGGGAGGAGGCCCTGGCGCTGCTCCGTAGGGTCGCGGAGGCCCGCCCGGAGAACCGTCAGGTGAAGCTCGTGATCCGGAAGGTCGAAAGGGCGTGCGAGGAGTGCAGCGACACGGGGTTCTGCCCGCACTGCGCGGGACGGGGGACGCGGACCCTCCTGGGGCTCAAGAGGAAGTGCGATCGATGCTGGGGCCAGGGGGTCTGCCTGCGGTGCGGGATCCTGTGACGCCTCAGCCGAGGCCCCAGTCCGGCGGGAGCTTGTCGCCCTCGATCCAGTCGACCCGGTCCACCCGCTCCGAGTGGCCGCACGACAGGCACTCGTAGCCCATCCTGTAGTCCTCGAACATCAGGAGGGCGCGCTGCTCCTGATGGCAGTTCTCGCAGGGACCCTCGACGTACCCGCTCACTCGGTACACCCGGATCACCTTCTCCGGGGACTCGCCGGGCTCAACCATCCTTCTCCGTCTTCCCGCTCGAGCTCCACCACTCGGGGACCGCCTCCTCCCCGCCAAGGTCGCACTTCGGGCACACGTAATCGAGAATCGGGTAGTTCCCGTGAGAATGTTGGACGAAGAACTGCATCTCCGTCCCGCACTTCGGGCAGTACCGTTTCTCCTCGCCGATTTTCTCGCGCCCGAACATCGCCGGTTTCAGCGGGCGGGCGTACTTAAATCTGCTGACCCGGGTGCGAGGGGCTAAGACCCCGGGCGGGTTGCGGGCACCGTGTTCGTCCGCCTCGAACAGTTTGCGCTCAAGCCGGGCGCGGAGGAGAGGGGACTGCCCGCGATCCGGGAGCACGCCGCGTTCATCGCGAAGGCCGCAGGGTGCCGCCGGGCGTACGTCGCGACCCCGATCCACGGAACGGCCGTCCTCGTGTACAGCGAGTGGGACGCGGAGGCGGACCTCGATCGGATGGAGGCGACCCTCCGCATGAACCCGAACGCCTCCGGGTCGTTCTTCAGCCTCCTGTCGCTCCTCCAGTCCCCGCCCCATCTCTCCCGGTTCCAGACCGTCGAGTGAGCCGGGCACGGGAAGCTTTTTGCGCGGCCCGCGCGATGGCGGCCCGCGGACGGTGGACGGTGCCTGCCTTCACGTCGCTCGAGAGGCGAATGAGCCGGGACGTGGACCGGCTCCACGACGCCCTGTGGCACGACGCCTCGGGAAACCGCGCGAAGCTCGCCGGCGACCTTCTGAGGGACGCGAGGGACCTCGACACCTTCCTCCATGCGGGCGGGAAGCTCCGCCGGAACGCCGAAGCCCTCGTGAAGAGGTGGGGCGAGCCGGGGGCGGGCGAGTCCCTGTTCGAACTCCTGCGGCACGTGTACGGACTCACGGCCGCGGCGGAAGCGCTGCACCGGCGGGACTACCTGCGGACCGGACGGCACGTGGCGGAGACGATCTCGAGCGTCACGATCGGCGTATGCGCGGGCGCGGGATGCTTCGAGTTCGTCCAAGAGTGGGAGGGCGGCAAGGTCGACTTCGAGACGTACATGGGCAAGCTCGCGGACTTCCTCCAGTCGAAAGGCATTGACCGCGCGGGGGAGTGGAAGCGGACCGTCGTCGCGGCCCGCCATTACGGGACGGCGTTCGACAAGAGGGCCTCGAAGACCCTGCAAGCCCTCAGCGCCCGGGCCGCGGTGCTGAACGGTCTCGTGGCAACGGTCGCGAGCATCGACATCCGGACGACCCTCGGTTCGCCTCCGGAGTTCCCCGCGACGGACTTCGCAGTCATCGTCGAACGCGTGGCGACACGGGTCTAGGCCGCGGCTACACCTTGGAGCGGATTCGCGGGACCCACTGCGCGCCGACCCCGTCCTCGTGCGGCCGGGTCTCGAAGTCGCCGTAGAGCGTGGGGTAGTCACGCTTCAGAATCCGTCCGACCAAGTCGAAGACGTATCGCATCTCGGCCTCGGCGCCGGGCGCGGTCCTCATCTCCAGGACCCATCGCAGCGTGCGGTGGTTCGCAGACCAGACGATGTTCGTCGCCATCCCGTCCGGGAGGAAACGGCGGAGCGCGGACGTCCACGCCTTCTTCTCGTCGAACTTCATCTCCGGGCGGATGTGCTCCTCGGTGAGGCGGAGATACTCCTCCTCCGCGGCTTCGAGGGCCCTTGTGATCTCGTCAAGGTTCTTCAGGTTCGACAGTTCGGAGCCCGGAACCATCGTCATCCTCAGCTCTTTCGGCCGAACGTACCGCAGGGATTCCTGGCTGATCGCTACGCCGGCGCGATGCCGGACGAGCTCATGAGTGAAGATCCTTGAGACGTCGACGAAGGCCCATGAAACCTGGCCGTGCTCGAAAATCGAGCCGTCTCCCTTAGCCAACACGTTCTCGATGTACGCCTTCGAGTCCTCGCGGATCTTGGTGATGTTGGGGTTCAGCCCGACGCCGAAGCTCTTGTAGCACGCCCGTCCCGCGACCTCGATCAACGCCGAGGAATCCTCCACCTCAGTGGGGGACGCCGCCCGGAACCAGGGCTGCTTCTCCATCCACTCGTCGGCGCCCAGCGTCTTGAGAAAGCCAGTGAGCCCCTCGCGATCGATGCGGGTTTCCGCGATCTTGAAGATCTTGGGTTCGACCCACCGGACCATCGTCCCGCCCCACTCGCCACCCCATCGCCAGCGCCCGTATAAGCGCTTCCGGGAAAGTTCCCGCGGCTCACAGCCATCGGTACAGGATCTTGTAGAACTCGACCGCTTCCGGCTTCTTGACCTGTCCGATGAGGCGCGTCCAGCAGTCCTTCCGGAGGGCGTCCACGTTCTCGTACCCGCCGACCATCGCGTCGTACGGGGACAGGTCGCCGAGGGTCACCGGCTCGCACAGGATGATCTGGCCCTCGCCGATCACCTCGTCGTTGAACTTGAGCACGAGGCGGTTCCCCGGGATGAACTTCTGCCGCTGGACCTCGGCCGCGGTCACGTACGCCTGGTACACGAACTGCTCCCGCAGCTTCGGTTCCAGGCCAGGGTGGTGGAACACGATCGTCTTCGGCGGGCCGATGTTCGCGGGAATCGCCATGGACGCGGCGTCGGAAGCGCGGGTCAGACTTGAAGGTATCGCGGACGATCAGAGGGCCGCGAGGACCTCGTCCGTGTGGCCCTCGACCTTGACCCGAGGGAAGACCTTCTTGATCCGCCCCTTCTCGTCGATGACGTACGTCGTCCGCTCGACCCCCATGAACGTCTTCCCATAGAGGCTCTTCTCCTTCCACACCCCGTACGCGTCGAGGACCTTTCCCTCCGTGTCCGAGAGGAGCGGGAACGTGAGGCCGTACTTCTTCCGGAACTTCGCGTGGCTGTCCAGGTCGTCCTTGCTCACCCCGAGCACGATCGCGCCCTTCGACGTCACCTGCGCGAGGTTGTCCCGGAACGAGCAGGCCTCCTTCGTGCAACCCGAGGTGTCGTCCTTCGGGTAGAAGTACAGGACGACCTTCTGCCCCCGGAGGTCCTTGAGCGAGTACGTCCGTCCATCGTCCGCGGGCAGTCTGAAGTCCGGGGCGGGGTCGCCTTCCTTCACCATCGCGTCCACCGGGCGTGCTACACGGCCCCGCGTTTTATGGCTTTCGACCGCGCGGGACGGCCCGGACGGGACAACGTACGCCGAAACCCACCGACAAAGCCTTGTATTATCAGAGGTGGTTACGGGGGATGAACGCTTATATAAAGTGACCCTCTTGCTCGACCGAATCGGGCAGTCAATCCTCCCCCGGTGGCCCTGATGGCGAAGCGGAAGGCTTCCAGTCCAGTGAAGAAGAATGCACCAGGCTTCGCCTTCTCGCCGACGTACACGGAGTCGCGGGTGAAGAAGCGGGAGGTCACCGCCACGACCCTCCGGGACCAGGGCGGGGGACTCCTCCAGCTCCGCCTCGGGCGGGCCGCCCAGGGGCAGGGCCTCGGGGCCGCCTTCGGCCTCGCCTTCAACGCGTTCCTGATTTACGTCGCGAGCACGTCCGGGACGATCCTCGTCTTCTCGTCCGCGTACCTCGACGCGCTCCTCTGGCTCATGCCCCTCGTCGTCGGGGCGGCGATCGGGGCGGACGCCCTGAGCCGGAAGTGGACCGCGTACAAGGGGTACCGGGGCTCCCGCCACTTCATCCTGTCCGCGGCCGCCTTCGCCCTCTCGTTCCTCGGGATCGTTGTCATCTTCCTCGAGATCTCCGGGATCCTCCCGAACACCATCGCGTGGCTGATGTACCCGCTCTCCGTCTCGACGATCGCCATCGGGCTGATCTCGATGGCGGACACGTGGCGGGGATCGGGGGTCCGGAAGATCGTCAGCGTGGTGTCCGCGCTGTTCCTCCCCCTCCTGATGGTGGCGTGGGTCGGGTTCAGCGTCGACCCGAAGGACCTGACGGGGGGCGGCCTCCTCGCCATGTTCCTCTACTTCATCATGGCCCTGGCCGCGCTGATCAGCGGGTCCGAGTTGCACATCATCGCGTCCTCGACATCCGCCGCGGAGCGGGAGATCCTGACCGCGAGCGACACGAAGCTGTCCCAGCTCCACACCTCCCTCCGGGAGCTCCAGAAGGCCCTCGAGTTCCGCCAGAAGGGCCTCGACGAGAAGGAGGTGATCATGGAGGCGGACCGGAAGGAGCTCGACGAGGAGGTCGTGAAGGCGGACACCCAGTCCGGGGAGCTCGCCGCCCTCCAAGCCCAGCTGGAGAAGAAGGAGAAGGAGCTTCGGGACTTCGACAAGAGGATCGCGGGCCTGAAGGCGGAGATCGACGCCCGCGTCGAGCAGATGAAGCTCAAGGAGAGCGACCTCACGAACCTCGATGGGGAGATCGAGAAGGGCCGCAAGGAACTCGCGAGCCGGGAGGCCGCGCTCACGGAGCGGGACAAGGAGCTCAAGCGGGTCGCGATTGAAGTGACCGCCGCGCAACGGCAGCTCGACCAGAAGGCGAAGGAGGCCTCCTCGCTGGAGGAGAAGCTCACGTCCGAAGACCGGGCCCTCGAAGCCCGCCAGAAGGCAATCCTCCAGAAGGAGAAAACCCTCCAGCTCAAGGAGAGCGAGCTGAGGCTCCGGTCCGAGCAGGTCGATGCCACGAAGGCGACGAAGGAGCAGGTCCGTGTCAGCGAAATGAAGGACTGGGAGCAGAAGATCCTCGCGAAGGAGAAGGAGTTAGGCACCCTCGAGGTCGAGCTGAAGACGCTGGAGGACCAGCTCAAGGAACGATACGAGAACGCCACGAACATCGAGAAGCGCGCGGGGGACGACCGCAAGCACATCGAGGCGAAGGAGAAGGAGCTGCTCGCGCGGGAGAAGATGATTTCGGACAAGGAGGCGGGGCTCGAGAAGACGACCACGGAGACGGAGCGCCTCCGCTCCGCGGTGAAACAGGCCTCCGCCCGCCTGAAGCAGAAGGAAGAAGAGTACGGGGAGCTGTTCAAGAGCACGAGGATGCAGCAAGCGAGCGCGACGAGCAACGAGGACGCCGTGACGGCGCGGCAGATGGCCCTCGACGCCCGTCAGAAAAAGCTCGACGACATGCAGGCGGGGCTGAAGAAGGAGATCGACGATCTCAGCGCAAGGAACCGCGAGCTCCTCCAGATGAAGAAGGAGACCGAGCGGAAGGAGCAGACGCTGACGGTGAAGGCCCTCGAGCTCGAGGAGCAGGTGCGTGCCGCGCGGGAGGCTCGCGCGGCCGCCACCACCCCTGGCATCAAGGACATGGACAAGGAGGCGGCCCTGGCCCGGTGGCAGGATGATCTCGAGAAGAAGTCGGAGGAGATTCAGCGCCGCCAGTACCAGATGCAGAAGGAGATGGAGGCGAAGGAGCAGGCCCTGCGGGCCCAGGTGCAGGCCGGGGTGACGGAGGGCATGGAGGAGGTCGTCATCGAAGAGAAGAAGGAGCGGGTGAAATCCGGGACCCCGAGGCTGGACGACCTGCTCTACGGCGGCATCCCATTCAACTCGAACCTCATGTTCGTCGGCCCGCCGTTCGCCGGAAAGGAGGTCGTGATCCTGAACTTCGTCGCGGAAGGCCTGAAGAAGGGGATCCCGGCGATCCTCGTGACGACCTCGAAGCCGCCCGCGGATATCACGAAGGAGATGGCTCCAATCCTGCCGACATTCGTCGAGTACGAGCAGCTCGGGCTCGTGAACTGGATTGACGCGTCGGGCTCGACGGGGTCGCAGGGGAAGCCCGTTCGGGACAAGCATCTCTGGCGGGTGAACGGCCCGGCGGACTTCGAGAGCCTCCTGAAGATCGTGGACGACCTCGACGCGGAGTTCAAGGGGAAGCACCCGTACTTCCGCGTCGCCTTCCTCTCCCTATCGTCATGCATCTCGGTCCCGGACCAGAACGCCGCGCTGAACTTCGTCCAGCGGCTCGTGAACCGTCTGCGCCAGACGAAGGCGGTCGCGGCCTTCGCCCTCGAGCGCGGGATGCACACGGACCAGCAGGTCGAATCCCTGGAACACCTGATGGACGGCGCGATCCACTTCAAGTCCGAGAAGCAGAAGACCCAGCTCCAAGTGATCGGCCTGGGCGAGGTCCAGACGCGGGACTGGGTCCCCTACAAGGCCTCGAACAAGGCGATCACAATCGGGTCCTTCCAGCTCGAGCGAATCCGGTAGGGCCTAGGCGTTCCACCGGTCCTCGTGCGGGCCCGTGTGGCCATGGCTGTGTTTTTCGGTGAGCAGGGCGAGGGCCGCGTACCCCTTCCGCTTGCCCGCGGCGATCTCCGCGTACGTGGGCCGCTTCCGGTACGAGGCCGGGCCGAGCTCCACGGGGCGCTCGAACAGGACCGCCTCCTGGCCCCACGACTCGTTCTCGAACCCGGCCTTCCGGGCGGCCGTCAGGACCTTCGGGTCGTGCGGGAGGAACGAGTGTACCTCCTTGAACCCGAGGGCGTGCGCGACGGCGGGCATCGCCCGCAGGATCTTGGCGGGGTCGCCCGCCACGAGGCCGACGTCCAGCGCCCCCGCCCACTCCATCTCGGGGTGGACGCTGAAGGCCGCGATCCCGCCCGCCACCCGGTGGAAGGCGCCGGCGCTCGCGAGGAGATGGACGTTCGCGGCCGTGAGCGGGACGAAGTACCAGTCGTACGGCACGTACCCGTTCGCGAGGCGGGCGAGCGGGGCCCTCAGGACCTCCGCCGCCACGTTCGCGTCGAACGCGAGCTTCACCGCCCGCTCCGGGCCCCGCGCGACCTTCCGCTTTGCCCGCGTGAACCGCGCGACCTCGCGGAACCCGGAGGCCTTCGCGGACGCATTCCCCGCGGCGTTTCTCGCGGACGACCAGAGGCGCAGCGCGGGGATCCGGCTCCGGCTCGCGAGCCCAATCAGGCTCTGGAGGATCGCGGTCGCCATCCCCCGGCGGCGGTAGTCCGGGTGGGTGCGGGCCGCGGCGAGCCACCCGGTCCCGTCGATTGCTCGCGTGAAGTGCATCGCGCCGACGATCCGGTCCCCGTCGAGGGCGACGTGCCACACGCCGCGGAGGGTCATGTCCTCCATCATCGGGATCACGTAGTCGTCCGCGCCCACGGCCGCGGTGCACAGCGCGACGAGCGCGTCCCGGTCGTGGAGGGACGCCCGCCGGACCTCCCACGCCTCCGCCGTTGCCCGCGCCATCTCCCGGCGGAGCGCGCCGTTGGTCATATAGCTCTCGGATTCCCGCACGGGCTCACCGCCGGCCGAACCGCTGGGCGACGACGACCCCCGCGATGACCATCGCCCCCCCGAGGAGGCCGGGCGCAGTGAGGCCCTCTCCGAGGAGGAGGACCCCGCCCACGATCGCGACGAGCGTGCTGAGGTACACGTACGTCCCCGCGGCCGCCGCGGGCATCCTCTCGAGGCCCCGGAACCACAGCCCGTACGCGATGAACGTTGGGAAGGCGCCGAGGAACAGGACGGGGAGGAATCCCTCGAGCCCCATCGTGGCGACGTCCCGGGAGAACTCCGGCCACGTCCACAGGACAAGGGGCAGGGTGAGGAGGGTCGCCAGGACGATCGTGTACGCGACGAACACGAACGGCTTGTACCGGCGGAGGTAGCCCTTGCCGAACACCGCGTACAGGGCCGCGAAGACGGCGGGCGGGAAAACCGCGAGGGCTCCCTCGGAAACCTGGAACCGGAACTCGCTGCCCGGGTGTGCGAGGAGAATCATCACCGCGAGGCCCGCGAACGCCAGCGCGATGCCCCCGGCGCGAACGGCCGTGAGCCGCTCCCTCAGGACGGGGGCCGCGAAGATCGCGATGAAGGCGGGAGCCGCCGCGATGATGAGCGCCGCCGTTCCCGCGGTCACATCCGGGTCCGCCTCCCCGAGGTTCAGGAAGAGATGGTACCCCGTGAAGCCGAGGAAGCCGAGCGCCACGAGGGCGGGCAGGTCCCGCCGGCCCGGCGGCGTGTGGTCCCGGGCCCACCCGAGCAGGTACGCGACGAACAGGACGTCCGCGACGGCGAACCGCAGGAACGTCAGGGTGATTCAGGACATGTGCTCGAGGGCCTGCTTGATCCCGACGAACGCGAGGCCCCAGAACACGACGACGAGGAGCATCGAGGCGTGGAGGGCCCAGCCCCGGTCCCACCGCCCGCTCTCCGGCATGCCGCGCCCAACCGGGCCGGCGATAAAAACGTGGGCCCGCCGACGGGCGGCTCAGCCCACGAGGTACACCTTGTACGGCGGCAGCTCCACGCCCGTGAGGAGGTCCGGCGCCCCCGTCAGGTCCGTGGGCGGCGTGTGCCCGTCGATCCGCGCGGACAGCGTCTTGAGGGCGTCGTCGTACGCCTGCTTGTTGTAGCTGTACTTCACTCTCACGTAGCTGTACGATCCGACGGACGTCGTGCGGTTCAGGAGTTTCGTGAAATCGCGGAAGCCAGGGGGCTGGCGGGAGATTGCGTTCGCGATCTCCGTCCCCCAGCGGGCGCCGACGAAGAACGCCTGCCACTCCTGCGCGTTGCGCTCGTCGATCCGGCCCTGCACGAGGCGGGCGATCGCGTCGCAGTACCCGGGGTTGATGAAGTTCTTGAACGCCTCCAGGTTCGCGAGGGCCTCCTCGAGGTCCACGATGTCCTGCGGGCCCGCCGGCGGGCGCCTCGCCGCGTCCACCCGCCACTCGAGGTACGGGAGGTACCGCGTCCGGCCGTCCGCCACCTCCCGCGTCGCGGCGACGTAGTCCACGAGGTGGTGGAACCGCGCGTGCGTCAGGAGGTAGTCCAGAACGAGGGAGTACTCGATCCGGTCCACGACGTCGTCCATCGGCTTGTCGACGTACTTTCCGAGGTCCCGCCAGATGATGCGGTGGTACTCCTCCTTCAGGGCCCTGACGCCCGCCTCGCGGAGGTAGACGCCCCAGTGCTGCGGGTCCGTGCGGAAGGAGACGTAGTACCCGACCGCCTCCGGGCCTTGCTTGAGGATCCGGGGGAGCGTGTCCGGGTCCTTCGGGACGCGGATCGAGAACGTCTCCAGCGTCTCGGGCGCCAGGTCGAGCTCTCGCGCGGGCGCGGCGGGCTCGTGGGCCCCGAGGGTCCGCATCCTCGCATCGTCGCATAGGGCGGGGAACTGGGAGCGGAACGCGGAGAGGTCCATCGCCGCGTGCGAGGCGGTGACGCCTCATAAGGGTTTTCCGGTTCAGTACAGGACGCAGCGGACCTCGCGTTCCTCCGCCGTGCGGAGTCCCGGATCTTCGGTGGGCGCGAACTCCACGAGGACCTCGCCCGCCGTCGTGGCCAGCCGCCGGACCGACTGCCGCAGCGGCTCCGGTGCCTTCCCGAGGATGTCCTCGAGGTGGGAGCGCACCTTCTCCGGGTCGGGCCGGCGCCCCCTCCGGAACGCCTCCCGACGGGCCAGCGCATCCACGGCCAGGACCGAGACGAGCCCGGAGGCGACGAGGCCGGCCCCCACGATCGGGCTGAGGGCGGCGAACAGCAGGCCCGCGACCACGACGGCGATCGCGGAACGCCGCTTCTCGCGACGGGACAGACCCATGCTCCGCTTCGCCACCCGGATCCTCAGCGTCGGCCCGTCCGGCTCCATCAGCTCCCGCGGGCCGAGGATCTCCTCGTCCGCCCTGCGGGCGGCGTCGTCCAGGGACCGCTGGTCGAGGTAGTCGAGGACGTCCTGGGGCTCCCAGCCGCAGGCCGGCGTGGCGACCGGGCATCGCGGGTGGAACCGGCACCCCGCGGGCGGATACGCCGCGTCCGGGATCTCGCCCTTCGGTAGGGTCTTGAACCGGCGCGCGTCCGGATCCGGGATCGGGATCGCGCCCAGCAGGGCCCGCGTGTACGGGTGCTTGGGGTCCCGGTAGATCGCCTTCGCGTCCCCGACCTCGACGATCCGCCCGAGGTACATGATCGCAATCCGGTCGCAGATGAACTTCGCGGTCGCGAGATCGTGGGTGATGAACAGGTACGTGAGGCCGTGGCGGTCCTTCAGCTCGAGCATCAGCTCGAGGATCTTCGCGCGGATCGACATGTCGAGCATCGCGACGGGCTCGTCCGCGACAATCAGCTTGGGGCGGAGGATCATCGCGCGGGCGATCACCGCGCGCTGCTTCTGCCCCCCGCTCAGTTCGGACGGGTACTTCGCGAACATCTGCTCGGGCGGGGACAGGCCGACCTCCTTCATGATCGCGAGCACAGCGTCCTTCGCTTCCGCCTCCGTCACATCCCCGTGGATCCGCAAGGGGTCGGCGATGCTCTCGCCGATGGACATCGCTGGGTTCAGGGAGGCATGCGGGTCCTGGAAGATGATTTGCATCCCCCTACGGATCGGGCGCAGATCCCGCTCCTTCGCGTGCGTGATGTCGACACCGTCGAAGGGGACCCTCCCCTCCCGCCGCGACAACGCCTCGATGACGGCAATCGAGAGCAGACCTGACAACAGGACTGCGAACCCGACGTACGGGTTCAGGATGTAGTAGACGAGACCCGCAATCAGGACGGACAGGGTCGAGGCCCATCGTGACCGGCGGGTCAGGCCTCCGGACTCGCCGGGAGGTCTCCCCGCCTTTCGGGGCACACGGCTCCCGTCGCTCCCGTAGAATCGAATCGTTCCCGAGGTGGGGTCGAGGAGACGCAGCACGGTACGCCCTACGGTCGTCTTGCCGCACCCGCTCTCCCCGACGAGACCGAAGATCTCGCCGCGCGGGAGACTGAAGGTGACCTCGTCGACCGCGTGGACGACAGGAGGGCTCCTCGTGAGAATCCGCTGGATGGCGGGCAACTTGACGGGGAAGTGCTTGGTGAGGCCCTCTACTTCGAGGATCGCTTCGATCACAAGAAATCCTTCCCGAAGTGGCAGGCGGCGAAGTGGCCGGGCCGGTATTCGACCCAGGCAGGGTCCTCCGCCTCGCACACCGCTTTCGCGTACGCACAACGCGGGTGGAACCGACAACCGGAGGGCGGGTCAACGAGGTCGGGCGGGAGGCCGTCGATCGAGGACAGCTCCTTGGACTCGAGGTGTATGATTGACGATAGGAGGCCGCGCGTGTACGGATGGATCGGACGCTTGAAGACGTCCCGAATCGCGCCGAGCTCCACGATTCGCCCCGCATACATCACCGCGACGCGGTCGCACACCTCCGCGACGATCCCCAGGTTGTGCGTGATTAGGAGGAGGGACATCCTGTACGCCCGCTTCAGGTCCTCCAGAATCTCGAGGATCTGGGCCTCCACGATCACGTCCAGGGAGGTGGTCGGCTCGTCCGCAATCAGCAGCTTCGGGTTCATCACGAGGACCATCGCGATCATGATCCGCTGCCTCATCCCGCCGCTGAACTCGTGCGGGTAGTCGCCGAGACGGCTCTCGGGGATCCCCATAGAGGCGAGCGCCCTATGCGCCCGGTTGCGGGCCTCGTTCTTCGAGACGCTCTCGTGGGCCCGGATTGTCTCGATGAAGTGGTCCTCCACCGACATCAGGGGGTCGAGGCGGGTCATCGGGTCCTGGAAGATCAGCCCGACATCCTTGCCGCGGAGCCGACGGAGCTCGTCCTTCGGGAGCTTCGGGAGGTCGCGGCCCATGAAACGGAGGGTCCCCTCCAGGCGGGTCCGCGGGGGGAGGATCCCCAGGATCGCCTTCCCGAGCGTGGACTTCCCGCACCCCGTTTCCCCGACGACCCCGAGGGTCTCCCCGAGCGCGACGTCGAACGTGATCCCGTCGACCGCGTGGACGGGCCCGCGCTTCGTGTGGTAGTACACCTTGAGGTCCCCCACCTCGAGCACGGGCTCCATCCTAGGACCGCTCCTTCCGAAGCAGGGGGTTGACGATGTCGCTCAGGCCCTCCCCGAGGAAGCTTAGGGAGACCGTCAGGAAGAGGATCATAAGGCCGGGATAGAACGAGGGCCACCAGATCCCCGTGCTGATCAGCCCCTGGCCCGCGCTCAGGTCCCGCCCCCAGTCCGGCGTCGGGGCCTCGATCCCCCAGCCGAGGAAGCTCAGCCCCGCCGCGGTGAGGATCGCGTCCGCGGCGCTGATCGAGAAGATCACCGGCACGGCGATCAGGACGTTGTACGCGATGTACGCGAACATCACATGGAGGGGCTTCGCCCCGAGGGCCTTCGCCGCCTCCACGTACAGCTCCTCGCGGACGGACAGGACCTGGCTCCGCGTGACGCGAAAGTACAGCGGGATGTAGATCACGGTGATTGCGAGCCCGATGTTCAGGACCCCCTTCCCCAGGAGGACGGCGATGATCCCCGCCATGAGGAGGCCCGGGAACGAGTACAGGGAGTCCATCACGAGCACGAGGACCTTGTCGATGTTCCCTCCGACGTAGCCGGAGAACAGACCCAGCGGGAAGCCCGCGATGAAGGCCACGGAGACGCCGATGACCATGATCGCGAGCGAGGTCCTCGTCCCGTGGAGCACGCGGCTGAACACGTCCTGCCCCACGCCGTCCGTGCCCATGATGTGGTAGCCGCTCAGGTACGTCATCCGGGCGTTGAGGAAGTCCACCGAGACGGCGCCCTCCACCGCTCCGCTCGTCTTCACGTGGGTGAGGCTTACTAGGAAGGTCGTGTCGCCGAAACTCGCGGCGGTCCAGCGTGTGGCGGGGGTGAAATCGAGTATGTCTGTCCCGTTCCCGAGGTCCGACGTCCGCAAGGACGTGCGCTGCGGGGCGGACCAGGTCCCCCCACCGTCCCACGATACCCGCACGTCGACGAAGTTGTCGGGGGCGGCGGTGGTGCCGTTCGACTGGATGAGGACCTCCACCGAGATAATCGAGTTCGTGAACGGCCTGAACCCGAAGCTCTCGAGGATCGCGGAATCGGAGACGTTCTGGCTGACGAAGAGGTTCCCGTCGTTGAGAGCCAGACCTGTCTTGCCGCCGACCCAGCGTGTAGGAAGGTCCACGAGGTCCGAGGTGAGGTTCTTGGTGATTGCGGCGTTCGTCAAGGGCGGGACCATGGGCTCGTCGACGATGATCGCCGGGTTGTAAGGGGAAATCACGTCCGCGAAAATCGCGATGAACAGGATCGTGAAGAGCATACACAGACCGACCCAAGCCATTGCCCCAGCGAGGGTCTTCCGCTCCTCGACCATCGGGTACAGGATCCGCCCGACGATGGAGTGCTTCGGGATCGCCGCCTGGATGCGCTCCCATCGGCCCGGTCGAGACAGTTTCTCCGCCACGGGCCTCCCTCACAAACGGATCCGGGGATCGATGAGCGCTCCCAGGATGTCGATGCAGAGGCTGATGATCACGATGATCGTCGCGTAGAAGACGATCACGCCCTGGATCATCATGTAGTCCTTCGAGTTGATGCTGTCGTACAGGAGCACCCCCATTCCGTTCCAGCTGAAGGTGGTCTCCGTCAGCACCGCGCCGGCGAAGAGGATCGCGAACTGGAGCCCGAGGATCGTCACGACGGGCACGAGCGCGTTCTTGAACGCGTGCTTGTACACGATCCGACGCTCCGACACCCCGCGGGCGCGGGCCGCCTCCGTGTAGTCCGCGTCGATCGTCCGCAGGAGGTTCGCCCGGACCGTCTTCGTGAAGAACCCGGAGAGGACGATGCCCAGCGTCAGGGACGGGAGGATCAGGTGGCTGACGGCCTTCACCAACTTCGGGAAGCTGCCCTCCAGCAGGGCGTCGACTGTGTACAGCCCGGTCACGGGATGGGGGATGTCCGACCCCGACCAGCGGCTGTGGGGAGGGAGCCAGTGGAGCCACACACCGAAGATGAGCTGGAAGATGAGGCCGAGCCAGAAGATCGGGATCACCCAGACAATCGTGCCGTAGAGCCGCATCGCGACGTCGATCGGCTTGTCCCGGTTCGCCCCGCCCAAGACGCCGGTCACGATTCCGAGGACCGTGGCGACGAACATCGCCCCGACCGTAAGCTCGACTGTCGCGGGGAACTTCTCCATCATCACGGTCCACACGCTCTGGCCGCGGTAGAACTCCCCGAAGGACGTCCCGAAGTTCCCCGTGAAGATGTTCTTGAGGTACGACACGTACTGGACCCACGGCGGCTGGTCGAGGCCGAGCTGGGCCCGCGCGGCCTCGATCACGGGGGGCGGCGGGGGGCGGCCGCCCCAGAGGGCCAGGACCGGGTCTCCCGGGAGGATGCGTAAGATGATGAACACGAACGTGAGCAACGTCAGGAGCATCGGCACCGCGATGAGGAGGCGCGTGAGCGCGTACGCGGCGAGGGAGGTGCCCCGGGCCATTCGCTCCTATGAAGGAACCCGGGTTGAGATAAAGACCTTTTGAAGAGCCTGGATCGGACCGCAGGAAGAAAAGGGGAGAGGGCCAGGGAGGCTATCCGATCTCCCTGGCGATTTCGTGCTGCCGGAACTGGACCGCGTACCCCAGTCCGGACAGAATGTTGTCGGCCGCCGCGACGTTGCCGTTCCCGTACGCGGTCTGAAACACCGCCTTCGCGAACGGCATGTTGGGCGGGACCATGCTGTACAGCGGCTCGACGAGGCCCTGGAACACCTGGCTGTCGATCAGCGGCCGGTCCACGAGGTAGGCGATCGCCCGCCGCACCCGGACGTCCGGGACGAGGTTCACGTTGAACACGAGGTACCGGATCTGCGGGCTGGCCCCGATGTCCACCTTGAGGCCCAGCGTCGTCGCCCGGTTCTGGAGGTCCGTCAAGTCCGTCGGGGTCAGGGTCCGGAACGCGACATCCACCGTTTTCGTCTCAATCGACTGCTTCAGGTTCGTCGCGCTCCCGAGGATCTGGATTGACACGCGGGGGACCTTCGGGATGGACGAGACCGCCGGCGCATACAGCGTCGTCCCGAAGTAGCCCGCATACTCATCGAGGACGACGAGCTGGTCCGCTTGGTGGGTCGTGAGCCGGTACGGCCCGGTCCCGACGACGTTCGGCACCGTGCTCGGCTGCTCGCCGGTCTGACTGTACGTCCAAGGCACCGGTGCCGCCGCCGAGAATGCCATTAGGTCGTTGAAGAACGCGACGGGCTTGTTCAGGTTGAACACAATCGTGTTCGCGTCCGGCGTCGTAATCACGCCCGGAGCCGTGTTGTTCCCGTTCGCCGCGGACCGGCCCAGCCCGCCGACGTCGTAGAGCAGGAACGCCGCGCTGCCCGCGATGTCCAGTCGGACTGCGCGGTCGATTGCCCGCTTCATGACCGAGGAGTTGAACGCGGTGCCGTCGTGGAACGTCACTCCCGTGCGAAGGTGGTACGTGTATGTCTGACCGTTCGCCGAGATTCCGCCGTTCGCGACGGTCGGCACCGCAGTCGCAAGACCGGGGAGGAGCGTCGCGTTCTTGACGTCGTACACGAGGAGCGTGTCGAAGACCTGGTTGATGACCTCAATCGAGAAGAAGTCGTACGCGGACGCCGGGTCGAGGCTGATGATCTTGTCCGTCGTCGCGCCCTTCAGCTCCGCCGCGCCCGGCTTGTCGATGATGAACCACTTGAACGTCACCGGGTGTAGGAAGACGCCCGTGATGTTGCTCAGGTACGCGACCTGGGCGTTCCCGGAGAACAGCGGGATGTACGGGACGTCCTCCGCGAGCTTGTCCTGGATCTGATTGAACAAGGTCTGGCGGGCCGCGGGGTCCGTCGTGGACTGCTCCTGTGTCACCCAGGTGTCAACCTGGGAGTTGTTGTAGAACGAGCCCAGGGACGCGGCCCCCGAGACGGACAGGAACGGCGAGACGTAGTTGTCCGAGTCGAAGTAGTCCGGGTACCAGCCCAGGAGGAACAGGGGCATCCTCTGGTTCACCCAGTTCTGGCGGTAGACGGCCCACGGGTCCGACCGGAGCGTGACCGAGACCTTGCTCGACTTCTCCAACGAGTTCTTCAGCACGGTCGCGAGCTGGGGCTCCGTGTCCCCGTAGTGCCCGTCGCTGTTGTACCACAGCTCCATCTGGAGCTTGGCCTTCGGCGCGGCGAGCAACACGTACGCCGCCGCGATGATCGCGATCGCGACGATTACGGCGACGATTGCCAGCAACAGACTCTTGCGCTGCATGTCCTTCCCTCTCCAGTCGCGTGTCTCCTCCAACACTACAAGGAGAATACGGGCGCCGCGAACGGCCCGTTCTCATATAAGGATTTGCCCCGCGAGCCGGATCGAGGACGGACCGCACTCCGAAAATCAGAAGGTGTCGAGGGTCCGGACCGGGGGCGGGCGGTCCCGAAGCCGCTCCAGGGCGACCCGGACGCGTTCGCGCGCGAATCCCCGCTCGTCGCACAGGAACCGGTACACGGCGCCCTCGTCCGGGGCGGGGGGTTCGAGGTCCGGGGCCACATCGACGGGGGGCCGGAGGAAGAACTCGCGGATCGCGGCGAGGTTCTCCGGCAGCGCGGACCGCACCTCTTCGGGCGCGTCCTCGAGACGGCCGACCTCCCGCACCAGCTTCACCGCCTTCTTGGGCCCGATGCCCCGGACGCCCTCGTTGAAGTCCGTGCCGACAAGAATCGCCGCGTCGATCAGCTGCTCCCGCGTGAGCCCGAGGGCCCGGAGCCACGGTTCGAGCTCGATGATCTCCGGAGTCAGGCGGCGGGCGCGCCCTTGGCTCGGCAGGAACTCCGTCCCGGAGATCGTCAGGAACCGGACGAGGCGGGGCGCGCCGAACAGGAGGGAATCGTAGTCCTTCGAGCCGACCGCCCATGCGTGGCCGTCGGAAGCGAGCGCGGCGGCCTGGGCCTCGCCCTCGCTCGGCGCCTGGACGCACGGAATCCCGAGGTACCCGAGCAGGGTCTTCGCTTCCGCGACCATCTCGCGCGTGAGGCGGGACGTCATCACCGCCTTCGACCACGCGGTGCCGTAGTCCCCGCCCCGGATCGCGAGATCGTACTCCTTCTCGGCCTTCGCGCGGGCCGCGCGCCGCCTCTCGATCTCGCGGGCCTTGAGGGCGGGCGGGACCCCGTCGAACACGAAGATCGGGCGGATGTCGTAGTCCGCAATCAGCCGCGTGGTCCGGAAAATCAGGCCGTTCAGGTGGGACGTCGTCCGCCCCGAGGCGTCCCGGAGCGGGCTCCCGTCCCGGAGCCGCATCACGGAAAGGAACTGGTACAGCTCCAGGTTCCCGTCGACTGCGATCGTCCTGCCGCGGAACGCGTCCAGGGAGACCGTCCGCTTCTCGACGATCGGCGTGAGGAGGACGCCCATGGGCGCGCGATTCGAGGGGGCGCGGGACGTATAAGGATTCCTAGTACTCCGACGGCACGTCGAACCGCCACTCGCTCCGCGCCGCGCGGATCCGGTCCAGGCGCTCCACGGCGCGCTCCCGGTCCATCGTGAGGAAGAGCTTCGCGACGTGCTTGCAGAACTGCCGCGCGACGAGGCGCTTCGACCAGTCGTCGCAGTCGTGGACGATCCGCTTCCCGGGGAAGTCGAGGAGGACCTTGTAGTCCTTGACGCGTGCCCGGACCTCGTCACCGTCGTCCTCGACCTCGAGATCCGACGCCGGGATCTGGGCGGCCCGCTCGAGGCGGCCTCTGTCCACGAACGCCCGCAGCGCGTCCGCGATGTCCGTCTCCATGGCGGGCGCCTCCGCGAACGCGTCGAGGGTGAGGGCCTGGAACTTCCCGCCCGCCACGCGGGTGACGCCCGCGCGGAAGTCCTCGATGTGCAGCTTCATCTCTGTCTGGGCGGGCGTGATCGCCCCGAGCATCTCCAGGACCTGGAGGCAGTTCTCCGGCGCGTACCCGTGGTAGTGGTTGTTGAAGAACCCATACACGGGGTCCGAGGCCTCCGCGATCTCCCGCATCTTCGGGACCCACTCCTTCAGCTCCTCCTCCGAGTAGTGGTAGTCGTACCACGGGTCCTTCCCCCGGCCGTGCCACCGGATGTACGCGAAGGGCGCGGTCACGTGGACGTCCGGCGGGAGAAGGGGCTCGTCCACGATTGTGTACGCGACCCCGTGGGCGCGCAGCAGGTCGTACGCCTCCGGGACGAGCCAGGACCGATGGCGGAACTCGATCGCCCACTTGAACCGGTGCGGGAGCGCCTCGAAGAACGCCTGCACCGTGTCCGGGTCGAACCGCAGGGAGGGCGGGAGCTGGAGGAGCAATGGCCCCAGTTTGGCCGCGTCGTTCAGCGGGTCCATCAGCTCGCAGAACGCCCGCACGTCCTCGTCCGCCTTCTTCGCGACGTCGAGGCGGCGGTCGTGGGTCACGGTCTGCGGGACCTTCGCGGTGAAGACGAAGTCCTCCGGCGTGTACCGGAGCCACCCGAGGACCATGCCCTTCGCGGGCGCCCGGTAGAATGTCGAGTCGATCTCCGCGGTGTCGAAGACCTTCGCGTACGCCGCGAGCTTGCTCTCCGAGGCGGTGCGGTAGAAGACCCCTAGCCACTCCTCGTACGACCAGCCCGAGGTCCCGAACCGGAGGCGGGCCATGGCGGGGGAGGGAACGCGCCCGCCCACTTAACCCCGCCCCGGGGGGGATCGCCGCAAGACTCGTACGACCGTCGCGGTTCCCGCCCGCGAGGGCATGGCCATGCAAGGCGCGCTGCGCTGTCCGAGAGACGGGTCCGCGACAGGGCTCCGGTACGTGGGCGGGAGGATCCTCGGCTTCGGGGTCGATGTGTGTCCGAATTGCGGGGGCACGTGGCTGGACCGCGGGGAGCTCCGGAAGATCGTCGAGAACGCGAAGATCGAGGGGATGATCCGGGACTACGCGACGACGCCCAAGGCGCCCCTCCTGTGCCCGCGGGACGGGGCGGGGATGAGGCGCCGGACGCTCGTCGACACGGGGGTCGACGCGTGCGCAGCGTGCGCCGGGTTCTCGATCGACGCGAGGGAGCTCGAGGGCCTAGAGCACGTCGCGATGGGCATGAAC
>Ga0209751_10000637_pt1 | contig 37587 bp, 62 predicted proteins | sample RifCSP13_1_FD_184019 | JGI IMG/M metagenome (GOLD analysis project Ga0209751, IMG submission 184019) | Soil microbial communities from Rifle, Colorado - Rifle CSP2_sed 13_1 (SPAdes) (version 2) | ecosystem: Environmental > Terrestrial > Deep subsurface > Rock core/Sediment | place: Rifle...
GTTCCCGGCGTTCTCCACGTCCGCCCGCACGACGATCAACACCACCTCGGACTCCGCGTTGAACGGCCCTCCGATCACGTAGCTCAATCCCCCAACCACGTCCAGATCGTCGAACCCGCCCCCCCCGATCGTCCTCACCCCATGGAAGAACTCCGTCACCTGCCCATCAAGCTGTCCGAGCGGAATCGCCGCTGCCCACAATTCCGCCAACTCATCGACGCCCGGCGAGATCCCGGCCGTCCGGCCGCCGCGCGCCTCGATCGTCACCTTCGCCGTCACCCTGATCTCGGAGTATGCCACCTACGTCCTCCCGATCACCACGATGTCGTAGTTCGTCGCGCCAGCCTCGGTGTTCGCCACCCGTAGATTCGCGGCCCCGGCGCTGACCGCCCATCCCGCCGGGTCCATCCGCACGTGGAACGCGCTCCGTCCCACCCGCACCTGGTCATCCCCGCCCCCCAACCACGGCGCCCACGGGTTCGTCGCGTTCCCGATCGTCAACGCCCGATCCGTCGCCCGGATCGCGAAGACCAGGACCGCGGCAAAGACGACCGTCACTCCAAGCGCGTCCGTCAGAAGCACCGATCCGCCGCTTCCCGCCCCGTCCAAGCTCAAGCTCTCCGCCGCCGACGGACCGAGAGCCCTCCTCCCGTGAAACATCCGGTTGACGCGATCCACCCCGGCCGCTCCGTACTTCAGGCCCCTCGCCACCCTGTAGTTGAGCGCGTCCGTCGGCCCCTGGATCCCGACCACCCGACGGCCGACGCATCCGACCGACGCCACCACGTCACCGATCAGGCTCGCGTACGCCGTCACGCCTTCCCCTTTCTCGCCCGCTCCGTCCGCAACGCCAGATCGATCGTCCCCTGCCACCCCATCTCCTCACCCGGCAGAACCATGACCGCTGCGATCCCGATCGACACCATCTCCCCGCCCTCGACGAACACCACCCGGTCCGCCTCCTCGAACATCTCCTCCACCCTCCCGATCACCGCCCGCACTTTCGCCATCGCGTCCGTTCCATCCGCCCGGTCCGCCGCGAACACGCCCACGCTGATCGTCTGCGTCCCCCGTACCGACGTGGAATCCACCCCCTTCGTCATCGTCAGCGGCGTCACGACCATGTAATCCTCCATCGGCCCGCCCGGCGTGTCGTTCTCCGGACCCTCCAACGTCCCCGGCACGGTCCCCGTCCAGATCCCGCCATCCAACATCCCCGCCAACGCCGGATCGGCCCGCAACATCGCGACGACGCCATTCAGCGCATCCATGCGTCACGGCCCTCGCAGGTTATGGAACGTCCCACAGATCCGGGCCAACTCTCCGCGATGCTTCTCCAACGACAGCCGCATCCACGGCCTTGCCCGCACGTGCCTTCCGCCCCGCGTCCTCCAACCCGTCTCCAGATACAGCCCGTAGATCGCCGCCTTCGTCACGCCGATCCGGCTTTCCAGTTCGCTCGCGTCATGCTCATGGATCGTGTTCACCTGAAGGAACCCGATCCGCTTGTGCGGCGGCAGCGGCGGAATCGACCCCACCCGGATCACGTACCTCGATCCCTTCTTCCCCCTCACCGTATCGCGCGTCCTTAGCCTCACGATCCTCGGCGCTGGCTTATTGATCTCGTCCCGCATCGCCCGACGAAGATGCTCGCCCGCCCGGAAGATGTTCGCCGCGATCGCCTTCTGCACGGCCGCCGTCAACTCGTTCCCGTACCAGCGAACCGGCATTGCTACACCACCTGCTCCACGATGATCGTCCAGATCGTCGACGACGCCGCCCGCCCGGACCACGACCGGATTTGGTACCTCGCCGCCCCGTCGGATCGAACGATCTCGTCCATCGGCTTGATCTCTAACGGCCCATTCACGGCCTCCCACGTCTCGATGTCGGTCTTTGCGAGGAGAACCTGATGCGTCACCCGAATCCCAACCCGCTCCTGCTCCTTGATCGTCTGCGCGGAAAGCTCCTGGATCGCCGCGACCAGCCCCGTCGCCCTGGTGATCAGCGTCCGGATCGCGTTCCCGCCCGGCCCCACCGTGATCGCCGCCGCCTTGATGTCGATCGCCGCCGTCTCCGGGTTATCCGGATTCAGGACGATCGTCGTCTCCCGACACAGCAGGTCCGTCACCCTCCTGACCGAATCCTTGATCGCCGCGATCGCCGTCCACGCCACCCCGTCCTCGCCCTCGATCACCGCGCCAACGTCGACCGCCGGGAATCCCGAATCCACCTGCTCCGCATCCGGAACATGGAAGTGAAGATCGTCCGTCCGCGTCGTCCCCTCAGACTCGGCCGCCTCCTCGGAACTCACCGCCCGCCGCATGACCACCCGCCCCTCCGCCGGGACCGCGACCATCGTGATCTTTACCCGCTCCAGACCATCGAACACCGCATAGTCCACCGCCGTGTCCAGGACGAAGCTCATCCAGATTCCCCCTCCTCCTCGACGCCCGCCTCCGCACCGTCGACAAACACATGGTCACCGAACTTCAGCGCGCGCACCCGGATCGCCGCCGGCGATGTAACCGTGATCGCCGCCTTCCCCTTCAAGAACCGGCCGCCCACGATCGGCAACTCCTCCTTGCACTCGCGGCACGCCACCGCGACCGCCACCTCGATCAGCCCATGCGCATAGTCCGGCACCGCCCCGCACGATCTCAACTCAAGCGAGGTATGCCGGCATCCGCTCACTAGAACACCTCGGTTTCGAGTTCGTAGGGAGTCGTGTCAACCACCGCAACCTCCGGAGCCGTCACCGTCGCCCACGTCACCACCTCTGTGAGCGCCTTCACGTACTCCGCGTGGTTGATCCGCTGATCCCCAATCTGGTAGGACGGTTTCGGGCTCGTCGTGATCAGCATCAGGATCGCCAGCGCCTGATTCTTGATCTTCGTGACCGCCGCCGCCGGGTCGGACGCCGCCTCGGCCTGCAACGCCTCCAACCTCGCCTGCATCTCCGCCAGATCCCTCGGGCCGACCGGCATCCTTCACCTCACCCACGCGTCCGGGCCACCAGATACCAATCCACGGTCGCCGCCCCACCGTCGCCCCCGATCATCACCGTCGACGGAATGTCCTGATGCCCAACCCTGAAATACTCCCGCTCGCCCGGCATCACCACCGCCCCGACGTTCGCCGTCCCCCCATGCAACGGCGGCACCCGGACGATCGCCGGGAACGCCGACGCCGACCGGCACCGCACGCACAAGGTAGTCCCCGGAATCGACCCGTTGAACGCCGCCTCCTCTCCGGCCGCCGCCGTCGACTGCCCGATCCCGACCGCTCCCGGAGTCAATGCCATGAGGTACTCCCTTCGCTCGACATGGTAGCCGATCCGGGCCACCCATATACTTCCGCCATGACCAGACCACGCCTCCTCCTCATCGCCATCCTCGTCTCCGTCGCCATCCTCGGCGGGCTCCTTCAAGGCACCCCTCTTCCGGAAGTCGAACGGATCCTCCTCATCGGCTCCCTCTCGAATCGCACACAGACGACCGAGAACCCCTACGGCCTGAATGACCACTGGAGAGCGGCCGAAGCGGAATGGGTCGCGAACCTCGTCCCGCCCGACTTCGAAGGCCTTGTTCTATGGGGCATCCCCGCCGGACGCCTCGCCGGCGATGTCTACTCGTTTTCGCATAACCCCTGCACCCTCGGCGCGGAACGATTCGCAATCCTTCAGGCGATCTCCGCCTCCCGGCCAGAGATCCGCTTCGGCCTCTACATCGGCTCCGAACCTCAAGAACCCTGCTCGCTCGCCCGCCGGCCCTGGCGATCCACCGCCGAATCCCCATCTTCAGCCGACGCCCTCGCCTGGACGGAAGCGAACCTCCGGCCCTGGCTCGGCTCCATCTCGACCGTCTGTTGGGACGCCGCCGCCCAATCGCATCGCCTTCCCTGGCTCGCCGGTACGGCCACGTGGCTGAAGGCCACGTACGGCTGGTCCGCCGGCCTCGAAGCGATCCCCCTCACCGCGAACGGCCTCCCGAACTGGCCCGGCATCCCGCCCGGCGACGCCTACGCCGTCTGCACAATGAACTTCGCCCGCACCCGCATCATCAACCAAGGCGTCCTCCGCCCCGGCTGGTCCGTCCCCGACCCCCTCCTCGGGCGCGTCCACGTCCTCGTCGCCACCTCGGACCATATCAGCGCCGCGGAATGGAACTCCCTCGAAGCCGCCGGCTACGTCATCGGCTATCGGAACGTCATCATTCCCCGGCCCGGCACCCCGGAATCGAGTTGACCCATGGCAACGTGGTACGTCGATAGCGCCGCCGCACCCGGCGGAACCGGATCCGAATCCTCTCCCTTCGATTCCATCGCTGATCTCCGGACCGCCGGCGTCGCCGCGTCGGACACCATCAACCTGACCGGAACCTTCCGGGGCGGGAATGAATGGTTCACCTTCACCAGTCCGGCCGGCCTGACCATCCAGCAATGGCCCAATCGGTCGCGCCCCATGATTCGCGGCGACATCCTGATCCCGCAAACTGCGTGGACGACCACCGCCGACCCTGAGGAGTTCACAAAGAACATCGGCATCGGATTGACGATCGATTCAGTCGTCGAGGATTGGGATACCCAATTCAAGTCTCCGGACGGTGGCAAAGGCGCGTGGCAGATCAATCGCCACATGGGCCACATGCGATCGGGCACTGTTGGCACGCTCGTCGCTGGCGGCTTCAACTACAACGTGGCCACCGGCGTCCTGACCGTTCGCGCCCGCGACAGTATCGATCTCAATGCGAATCCGACCGCCCACCAATACGCCTACTGCGAGCGCTCGCAGGAACCCACCAATGCCTCCGTGATCGCCATGACCGGGACGGCGGGAGCGCGGCTAACCGCCATTCGCGGATTAGACTTCGCCCTCTGGCCGAACGTCAACAGCTACAACATCCGGCTGTCGAGCCTTGAGGCGAGCCTGATCGAAGATTGCGCGACGTGGGACTTCGGCGGCTTCCACGCGATGGGGTTCGCCGGTGCGACGCTAGGCACCTGCCGCATTATCAACTGTATCGCTCGCGGCCACAATACGAGCGGCGCGGCAACCAACGCGTTCGTCATCGCAAAGACGAACGAAACCGACTCGAACCCCAGCAACGACAACGCAATCAGCGGTTGCACATTCCATTGCTACGGGCTCCTCGACACCGCCGGCGCGCTCCTCCCCGCCTCCTGGTCAGCCGGCGCAACCGCGTTCTGTATCTCGCACACCGGGGGAACGGCCACCATCGGCCGCCTCATTCTCTCCAACTCCATCATGGTTGCGGACTATTCCGAAAGCACAATCGTCACTCACGACATGACGTTTCTTGATCTCCAGAATCAGGATCCCGGCACCGTACCCGCTGATCCGACGATCCCCGCACAGTTCGGCATCCGCCTTGAGCGCTGTGAATACCATGCCCACGGCACGGCAGTGATCGCCAACTCGACCGCCGTCTTCGCGGGCCGTTGCAAGTTCGATCTCACCGACTCCATCGTCAACACCACCTCCGGCACAAACCACTTTCGCGCCCTCCTCGCCGGACAAAGCCTGCACTTCCAAGCCTGCACGATCATCTGGAACAGCGACGGCTCCAGCAGCGGCCGGCTATTCGATCTCCAGAGTGCGACGGCGGATATCGCCTTCGTACTCTGCACCCTCTATAACCTCGGGACCGTCGCGCTCAACTTCAGAATGGTCTTCACTCGTCAGGATTCCGTCGGAGACGACGGCTGTGGCATCTTCGCACGACAATCGGTGTTCGTGATCCTGGTCGGAGGCGTCAACGTCCCAATGTTTTACACCCGCGACGACGGAGCCGGCGGACCCGCCGCCGCCTTCGCGAACTACAACTTCGATTCATGCTGGTACGAGTACGTGACCTCCGCCGAGATCGGCGGACCGAATGACCTCCTCGACAGCGTGGCCGAATGGACTGCCGCTCTCGATCCCGACGACGCTCCGTCCGCGCCGGTCTACAACGTGCTTCCACAATTCGTGAACCCCGCTGGCGCGGATCTCGCCCCTCTCCCCGGCGGCAACCTCATCACGACCATCTTTCCGCTCTTGTCGCTCGCCGGCATCATCGGGATCAACGGGAACCCCTATGACGGCCACTACGGTGCATACCAATTCGGAACCAGGGGCGGATGGGCAACCACGCCCGGCCTTGAATCCGCCCTCGGATTCGACGACGACCACGACCCCACCCCGCTCCGCTAAACTTCATTTCTCGGGATCAGGCAAAGCCCACCAGCCTTCCGGGATCGTCACCCGGTTCCGGCTCAACACCATCTCCCCCTCGATCTGGACGTACACCAGCGCCCGGACGGATTCGCCCAACATCACCGGCTCACCGACCGGAACCAGAACCACCTCCACCCCTCCGCACCCGGAAGATCCGATCCCGCAAGCGCCGACGCCGATCCAGATCCCGATCCACCTGAACCGCCTTCGTCGGCTCATCAGCCCGCTCCAGCAGAACGCCCAGGATCGCCTCCACGACGCCCCGAACCCACCCCCACACCTCACCGGCTCGACTTCTCGGCCTTCTTCGCAAGGCCCCTGCTGACGTTGTACGCCCCCTGCGCAACGCCCATCGCCGCCACCGCCCAATCCGCCTCCAACTTCCCGAGCAACACCATCGCCAACGCCGACGCGTGGAAGACCATCGTCGCCCAAAACTCGGTCGTCGACGTTCCCCTCGGGCTCATCGCTGTCATGGCTCCATCTCCTTCCGGCGAATCGTCGCCCGAATCTCGATCAGGTATCGATCTCCCGCCTCCGCCGCCTCATGGATCAGCGGCACCGCGACTTCCATCACCTCCTCCTGATCCCTCAACTCCTCCAGGCTCCACTCCGACAGCGTGGCCGTCGCCGCCACCTCCAACGTCGCCACCAGCGCCCGCGCATAGAGATCGACCCGGCCCCCGGCCCCGCACCCGCCGCCGCCCATGACCCCCACGGCCGCCACGCACCCGACAAGCAACCGCTTCACTGGCATACCTCCTTCAGCTTCCCCTCGATCCGGGACAGATCCCGCCGGAACCCCTCCCGGACCTCCTCGCACGCCGCCTCATGCCTCCCAACCGACAACGCCAACAAGGCGAGCCCCTCCTTCAGATTGCTCGTCGCCACCGTCAACGCCGCGATGTTCTCTCGATTCCGGTCCACCTGGTTGAGGATCGCCCCCGTCTTCGCCGCGAATCTCAACCCCAACAGGACGACCGCGATCAGGGTGCCCAGGTCAACCCATACGCCGATGTCCATGCGTCCGTCCATCACGCCGGAACGTCGACCACGGCAACCTCGAACTTGTGTACCGTCGACCGAATCCCATACGTCGACTTGAACGCCTCGATCGCCGCCGTGTCGTCGGTCGTCGGCGGCAGGTCCAGCTTCAGGTTCTTACCACCCGTCATGTTCGGCAACCGCACCCGCTTCACCTTCCGCGTCGGGCCAGACGCCACCGCCACCTCCGGCTCGTTCGCCACCCCCGGCTCCGCATCCTCGATTCGCTTCGGCTTCGCCGCCATAGAAACCTCCAGTCATGGCAAAGGTCGCACCCGAGGCATGATCGGATGCGACCCCCGCCCTAAGCACGCGCCCCATCAAAGGTCAGGCCGCGATCGACCGCACCATCGCCCTCGGCTCCTGAACCGCCGCCACGCCACGCTCCGACGCCCGCACTCGCAGCACGATGTCCTGCTCGAACTCTGCGGGCTCGTTCGCCGGAGCCTGCGTCACCGTCAGCGGCCAGTTCTCCATGTAGAGGAAGGCCCGCCTCGGCGCTCCGAAGAACCACGTCGTCGTCAGAACGCTCCCGGCCGTGAACCTCGCATCCGCGAACGGAGATGCGACCGCTCGCAACCCCGACGGGACCGGGTTCCCCGCAATCGTCGTCTGAACCGCCGACGCGGTATTGGTCCGGATCTCCACCGCCGAGATGATCCGCCTCGCGGTCCACAGCTTCGTACTGTGGACGATGATCGTGTCCGGAACCACCACGATCGGCTCCGTGTTCGCCGGGTCCGTGTGGCTCCAGAGATTCACCTGTGCCCCCTCCACGTCCGTCCAGTCGATCAGTTCGTTCGTCCCGATCGAGTTCGTGTAGAGCCCTGAGGTGAGGTAGGTGTTCAGCGCCGTCCCATTCTCGGAATACGGATTCGACGCCCCGATTACCACGTCGATGATCCGCTTCTCCCGGTTCCGCCCGAGAACCTCGCCAGCCGAGAACGCTCGCTGCGCCACCTGCCCCGTCTGGTCGAAGAAGATCGCCTCCCTCGACACCCCGACGATCAGGCCACGCTTCAGCGTACTCGGCGTCTGGATGAAATGCTCCCCGAACCCCACAGTCGGGTAAGTGTCCATCTCCGGCACGATGTCCGCGTCCTCATCGATCGATCCGGCCGTCGCGATCCGCTCGCCGCTGAGCCGAGTCGGAACTCTCGTCACCAGCGAATCCCCGATGAACAATGGATTCGAGTACCCCTCATGGATCTTCGACGACAGCAGCGTGTTCGTGATGTTCAGGAACGATCCGACCCCGACGCCACCCACGTCCTCGAACAACTCGATCGCGCCGGCCTCGCTGAGATCCATTCCCCCGGCGGACAATGAACGGCCGCCCGCATACGCCGGGTTCAGCCGATTTACCCACTCGCTCCCGCACAGCGCCTCCGCGATCTCGCGGATGGAGAACCCGTACAGCCCCATGTTCTCCCGATTGTCGGGTTCGCCCTTCCGCTGTTCCTCGCTCATCTTCTTCCGCGCCGCCCGTAGCTGTTCCTGAAGGGCGAGGCAGGTGACCGTCGTCCCCCGAATCGGGCCATACGTCGCCCGATTGGCTTCGAGCAGTTCCTTGAGTTTCCGTACCTTCGACATGTTCGATCACTCCGCCACGCCACACCCACCCGCCGATTCACGTGCTGACCGTCTGGACCCCGCCCCAGATCACCGTGGAGATGATGTTCACCAGCACGAAGGTCTGCGACGCGCCGCCGGCACGAACCGCGATCCCGATCGCTTCGCCCGCCGTCGTCCCCGTCGTCACCGTCACAACCACGATCTGGTTCGTCGGGATCGTTCCGCCCGTCTCCGAGCAGCCGTAGTAGTTCCCGGCCGTCACCGCCGCCGCCGCCTGGTCGAACTCGAACACCCCCTTCGTCGCGATCGTCACATCCCTCGCTCCCGAGTTCGCCGGGTGCCCGTCCAGGCAGACGCCGAGATAGAAGTCGTGGGTCGCGTTCTGGTTGAGGGTGAGCGTACCCGCGTCCGCGAACGCGTTGAAGGGGGCAACCAATCCGGCGACCAGCGCCACGTTGTCCCCAACCTCCAGGACCGTCGCCGACGACACCGGGAACTTCATCTTCGCCGCGTCACCGAATCGATACCGCATCTTCGCAGCCATCGTTCAACTCCTTCGGCCGGTCATCCCCGGCCACGTCCCGGTCATCATCCGGGCCGTTCGGTTCACTCGACCAGACACGCAGCGGCCTTCACCGCCGCCTCCATGTCCACCGTCGACTTGTAGTTTCCCTTGTCGCCCTCCGTGTAGTCCTGCGGCTTCGACCGGCTCCCGCTCCCCCGGATCATCGCCTTCCGGTCCTCGATCAGCTTGACCATCGCCGCGTCGTCGGCCGCGTCGCACAAGGTCTGAACGAACGTCTCCGTGATCGCGTCCGCCGGCAATCTCGCCTTCTGGCACAGAACCGACGCGCGGGTCTTCTTCTCCGCGAACTTGACCCGCGTCTTGTAGGAGTCCAACTCGGCCTCCGCCGCCGCGAGCTTCCGCTTCGTCTCGTCCGCCTTCGGCGCGATCTCGTCGCGAATCGCCTCGATGAGGTCCGGCCGCTTCGTCCGCAACTCGTCGAGCGTCAACAGTCCCAGTTCCATCGTGTCACCTCCGCTGTTCGCCGGTTTCGGGTCCGGCTTCGTCTCATCGACGCCCTCGAAGAATCCCTTCGCGGTCGCCGCATCGCACACCACGTCAACCGACCGGACCGATTCGATCGCGTCGACCACGAACTCCTCGCCCTTCACTTCACCCGACCCGACCGCCACGTGCGATAGCCCGAACAGCCTCGCCAGCTTCGGGTCCGCCGCCGCCTCCAAGAATCGCGCCGTCATCGGATGCGCCTTGATCAGCCGGATGTCGCCGCGATTCGCCGGCTCGTCGCCCCCGACGTGCTTCACGTTCTCGACGATCCCCAATCGGTCCTCGGCCGCCCGCTGACGCCCGAAGTCGTACTCGCCCTTCGCGTTCATCGCGTGGTTCACGTGGACCGGCACCCCCTCGTACAGCTTCACCGCCCCCGCCAGCGCTTCGGCCGCGTACCGCCTCGGCTTCCCGGCATCCCGATTCTTCGATCGGTGCCCTACCAGCTTCACGTCCCGGATCACGCCCGCCGCCACGTCGACCGTCGCCGCAGTGAGATCCAGTCCGTCGATCAGGTTGACCTTCATGCGGTCCTCCTACTGCCGGCAGTATAGCAGGCCCGCCAGCCGTCAAGGGATAGCGTTCCTTGGCAGCCGACTTTTCGCCCTCGACGCCACTCGCCCCCCCAACAACTCCACCGCCTCGGCCGCCAACACCCAATCCGGTTCCGGCTCGTACCCCTTCGGAACATGGGCCGCCGCCAACCGCCGCAATCGCCCAAGCGTCGGCCCCGTCGGCCCGTCCCACGCCCGATCGACCACCCGGAACCTCATCCCACCCACTACGATCGTCGCGCTCACGAAAGCCCCCTCATCACCCTCAGCATGAACCGGAAGTATTCCGGATCCTTCAGCCAGAAGGTGATCGGGTCGTCAATCATCATCGTCATCCCCATCGTCAGAATCTCCGTGTGCGTTGCGCCCGCCAACCCAGGGTACTCCCGCCCCATATATGCGTCGATGAACCGATCCTTCCGGGCCACCTCCAACGGCCCGTACCCGACTCCCGGAGCAAGCTTATCCAATTTCTCCAACCCTTCCCCCGCCGTCCTCGCGTTCAAGAACGCCTTCGCTGAGCGATTCAAGCTCGGGAACCGCTCCTCCAGCCAATGGGTCGCCTCGTGGGCCACCGTCGAAGTCGCCTCTTTCGTCCTCAGCAGCGCAATGTTCGTATCGTTCACGTACGCCGCTCGCCCCGGATGCGCCTGCAAGAACAGCTTCAGCTTCTCCGCCCCCGGAACCGCTCGTTCGCTCCATAACTCCCGCCACTTCGTCAATCCCGCCTTCCACGACTTCTCCAATTTCCCCGACGCGCCCAGGAGATCCTCCCCGGTCCGCGCCGAGATCCGCACATAGGTCGGCGCCTTCATGGGGTCCGCCACCTTGATCGCCGCGTGTACCTTCTCGCTCGCCTCCGCGATCAACCGACGCTGCGCATTCTGGATCGTCAAAACCTTTTCAAACGCCCGCAACGCCTGAACATTCGCGCCCGACGCATCCGCCGACCCCATCGCACGCTTGGCGGCCTCCTCCGCCTGCTTCAATCGAACCTCCGCCGCCATCAACTCGGCCTGCGCCCGATCGACCTGCGGCCCGTACGCCTTCGCGATCTCGTCAACCTTCGACGCGACCCGCTCCACCTCGGCCTCGCCGGCGCTCAACTCCCCGGCGGTCGGCGTCGGCGTCACGATCGTCGCCCGCAACTTCACCTCATCCGCCTGTCTCTCCAACCCCCTTACTAACTCATCCACCCGCTCCGGCGACAACCCCGCGAACGGCCCGCGTTTCGACACCGCACCGCCCCGAACCTTCGCCACGTCCGTCGCCCGACGCTGCAACAGATCGCGATTCAGCGCCGCCCTCGCCTCCATCCTCGCCAGATCCTCCCCCGCAAGGTGCGCCTTCGCCAACAACTTCCCATCCGTCGGATCGACGAAGTGCGAGAATGTCGGCCGCTTCCCCTTCAGCTTGTCCAAAACCACCTGGTACCGACCCGATCCCACGAACGTCCGGCGCTGCCTCTCCGTCCACCCCTCGAACACGTTCTCCATCGTCCCCGGATCGAACGTCGGTCCGGCGATCGTCCCGATCGGCTGCTGCTCCATGTCCAACTCCTCGAACACCGGCGACGACCAGCAGAGGCAGTTCGGTTCGTCCGGCAGGATCGGCATCTGTTCGATGCTCGGGCTCCCCTTCCCCGCCTTGAAGTAGACCGTCCCGTGCCGCGCCGCGTGATGCGGCCTCGTCGTCTCCCCCAACACCGAAAGAACCTGCGCCCCGATCACCGAATCATGGGACAGCCATTGCTCCTTCTGGATGTCCTCGGCCACCCGCATCGCCTCGGTCCGGGCAATCCGCGCCGCCGAAGAATGAACCCCCTGCACGAGCGGCCTGATCCGCAGAGCGAGCTTCGCCGGCGACTCCCCACGGCTGATCCCCTGAATCAGACGGTCCGCGATCGCCTTCGGGGCTCCCAGCCTTGACAGCCGCCGGATCCGCTCCTCCCACGCGACCAGATCCTTCCCCGTCGGCTTGAACACGATCCGCCCGACCGTCTCCTCCGACGGCGGCGGGAACACCACCAGACCCGCCGTCAACGCCGGCCCGCTTGGCATCGGGATCGTCGCGTTACTCACGAAGACCTCGATCTCCTCCGCCGTCGGCAACCGCCCGATCGGCCACGTCGGGATTCCCCCGACCGACGCGACCGACTCAACCACCGGCAGATCGCCCCACCTCACCCCCATCCGCTCCATCAGGAGCGTCCATTCCTCGACCCCCAAGCTCCGCAGCCACACCCGGAGGGCCGTCTGGTACCCCGTCCAGACTGAACGCCGCAACCCGTCCTCGATCCGGTCCCGGATCTCCCGGATCATCCGCTCCCACTCGACCGACACCACCCGATCGACTTCCCCCATCCTCGGGTCGCCGCGCAACCATTGCGCCAACCGACGGCCGAACTCCACCGCCGGCGCGGCCGCACTCGCCGCAATCCGGTCCGCTCGGCCGACGTTCTCAAGTTGCCTAGCCGCAGTATTCGCAGCAAGCCGGGAGTTGACGGTCCCCGGCGGCACCGCCTCAGCCGTCCTCCGGCCTCGGACTCGGCTCACCCATCGGCCGCCGCCGCCGCCCGCCGCCACCGGCATCGCCGCCGGCCGCCACGACCACCTCCGCCAGCGCGACCCCGGCGACCCCACCCTCTCCGCTCGCCGCCGTCAGCCTGATCTCGACGCCCAACGGGGCCAGCGCCGCGTTCGCCGCGACCATCTTCCCGCTCCTCACGAAGTCCGCCAGATCAACGCTCCGCATCGGTCACCTCCTCGCCGGGCTCCTCGTCCTCCTCCTCGTCGTCGCCACCCGTCTCGCCCGGCATCATCTCCGGGCCAATCTCGACCATCTCCTCGTCGATGTTCGCCCGCTCGTCATCATAGTCTAACCTCGCCCTCGTCGCCCACGTCCGCCGGGACAGGACGCCCGCCTGCTGAAGCACCTGGTTCGCGTTCGCATCCGCGACCGCATCCCGAACCTCGATCGACGGAGTCTCGACCTGGAGATCGATCGCCTCCCACAGCGGCCGCGATTCCTCGACCACCCGCCCATCCGCTCGGGTCACCCGCACCGCCACCATCGTCGGAGCCCCCGCCTCCAACGCCAACCGCTTGACGAGATCCCCGAACACCTCCCCGAAGATCCGCTGTTGCCCCTGGATCATCCTCACGAACGGGGACTCCGACGCGAACGCGTTCGCGAACTTCGCGTCCAACTTCGCCGTCAACATCCATTCCGGCATCCGCAACCGCGACGCCACCGGCCGAAGAACCGCCTGCACCACCTCCGACCATTCCGCCGCCTTGAAGCTCGTCGGCGGGAAGGTGTAGTTCATCCCCTTCGGGATATCGATCACCCTCGGCCTCCGCAACTCCTTGTAGTACCGCGTCTTACCCGCCCCGTCGAGCGCCTGAACGTCCGCCTTGCCAGCCTGGAAGTCCGCTACCTGCCCCACCGTCCCCTCATGCGACCGGATCAACCCCACGGACCCCTGAAGGCGGACCAGCAGATGCATGTTCTCCAGAACGTCCACGGCCGCGTCCAGCCGCTTCCGCAACCGATAGAAGGTCGGCATCCCCCGCTTGCTATTCGCGTCGACGTTCAGCTTGGAATGGACGATCTCGCTCGCCGCGATCCACCCCTCCTCGGTCAAGTGGTACGCGACCGGGACCACCACGTCGTTCGGCTCCGTCAGGATCCCGAACGTCTCCGCGTCATTCGTCGACCCCTTCGGCTTCGCCACCTCAGCAGGCTCGATGAACCTCAGCGACAGGTTCGCCGCCGGACCATCCGGCCCGCTCGGTTCCGCGATCATCGGCTCCCCGACCACCGATAACCCGAACACGCGAAGGAAGAACTCCCCGTCCCGATGCGCCCGACGCACGCCCTCCGACTCAACGTCCGGCATCCGCAACCGATCGGCCAACCGCTCCACGATCACCTGCACCAGATCCACGATCCCCGCATCGGCCGTCTCGACCGTCTTCTTCGGTTGAACCCGGTACGCGAACCCGGACCCCACCGTGTAGTCGACGAGGTTCTCCAGCGCATTCCCCGCGTACTCGTTCGCCTCGACCAGAATCCGCGACCGGACCCGCATCGTCCGCAAGTCCGAATCGCTCGACGGCCTGATGATCTGGTCCTCGGCCGACGCGCCCATCGTCGATCCGTCGATCGACACGATGTCCCACGGCACGCCGCGATCGTCCAGGAACGCCTCGCGAGGATCGACCCAATTTCCCAACTGGAGGATGTTCGACTCGATCAACCGCCGGCGAAGTGAGAGCGACGCGACTTCCAGCCGCGCCCGCTCCCGCCTCACCGCCCTCGATTCACCGTTCCCGAAGAAGCCCACTCAATCGCCCCCCTCCATCGTGTCCAGCGCCTCTTGCAGCACAGTGCAATAGTACACCCACGCGTTGTCACAGCCGTCGCGACATTCTTCGCGATCCTGAATCGTCCACGGGTCATCGTCACTCAGGCACGATTCCCAAGTATCCCAACAGAAGTCGTGGCACCGTTGTCGGCACCCGCCATTCTCCGATGTACAGGCGTGGTGCAAAGTCCAGCACGTCCAGAAGACGCCCCATCCGCATGGCGCTTGAGAAAATGGGCCATTCTCACACTGGCACGGGTCCGGGCTCATCGCCGCCGCCGCGATCGTGTCCGGCGCGACGGCGCGCTCTCCCCGTGAACCGACCACGACCGCCACCGATCCGGCCACGACCATCGCCATCAACCAAACCAGCCTCGCTCGATTCATTGTGAACCCCTTTCGTTCATCGGCTCATTCTACCAGACCTCCAACCCCCCGCCCTCCATCGCGTCCAACCCCTCGCCGCCCCACTCCCTCGCCGCCGTCTTCGCCATCCGTTCCCCGTCCATCCGGATCGCCAATCTCACCGCCTGCTCCATCGCGTCCGGCCCGTCGTCGAAGTCCGCCATCGGGAACCCCCTCAACTGCTCCACCAACATCCTCGTCCCCGCCGTATCGACGAACCGGCATAACCGCCTCGCGAGATACGAATCCAATCGCCTGATCCGAACCGCCTTCGGCACGCCCCCCGTCGGCATCTCATGGACCGCCAACGTGACCCCGCGCTCCTTCGTCACCACCTCAAACACAGTCAAGAACAACTCCTGAAATACGTCCGTCTCGATCCCCATCGCGTCCGGCTGGAACGCGATCCACTGATCCACCGCCCGCTCGACGATCTTCCTCGCCGGAACCCTCATCATCTCCGCCTCGAAATACAGCAGCCCCGTCACCGCCTCCCGCCCGAACTTCACGATCGACGCCAGATCCCCGGCCCGCTTCCCGCCCTTGTCCTTCTTCCCCTTCGACGGGTCGATCGCGATCGTCCGCAGGTCCGTCACCTTCGGCCACTCCTTCACCATCACCCCGTCGAAGTACGCCGGATCGAACTCGCACAGCGCCGGATCGATCGGCTGAAGTTGCATCTCCGCGTCGAACGCCGCATGCCCCATCGACCGCTCGACCATCAATCCGTACAGCGGGAACCGCTCCTTCCATCCCAACTCACACCCACGATTCATCTCCGACTCATTCGCCCGATAGAACGCCTCGGCCTCCTTCTCGCGATCCTCGTTCTCATGCTGAAGGACCAACTCCTCCCACTCGCCCCATAAGTCCATCCGCTCCGGCCAGGCCTCGATCGCCGGATACCGGCTCGTCGTCCATCCGCCATGCTTCGACAACCGCACCGCGATCGCGTCCGGGTGCAACGTCGACGCCAAGTTGACGATGTTCGTCACGCCCGGCTCGCCCGCCTTCAGGAGCGCCCGCACAAACCAGTTCCAAGCCTTCTGCCGCTGGACGCTGCTCAACACCTGCTCGTCGTTCTGGAGATCGTCACACACGATCAACGTCGGCCGCCTCGCCCGCCTGATCCGCCCACGCAACCGCTTCCCCGTCCCCAACGCATCGATCCGAACCCCGTTCCGGAGAACGAGGAAGTCATCCCGCCACTTCGGGCCAATTCCCGCCGCCCCCGGATACGCCCTCGCAATCTCCCGATTCGACTCGATCTCCTCCCTCACGTTCGCCAACTGCTGCTCAGCCTGCGGCGACGTGTCGGAGATCAGCAGGATGTAGGGCTCCGTCCCCTCGACCGCCGACCTGAGAACAAGCGAACGTGTCCGCGTCGTCTTCGCCACACCTCGGCAACCAAGGACGTTCATCCGCACGCCCCGCTGCACCGCGATGTCCGCCCAAAGCCGGTCCAGGTCATCGTGCATCCGCCCGTTCGGCAACGGAAACAGGTGCGGCAGGAACCGCCGATTCCACGCCGCGTACGGCAACCGGAACCCGCCCGCGTCGCACGACGCCCCCAACCGGGCCAGCGCGTCCCGCCACACCTCGCTCCGCCTAATCGGGATCCCCCTCGGATTCACGATCCGAAGTCGCTTCGACAGCCGCCCGCTCACTTCCCGCCCAACACGTTCGCCGCCCACCCGTCCGGGATCGCTGACACGCTCCCATCATGCCCCGAGATTGCCGACATGCTCACCACCGCATCCGGCGGCAGCACCGCCAAGCACTTCGACCGCTCGAACAAGGCCCACCATACCGCGACCCTCGGCCCACCGGGCTCAATGTTCGCGTCCTCGAACCTTGCCAAAGTCACCTCCGTCCGGTGCGCGTACACCCACAAGGCCGCCGCGAGCCGCGCCGGCCCATCCACGGGAACCCCGACTGGAATCCACCTACGGGCCATCGCCATCGCCGGATGTCCCGGCCTCGGTGGGGAGAATCCCCCTCCGCTCCGCGATCGCCCGGAACCCGGCCAGGATCGCGACCCTCACCGCTTCGCTCGGCTCATTCACCTCGACCACCTCCGCCAGCGCCTGAACCAATTCCGATGCATCCACCGGCCCGAACGCCTTCTCCGCCTCGTCGATCGCCATCGCCGCGTCAGACAACTCCGCCACCGCCGTCGCCATCCGGGCCACCCCCTCGAACGTCCACCTCGCCGGGCTGATGGTCGTCTTTTCCCGCCCGTCGTCGTAGCGCTCCGTCACCACCCGGACCACCGGATGCCGAAGCATCTCCGACGCCCGCCGGTACAGCTTCTCGGCCATCTCCCGCAACCGACCCGACAACTCGGCCCGTTCCGCCTCGGCCCGCCGGCCGCTACGCCGGGCCTCCACGATCGCCCCCTTCGTCCGCTCCTCCCGGATCCGCGCATCGAACTCCGCCGCCCGCTCCACCCATCCATACCTCGCGGACCACCGCTCCACGCTCCCGCGGCTGACCCGCACCTTCCCCGCCGCTTGGAGCAGGGATCGCCTCGGCCCCAACTCCATGTACACCTGGAGGGCTTCAGCCGCCTTTGGCGGCTCCGGAGGGATCTTCGTCGGCCGTCCCATCCCGGAATCCTAGCCCTGCCGCGCCGCGCCCTGCCTTGCCCGGCCAGGCCCCTGCCCGGCCCGGCCACGCCCTGCCGCGCCTCGCCCCGCCTTGCCCGGCCCGGCCCGGCCACGCCTCGCCCGGCCACGCCACGCCTTGCCCGGCCCCGCCGCGCCCTGCCACGCCTATTCGTCCTTCATCATCCTCAATAACTCCGTCACCGGGGGCGTCGACGCCAGCGCCAGCCGCCGAATCGACCTGAATGACCCAGGGGCCGTCGAATGTTGGATGAGCCGCAAGTGGCAGATAGAGGCGATCGCCCGATTCCGATCCTCCAGGTCAAGCCTTTCGAGTTCCAGGGATTCAGCGATCTCGACGCTCCGGCCTGCCTTCCGGTTGATCAACCGACGCTCGCGGCCCAACATCATCGCGTGTTCCGGCGGGCGCGGCCGACAGAACCCAATCCGCGCAATCGTTGCGATCACGACCCCATAATCTCGCCTCGCCACCCGCACGGCCGTCCTCAAGCACCCGTAGTGGGGCGAACCAGGCCGAACGTCATGCCCACAGCAATCCGCCGCCTCCGCGTAGGCGTGTTCCTCCCCATACTCCCACTTCGAGAACCACCGGAATAGCGCAACGGTCGCCGGCGCATAACTCGATGGAACGGCACGATCGGTAGTCGTCATCTTTGTACCTCGCTCAAAAGAACCCTTGCCCCGCCTTGCCACGCCCCGCCGCGCCCTGCCGCGCCCGGCCATGCCGCGCCACGCCGCGCCCGTTGTACCTCGCTCAAAAGAACCCTTGCCCCGCCTTGCCACGCCCCGCCTCGCCTGGCCCTGCCGCGCCTCGCCACGCCCCGCCCGGCCAGCCTAAGCCACGCCATTGTCATCCGACGCCATTCTTCCACGTCTTCACCGCGAATCTTCCGAACGGCCCCTTCTTTTCCGGCCTGAAGTCCAGGAGTCCGACGCGCATCCCCACGTCGTCAACGATCCGCTTCAACTGTGCCTCAGTCAGCAGCGTCGGGTCGTAGTGGATCTCGAAAGTCAAACCCCACGAATCGAAACGGGGCCTGTGCCTCAGAATCCTCCCCCTGGTGCTAGGAATGACCACCGGACGGCTATCGACCTTGTACCCCGGCAACTCCAACAGCACCTCGTCCGGGCTAATCAACACCGACGCCGCAACCACCTTCGACAGATTCGCCCTCCCCTTCCCCTTCGAGAAAGCCCCGCCGGCGATCAGGGCACGCTGAATGTTCACTCCAGGCACGAACAACCGACCCTCACTTGTCCTGTACGCCGCGTGTTCGGCCTGTTCCTCCGCCGACAGCTTATCATGCGCCTCAATCGGAATCAATGGGTACCGATGCATCAGTAGGGGAGTAATCCCCGACAGTGTCACGCCAATAACCTTCATGGGTCACGCCTTTCCGTTTGTTCCAAGCCACGCTAACAGACGATCCTCTGGTGTCAAGCTCACACCCCCGCAATCGGCACCCGTATCCGCGTATTTAGGATATTCCCCATCGGGTTCGCGTCACGGTTCCGATGCGCCCCGGCGCTCCCGCCGATCTCGACCACCTGGCTCCCCCATTTTCGCTCCAACCGACAGAACGCCGCCAACTCCCTTTCCTGAGTCCGGCTTGAGACCACGCCCCCCGGCTTCTTCCCGTGATCGTGTTCGTAGTGCCACTTACAGAACCGCAACACCCGCCGGTACAACCGGAAGTTCTGGAGATTGAAGTCGTAATCCTCCCTCAACTCGCACGTCAGGTCATACCGCAGCGTTGGCTCCAAGTGCCCCTGCCACGGACCCAACACCGGCTTCAGGAGGTTGAAGGGATTGTGGATCTTGTACGCCAACGGATCCGCGTTCTGCATGATGCCCCACAATCGGCACTTCGACTCCCACGCGAGTACGAACCCCGCCTCCACGAACTCCCGCAACTGATCGACCGTCGGGCGATGTCGATGTCCGTCCTCCCAATACCGAATCCCCGTGATGTCGTCATCTAAGATCAACGTCCACGGGCACGGGGATCGATCCAGGATCGCGTTGAACTTCCGCGCGCACGTCCCGTCCGCCGCGTCCGGGATCGCCACGACGCGCTCATGGTGTTTCCTGTACGCCGCCGCCTCGGACGCCGGCACCCACACCCACGCATACGGAAAGAACTCCGTCGTCCGAACATCGCCGGACCGGCCGATCGACCTGATCGCGACATGGATTCGTTCGTCGATCACGCTGCACCCATCATCATGTCTCCACCGGCTGCAAGGCGGCGATGGCTTCGAGAATTCCGTCACGTGCTCGAACATCTCTGGCCAACTCCAGCGCCATCTCCCTGCACTGCTCGAACGCGGCGAGGCGCTCGGAGCGGACGATGGCGGCGTGCAGGTCGCGCATGTCAGCCAGCGTTGCCATCGGGTTGGCAACGCACTTCTCCCAGCGATCACGCAGGTCGCGGAGGGTCTTGCTCACGCCCCACCTCCCGCGAGCCGAGCAATGAGGGGGCCGAAGCAGTAGTACGGGGCGTATCCTGCTGCGAATCGGTGCAACTTGACGATTGTGGTTTGCCTCTTACCCAATTTTTCCTGCACTGCGTACCACCCCAGATCGGTCGGCACCGTGTCGTGATACTCCAGCGCGGCGAGGTCGAGGGGGATACATCGCCGCTTCAATTCGTCTACAGCTTCCGTCGGCAACGATCGACGGCGCAGGTATTCGGCGTCGTTCATCATGTCGCTCACTTCGCACCGCGCTTCGCTTTCAAGGACTTCGCACCTCGCTTCGCACCTTGATCCTGGCCAGCGCTTGGCGCCCATCGCAAGAGCGATCAGCGTTCCCAACGCCAATGCCGCAACCAATGAGGGTTCCAAGCGCCACCAGACGTAGCAGTACCCCTCAAGTTGCAAGTTCGGCTGCGAAATGGCGATCGGCTGGATCTCATACCGCTCGCCCTGAATGCTCGACGGTGGAGCGGGCATCCGGGGATGGTCAGCCTTCCATTGCACGTTCGGCACTTGAACGATTTGTCCGTCGTGATCGGCCAAGAAGCCGTGGCATGGGCCACCGATGCAGATCATTGGCCTGTCGTACCTCATGGCTTCCCTCACTTCGCACCTCGCTTTGCAGCGGCTGGGTTCGCATCGCAGCGACCAGGCAATGTCGTGCCCCTGCAAGTGAGCATACGTTGCGTCCACTCGTGTACCCAATCGTTATTGCACCACTCCTGACCGCAACGTGGACAATACCGCCACTGTCGCTTCGCCAGGTCAGTCGGGGTGGTGGTCAATCTGATAGCCCTACTTCCTCAAGCGTGAACTGGCCTTGTTCCGTCAGTACGGGGAAAGGCGAGCCATCGCCATCCTTGATGCGCTCGATAATTCCCTTGACCGTTTCTTTGCCGCGTAGCGAACACGTTGCATGGAGCGCAATTGCTTGGACTGTTTCGACACGGTCGCCGGGTTCACGCACAGGAACGAGCGTCAGGCGCTGGCCTTCGAAGAACAGTTGACCACACGCAGCACACTTGTCACCAATTATTGGGTGGTCAGACGGAAGTGGTCTAAATACTCTCATGGCTTCGTTCCGGTCTGCGGGTTCTGGTGCCACGGTTCCTCGCCTGCGGCGCTGCGGAGGGCGGCGCCCGACAGCAACCACATAGAGTAATTTTCATCGCTGCCGTGGACACGTTCACACGCCTCCACCAGCGGCTCGATCACCGCCATGACGGGCGTCGGCTGCGTCAGTCGCGTCGGCGGTACGAGCGACACGACAGCAGATTTCATCCACCCGCTCGCGGATCTTGGCACGGTAATCCATCACGTCACCTCCGGCGCCTGCCGCGCCCGCGCGATCAACTCCAACACTCGCGACGCCGGAACCACGCGACCCGTCCCCCGCGTCTGATGCTCCATCCTCGGGATCTTCTGGCCCATCACCGTCCCAACCCCCAGCGCGTCGCATATGACCGACCAGTCCATCTCATTGTCGATCAGGATCAGCACATAGTCCTGACGCTCATGCAACTCGGCGGACAACTCCACCTCCGGCTGGTCCGGCCGCCGCCAGTTCTCCCCCTCGCCCCGGTTCGCCCGATGAATCATCGCCTCGATCTCCCCGTCCGTGAATCCTGATGATTCGATCTCCTCCTCCCCACCCTTCGCGTCCTCCAGAATCCCGGCCAGTGACCGCTCGTCGAACGACGACAGGTCCGTCGTCCGGTTGTCCGCCACCCGGTAGAGACTGTCCGCCGGGAGATGCGTCACCACCGCCGCGATCTTCGACCACCCCAATCGCCGCGCCGCCGCTAACGTCGCGTTCCCCGCGATCACGGTCTTGCCATCCGCCGCCAGCTTGATCGGAGACACCTGGCGGAACTGCCCCAAGCTCATCTCGATCGCCCGAAGGTTATGTTCACTGTGAACGCGCGGATTCCTCGGATCCTCGACCAGGCCCGCCACGTCCACGGCCAACGGCCGCAGCGACGGAGTGATGTAAGGGAGATCCGGGGAGGGCTGTCGATTGGGGGCATCGTCAGCCGCTTCCCCGGCTCCCGTGTCAGAACGCCTTGGATTCCGCTTCACGCCGCAACCTCCGAGCCTCCCGATCCCGTTCCCGTTCAATCGCCCGCCACGCCGGAACCTTCCTCATCGCTCGCATCGCCCACGTCTGGCACTCCCGGCACCTCGCCTGCCTCCCGCTCGCTGACTTCCTGCTGACGTGGTAGGCCGACGGCGGCAAAACCTTTCCGCACCCGCGACACAGCTTCCGCCTCCGCCCCTCCACGCACTCATGGAATACCGTCCTCGGGAACACCTTCCCGCACGCTCGACACAGCAACTACACACCTCCCGGACCGACGACCCGATTTTGCTTCCTCGTCAGCGAATCCCGCATCGCCTTCTCGGCCATCTCCACCTGACCGAACGCCTCCTCGATCGACGCCGCCGGCCACGGGAACCACGCATCGTACTCAAACGCCATCATCCCCGGCCCGACGATCCGCACGTTCACCAACGTCGCCTCGAACGGAACCTCGATCGAACCGTTCGCCGTGATCCGCAACTTCACCTCGAACCTCGGCCATCCGGCCGGTGCCACCCCGCCAACAATCGTCCGCTCCCTCACCTTCTGCACCTTGAACTTCCCGTCCGGGAAACGCACCTCCGCCACGATCTCGCGCGTCCGGTACAGGAACACGGCGGACGCCTCAACGCCGGCCGCCTCCGACTCCTTCACCATGGGCGTCTCGACCATACACGCATCATAACACCCCTCCGGCCCCTTGTCATCCCGCACTCGACCACTTCCCCCGCCTCAGCCATCTCCTTTCTCGCCCTCCGCAATGATTGAGGCGACACGAAACACCCCGCTCGGTCCGCCCTTTCCGCGATCTCCTCATCCGTCAACAAGGCGTAATTCTCCATCGCCGCCCTCACCCACTCGATCGCCCTCCGCCGGTTGACCGCACGCTCCGCCATCCGGCTCGTCGCCGGATCGCCCAACCTCGTCATCGATCTCGGTTCCACGGTACACCTCCCTCGCCTTCGTCAGAACACGCTTCAACGCCTCAATCCGCGCCGGCCGCGTGATCGTCGCGTCCAACATCAACTCGCCAGACACCATCTGGTTCGCCTTGATCGCCACCTGTTCCAAGGCGTCCAGCCTCCGGACCAGCGCCGCCCTCGGCCCCTTCCCGAACGTCCCCGCCTTCGGGCATGTCGCGTAGTGGGTCACGTACCGCCCCCACGATCGCCGGCACTCCCCGGTTTCCTCGTCGGCCAGCCACACCGGGGCCACCATGTCGAGGATCTGCTTCGTCCCCTTCTCATCCTTGAAGAAGCCGACCATCCGCGAACATCCATTGCACCGCCGCCGATTCGACTCAGCCACGGTTCGCCTTCTCCTTCGCCAATCGCTTCGCCTCCGCCGCACGCCGCTCAACATCCGCCCACGCGCTCCGCCGGCGCATCACTCGCTCGGCCATCCCGAACACCACCCCGATCAGCAGGCACACCACGAAGAACCCAAGCACCTGCCCGATCGTCATGTCAATCATCCGTTGTCGCAGTAGGTCCATCGTCGAATGCCTCCATTCGCATTCCGATCCGAGCCACCCTCCTCAGCCTCCGCTCACGCGAGCGAACGGACTGAACCACGAAGTGCCGCAGCGGGCGCGGCAGCGGGCGCGGCAGCGACGAGTCCTCTGCGATCTGCCGCCACTTCCACGCCAACACCGTCGCGAACCCAAGCCACATCGCCTCCCGCTGGTATAGCTCACGCCATTCCTGCAACGTGGCTGCGCCGCGCGACACGCCCGCCAGCCTCACGACCGCACCTCGATCACGATCGTCGCGAGCGGCCCCGGCACGAACTTCCTGAACGTCCCGGCCCCAGGATCCGTCACCGACGGCCACACCTCGACCACCGGCCGATCGATCTCAATCGACCACTCCACCGAGCCCTCCAACATCGCCCGGATCGTCGCCAACGCCTCCGAAATCGTCGGGTTCACGCCGTCCTCCTCAATTCGATCGCCGCATACGCCGCCGCCATCTCGTCGAACGCCTCCGACGCGACGATCACGCGACCCAACTGGATCTCCGCCTCGGCCATGACACGCTCAACTGCCATCAGCAACCGCTCGCCTTCCCCCCGATTCATCCGCCGGAACTCCGCCATCGATCGATCGAACACCGGATCCAACGGCACCTCCTGCCCCATTCCGCGACCATCGCCTTTTCGAGCCATCGCGCCGATTCTCCTTCGCCGTCAACTGCTCCAGGTGCGCCGGATTGACGCACCGCCGATGCATGCAGCACGCGATATGGTTCACCTCCATCCCCGCCTCGATCGGCCCCACGAACGTCGCGAACGCCAATCGGTGAACCGCCATCGCCATCCCCCGGAACTTGAAGAACCCGTACCCGTTCGCGTCCACATACCCCTCCCATACCCAACACTCGCTCCGCCGATCGAGCCGCACCTTCCGCAACCACCGCCGTAACTCGATCGGGTCCATCCGCTCCGCGAACGCCTTCCCTGGATTGATCCGCCGTCGGGTCATGGATCTCGCTCCACGTTCAAGCCCGCGAACAGCTTCTTCCTCGCCGCCGCTAACTCACCGCTCGCCTCCTCGTCCTTCACCTTCGCGTCGATCTTCCGCCGCTCCTCGGCCGCTCTCTCGGACTTCGACTTGCTCTTCGACACGGACCCGTTCCCACCCGCGCGCACCGCCTCATACCTCGCCTTCGACAACGGCTGCTGATATGTCCGCCAGTTCGTGAACACCAGCGCCCCGCCCCGCTCATCATAAGTCAACGCCTCAGCCGCCACCCCCCGCGTCACTATCTCGCGGAACGCCCCGGCCGGCAACGCCCGCCCGAAGAAGCTCGCCAGCCGCTCCTCGTCGACCACGACCCGGCCCCCTCGGCCGAACGCCTTCGCGTACGCCAACATCAACGGCCAGATCAACACCACCTCGACGGACGCCCCACGGAACATCGTCGACCTCGGCCAATCGACCGATAACGCGAACCACGGAGCCGTCGCGCTCACCGCTACCTCCCCCGATGCGTCCTGCATCGGCCATCCACACCGGCCCCGGCTCAAACCTGCCGGGAGTCTTTCGACGCCCGGCAGAGTCGCGGAAGAAAGAGGAGAAGGAAAAAGGCGAGCGGGGCCTCACGACCCTCACCCGCCCGAGGTAGATTCACCCATAACCCGTCCCCACCGGATCGATCGTCTGGCTCACTCTCGCCCAATCCGCCGCCTTCGCCTGCGCCATGATCGCCTTTCCGTGACTCCCCCGGTTCAGGTTCGCCCGATCATAACCGCGCTCCCTCATCCACGCAAGCGCGACCGGCTCCGCCTCGCCCATCGCGCATCGTAGGTGCGCCGCCGCCCTCCCGACGATCCACGCCCATCGGTCCGGCCCAAGCCCGTCCGGCTCATCCATCTCCGGGATCGCCGGGCCACCCGTGTGCTTCCTCCCCGTCTCCGCCGCCGCCTTCGGCCTGAACATTGCATCGTCCGCGTCCTTCGGCCCATCACCACGGGACGCCTTGGTAGGGTCCGCCGCCGCCGGGACCGGCGTCGCCACCTTCGCCCCCGCCGCGATCGCGTCCGCCGGCAGATAGAACACCCACTCGCCCACGTCATCCTTCCGCGTCCTCGCCAACGGATGCGGCAGAAGCCGATTCATCGCCTCCACGTCCTTCGCCCTCCTCGCGTCCCAATACGCTTTCGGCACTTCCCCAATCGCCGGCCCGTCGTCGCTCGCTGTCAGCGACCGCTCTCGCTCGCCACGTTTCCCACGCTCCGGCTCGAACCCGCGATCGTCCCGCTCCTCGACTTGAGGCGGCCGACCGTCCTGCGTCCCCGCGTCGCACCTCGGGATCTGGAGCAGGTCCCGAACGTAGTACGCCCAACCCGTCGTCAACGCGATCGCCACCGCCTTATCCCACGGCCTCCCCTTCTCCAGAACCGCCGGCCACGGGACCGACGCGATCTCGACGCCCCCACTCGCCGGATGCCTCAACACCGCCTCGAACCAGACGAGGGCCGTCGACTTCTCCGGGCCAGCCAAGTCGCCGTCCAGCCACCACCTCGACCGATACAGAACGAGCCCCGCCCCCAACAGCACCCGCCGCGCCTCGACCATCATCTCCTCGGCCGACGCGTACGCGAACCCGTGATGCCGGTTGTACGAGTCCTTGACGACCGGCTCAATCGCCCGCTGTGCGGTCAACACCGCCGCCCACAATTCAGTTCCACCCGGCGTCATCGACCGCTCCGACTCCGGCGGACGAACCGTGACCGGCTCCGACGCCCTCGTCGTGAACGGCCCGCTCGATCTCCTCACCTCGACCCCGCCCGCGATCTGCTCGCTCATGTCCTACCTCCGCCGGGTTCCCCGGCTCAATCGTGACACCCCCACGCACCGGCGGCGGCAACGCTACCGGCCCAGGAATCGCCGGGAAGAACTTGTTCACCGGCTCCCGGATCTCCATCCCCTCCGCCTGCTCGCCCTTCGGCAGAGCCGCGAGGACTTTCAACGCCTCCCGCTTCCGAACCTCCTTCCGGATCGCCTCCGGCGCGGCCCCGGCCAGCCACCGGACCGCCTTCTCCTCATCGAACACGTCCAGGGCCGCCGGGCTCATCCGGTACCCCGCCCTTCCGACTCCGAAATCGATCGACTTCTTCCCGCTCCCCACCAACTTCGCGTCGACGATCGCCTTGAACTTCTCCCCCCACCGCCGCCCCAACGCCTTCTCCATCGACTCGACCGCCGCGAACAATCTGGCCGCCTGCTCCGAGATCGCCATCCGCAGCGCCTTCGCATGAGCCACTTTCCCGAGGTACCAGTCCGGTAACCACTCCTCGATCGGCCCCGCACTCCCTGATCGCAATTCGTAATCTGCGATCAGGCTCGCCTCCTCGACGCCCTCCGGCACGATCTCGCCCGACACCCCACAGACGGAACAGGCGACCACCGGCCCCTCGGCATCCTCGATCGCCACCATCTCCCCACCGCACTCGCCACACGTCCGCTCGCTCATTCGTCACCTCTCGATCCACAATAACAGAACCACTACACGCTGTCAATCCCGCCGCCACCCTTCCGCGATGTCTCCAGGTAGAACCCGACCAGCTTCCCCTTGAGCCGATCGAACGGCCCGGCCTCGTCAGAACGGCGCATCGGGGTCGCCCTCCATGTCCTTCACTGACCCCAACTCGATCGCGGCGTTCAGCAGCAACGCCAGGGCGTCACGGGCGATGTCGGGCAACTCGATCGACTTCCCGGCCGTCGAGATGAAAGAGATCGCCCACATCCCCGCCGGAATGCACCGCACGGGGCCACGGACCCCCTCGCCCGCCAACGCCTCCGCCAGCAGTTGAACCGCGACGCCAGCAGCGAAGGATGGATCTTCGATCCCCGAAACCTGTTCCTCGTACCTCATCGACTACCTCTCTTTCTGCCGCCGCTCTGGCGGCTCCAGCATCATAACAGATTGGCGGCCCGCTGTCAACCACCATTGCCCTGAAGCGCCGCGGCCCGCCGGGCTGCATCCACCTCGGCCACGTCGTTCACCTCGATCGCGGCGTTGATCAGGTCAGCGATCACCTTCCGCTGCAACGGCCCCAGGTCGAACACGTCGCCGCATCGCGGCACCGCCTTCAGGATGTTCCCCGAAGCGACGATCCGCCTGATCTTCCCCTTGCCCCCGAACGCCACCCCGGCCGCATACGCGATCCATCCCGCCCGCTGGCGCGCCTTCTCAAGCGTGTCCGCCCCTTCCTTCGCATCGTTCATCATCGGCACCATCTGCTACCTCGACCTTCTGCCGGTTACCGGCTCACTCGACCACCGAACCAAAGAGGCAGCCTGAATCGGCGTCAGGGCCGCGGGCCACACCACCCCGAGCCCATGCCATGCACCCTTCTCCGCGTATCCGACCGAATCCTGATTCGTGATTCCATGTGCCATGTCCTACCTCACTTTTTCGGGTCGTCGAATTGACGACCACGCCAGCATCATAACAGACGACCCACCGGCGTCAACCACCCACCGGACGAATGCCGGACATTTTGGGGACACCTGCCGAACCCACCTCCGCCCTCGCCCGATCCGCGAACGCAACATCAAGGAAGCGATTCCCGTCCTTCGCCACGATCGCGATCCGCACCGGGAACCGCCCGACGCCATACTGCCAGACGATCGCCTTTCGATCGGCGGTCTGAGTCTCCATCACGTACGCCTGCGCCGCCGCCATCGCCTCCGAAGAACGGGCGAATCCCCACCTCGCCACCGGCCCCACGCCGCCACACGATCCGGCGAACCCGAACCGCAACTCCCCATCGCCCTCCGGCGGTAGGCCGGGCCACTCAACCGGACGCCAAAGAGCGGAGAACCCATTCCCGTCGAGGACCCTGATCGCCCCCGTCGCGAGGTTCCGGACCACCCAAGCCCCGCCGTATACCCGTCCCTCCACCCGGACCGGCTCCAACCGCCCCGCCGCACGGACCGCGTACAGACCCCCAATCCTGATCCGGTCCGAGGTCACGGGCCACCCCCATCAGCCTTCCATCGGCCACGTGTCGAACCTCCATCGGCCACGCCCTCCTGGTACTCCTCGACTTCCGCGATGATCGCGTCAAGCCGCTTCATCATCCCCGCGTGCATCGCCTGCGCCTCGATGATCGCCGCCCCCGGCTGGAGGTAGAAGTCCCGGCCATTCGGCCCCATCCTCAACATCGCCGCCCTCGCGTCCAGAAGCGCCAGCTTCGTTTCAGACGCCTGTTCCAGAAGAACCTCGCCATTCGTTCCGTTCAGGTGAATCGTCGGCAGCATCAAGCTCACGTCGCACCCCCTTCGACCGAATACCCACGACAGACGATCGCCGCCGCCTCCAACTCCTCGGCCAGCCGCATCGCGTCCCCCCACCGCATCCGCAGAAGGCGATGCGTTTGCCCGTTCCGCCACCGAACCAATACATACGGCCCCGAAGGGGTTCGCGTCACCAGTGCCGCCGGGCTTCCAGGGGCGGCGATATCCCTCGCCTTCGTCGCGCCACCCGGCTGCTCCACGACCTCAACGTCGGAGAGATTCACAGGTCACCCCCATCATCGAACGGCCACACCACCGGCAGGCCGGCGGCGGGCATCGACTCCAGAAGATCGGCCATCTCCTCCGCGATCGTCGCCTCGGCTCGCAGGCGAAGCACCTCGACCGCGATCTCTCGACATTCCGCGATCACGTTCACTTGTGGGATCGTGGACTGAACCTGAAGGTGAGCCCACGCCACCACGTCATCCAGCCGCCCGATCCGCCCACACAGAACGCTCGACCGCATCTCTCCAGACCAATCGGGCTTGATCGTCACCGACCGACCGCCTCGACAGATCACCCGATCCGTTCCACGTTTCTTCGTCGTCACCATGCTAATACCTCTCTTTCGCCGCTCATCATAACAGACGACCGCGCGGCCTGTCAACCCACCGCCACGAAGATTTCGGAGACACCTACGCCGGCCGCCAATCCTCCATCGGCGGCGCGGGCGGCGGCACGGGCATCGCCGCCTTCTTCCGGCGGCGCGGGGGCCATACGGCGCACCGCTCCAACGAAACCGCCCACGCCCTCGCGAGCCTCGCCGCGTCGAGGCACGCCCGCGCCCGGCCCGCCTCGTCCCCCTCCTTCGCGAAGTGCCTCGCCGCCCGGATCGCCCTCGTCGCATCCTGGTGGAACGCCGCCGCTGTCCGCGCTAGCTCAGACTTCGCAAAGTTCACCGCGTCACCCGATTCTCGCGGACGTGCGGGCACCCGACCGACCATATCGGTGCGCCGCAGACCATACACCGGGCTTCGAGCGGCACCACTGCACGCCGGCGCGCCCGAACGGGCATCGTCGGCCGCGATCTCGCGTTGAGCCAGCCGCACGCACCGCATAGTTCGCTCCGCCGCCGCCTGAAGGAGCAGGGACACCCGCTGCAAGTTGAAGTACCTCATCGGTCAATCCTTCCTACGGCCACCACCGCGTCCCAATGATCCCGCGACAACGCCTGAACGATCGTTCGTCGGGTCGGTCACGCCCACGGCCACGCCGGGATCGGCGTTCCGGGGATCGACGCCTGCTCGGCCTCCAGGTCGGCCCGAACCTTCTCAATCTCCGCCGCCGACGGCATCGATGCCGCCGACGCGAACATCGTCCCGATCATCCTCGCCGCCCGCTCATGGGCGGGGAAGGTTCGGGACACGTCGATGTCGACTCCCCCGCAGCCCGGACACCGCCCGACCGGCTTCGAGAACCCCCGGCCGCACTCCTGACACTCGAACGGCTTCGTCGTCATGGCCTACCTCTCTTTCGCCATTCATCATAACAGAACCGACGTGGAGACGCAAGGACAATCGCCCGCCTTTTGGGGACACCTGCCGCCCGCCCCGCCCTAGCCCACTCCCCTCCCACCCCCTTGATCGCGAACGCGATCGCCTATGTGATGTGTGATGTGTGATGTGTAGGCTCCGATTCCAATCTTTCTAAGAAACACGATCAACACCCGACTAGCGACGGCGCCACGGCCGATTCCGTCCCGCATTTACGATCAACCGTTATAACCGTTGATCCAGTTTCCAAGAAACGCGATCAGCCGGCGGGCACGAACAGCCCACTAACACCGCGACCCCTCCGGCGTGTTGGAGGGGCCGCAGCGGGGCCAGCTTCCGCCAGCCCTCAGGAGGGGGATTCAACCTCCCTGGTTCTATACGCCCCCCGCCACCCGTCTCCCCCGCAACCTCCACGCCACGCTCGACGACGCCATTCCCCGCACCGCTCCACGCCCTACGATCGCCGCCCTGGCCTCCGGCTCCAGCCCGCCCCACCAGACCCCCAAACACGCCGCGTCTACGGCATCCGGGCTGCTGGTCGCCACGGCCTCAGGAATCCCGATCATCGCCGCAACCACCGCGCTCCGCGACGCCTTCGGAACCCGACCCGTCCACTCGTTCGCCCCCACGATCGCGATCTCCACCCGGACCCTCCTCAACCTCGCCACGATCGCGCCCACGATCTCCGCCAACGCCACCACCGCGAACCGACCTCGCCCCGGAATCCGGTTCTCCGGCTCCTCGATCACCGCCCACCTCCGGCCCGCCACGTCGACGATCTCCGCCACCTCGTCCGCGATCGCCTCGATCCGCGCCCACCTCGGCCACTTCCCCGGCGCCTTCACCTCGACGATCCTCTCTAATACGCCACGCGCCGCGAACACCGCGACCCCCGCCACGTTCGTCCCCGGATCGATTGCAACCCATCCGCCCATCAAGTCACCAGCACGTCGTCATAGTCCGATCCGGCCGCCGGGTTCTCCGGGATCAACAACCCCGAAGCATGCAACCCAAAGCACGCGTCCATGAACTTCAGCAGCTTCCCACCAGTCCGGGTCGGCGCAACCGTGATCCGGTCACTCAACAACCAATCAATCGGCCCCGCGATGATCCCGAATCTCGGGAACTGCAATCGCAACGGGTCCACCCAAAGCTCCGTCAGCACAAGCTCGTCCATGAGGAAACTTTGCCCCGCGCCCATGCCCGTCACCTGAATAGACAACTGCGGTTGCGGCAGGATGTCCTTCACGGAATCGAACGCGACGAAGAAATGCGCCCACGTTGCGGTCAACGTGGACAACGCGATCGTCAGATCACTCGGCCCCATGTCGTTCCCGAGGTTGTCCTCGATCACGACCGTCACCTGTCCCGCCGTCGGTGGCGTCGCCCCATCCTTCATCCACACCGAAATGCAATGGATGATGCGCGGCCCCAATCGCGTCGTCAGATCTGGCGTCGGCTGATCGTCCGCCGTGAAGCGTTCGCGGATATGGATCGAGGCCGTCCCCTTGAACTCGATGCACTTCCCCGGCCGCATCCCGCCCGCGTTCTCGAAGATGTCCGTCCCCGGCACTCCGGCGACGATGTTCCAACCGTCCGGCACATTCACCACCGAGAACGTGTCGAAGCCGGAGTTCTTCAGATAGTTCCCTCCCGGCCCCGTCGTCTCGCTAATCTTCCCGTGTACGGACGCAATCTCGATCCTCGCCCCGCTCCCCTTCGGGAATCCCCGGTCTAGATCGTCCACGGCCGTCTCGCCTTCGACAAGGAACAACTCCTCACCGCTGACCACGGATGCATCCTGCGCATCGGAGATGCAGGTCAGCGTGATCGTTTCCGCCCGAAGATTCTGAAGGACGATCGGCCAGTTCGCCCTCGCCTCCGCCTTCTGGATCCACGGGATCAGCTTCCCCGTCCCCGTCGCGCCCGTATAGGCCGGCGTCCCCGTCGCCACGACCGACTCCTCCACCTCCAGACTGTCCGCAACCATCCTGCGTGTGAGCGCTTCAAGCGCCACGTTCAAGCTCCGCGAACTCAGCGGCTCCACCCCGTCCACCTCCTCAATGAATACCTGGATCGCCGCCGTCCTCAACGCGTTCAGGTATGCGTCCATCCCGATCAGGAAGCTCGCATACGCCCCGTTCAATACGTCGATTTGGAATCGATCCGCCTCGGAGAACTGCGAATTGATCCCCGGCGTCCCGAACAGGCTCGACTCGATCGAGTTCAGGAAGTCCCATACGTCCTCGATCTCCCCGAAGATCCTCCCCAACCGATTGAAGAGGTCATCAAACACCGCCATCGCTGCTCACCTCCGCCTGTCCGGCAATGAACTTCCGCATGTTCATCCTCGACGCCGACCAGCAATCCCTCGCGATCTTCAGCGCCGCCACGCATCCGCATCCCGGCCGAACCCGCTCACGCAACCACGGCACGAACCGCGTCCAGAATAGCAACCCGTCCCGTCTCGCGCGCGCCGTCAGGATCATCACCCCATCCGGCCCGGCTTCCTCCTTCCTGAACGTCAAGCGCCGCGGCCACGGCTCCCCCATCCACCAGACGCCCGCCCACCGCTCGAACCTCCACGGCGTCACCTCGATCATCCGCTTGATCGCCTCCTTCTCGGCCACGACGATCGACGCCGGATCCGCCTGCTTCACCACCGCCTCAACCTGTTCACGCGAGAACTGAACTCCCGGCCGACCCGCGTTCAACGCGAACGCCCGCTCGATCCTGTCGGCCAGCGGCCCCGTGTAAGCCTTACATGCCATCAGGCATACGCCCAACGAAGGCATGTGGTACTTCTCCGCCCGGCAATACCCGCCGCCCGGCACCCCCGCGTCCCGCCAATGCTCACAGTTCGGAACCACCACCAGCGACACCGCCAACCCGTTCCGATCAACCGCTTTCGGAACGTCCGCCGGCTTCTCCGCCGACACGCCCGCCGCCTTTCCGCCATTACAGCACAATCCGCACCTCCTTCGCCGTTGATCTTATCCGACCGTCACGACCGCTGTCGTCCCATAGCACCCGCACGCCTGGACCCACCCCGCCGCCGGTGGGCACAACGTCCACTCCTCGCACGGCCGATCATTCACCCACGTCGCCCCATTCTGACACCCCACTCCCACGCACGAAGTACACGCCGCCCCACCCCGACAGATACAGCCCGGAGATTGAACGGAACAGCACGGCAGCCGGATCCCGACGCCCAAACTCCATCGTTGAATCCCCACGTCCGGCCCAGAACATGAAAGCATGTTGAAGCAGCAGGAACTCGACGGGCATCCCGGCGCTTGGCAACTCCCGCCGCAGATTTGCCATTGGCAAGGACCAGGGAACCCGTCGCACGCGCCACAGACGCCGGCGTTGCACTCGCACCCCCCAAGAGCCCCGCATCCTCCCGGCCGATAGCTGTATGACTCGCTCGGTGGATCTCGACAGAGTACGACCACCGACACGTCCGGACACGGAAGGCACGTCCCCCCCGCAAGGCAATCGAACGGCTGGATCCCCCACGTCCATACCGTCGTCACCGCCACGCAGCACGGGCAAAGGTTCGTCTGGCACGGATCCGTCAGGCCGCAGCAAGCCAACCGATCACAGCACGGATCCGGCCCACACCCCATCGGCCCACCCGGCGCAAGCAGACCAAAGCAGAAGTCCAGGGCAGCGTCGATCACGCAATCCCCCGGCTGGACCGAGTTCACCACCCCCGTGAACACGCCGCATCGTCCTCCGGAACCGCCCGGCGCATCGCATGGACACGCCGACCATCCGTAACAACCCTCCGGAATCGCCGGCGCGCTCACGTACGGACCGACCAGAACCCGCGCCCCGCTCGCCGGCTGGCAATCGCACGGCTCAAACACCAGATAATGCCCGTCGCAGCAGCATCCCCCACTACTATCGCAACACCCGAAGAACGGCCCCACCGGCTCGAACTCCACCCCCTGGAGGAACTGGACCCGCTGGCTCGTCGCCGTCAGCATGTAGCACGTCTCCGTGTCCGGCCACTCGAACACCACCGGATCCCCATGCGCCGCCAACAACGCGTCCGCCACCTCGCACGGGATATACGGGCTTGGCAACCCCGGCGGCGGCGGCAGCGTACAGCACGGGCTCGGGATCACCCAACACCCGCCGCAGCAACAGACGATTGCCTCCTCTCCGCTCATCTCAGATCCCGATCAACTTCGCCTTCATGATCGCGCCCGCTCCCGCGTCCCCAACCTGAACCCGGTATTCCCGCCCATCCGTCAAGGCCAACACTCCAGACCGCAATCTGACCATCGACGTGCTATCAGTCGTCAACTCGCTTCCCGCAACCACCGCCGACAGGTCATCGATCAGCCTCGCCCTCGCCGTCGCGTTCACCCTTCGGATGAACACCTCGAACCTGAACTCGACCCCTGACCAGTTCGCCGCCGTGTAGAGCCACGGTCCCGCGATCGTCGTCCAGACGATCGCGACCAGGGCGTTCCCTGAATACACCGTCGCGATATGCGCCCGGTCCCCGAAGGAGATCGACCCGTCCGGGACGATCGCCTTCCCCTTCCAGAATCGTCCGCCATGCGACACGCATGACGCACGCTTTGCCCGTGTATCAATCGCCACGCCTTACGGCCCGGCCGCGCCGGTCCCCTCCGTGAAGATCGACGCCGCATCGGAAATAGGCTTCTTCCACTGCACGGCCGACGCCGCGCGGTTATAGAACTCCAGGAAGTTCGCCACCGCGTCCGAATCCGCCCGATTCGTCAGAGCGAAGTAGAGGTACCTCATCGCGTCCTCCATGGTCGCCACGCCCGTCGTCGGCGGAACCGCCTGCCCCGGCTCCGCCAGAACATCAACCTTCAGAACGTCCACCACCTCCGCGTTCACCTGCGCCGGAGTCGCCCGACTCGACACCGCCGCGTCCAGATTCGGCGCTTCCGAAACCCCGATCGCCCCCGCCGCGATCGCGTCCGCGTCGATCGCGTCCGTCGCGATCGCCGCCGCCGTCACCACGTTCGCCGCCATCGCACCGACGCTCGCGTCCATCCGGCCGCTCACCAGCGCCGCCGGGAGCCGCGCCTGGATGTCCTCCGTATCGGCCTGGATCCCGTCCACCTCGGCCTGCAACGTCGTCCCCGTATCCGTCAGGATCGCGTCCACGTTCGTCGCCAACGCCGCCACGTTCGTCGTCGCCCCTCCCACGTGCGTCAGGTCAACCTCCGGCACGCCCGCGATCGTCGGCGTCGCCGCCGCCGTCCCGATCCAGTGCGTCACGTCCACCTCTAACACACCCGCCACGCTCGGCGTCGCGATCGCACTTCCCTGCAATCTCTCGATGTCCGCATCGACCGCCCCACTCGCGGCCGTCACCGTCTCCCCCTCCGTGATCTTCACCCGCTCGATCAGGATCGCCCTCGTCACCGGGGCCATACTCGCCTGCGTGATGTGGACGACATACTCCTCCATATCGTGCCCGGACCCGATCGTGGTGTCCTCATCGATCGTCAGCACGTAGACGCCCGGCATGTTCGCCGCGCTCAACTCCGCGACCGTCGGCGTCGTGTAAATCGTCGCCGTCCCGCCGTCCCTCGATCGATAGACCGTGAACGATGTAAGCCCCGTCTCCCTCGTCTTCAGGTCCGTCGCATCCACCGCCACGAACGCGATCTTCCGATCCGTCGAACCGCTCGGGATCTTCATACTGAACCTCCGCCGACCAGCACCCCGCCGAGCCCGGCGGCGGTCTGAGCCCGCATGCCTTCCTCGATCTCGTACTTGTTGTCAATGAACACGTCCCCGCCAGCGCCCGCGAACGTGATCGTATTCGCGAACTCGAACCATCCCCGGAACGTCGTCCCCGCCTCCGTATCGTTCTCCGGCAGATCGCCGCTTGAAGCATTGCACCCCCAACGGACGCTCCCGTTGTGCCCCTGCGTTCCACCGGCCGCCGTACACAAACCCCCCAACCCGACCTCGATCACGATTCGATCGTTCTCCTCAGCGTCCGCCGCCGACGAGGTTGCCGAATCGCTCCGATTGATCAGGGCCGTCGTCACTTCGTTCCCGTCCCGCCGAATCGCCAACAGGGTTTCCTTGATCGTCCCCCCGTCGTTCGATACCAGGAACACCTTCCAGGTCAGCGACAGGTTATTCCCATTGTTCGCCTCCAGCGCCTGCATCTGGAGCTTCAAGGTCTGCGCCGCGATCGTCTGCGCCGCGATCGGGTCGGATACGTACTGCCTGTGGTGCGCATCGTTGTCGACGAGGTGGTCGGCCGCGTCCGGCGTGTACGCCGTCGTCGTCAACGTCGATCCGTCAGGCGTCGTCAACAGCTTTCGACGGACGACATTCTGATGCTCCCATTCCGAACTGACCGCCGGGCTCACCGCCGCTGCCTCGGTTTCCGGGAAGAAGAATCGCGTCGCCATCTTAGAACGAGAACTCCACTGCCAAGGCGAGGAATGTTACCTCGAACTCCCCGGCGCTTGACGCCGCCGCCCATTTCATCCCCGTCGCCGCCGCCGAATCCGCCGTCAACACCAGCGCGTTCGGCCCCACCGGGAACCGCACACCCCGATACCCGCCCATCCCCACCACCAGATCGCCTTTCGCCTCGAACGCGATCCCCAACTTCCCGATCGACGGATGCACCGCCAACGGGGCCAGCGCCGCCACCCCCATCAGGAACGATCGCCGGTTCAGGTACAGCTTCTCGTCGGTGATCTCCGACGACTTGATGTCCGGAGCCCGCCGGATCAGCATGCACACCTCCACCCTTTATAGTACTTGGACGCAAGACGAACCTCTACCGATTCGATACCGGCTACTTTTTGTCCATCGACCCCTTGTCGTC
>Ga0209751_10000639_pt1 | contig 37487 bp, 28 predicted proteins | sample RifCSP13_1_FD_184019 | JGI IMG/M metagenome (GOLD analysis project Ga0209751, IMG submission 184019) | Soil microbial communities from Rifle, Colorado - Rifle CSP2_sed 13_1 (SPAdes) (version 2) | ecosystem: Environmental > Terrestrial > Deep subsurface > Rock core/Sediment | place: Rifle...
GGCTGCGATCGCGCGGCACGCCGGAGGTCGCATGGCCGGTTTGGCCGAGCTAGGCAGGGCGAAGCTGCGCTGGGGACGTCCGAGACGAGGCATGCCGTTTCGGCGGATGCCCCGCCATCTGGTCATTGAAAACTTGTGGGCGTTCGGCTTCCTGGCCCTCTCCCTCATCGGCCTGGTAATCCTCACGCTCGGGCCGATCCTGGTCAGCTTCTACCTTTCATTCACCGACTGGGACGCGCTGGGAGCCCCGAACTTGGTTGGGCTGCGTAACTTCATCGCCCTGGCGCATGACAAGACCTTCTTTCGAGCGCTGTGGAACACCATCTACTACACGCTGGTCAGTGTTCCGGCCGGCATGATCATCTCCCTGGCGCTGGCCATGGCCCTCAATCGGTCGCTACGCGGGATCGGGCTGTTCCGCACGCTGTTCATGATCCCGGTCATCTCGTCCACGGTTGCCACGGCGCTCCTGTGGGGGCTGATGCTCGACCCGTACATCGGTTTGGTCAACTATCTCCTCCAGTTGGCTCATCTCCCCACCTCCGGCTGGCTGACCGACACGCGCATGGCCATGCCGGCCATCATCCTCATGAGCGTTTGGAAGGGCCTGGGCTACAACATGGTCCTCTTCCTGGCAGGATTGCAGGGTATCCCGCAGGAGCTCCGCGAAGCGGCACGGATCGACGGCGCCAATGTCTGGAACGAGTTCGTGCACATCACCCTCCCGATGCTTTCCCCAACGACCTTCTTCGTCCTGGTGATTTCCATCATTTCGTCTTTCCAGGTTTTCGATCAGACATGGGTCTTGACCAAGGGTGGACCACAAGAGTCGACCATCACGTTGGTGTATTACGTCTACCAGACCGGGTTCCAGCAGCTGCGTATGGGATATGCCTCGGCCATCGCCTACGTCCTGTTCTTCATCACCCTGATCGTGGTGATGCTGCAATGGGTGACCCAGCGCCGCTGGGTGTTCTATCAGTAGAGTGAATCCGTGACAGACGCAGTCGGCCTCTCAGAAACTTCTCGCAAGAACCGTCTCGGCAGCCTCGGCGCCTATCTGCTGCTGGTCTTGGCGGCCGGCATCATGCTGTTGCCGATGTTTTGGATGGTGTCGACGGCCTTCAAGCTCTTCAGCGATACCTTCCGGATCCCACCGATGTGGATCCCTCCTTATCTGAGTCTGGCCAATTTCAAGCGAGTCTTCACGGTTGTGCCGTTCGGTCCGATGATGTTCAACAGCGTCAAGGTCGCCACGCTGGGCTCTCTCGGACAGGTGATCTCTTGCACGCTGGGGGGATATGCCGTCGCCCGCATGCGCTTCGTGGGACGCCAACCATTATTCCTGATTATCCTGGCGACGATGATGGTCCCTTACCAGGTGGTGATGATTCCCATCTTCATCATCATGAAGAACCTGGGTTGGGTCAATTCGCACAATGCCCTGATCGTGCCCGCCTTTCTGGGGGGTGCGTTTGGGATCTTCCTGATGCGGCAGTTCTTCCTGACACTGCCCAACGAGCTGGAAGACGCCGCCCGCATCGACGGGGCCAACCCGATGCAGGTTTTTCTCTATGTCATCCTGCCCCTGGCTCGTCCGGCGCTGACGGCGTTGGCTGCCCTCAGTTTCACCGCGTTCTGGAACGACCTGCTGACGCCGCTCATCTACTTGAGCAAGATGGAGCTGATGACGATGCCCGTCGGCATCTCCTTCTTCAAGGGCCTCCACAGCACGGAGTGGAATCTGCTGATGGCGGCGGCATTGCTCAACATCACGCCGGCCGCCGTCATCTTCTTGCTCACGCAGCGTCAGCTCATATCGGGCATTGCCCTGAGCAGCGGGATCAAGGGCTGATGGACGAGTTGTCTGAGAAGCGCCACCGGCTGCTGGGTTGGATGGAGCAGAACGACCTGGAGGCCGTGTGTCTGGCGCGTGTGGCGAACTTCGCCTGGTACACCGGCGGGCTCGAGCCGGTGATCATGCTGTCCTCCGATCGCGCCGAAGCCGCCTTACTGGTCACGCCCGAACAGGCCTACGTGGTGTGCAACAGCGTTGAACATCCGCGGCTGCGGGATGAGGACCGCCTCGGCGAACTCGGTTACGCCTTCCACGTCTCGCCGTGGTACCACGGGTCGCCTGCCTTCGCTGACCTGGTACAAGGAAAACGCTGGGCGGCCGATTGGCCAATTCCGGGGGCGCAGGAGGTGTCAGCTGAGGTTGCTCGTCTGCGCTTCCAGCTCACCCCGGACGAGGTAGAGCGTTACCGGGTTGTTGGGAGACTGACGGCGCGAGCGCTGGAGCGCGCGGCCCGGACCGCCAAACCGGGCATGACGGAAGTCGAGATAGCCGGCCTGCTCGCCGCGGCAGCCTTGAAGGAAGGCGTGACGCCAACATTGCTTCTGGTCGGCGCCGACGAGCGCCTCTTCCATTACCGCCATCCGGTCCCGACCCAACGTCCTCTTGAGAGCTACGTCATGCTGGTCATCTGCGGCAGGCGCTGGGGATTGGTGGCATCGGCCACGCGGCTGGTCCATTTTCGCCATCTGCCAGACGAGCTATCGGACAAGCAGCAGGCGTGTGCCTTCGTCGATGCCACCTTCAACGCCGCGACAGGCGTCGGCGCTCGCGTTCCCGACATCTTTGCTCGAGCGGCGCAAGCTTATGCCGAGGCGGGTTTTCCAGACGAGTGGCAAAAGCACAACCAGGGGGGTGCAGCCGGCTACGAATCGCGGGACTACGAGGGCTCACCCTCGTGCGACGAGGTTGTCCTGGCTGAACAGGGCTTCGCCTGGAATCCCTCGATCACGGGCGTCAAATCCGAAGACACGATCTTGGTCCATGAAAATGGCATCGAATTTCTCACCCAGACAGACGATTGGCCCACGCTCCACGTTCGCGTCGACGATCGCGAGTGGGCCCGGCCGGCAATACTGACCCGATAAGGAGTGGAGCATGACGACCAAGCCCAGGATCGGCCTGCTGGTGACCGGATTGCTGGAGGATGACTACAACAAGACCGGCCACGTTCGCCCGCGCATGCACCAGGCGACGAACCGCATCGCCGCCCTGCTCGAGCCCTACGGCGAGGTGATCAACCCCGGTTTCGTCGAGTACGAGCCGGACGCGGACCGAGCGACGGAGGCCTTCAATGCGGCCGGAGTGGATCTTATTATCACCCTGGAGCTCGCCTACCAGAAAGGCATCATCCCGGTCCGCACCTTGCTGCGCGTCGCCGCGCCGATCCTGGTCTGGAACACGCAGCAGATCCGTCGACTGCCGGAAGAGGCAGACTTCGACCTGATCATGGAAAACTCGGGAATGGCAGGGCTGCCCGAGTTGACGAGCGCGCTGATCCGCGCCGGTCGGCCATTCGAGCTGCTCACCAGCCACATCGGGGACCCGGAGGGCTTGAAGGTCATCGGCGAGTACGCCGCCGCCGCTGGGACGATCCGCCGGCTGGGGAGCATGCGCATCGGCATGATCGGGCATCCGTTCGAGGGCATGACTGACCTGATGGTCGACTACCTCAGTCTGCGAGACGCGGTTGGCCCGGTCGTCTGGCCGATCGAGCCCGAGAAGGTCGCCGTCAAGGTGGCGGCGATGGGGGCGGCGCGTGTCAAGGGTTTTCTCGGTGAACAAGCTCAGCAACACGACGCGAGTGAGATGCCCGCCGACCTGTTCGATCGCTCGGCGCGCCTGGCCCTGGCTCTCCTCGACGTCGCCCACGAAGGGTCGTTTGACGCCCTGGCGACCTTCGACCAGGTCTGGTTGACGGATCCGCGTGTCGGCCTGATCCCCAGCTACGGCACGGGCTATTTGTGCGCACAGCATATCCCCGTGGCGACCGAGGCCGATGTGACGACTGCCGTTGCGATGATGATCTTGCAGGAATTGGCCGGCGATGTGACCTTCCTGGAGAACTACGTGATCGACTTCGACAACGACGCCATCATTCTCTCCCACGACGGGCACGGCAATCCGGCGTTGGCGGCGGATCCGAAGAAGGTCCGCATCAAGCCGAGTATCTACTACGAGGGGGTCAATGGTCGCGGGGCGGGGCTTGAGTTCGCCTACAAGCCCGGAGAGGTGACTTTGCTCTCGCTGATCCCCTTGGGAGACGGAGACTGGCGCCTCATCGCGTGCGAGGGAGAGTCCCTGGCCATGACGCCCCGTCCGGTTGCCGCACCCCAGATGCTCTTCCGCTGGTCACAAGGGACGATTAGCGAGTTCTGCGATGCCTGGTTGTACGCCGGCGCCCCTCACCACATGGCCGTCTGCTACGGACACCTGGGATCTGCGATCGAGAAACTCGGGGATTTGATGGGGCTCGAGGTTGTATCCGTATGAGCTTATCAGGCTCTCGTTCCACAACGTTGAAGATGAAATCCGCGCGGGCTTGCATCCGACGAACTTGGTGACGTTCAGATCATGAACGGGCGTGAGCGCCTGCTGGCTGCATTCCGTCACGAGGTTCCGGACAGGGTCCCGGTGAGCTTTTTCATTCAAGACTACTTTGTGAAGGCCCTCTTGAAGCGGGATGAAATCGACCCGGTTGACGATGTCGTCAATGTCTGCCGAGACCTGGGGATGGACATCATGCTCAGGCCGGAGTGGATGGATACAACCTACTTCACCAAGGACTCGGCCCCAGGATGGGAAGTCGGAGTCCGTTCGGAGCGTGGTGACGAAAGAGTCTGCGAGTACTGGACCATCCATACGCCGAAGGGGGATCTGCACCAAACACTTATTACCGTCTACGGAAAGCGGGAATTCGGCTTCTTTGGTTGGCAGGAACACTTCATCAAGACCGAAGGCGATCTCGATCTGTTCGAGGAGTTCGAGCCGCCGCTGAGGTTCGACATCCGCGAGCGCATGCGCCGGGCGTTCAAGGCGGTGGGCGACGACGGAATTGTCGCACCCTGGCTGCCGGATTGCCCGTTCAACCAGGGGTTCTACCTGCGCGGGCTCGAGCAGGTGCTGGTCGATTCCAAGACCAACTTCGCCCTGTATGACCGCTTGATGCGCTTCCGTCTGCGGCAGAGCCTGACGCTGATCCCGGAGGTCTCGGCGACCGGAGCCGACCTGGGATGCATCGGTGGGAATGTGGGCAACGCCCGCCTCGTAAGCAAGGCCTTCTATGATCGGTTCATCCTTCCTTATGACCGGGAATACGTCCGGGCGGTGGAGGCGGCGGGGCTGCCGGTGCTATTTCACAATTGCGGATACGCGATGCCTTTCCTTGAGTCCTACGTCGAGATGGGTTGCCGGGCCTTCGAGACGCTTACGCCGCCACCGAATGCAGATGGCGACCTGGCCGAGGCCAAGCGGCGCGTAGGTGACCGGATTGTGCTGGTTGGCAACCTGGACCAGATCAACCTGCTGCGCGTGGGCTCTCGAGAGGATATCGAGAGAGTAGCCCGGTCTACCGTGGAAGCGGGCAAATCGGGAGGAGGGTTCGTCCTGTCAACGGCCGACCATCTTTACGACGAGACGCCGATTGACAATGTGCGCTGGGCGGTAGAGGCTGCGCTCGGTGTCGCCGGTTATTGATGCGCTGCAGAGCCCGCCTCCAACGGGATGGGCTCTTCGGCGGGTAGTGAGGGGCCACGCCTGGACGCGACACATGAAAGGGGTCAAACAGAATGGCTAATGGGGCTACAGAGAAGGAACTCAAAGCCGGGCGATTGGCCATGCTCGGCGGGGGTGTCGGTCGTGAAATGCCGCTGGTGGTGAAGAAGGCCAGGGCGGCGTCATTGTGGGACATGAATGACAAGGAGTACATCGACTGCACTTCCCAGGCTTGGAGCGTCAATGTCGGTCACTGCCATCCGGCCGTGATGGCGGCGGTATCTGAGCAACTCCAGAACTTCACCCACATCCGGACCAGCTTCGACACGGTCCCCAAGTTGTTGCTGGCGAAGAAGCTCAGCGAACTCGGCCCGGGACGATTGAAGAAGGTGGCGTACTCCCTGACGGGCTCGGATGCCAACGAAGGGGCCATGAAGCTGGCCATGCGCAACCGGCCCGGCGACATGTTTGTGGCGTTGTGGGATGGCTACTACGGCAGGACGCTGGCCACATTGAACATGAGTTGGCCCCATCCGAACAATCGCTTTTCTGCCTGGGGTGGGCCGAAGATCAGGGTGCCCCAAGCCTATTGCTACCGGTGTCCCTTCGGCCTCAGCCACCCGAGCTGCGCCCTCGAGTGCGTGAGATTCGCCAAGGAGTCGATTCTCAAGAACGCGGCCGAGCCGCCCGTGGCGCTCATGATGGAACCGATCCAAGGGAGCGGGGGGATGATCGATTTCCCGGCGGACTACTATCCGGCGATGCGCAAGATGTGCGATGAGCTCGGGATGCTCCTTATCTGGGACGAGATACAGACAGGATTCGGACGCGTCGGCGATTGGTTTGCCGCGAACATATACAACACCACCCCCGACATCATGATCATCGGGAAAGGGCTGGGAGGTGGCTTCCCCATGTTCGGGATTCTGGCACGGGAAGATCTCAAGTCGTTCGAACCGGGGGACCATTCCTTCACTTTCGCCCATTTCCCCGTGTCGATGGCCGCAGCGCGGGCCTCGATACAGGTCATCGAGGAAGAGAACTTGCTCGAGAGGAGCCGCCGGATTGGCAAGTTGTTCAGCGACGCCTTGAACGCCATGAAAGATAAATACGAGCTGATCGGCGATGTGCGCGGTCCAGGGTTGATGATCGGCATCGAGCTAGTCAAGAACAAGGTAACGAAGGAACCCGCGCGCGAAGAAGCGCACGCGTTTGTGAATGAAGGACTCAAGCGTGGCGTCATCTTCGGAGAATCCAAGTATCTCAGGCTGGGAAATGTCGTCAAGATCAAGCCGCCGCTCGTGATCAGCGAAGCGCAGGTCGAGAGGGTGCTCGAGGTATTCGAGGAGATCACCCGCTCTCTGACCACATGAATCACTCGTCTGAGGGCGCGTCTCTCTTGGCGCGTCACTGTCCCTCCGGTCAGCGTATCCTGCGACGAGTCGCAGCATGAGACCGGTGGAGCGGGCGAGGACGAGTTGGGCGAGAGATCCGGTCTCCCATCAGGAGGCCGGGGAGCAGACCGGGGGTCGACGAATGGAGGCAGGCATGTCTGAGCACACTCGCGTCGGTTTCGCCGGGTTCGGGTTCTACGGCTACCCCAAAGAGGTCGTGGCCACGCGGGCCCACGAGGCGGCGGAAGCCGTCCGCGGGCTCGGGGTCGAGGTGTTTGAAACCGAGCCGCTGACCGGTTTCGACGATGTTCCGCGTGGATTGGAGCAGCTTGTCGGCCAGGACCTCGACGCCATCATTGCCTGTGTGATTGCCTGGACGGAGACGCCGGTCATTGTCGGATTGCTACGCGACTTCCTCCACCTGCCCATCCTTCTGTGGGGGCGCGGCGGTTACACGGTTAACGGCCGCCTGGTCTCTCCCGCAGCCCAGGCTGGGACGGCAGCCGCCCGCGACGCGCTCGAGGCTCTAGGCGCCCGTTTTCAGTACTTATACGACTACCCCGACTCCCCAATGAGGCTCGACAAGGTAGAGAATTTCTGCACCGCCGCCAGGACCGTGCGCGTGCTCGCCCATGCCCGTATGGGAATGATGGGGTACGCCGACATGGGCCTCTACTCCCTCATGTTTGATGGGCTTGATCTGCGGAAGAAGATCGGGGTCGAGGTCGAGTCGTACGACATGCTCGAGATTGAACAGGCAATGTCGCGCTTGCCATCCGAGCGAGTGTCGAACACCCTGTCCACATGGAAGAGTGAGTGGACCTTTGAGCAACCCGTGCCCGACCCGATGCTCGATCGCGTGGCCCGATTGACCTTGGCGCTTGGCGACAAGATCGACGAGCGCGGCTACATCGCTATGTCAACCAAATGCGTCTACGGCGTCACCAAGTACATGGGTTGCACGGCCTGCATGGCGCAGTCGATGCTGGGCGATACGGCGCACGTCGTCTGCGAGAACGACGTGCCGGGCATGGTCACACAGACGATGCTCGGGTTGCTCACCGGCCAGTCGACGACCTTCATGGAAGTCTATGAGTACTTCCCCGATCGCCTGTTGGTTGGTGTTTGCGGCTTCGTCCCGACCTCGTTCATCGAGGACGGAAAGGTCCGGGTGCGCGGACACACGTGGGGAGGATCGTCCGGAGGCCTGGTGAACACCGGACAGGTGAAGACGGGCCGGGTGACCCTGGCACGACTCTCGCCGCGCGGCGATCCTTATCGCATGCACATCATGACAGGCGAGGCGGTCAGGCCCCGCCCATGGGAGGAGTTGGGCTGGGCGCCACCCGCGCCGTACTTCCCATCGATGGAAATCACCCCCGATGGAGGGGTAGAAGAGTTCGCTCAGAACGCACTGGCGCAGCACTACGCCGTGGTCTATGGGGACCATCGCGAGAGACTTTCCGATCTGTGTCACTTGTTGGGGATACAGGTGATCTGAGTACACATCCCGGACGGCCGAGCTCGACGGCGTGCCGGGAGGAGACTCTCCGCACCTGAGACCCAGGGTTGTAGACGAGATGCGAGACGGGAATTGACTCTCACGGGAGGTTGTGAATGACTGATAAACCGAGTGTCCTTGTCGTGCCCTTCGGATATCCGGACTATCCCCGGGAGATGCTGCGCCACTACACGGATGCTTCCGTGCGGGCGTTGACCGAGCTCGGCCTGCAGGTCGAATGCACACCCATGGTCGTCGTCGATAAAGACGTGGCCGCGGCGCGGAAGCAGGCTCGCGAATCCGAGGCTGATCTCTTCGTGTTGCTCGTCCTATCGTGGATCGAGGTGCCTCTCATCCCCTCCACGCTTCACGAGATCTTCGGGCGGCCTCTCCTGTTGTGGTCGCACACGACCTTCCGTGAAGCGGATGGCGGAGAGGCCGACCTGGGTTGCATCCCAGGGGCCGCCGTTGTCCGGCAGACGCTGGAGGAGATGGGAGTGCCGTTCCGGTTTATCTACGGCCAGCCGGATGAGGCTGAGGTGGTCCGCCAGGCTCTGCCATTGGCCCGGGCGGCCCACGCCGCCCGCTCTCTCGAGGCCTCACGCGTCGGTCTGTTCGGCTACGCCTCGATGGGCATGTATACCGGTACCTTCGACCACACCAAGCTGCGGGCGTTAGTCGGGCCGGAGGTGGTCCACTACGACCAGTACACCTTGATCCGTCGCGCCGAGGCCAAGGCGATGGAGAAGGCCGAAGCGGCAGTGGCCGTGCCGGCCGGCGGTTGGGAACTGACCGGCGGCCTGGAGGCCAAAGCTCTGGCGCCCTCATGGCGCGTGTACGAGGCCTTGCGCGAGCTGGCCGAGGAAGGCCGGCTGGACGTGGTGACGGTCAAGTGCCAGTACGAGATGTCACGCGACTGGGGACTGGCGCCGTGTCTGGCGCTCTCGATCCTCGGCGATACGGTCACCTCATCGTGCGAGGGCGACATCTACCTGGCCGTGAGCCAACTTATTCTCCATCACCTCAGCGGAGGTGAGACCGTCGCCTACGGCGACATCCACACCGCTCGTGGCCACGACATCATCCTGGGGGCGTGCGGTTTCGCCCCGCTGTCGCAGGCGCGCGGCAAGCCGATCATCCGCAAGCACACGGCGCTGTACGAGGGAGTGTTTAACGCTTCGCCGTACAAGGACGGTACCGTCACATTGGCCCGGCTTGCCAATGACGGGGCGGGGTTCAAGCTGCACATCACGGTCGGTCAAGTGGTCGACCCACCCCAGCTCCACGAGGTCGGTTGCCCGCCCTATTCGTGGTTGCAGGCCCGGATCGAGGCACCGGTTGACCATTTCATGCAGCATTTGAGTAGCCAACACTACGCGATCGCCTACGGTGACTGGCGGGATGAGCTGGCTGAGTTCTGCCGGCTTAAGGGAATCCGCCTGATCGTATCTTGAGAGATCGAGATGAATGAGTGTCGGATCAGTGATCGCTGGACCCTGGATGGGCTGAGAGCCATCATCCTTGAGAACGACCGGGTTCGAACGACCATCCTGGCAGATCACGGGGCACGGCTGCACGAATTCGTTTCCAAGCCGCTCGACCGTGATTTCTTCTGGCACAACCCGCGGATTGAGCCACGTGCCCCCGTTTTTCAGGCCGACATCGACGCCTGGCTCTCGGGTGGAATGGACGAAGTCATCCCGACCGGTCACGTAAGCACCTACCGCGGGGAGACTTACCCCTACCTGGGCGAGCTGTGGTCGCTTCGCTGGGACTACGACATCACCAGCCGTGAGGCCGACCATGTCGAGGTCCATCTGTGGCGGATGACTCCGATCTCGCCGCTGCGGGTGGACCGCTGGGTGAGTGTCAGCCGCGGTGAGCCAATCGTCCGGATGCGGCACCGGGTCACGAACCTGTCCGCAACGCCGTTCGATTTCCTGTGGGGCCTGCACCCGTGCTGGGATGTGAGTGCGGTGACGCGCTTCGACTTGCCGGCGGGCGAAATGCTGATTGAAGACTCGGCGCCCGGGAACCGCCTCGGCCCCAAAGGGACGCGTTACTTGTGGCCTCACGCACAGGATGCCAAGACCGGTGGAAAGGTAGACATGCGGCAGATGCCGTCAGCCGACTCGGGCTTCGGCGAGTTCCAGTTCGCGACTCAGTTGAATGAGGGTTGGCTGGCGGTAACCGATACGGCGGCACGCGCCGGCGCCGGCCTTGTCTTCCCGAGGGAGATCTTCCGGGCGGCCTGGTTGTGGACGTCAGCCGGCAGCTGGCGGGGCTATTACGTCGGCGCCGTCGAAGCCTGGACGGGGTATCCGCAGAAGTTGCATGACGCGGTCGATCACGGGGTGTACAGCACGCTGGCAGGCAATGCCAGTCTGGAGTGCGAGACGGCATTCGTAGCCTACTCCGGATTGGCGGGAATTGAGCATCTGGGCATGGACGGCGCGGCCAGCGGGCCCGCCCTGGCGTAGTCGCGGGGCTGAAGGAGTATCAGACGATGGAATTCCGATCGTTGGGCAACACTGGAATACAGGTGTCGGCGGTGGCGTTTGGTGCCTGGGCGGTCGGTGGCCCCGGGGAATGGGGTTGGGGGGAAGTCGACGATGGTGTGTCGATCGCCGCCGTCCGTCGAGCGCTTGACTTGGGCGTGACGCTGATCGATACGGCCGATTCGTATGGAGCGGGACACTCGGAAGAGGTGGTTGGCCGCGCGTTAGGCGCGCGACGCAAGGACGTCGTCCTCGCTACCAAGTTCGGGACCGTCCTCGACAAGGACGGGAACGAGGTCGGCGTCGACGGATCGCGGGACTACGTCATTCGGGCGTGCGAAGCGAGCCTGCGTCGGCTGGGAACGGACACCATCGACCTTTATCAGATGCACCAGCCAGACGTCAAGACGCCGATCGAGGAAACGATGACGGCGCTCACGGATCTGAAAAGGCAAGGGAAGATCCGGGCCATCGGCGTATCGAATTTTTCGCTGGCCCAACTCGAGGAGGCGTCGCGGCATGTGGATCTGGCCTCAGATCAGCCTCCCTATAGCCTTTTCCATCGCCAGATTGAGGCCGACGTGCTGCCATGGTGTGTGAGCCGTGGGCTGAGCCTGCTGGCTTACGCGCCGATGGCGCATGGGCTCCTCTCCGGAAAGTACCGCCAGGACAGGGAACTTCCCGACGGCGACTGGCGGGCGCGAGACCCGCACTTCCGAGGGGATACGCTGGCCCGCAACCTCAAGGTCGTTGAGCGGCTGAGGGCTATCGCGGCCGCCTCGGGCCACACAGTGGCGCAGCTGGCCATCGCCTGGGTGTTGTCGCGGTCGCCAAACCTCGTGGCGTTGGTCGGGACTCGCCGACCCGACCAGATCGAGGAGACGGCCGCGGCGGGTGACTGGCGCCTCACGGCGGAGGAGATGCTCGTGATTGAGGACGCCGCCCGCGAGGCGGTTCCGGTGTTGGTCTAGAACCAGGAGACGGATAATGAAGCCTAGAGTCTTGCTCGTCCCCTTTGGTGATCGTTACTACCCGGATGACCTGCAGCAGTCGTTCATCGACCGATGTTCGCAGATGATGGAGGGGCTGGACCTGGATCTGCGCGTCGCCCCGACGGTCAAGGTCAATGCCGATGCCCCGGCCGCGGCGCGCTTCGCCGAGGAGGCCTGCGCCGACCTGAGCGTGGCCCTCATCGCCACCTGGATGGAGCCGCCGAACCTGTTCGCCGCACTCGATCCCGTGCTGCACAAGCCACTCCTCTTATGGAGCCTCGTCATGTATCCCAATCCGGAGGACCGGGCCGAGATGCTTACCCTGGGGGGATTCGTCGCGGCGGCCACTCTGCGTGAGACCCTCGAGGAAATGGAAGTGCGCCACAAGTTCATCTGGGGCATGCCTGAGGATCCTCACACCCAGAAAGCCATCACCTCCTACGCTCGCGTGGCCCTCGCCCGCCGGCGTTTGCGCGAAACCCGCGTCGGGCTCTTCGGGTACGCCTCCCTCGGGATCTATACCGCCACGTTCGACGCGGTCTCGCTGAGACATAAGATTGGGCCCGAGATCCATCACCTCGACCAGTATTTGTTGATCAAGCGCATGGAGGAAGTTCCGGCGTCGGAGGCCGACGCCATCGCCGACGAGTTGAACCGGGAATGGAAGTTGGGGCCGAACGTCACGCGCGCCGAATTGGTCAAGGCTGGCCGGATGGCGGCCGCCATCCGAGGACTGGCAGCCGAGAACCACCTCGACGCAGTTAACATCAAGTGCCACTACGAACTATCGGAGGTCTACCAGTTTACGGCGTGTGTGCCGATCTCGATTCTGAGTAAGGACATCGTGTGCTCGTGCGAGGGCGACATGTTCGCCTCGATGTCGCAACTCATGCTGCATTTCCTGACTGGGAACCAGACGGTCTACGGCGACATACACGAGGTCTTCCCGCCCGACCGCCTGACCTTCGCCTGCTGTGGGTTCAATCCGGTCGGCATGTGCGACCCGAATTGCCGCATGATCTCACGCTGGGCGTCCGACTTCCAGGGGATCATGAACTCCTCTCCTTACCAGACCGATCAGCGCGTCACCCTCGCCAGGATGGCGGCCAAGGGAGAGGAGTACAAGCTGCATCTGACAACCGGGAGGACGGTCAAGACCTTCAACTGGCATGAGATCAACTGCCCGCCGCCGCCGGCCACGGATGTGATTCTCGATGACGATGCGGTTTGGTTCGCGCAGAACATCGCCTCGAACCACTATGCCATGGTCTACGGTGATGTCCGTCAGGAGATGATCGAGCTGTGCGACCTGCTTGGCGTGCGCGTCGTTGCCACGCAGAAGTGCTGAGGAGGCCGGTTGATGGCGGGTGAAGCCGTCCTGCTGGGTCTGGATCTGGGCATTTCGACGGCCAAGGCCGCGCTCTTTGCGCCGGATGGGGTTCTGCTCGGCCTGGAGTCCGAGGAGTACCTGATCATCGCCGAGGGGGCGCGTGTCGAGGCCGATCCGGAGGTGTACTGGACGCCCGTCGTCCGGTCGATCAGGCGTTTACTCGAGCGATGGGAAGGGGACCCGAGTCAGATCGCGGCGGTCTCGGTCAGCAGCCATGCCGAAACCGTCATTTCGCTGGCCGGGGACGGGAAGCCTACGAGGCCCGCCCTGGTGTGGATGGACACTCGCTCGCAGGCCGAGGCGACCGAGTTGCTCGAGACACTCGGGGCGCAACGCGTGCTCGAGATCAGCGGGCAACCTGAGGTCGGTCCGATCTGGCCGGTGACGAAGTTCAGGTGGCTCAGCCTGCACGAGCCCGACACCGTAAGGCGCACGGCGAAGTTCCTCCTTCCCGAGGACTACATCCTGTACCGGTTGAGCGGTGAATTCATCGGTGAGCACAGCCTGTGGGGCTCGTCGCTCGTGCTCGACATCCGGCGCAAGGAGTGGTCGGAGGAGTTGTTGGCCTTCGGCCGGATCGGAGCAGAGAAGCTCCCTAATCTGGTCGGCTCTGGGACGGCCTTCGGCCGCGTATCCCGGGAGTGCTCCTCCGAGACAGGCCTGAGCACTTCGACCCGCGTCGTGGCCGGCGCCCTCGACCAAACTTGCGCCGCGATCGCAGCCGGTAACGTGAAGCCGGGGATCGTCACCGAGAGCACGGGTTCCGTCCTGGCCTTGGTGGCGACCATCGCCGAGCCGATCTTCGATCTCGAAACCAAAGTCCCCTGCCACATCCATGCGGTTCCAGGGCTGTACTGCATGCTCCCCTGGAACCCTACCGGCGGTCTGGCTCTGAAGTGGTTCAAGGACCGATTTGCGGAGAAGCAGGCCGACGAGGCGCGGGCCGAAGGTCGGGACGTCTACGAACAGCTGACCGACGAAGCCGGGAGGGTTCCTGCGGGGAGCCACGGGTTGATCATGTTGCCCCACCTCGAGGGTGCCTTCTTCCCCGAGTTCGACCCGCACGCCAGGGCCGTTTTCTTCGGCTTCAGGCTGGGGCACGGCAAGGCGCATTTCACCCGGGCGATCATGGAGGCTGTGGCCTTCATGATCAGACGTGACCTCGAAGGGATCAATCGGCTGGGGGTTGGCGCCAAGGAACTCCGGGTTCTGGGTGGAGGGGCGAAGAGCCGTCTGTGGTCGCAGATCAAGGCCGATGTCTGCCAGATGCCGGTCGTCGTGCCAAGCCATGGGGAGGCGGCCGTGCTCGGAGCGGCGATGCTGGCGGCTGTCGGTAGCGGACTGCACCGAGACATCCCTATAGCCGTCACAAGCATGGCCCGCGAAGGCGAGCGGCTGGAGGCCAGCCCAGACAGCCGGGAGGTGTATGAAGCGGCATTCGGACTGTATGTCTCGCTGTACGATCGCGTGAAAGATCTGTTCAAGCGCAGCGCAATCATCGAGGAGATGGCATCACGAACACGGGAGCTGGTGTGAGCGAACTCAGGGCGCTGCCCCAGGCAGGCGTGAATGAAGAGGCGGGGCGGATTGCCGCGGCGATGGAGCAAACGAACGTCCCCCTGCGTCTGATCGGGGGAGGGGCGATCTACTTGCGCTGCCCGACTGCCCAGAGTTCGCGGCTGCGTCGGACCTACGCCGATCTGGATTTCGTGGGTCTGACCTCGCACACGGTTGAGATCAGCCACTTCTTCGAGGAGCTGGGATACAAGCCAGATCGCTGGTTCAACAAGCTTCACGGCCGGGCACGCCTGCTCTTCTGGGATGAGACGAACGATCGCCAGGCGGATGTCTTCCTTGACCGCATGAACATGTGTCACCGGCTCGAGTTCCGCACCCGCCTCGAGGTCGATCCGCATACGCTTTCACTGGCCGATCTTCTTCTCACAAAGCTTCAGATCGTCCAGATGAACAAGAAGGACTTGATCGACATCGTGGCCTTGCTCGTCGATCATCCGATCACGAGCCAGGATGGGGAGACGACCAACGGGGCCTACATCGCCCGCCTGACGGCCAAGAGCTGGGGGCTGTTCACGACTGTCACTCAGAATCTGGGACTGGTGCGGGAGGCGGCCGGGGAGTTCAACGGTCTCGGAGGCCTCCCCCTCGTCTCGCAGCTCGATGTCCTCCTGTCGTTTATCGCGGCCGCCCCAAAATCGGTTGCGTGGCGGTTGCGCTCCATCGCAGGTGCGCGAATCCGTTGGTATGAGGAGCCGGAGGAAGTCCGAAGGCCCTGAAGGAGAGATTCGGTAATGGTCTTCAAACGAGAGTCTGTGACGCGCCTGTTCTACACGAGTGACATTCACGGGTCTGAGCGGATGCTGGGCAAGTTTCTCAATGCCGGCCAGGCCTACCGAGTCAGCGTCCTCGTGATGGGAGGCGATCTAACCGGGAAGGCTCTCGTCCCCCTTATCAAACGGAACGGCGGTTTCACCTGCGACTTCATGGGCAGAGAGTACACGGCCAGCACCCAGGCGGAGATCAGTGAGCTGGCAAAAATGATCAACTACAACGGGATGTACACCCGGTGCATGGAGGTGGACGATATCACCCGGCTCGAGAGTGATCTTTCGTATCGGGAGCAGGTGCTGCGGGAGGTACTGACCGAGTCGGTTACCCGGTGGCTGCAGAAGGCGGTGGACAAGCTGCAAGGCACCGGCATTCGCTGCTACATGATGCCGGGCAATGACGACCCGTCGATGGTGGCAGAACTCATCGGCGGATGTGATGCAGTCCATAATCCGGAAGGCGAGTGCGTACAGTTGGACGACCATCACGAAATGATCAGCCTGGGGTATTCGAATCCTACCCCCTGGAACACCGAGCGCGAGCTGCCCGAAGACGAACTTCTGAGCCGCATGGAGAACATGATGACGAGGGTTAGGCAGCCCGAGCAGCTTGTCGTGAATTTCCACGCGCCGCCGCACGACAGCGGGCTCGACACTGCCCCTCAACTCTCGGCCGACTTGAAGATCCAGACTTCGATGGGGCAGCCGATTGTGACTCCGGTCGGGAGCAAGGCCACTCGCCGCTTTATTGATAGCCATCAACCCTTGCTCGGGCTGCACGGGCATATCCACGAGTCGGCGTGTGTCGCCAAGCTCGGGAGGACGTTGTGCATCAACCCGGGCAGCCTGTATTCGGAGGGTGTGTTGACCGGTGCGATCGTGGGACTTAAGAAGGATGGGGTTGCGAGTTACCAACTTGTCCGCGGGTGAGGTTCCCCGCGCATGGGGGGAAAGGAGGGCACGCCGAGAGCTTTGCATCTCTGCTGACGGGGGGGAAGGGCGCCCTTGAGGAGGCTGGTCAGTCGACAGCCCAATCTCTCGAGGCGCCGGCGACATCCGATTGGAGGATATCTCATGGCAACCGCAGCAAAGTCGCAGCCGGCTGCCGCAGGGTTGTACCTGCGAAAAGCAACTGGACTCGTTCGTGAAGTTGGCGCGGGGGAGACAATCATCTTCAATATCCTGGCCGCCGTCCCGGGCTTGATCCTGGCCTGGGCGATGTTCTGGATCCTGGGCGCCTTTCCCGGCGTCGATATGCTTTGGGGAATCGTCATCTCCGGATTCTTCGCCGTTGGGATCGCCGTTGCCTTCGGCCTCATGGCGGTAGCGATGCCCCGCACCGGTGGTGACTACATCCTGGTCAGCCGCACGCTTCACCCCGTGCTTGGCCTGATCAGCACCTTTGGCATGACCAGCTCTAGCCTGTTGTCGATCGGCTACTGGGCGTGGGCGTGGGTGTTCTTCGGGCTCGGCCCGGGGCTGGCGATCCTCGGGGCTATCACCGGCAACACAGGTTTGATCAGCTTGAGTGCGACGGTGGGTCAGCCAGTCTGGGTCTTGATCATCGGCGTCGTTAGCATCCTGGCCATCGCCTACCTGTTAGGTCGCGGGTTGCGCGTGACGATGAACTTCCAGAACTGGGCGTTCTGGATCGCCAACGCCGGCCTGGCCCTGATGGCCATCATCCTGCTGACCACCAGTCGCGAGACCTTCGTGACGCGCTTCAACGCCTTTGCCGGCCAATACACAGCGCAGGCGGACTCGTACAACTACTACATCAAGGCCGCTGTGGATAACGGGCTATCGTGGACCGGGAAACACTCCCTCGGCCCGACTCTGGCGGCAGTGGGCGCCTTCCTGACCTTCGGGATGTGGACCTGGATCTCATCCTACATAGCGGGAGAGATCAAGGGCGCCGCGACCCGCCGGCATGCCTGGTCAATGGTCTGGGCGGCGGTGATCCAGTACGTCATCTTCTTCCTGATGATCGTCCTGCTGTACAAGACCATCGGCGAACAGTTTATCGCCTCGATCACGTTCTTGGGCAGCAACGCCGCAGTCTACATGCTGCCGGCTCCGCCGATCATCACACTCCTGACGAGCGTGATCCCGGGAGGTCTGTTGATCCCGCTGTTCATAACAGTGACCTTCCTGGCCTGGCTCCCCCTCGTCCACTTCATCCAGTTTGTCATCGCCATCCGTGCCTTCTTCGCCATGTCCTTCGACCGGGTCTTCCCGGCCAGTCTGGGCGATGTGGATGAGCGGACGCACGCCCCGGTCACCGCGCTGATCGTCTGCGGCGTGATCGGGCTGGTCTGCCTGGCCTGGGCCGTCTTCTCGCCGACGTTTATGACGGTCATCGTCATCGCCGGCCTGTTCGGCATCCCGCCGATCCTCCTGACAGGCGTCTCGGCCATCGTCTTCCCCTGGAAGATGAAGGAGCTCTATAACGCCTCCCCGGCCAAGGTCGAGTTCCTGGGCTTGCCCCTGGTCTCGATCGCGGGCGTGGTGGCCGTCGTCGCCGAGATCCTGTACGGCTATGTTGTCTTCAAGTATGGGATCTTGCCGCCGGCGGTTCAGACGCTGGGGGTGATCGTCGTGGGTGGCGTCACGCTCTTCGCCGTCGTCGTGTACTACGTTGCCGTCGCCGTGCGGAAGTCGCAGGGCATTGATCTGAGAGACGTGTTTAGGGAGCTGCCGCCCGAGTAAACAGAGAGAGAGTTGCACGTCTGGCAAGGGCCTTGCGCACGGCGCAAGGCCCTTGCCAGCGAAAGTCCTTGAGTCACAACCAGGAGAATCCCGACCGGGATCAGACCGCGTGTCTCATCTGAGAACACAGGTCCTCTCACACGGAGTCGCAGCGCGATGAGCCAATCGCAGCCCAGCATGGCACTCTTTGCACGCGAGGAACTTCAGCATCTCCACGAGACGTCTCTCCAGATCCTGGAGGACCCCGGGATGAGGATTCAGTCGAGGCGCTTGCGTGGCGCGCTGGGCCAGGCGGGAGCGGAAGTCGATGAACCGCACCAGGTAGTCCGCTTCCCGGCTCGGCTTGTGGAGGATACGCTGGCGGGCATGCGCTCCCAGGTCCTGGGCGGAACGCCGCAGTTGGTGCTGAATGGTGTCGTTGCTTCACGGTCACCCAGGGGGATGGGGGTGAAGTTCGGCGGGGCTTGCATAGAGGTCCTCGACTGGCAGGTGCAGGGCGTTCGAGCGCCGACCCGCTCCGACCTCGCCCGCCTGGTCCAACTTGGAGAGGCCCTGCCGGAAGTCGTCACGGTCGGGAACCCGGTGATGTACCTCAGAGAGGACGACGGCTGCTCCGTCGATCCGCGGCTGCAGCGCGTGAAGACCGCCGCGTTGATCGCCCAGTTCACGACCAAGGCAGGCTCGACGGAAGTCTGGAACGCAGCGGAGCTCAAGTATCTTATGGAGCTGGGCGAGATCGTTCGTGGTAGCCGTGAAGCCTATCTCGCCAACCCATGTTTCATCACAGCAAAGGAAACGATCGCCCCCTTGATCCTGGATGAGGCAGCGGGGGACGTGCTTTTGCTCCTCGCGGAAAACCATTTGCCTTGCACCATCATCCCCATGCCTATCACCGGAGGCTCCAGTCCGCTCACGCTGGCGTCGAACATCGCTCTGGGCAACGCCGAGATCCTCGGAACGTTCTGCGCGCTGAGGGCCGCTTGCCCCTCGGCAAACTGTGTCGGAGGGATCATCAGCGGCGTCCTGGACATGCGGTTTGGAGCTGCCGTTTTCGGAGCGCCCGAGGCCGTGCTGCAAGATATCGGCCTGGCGCAGATTCAAGAGACCCTCTATGGTTTCGATTTCGGGATCGGTGGCTATACCGATGCCAAGCTCCCCGGAGAACAGATCGCCATCGAGGCGATGGGGCGCTTCCTCTTCCTGGCTCAAACCGGCCGGTTCAACGTTCCGGTCGGCCTGCTGAACGGAGGGAAACGGTTCTCGGGCGAGCAGGCGCTGGTCGAGATCGAAATCGAGCGCTGGATCGTGGAATCCGGGAAAGGTATCGAGGTGACGGCAGACACACTCTGCCTTGAGCAGATCCGCCGCGTCGGCATTGGCGGGCACTCGATGCAAGAGGAGCACACGATCCAGAACATGCGTAAGAACATCTGGTATCCACAGCTGATGGACCGATCCCTGGGGGGCGAGATCGACCGAGATCGGGCTTCGGACATGCTGGAGACCGCAGCCAGGAAGGTGCGCGAGGTGTCTTCTCGGGCGAATCTGTATGAGGCGGACACAACCCAGAAGCGGGCCATCGAACAGATCCTTCGGGCGGCGGAGCAGGAACTGACGGCGGGGGCCGAGTGAGGCCCACGAAGCCCGATTGCATGGTCGGCGGCCCTTGCCGTGATTGAGGAATCCTATGTGAAGTCGGCGCCCGAGCCTCGCCCAGAGGAACGATCGGTTGGCTCAGAACTTTGACCCGCTCATGGCGGAAGTTTGGAAGGTGAGAATGTTTTCTCGAGAAAAACCGATGGAAGAAACGAGTGCTGCGACGTTGGACCTCCAGGCCCACGGCCTGAGCGTAGCACAGGCCGTCGATCTCCTTCGACAGATGTGGGAGATCAGACTGTTCGAGGAGCGGGTGTACGACCTGCTGGGCAAGAACCAGATCAAGGGCGCTTCGCACCTCTATGCCGGGCAGGAGGCCGTGGCCGTGGGCGCCATTTCGGTCTTGCGGGATGACGACCTGATCACAAGCGCCCACCGCGGGCATGGCCATTGCCACGCGCGCGGAGCCTCGATGGCGAAAACAGAGGCAGAGCGGACGACCCACTACAACAAGATGATGGCCGAGCTTTGCGGCCGCGCCACGGGCTATTGCCTGGGACGCGGCGGGTCGATGCACATCGCAGACGTAGAGAAGGGGAACCTGGGCGCAACCGGCATCGTCGGGGGCAACATTCCCGTCGCCACGGGAGCCGGCCTGGCCTGTAAGTTGGCGAAGAAGGACAGCATCGTCCTGTGCTTCTTTGGCGAAGGCGCCTCCAATACCGGCAACTTCCATGAGTCGCTGAACATGGCCGCGTTGTGGAACCTGCCTGTGGTTTACATCGTCGAGAACAACCTCTACGGGATGTCAGTCCCTGTGGGCAGGTCGACCGCCAGGTTGGATATCGCCGATCGGGGCGTGGCTTACGGCATTCCCGGCGAGGTCGTGGATGGCATGGACGTCCTGGCCGTGCGCCGGGCGGTAGACGAGGCCGTGAAGCGGGCCCGCCAGAGCGAAGGCCCGTCGCTGGTTGAGTGCCTGACCTATCGCTGGTACGGGCACTCTCGCTCGGATCCGCGCACGTATCGGACCAAGGATGAGGAGGCGGCCTGGAAGTCGCGTGACCCGATCCCCAGCTACGCGGCTGGCTTGCTCGAGTCCGGCGCCGCAAGTCGTGACGAACTCGATGCCGTCGAGGCCCAAGCCAGAAGGGCGATCGAAGAGGCGACAGCTTTTGCTTTTGCCTCTCCGAATCCGCCGGTGGAGGAGCTCGAGCTCAACGTTTTCGCGCCATTCCAATGGTCTCGGAGCGAGATCGATCGTGAACACGAGTTGCGCCGGCTCGTCCGAGCCGGCGGAGCAGGGACACGCAAGATCCGCTATTGGCAGGCCATCCAGGAGGCCTTGCGGGAGGAGATGATCCGTGACCCGAGGGTGTTCGTCATGGGTGAGGACGTCGGTCTGTATGGCGGCGCGTACGGGGCCACGCGAGGTTTATTCGAGGAGTTCGGAGAGGAGCGGGTTCGCGACACCCCGATTTCCGAAGCCACCATTGGCGGCGCGGCGGTCGGCGCCGCCATGGCCGGACTCCGGCCGGTGGCTGAAATCATGTATGTCGACTTCACGCCGCTGGCGATGGACCAGATCGCCAACCAGGGCGCCAAGAACCGTTACATGTTCGGCGGCAAGACGATCGTGCCGATGGTCATCCGGACCGAGGGCGGAGCGGGGCGCAACATCGCCGCTCACCATTCGCAATCACTCGAGGCCCTGTGGACTCACTTCCCGGGGATATACGTCGTCATGCCCAGCACCCCGTATGACGCCAAGGGCCTGCTCAAAGCCGCCATCCGCGACGACAACCCGGTGATGTTCATCGAGCACAAGATGCTATACAGCACTGAAGGGCTCGTCCCCGAGGAAGACTACATCATTCCCTACGGCGTCGCCGATGTGAAGCGCGAGGGTACAGATCTCACTCTAATAACCTACTCGCGCATGGTGCTGCGCGCCCTCGAGGCGGCCGAGGTGCTGGCCAAGGAGGGGGTCAGTGTCGAGGTCATCGACCTGCGCACGCTCAAGCCTCTCGACATGGAGACGATCGCGGCCTCCGTCAAGAAGACCGGGCGCGTCGTCGGGTTGACCGAGGCCTGCAAAACGGGATCATTCATCAGCGAGCTTGCGATGCGGATCCAGGAGGAGCTCTTTGACTGGCTTGACGCGCCGATCGTGCGCGTGTGCGCCGCCGACGTCCCCGTCCCGATGAGCGAGCCCCTCGAGGACGCCGCCATCCCCAACGTCCAGCGGATCGTCGCCGGCATCCGCCAGGCGCTGCGGTAGAGAGCGTCATGGCCAACGAAGTCATCCTGCCTATGCTGGGCGAGACGATGAACGAAGGGACCATCGTGTCCTGGCAGAAGGTGGAAGGCGAGGCTGTGCGTCGAGGCGAGGTCCTCTTCACGGTCGAGTCCGACAAGGCCACGCTGGAGGTCGAAGCACCGGCCTCCGGGGTTCTGCGCAAGATCCTGGCTCCTGCCGGGACGGCGGTGCCCGTGCTGACGGTGATCGGCTGGATCGCCGATACGATGGATGAGCCTGTGCCCGAGGCATCGGGCGCCGCCCCCGCCGAATCCACTCCGGTCCCGCCCTCCGAGCGCGCTGGTACAGGCGCCTTGCAGGCGAGCCCGCCGGTTGCACAAGTCGGCAAGGTCTTCGCCAGTCCGCGGGCTCGGCGTGTCGCCCGAGAGCGCGGCCTCGACCTGTCCCGTGTCCGACCCAGTGGCAGCGCCGGCCGCATCGTCGAGCGGGATGTCCTGAGTGCCCTCGTCACATCGGAAGCGCGGTCGACGCCGATCGCCGAGCGTGTGGCGCGTGAGCTCGGCGTTGATCTGGCCGATGTTGTCGGCACCGGTCGCTCCGGCCTGATCACGCGCCAGGATGTCGAGAGGGCCGCCCTCGCGCCCAAGAAGGCAGCCGCCCCTGAGCTCCAGCCACTCACCCGGACGCAGCGCCTCATGGCGGAACGGATGACCACCAGCTTCACTACGGCCCCACATTTCTACCTGCATGTGGAGGTCAACGCACGTGCGCTCCTGACATTGCGCCAAGAACTTCTTGCCGCCGTTGAAGCTGAGGCGCATGTTCGCTTGACAGTGACCGATATCCTCATCCGGCTATGCGCGCTGGCGCTCGTCAAGCATCCGATCGCCCTGTCCCAATGGACACCCGACGGACTGAGGCCGGCAGGGGGTGTGAACATAGGGGTGGCCACAGACACGCCCGGGGGCCTGTTGGTGCCGGTGATTCGCGATGTCGATCGACTCAGTCTGGCCGAGATCGCACACAGACGGACCGAGCTGGTTGATCGCGCGCGCGCCGGGAAGTCGACGTTACAGGACTTCGAGCACGGCGCCTTCACCTTGACGAATCTAGGCATGTTCCGCGTCGACTCCTTCGAGGCGATTCTCAATCCGCCTCAGGCGGCTATCCTGGCCGTCGGGCGGATCAAGGATCGGCCCGTCGCCGTCGATGGTCAGCTTGCCATTGCGCCCACGATGAATCTCGTGTTGTCTGTGGACCACCGCGTTCTCGATGGCGCCGCCGCCGCGCGCCTGCTCGATGATCTGGTGGAATTGGTTGAGACGCCATCGCCGGCCGCGGCTTGACCATGGCTTGGTCAGGCGGTTGGTTGCCATGAGGTGTCGCACACAGGGCAACATGGAGATATCTGGCAAAGCCGGTATCTGCGGCGCAATGTGAATTCGCGCTTGGGGTGCTCGGGGCGAACCCCCACCCATCCCATGTGTGCTTCTCCTAATCCAGGGAGGAATCGATGACGACGCTTGAAGCTGTGTTCGAGGCCGTGCTGGAGGGGGATGCTGAGTCTTGCCGCTTACTGACCGAGAGAGGCATCCAGGAAGGGCTGAACCCTGAGAGCATTCTTGGCGAGGCCTTGATACCTGCGATGAGGGAAGTGGGCGCGCGCTTCGAACGTCAGGAGTACTACGTCCCGGAGATGCTGGTGGCCGCGCGCGCCATGCAGGCGGGTCTCACTGTGCTTCGTCCCCTATTGGTCGAACGCAACTTCAAGCCCATGGCCAAGGTGGCTATTGGCACCGTCCGTGGGGATTTGCACGATATCGGCAAGAACCTTGTCGGAATGATGATGGAGGGAGCCGGCCTCGAGGTCGTCGATCTTGGAATCGACACTCCACCTGAGCGGTTCGTCGAGGCGGTACGCGGCGGGGCTCAAGTCGTCGGGATGTCCGCCCTGCTCACGACCACGATGATGAACATGCGGCTCGTGATTCAGGCGCTGACCGAGGCCGGCTTGCGACAGCAGGTCAAGGTGATCATCGGTGGGGCTCCTCTGAACGGCGCCTTCGCCGAGGAGATCGGGGCCGATGGATATGCCCCCGACGCCAGCCAGGCTGTAAGTTTGGTGAAGGGGCTCTTGAACCTTGCCTGAGGCGCGGCCGCGATAAGCGATAAGCACGCGATAAGGGTCCGGGAGCCTAGCCGTCCCCCGAAGCCTTGGCGAGGACGGCCTCGACAGTGGGCAGGTGCTGGAAAGCAGACCTCCGCTCCGGATCGACTATGTGATCGGCGAGATACTCGACCGCCTCGCGAGACTGCTTTCGGAGATTTGCGTTGACTGAGTCATCCGCGTTAGTCGCCTCAAGGTCAGCAAGGTTGGCGCAGATGGACCACAAGACCCGCCGAGAGCCGATCGCCTCGGCTACCTCCCGGGCCTCTTGAAGCGCTCGACGGGCTTCTTCGGTCTTCCCCTGCGCCTGCAGGGCCTTCCCTCGAATTTGCAGGGCATCGGCCAAATGAAGGCGGCTCCGCATCTTCCCCAGGTGCGCGATCAGCTTCTCCGCCGACTCCAGGGCCTGGGTCGAATTCCCTTGCAGGAGCGCCCGCTCGCCTGCGGCCAAAGCGATTGCAGGCCCGCCGAACATGGTCGGGTGGTTGATCTGCTCGTCGGTCACGCCGAGGTCCGTCTGCGGGATTGACGACCAGGTCGAAGGGGGATCCCCGGCCAACATGTGGATTCTCGCCAGCAACGCCGCGCTCCAATCACGGTTCGTGGGGGAACTTCGTTCCGCCTCGTCAAGAGCCTGCTTCGCCAGGGATCGTGCCTCCTCGAAGGCACCAACACAGCCAAGCGCCCAGGCCAGCTCAGCCCGGATCCCGGTGATGGCAAAAGCGTTACCGGCCTGTTCCCCGGCCTCAACTGATTCTCTTAACGCCGCTATTGCCTGGTCGATGTTTCCTTGTTCGAACAGGATCAGGCCCAGAACGACCTGACCGAAAGACACGCCCGATAAGTTGCCGATTCTCCGGCTGACCTGCAGGCTTTCTTCGGCCAACCCCTTCGCCTCGTCGAACTCACCCGCGAAGAAGCGCTGTTCGGCGATACCGCCAAGTGCGTTGGCCAGCATCGGCTGGTTCCCCAACTCTCCCCAGAGATGGCTCGCCTCTTCGAGGGCCGATGTCGCCTGCTCCATCTCCCCTAGCATCAAATAAGCCCTAGACAGATCAAGGAGTGTGTAAGCGAGTTGTTCTCGCGATTCGAGCTCACGAGCGCGCGCCAGCGATTCTTCGCCATAGGCAACGGCTTCGCGAGGATGGCCAGTGAAGCGCTGGATCATGAGCAGGACCCAGAGGAGCCTGGCCTCTGTTGCCCGATCTCCGGCGTCACGGGCAAGGTCGAGGGCCTGTTCGGCAAGCCTACGACTCTTATCCGGGTTCTGGATGACAGTGGGGACGGCGAGGAGGACGCTTTGCGCCGTCAGCGACGCCAGAAAGAGGCGCGGATCGGGACGTCGTCGACCAACATCTTCCATCTCCGTGTAGTTTTCCAGAGCCTGATGTGGCTGCCCGGACAACTCCAGAGCCCGGCCCCTTTGCCCATAGAGATGAATCAACTCATCGCTGCCGGCTTCGTACAAGGTAAGGAGCTCATGGGCGCTGGTGTAGTGCGTGAGGGCGTCGGCATTGGCAGAGAGGCTGCTCGCCCGGTCGCCTGCCATGACGGAGTACTTGAACGCCAGGTCCGCCACTTCCGCTTCTCGATAGTGCCAGGCGAGCTGCCCGACGATATCTCCGGCTTGTTCGCCATACATTTCTACAAGGGCCTTGGCCACATCTTCGTGGTAGTAGGCTCGCTGGGCCGCGTCCATCGATTGATAGAGATACTGCTGGACCAGGTGGTGACGGAAGGCGTAAGAAGACAGTCGTTGCTGGCCGACGCGACGGCTCCCGGTCCCGGAAACCAGACCCTGCTCACGGCCGAGGTTCCCACTCAACGCGCCGACGACCTGCCGCGGCTCCTCGCTCAATACGCGCGCCACGACCTCCGCCGTGAATGTATCGCCCTCGATACTGGCTGCCTTGAGAAGCTGCTGTTCGCTCTGCTCGAGTCGGGCGATCCGTTCGCCCACAACGCCCTCCACCCGATGGGGCAGGGAATCCCAGTCAATCGTGGATCGGGCAACCCAGCGGCCTCCTTCTTCTTGAAAGAGATCGCCGCGTTCCCGCAACGCTTGCACCAGTTCAGCAATGAAGAGTGGGTGACCTTCGGTGTGACGAAAGAGGGCTTGCCGGAAGGGTTCATCTAGCCGGTTCGGCTCGAGGTCGAGCATCGCGTCGACGAAGGCCCGGGCTTCAGCCGGCGAGCCGGGTGTCAGCTCGAGTTCGACTTGCCCCGCGTAACGCATAAACTCGCGGACGATGGGGTCGAGAGGATGCCGCTCTCCGTCACGGATGGCTGCGAGAACGTTCTGCCTGTAGGCGCCGACCAGGAGGATTCGTACATCGGCGATTCGGCGACCCATGTGGAAGAGCAGACCGGCCGAGGCCTTGTCCAGCCAATGCAAGTCGTCGATCGTGATGACCAGCGGGTGGATCTCAGAGACTCGCCGTAAGAAGGCGGTGTATTCCTCGAACACCCGGTCCGGCTGAAGCGTCGGTTCGCCGAGCGTCGACTCGGGCCGCTTCTTCTTGGCGAGGTGATCCAACTTCTCCAGCCAACCAACCCTGGAGGCGACAGCCTTCCCGGCCATGGCCAGGACCCGTGATCCGGGGATAACGACGTTGATCAGGTCGGGAGCGATGTCGACCAGAACCTGGCCTGTTTTGGCGATCAGACTCCGCAAACGATTCGCGGTTTGAGGGGTGATGGAACCCTGGGCAAGGCCGGTCTCGACATCGCCCGTGAGCTGCCCCAGCACTTCCCGGAAGGGAAGGTAAGGGTCTCCCTGGCCGTCAAGATCGTTGCACTCTCCACCCGCCACGACAAGATCGGGGTGCTTCTGCTGTGCCCGCTGAGTGAACTCCCGGATGAGGGCGGTCTTGCCGGAGCCGGCCTCGCCGGCCAGGAAACACACTTGACCCTGCCCGGTCAATGCGAGATCGAGCAACCGATCGAGGCGCTCCAGCTCCCGTTCACGGCCAACGAAATCGTTCGAGGGATTCATCACCTTCCTCAGGCCGAAGAGTGGTTCATGGGAATCCAGACGCAGTGAGCCTAAGCCAGAAGAGTATCACTTTGGGCACATTCGATCAATCCGCGATCCCCTCCTGCATCCCCTCCATTCCCCTGAGTAGCAGGCCATCTTGGCCCATCTTGAACTGGAAGTGGGCCGGGACAAGCGGCCGCAAGATCGACCACCTTCGATCTCGTGAGAGGCGTGCGGACCTCCCCGCAGGCCGTAGTAAAATGCTCGGCTTGTGAACCTCGATCCTCTCGAAGAAACCCGGCCTCATCTTGGACCGGAATCCGAATTGGAGGCAACTCGCCCCCACGAGCAGCCGCGCAAAGAGCGGCGCCGGGGCGGCTGCGCCTCGGGGCTCATCCCGGGCATTCTGCTCGGTCTCGCGCTCAGCCTGTACCTCCTGGCGCCGTTCCGCACGAACGTGCTCCTGCTCGGGATGGACCGGGCGCCGGCCGAGAGCGCTGCAGCCCGAACGGACACGATGGTCCTCACGACCATTATTCCCGCCAGGCCCTACGTGGGGATGCTGTCTATACCACGTGACCTGTGGGTCTCGATCCCCGGCCAAGGGGAGAATCGGATCAACTCCGCCCATTTCTTTGCCGAGGCTTCCCAAGCTGGAACCGGTCCGCAGGCGGCAATGGAGGTTGTGCGGACGAACTTTGGGGTGGATGTCGACTACTTCGTCAGACTCCGCTTCGACGGTCTGGAGCGTTTCGTCGACGTCCTGGGCGGGGTGGAAATCGTCCTTCCGGAGGCGATGTCGGGGTACGAGGCCGGAAGCCAGGTTCTTGATGGCGTGCGTGCCCTGGCGTTCGTCCGCGACCGCGCCGGAAGCGACGACTTCGCCCGGATGGCGCGTGGGCAGCTGTTCTTGAAGGGTGTCCTGGTGACGATGGCCAACCCGATCAAGTGGCCGCGGCTGGTCGTCGCCGTGCCGGTCCTGCTGTCGTCGCTTGACAGCGATGTCCCTATCTGGATGTGGCCAAGGCTGGGGTTGGCCGTCCTGCGGGCCGGACCGACTGGGATTGATGCCCGGGTGATCACGCGAGAGATGGCCCACGGGTTTACGACCGCCGGAGGGGCACAGGTCCTGGCGCCAGATTGGCCGGCGATCAACCCTGTTCTGCTTGAGATGTTCGGGCAGTAGGGCCCTCGATCCCCTTTGGCCGGCGGGACAAACGCAGATGCACGCCTCATCTCGCGCGACTTCATTGACAGTGCGCCTCGTTCAGGTAGAATACGAGACGTTGGGCCACCAGCTAAACTCGGTAGATCAGCTCACTCCTAACTAACCGATGGGTGGATCTTGTAAGGCCCCGTAGCTCAACTTGGTAGAGCAGACGACTCTTAATCGCCTGGTTGAAGGTTCGAGTCCTTCCGGGGTCATCTGACCGTTCCGATTCCGAAGCGAGGATCCATCTCGTTCCACCGGGACCGGCATCAGAGAGTACCAGCTTTTCCGTGGTCGACCCGGGCCGGTATGCGAAAGAGGCATCCGGCCTGATTCGTTGGAGGTCGAGTCCGGATAACCTCTCCCCCAACGGGTCTCTTCAGCCCGGGCATGCCGGGCCCCGCAGGAGGCATCATGAAGTACAGGTCATTGGGTCGTACAGGATGGCAGGTTTCGGAGGTAAGCTTCGGGGCCTGGGCGATCGGCGCCGATTGGGGGGCGGTGAGTGAAACCGATGCCCTGCAAGCTCTGCGGGCCGCGCTCGACGCAGGAGTCAACTTCATCGACACGGCGGATGTGTACGGCGACGGACGCAGCGAGCGTCTGATCGCCCGAGCGCTCAAAGGACGCACGGAACACGTCTATGTCGCCACCAAAGCCGGCCAGCGGCTTGACCCACATGTCGCAGAGGGCTACAACCGGCGCAACCTGGAGGCGTTCGTCGAGCGCAGCCTTAGGAACCTGGAGACCGATTCCCTCGACTTGCTCCAGCTCCACTGCCCCCCGACGGCTGTCTTTTCCAGGCCGGAGGTCTACGGCGCTCTCGACGAACTCTTGGCCCAAGGCAAGATCCGACACTACGGTGTGAGCGTCGAGAAAGTGGACGAAGCCGTGCAGGCGATTCAATTCCCGAACGTGGAGATCGTTCAGATCATCTTCAATATCTTCCGTCAGCGACCGGCCGAGACTTTCTTCGGTCTGGCCCGCCAGCGCCAAGTGGGCATTCTGGCTCGTGTCCCGTTGGCCAGTGGGCTTCTCAGCGGGAAGATGAAGGCCGACCGCATCTTTCCCGAAGAAGATCACCGGAACTACAACCGGCACGGCGAGTCGTTCGATGTGGGCGAGACGTTCTCGGGAGTAGATTTCGAGACGGGGCTGGCGGCGGTAGACGAGCTTCGTCGCTGTGTGCCCGACGGAGCCACCATGGCCCAATTCGCTTTGCGGTGGATCCTGATGTTCGATGAAGTGACTTGCACGATCCCGGGCGCCAAGAACCCCCGCCAAGCGGCTGAGAATGCCCAGGCGACGGATCTGCCTCCCCTGAGCCCCGAGAGCATGCGCCAGGTGAGGGCCATTTATGACTCCCGCATCCGGCCGCAGGTCCATGACCGATGGTGATGCCCGCCAAAGACGGCGATCGTCAGGCGGGGTACTCGCCATTCAGCTTGTAGTGGACTTCGGAAAGGTCTCGCAGCCGCTCGGCGGCACTCTCGGGCGTAAGGTCGCGCTGGGGCTCGGCCAGCATCTCGTAGCCGACCATGAACTTACGAACGGAAGCGGACCGGAGGAGAGGGGGATAGAAGTGGGCGTGGAAGTGCAGGGCAGGATAATCTCTCCCGTCGGTCGGACGCTGGTGGAAGCCCATCGAGTAGGGGAATGATGCGAGAAAGAGGTTGTCGAAGCGCGTGGTGAGCCGTTTGAGGATGTCGGCCAGACCATTCCGCTCAACAACGTTGAGGTCAGGAAACGCATTCAGATGCCGCCTCGAAAGAAGTAAGACCTCGAAGGGCCAAACGGCCCAGAAGGGGACGAGCGCCACGAAGTGTTCGTTCTCGCACACGAGGCGGGCCTTCTCCGCTTGCTCCACCGCCAGGTAGTCGCACAGCAGGCAAGATCCCTTCTCTTCTGAATAGCGCAGGCAGGCCCCAAGTTCTTTGGCCGGTTGTTCGGGCACGGTCTCGTTCGCCCAAATCTGCCCGTGCGGATGCGGGTTGCTCGCCCCCATAATGGCCCCGCGATTCTCGAAGATCTGGACGTGGTTGATCCAGGGCAGCTGACCCAATTCGAGGTATTGATCGGTGAAAGCCTCGATCACCTTGCTCAGGCTGGCCAGATCGAGCTCGGGGAGGGTGAGATCATGGCGGGGAGAGAAGCAAACCACCCGGCAAGTGCCGCGCTCCGATCGGGCTAAGAGGAGATCCTCCCGGCCGAACTCGGCGGTCGGTGTATCGCCGAGCAAGGCTGAAAAGTCGTTGTCAAACACGAAGACATCTCTGTACCCCGGATTTCGCTGCCCCCCGGCGCGTGCGTTCCCCGGGCATAAGTAGCATTCGGGATCATAGGCAGGCAGGGTTTCGGACGGGCCCAGCTCTTCCTGTCCGCGCCACGGACGCTCAGTACGGTGGGGAGAGACGAGGACCCATTCACCCGTCAACGGGTTGAAGCGGCGATGCGGTCGGGAGAACATGTCTTGGTCCGGTCAGGAAGCCTGCCAGAGTCCGGCGTCCAAGTTGCGGATGGCGCGATTATGTCGGTGCCGACGACTTCTCCTCGTTGGAGATGCACTCGCCTGGGTGGAGAGGAGCCGAAATCAACGGATCTTGTGGGGAGGAATCCGGAGAGCGGTTCGGCCTGGATCAGGCCATTCTCCTGCGCAGGACAGCTTGCAGCGACACCGAGACCACGATTATGCCGCCGTAGATGAGCTGCGTCCAGTAGGCTGTCCAGCCCGCCGCGACAATACCTGGGTTGATGATGGCGATGATGAGCGCGGCAATGAATGTCCCGAAGATGCTGCCCGTTCCACCGAAGACAGAAGTCCCACCCAGGAAAACGGAGGCGAGGGTGTTCAGGAGGTAACCTTCGCCGAGGGTCGGCCAGAGGAAGAGAACCCCTTCGCTCACCACGAAGCCAGCGAATGCCGCCGCCACCCCCACGATGGTAAAGGTCAGGATCTTCGTGCGCCCCACATTCACGCCCATGAGTTTGGCGCTCTCGGTGTTGTCCCCGCTCAAATAGACGTGGGCCCCAAACTTGGTGCGGTTCAAGAAGAACCAGGTGACGATGGCGAAAATGATCATCCAGACGAACTGCATCGGGATGCGCCCAGCGAGGCGGCCAACCAACGCCGGGTACAGGAGAGTCGCCTTGACAGGGGTCATGCCGAGGCCTTGGGCATTCGTCACGACGAGCACCACGCCTCGCCAGAAGAACTGTGTCCCGAGGGTCGCCACCAGCGAGGGAATTCCAAGGCGCACCACAATGAGCCCATTCAGCAGGCCGGCAAACAAGCCCGCCAACAGGCAGGCCACGAAGCCGAGCCAGACTCCCAGGGAGGGATTGGTCTCCCTGAACAGCAAGAACACGACGTCATAGCCGGCCATTCCCCAGGCCATGATGGAGGTGAAGGAAAGGTCGATTTCCTTGGCGATGATCACGAGGGTCAAAGGAATCGCCATCAGGGCATAGTAGGGGGTGGTCGACATGAGGGCGTTGTAGATATCGTAGGCTCCAAAGGTCCGAGGTGAGCGCCAGAAGAAGAACGCCCAAATGAGCAGGAGGACGATGACGATGGCGATCTGCATGGCATACTTGCGGGCCAGTCGCGCAACCCCGCCCCTTTTCGCCGCTGACGAGATTGGCCTTGCCTCAGCTACGGAATTCATGGGGCCGTCTCCAATCCTAGGTTGTGGTGCGGTTGTCGGCGTCGAGGCCGCCCGTCCGGGCGACATGCGACAGCATCTCGATGAGCCCGTCGAGGCTGATTTGGTCCTTCAGGAATTGGGCGGCGACTGCCCCGCGGTCGAGGACGATGATGCGGTCGGCGACCGGGTGAACGTGGAAAATATTGTGATCGATAAAAATGGCCGACTTGCCTGCACCCTTGATCCCGGTGACGAACTCCAGGCATTTCTTCGTCTCGGTAACCGAGAGGCCCATGGTCGGTTCGTCGAGAATGATCAACTCGGCCTGGAAATGGAGCGCACGCGTGATTGCCACGCCCTGGCGCTCGCCGCCGGAGAAGGCTCCGACTACTGATTCGGGAGTGATGGCCGCGGAAGTGAAGCCCATTGCCGTGGTCATCAGCCTCCTGGTTTCGTTCCTCATCTCGGCCAGGTTGAGCACGCCCCAGCGGTTGGCGATTTCTCGGCCCATGAAGATGTTCCGCCACAACGACTGCAAGTCGGCGAGGGCCCTTTCCTGATAGACAACTTCGATCCCCAAGTCACGCGCTTTGGCGACGGACAAATGTTCAAGCTTGTCGCCCTTCCAATAGATCCTTCCCCCAGGGTCAGGTTGGTGGTATCCGGTGAGGATTTTGACCAACGTCGACTTGCCGGCGCCGTTGTCGCCCAGCAATCCGACGATCTCGTTCGTCCCGACCTCGAAGTCGACGTTGCGAAGGGCTGTCACCTCCCCGAAGGTCTTGGAGATATTCTCCATCCGGACCACATGGCTCATCGGTCCACCTCCCGCGGGTACATAAAAGAGACCTGACAGGTCGTCAGGACCTGTCAGGTCTTTGCCTGATTACCGGATGTTCTTCTCGGCAAGCGGCGCGACAAACTCCACGTTGCTCTTGTCCACGAAGCCGGCGCCGGTGTTGACGGCCAAGCCGGAGAAACCGTAGACCTTAGTCAGGCAGATCTGCAGGATCGGGAGATACCCCTGCAGCCACTCCTGTTGGTCGATCACCAGGCCGGTCCAGCCATCCCTGATGGCGGCGATGGTCGCCGGGGAAAGGTCAAAGCCGGCGATGTTAGGCTCGCCCTGAGTCCTGCCGGCGGCCTTCATATAGGTCTCGGCGGTTGCCGTCAGGCCACCGTGGTCGGTTACCACGAGCTTGACGTCGGGATGTGATGAGACGTAGGCCGCGAAAGTGGGTGCGCCGGCCGGGGGATCGGCGTTGGTGGCATCGTCGATCGGGATATAGTCAACCTTCACGCCGGCTGCCTCGAGCGCCTCGATGACGCCCTTGGTCCTTTCGCCGCGGGTCGGCTGCTCGAGCAACCCCCAGACCATGGCGAGATCGCCTGCCTTGAGCCCGAAGCGCTTGACAGCTTCAGCTCCCAGGGCATAGCCGGCGGGGTAGTTCGACGCCCCGACATACCCAAAGCCATTGGCGGAGTACTTGCCTTGCATGTTGGGAAGTTCGGTGTTCTGGCTGGTGACGATGATGCCATTGGCCTCAGCGGCCTCAATCAGCGGATCGAAGGCTTCGTCACCCGGGTGCCCCATCACGGCGATCCCGTCGGGTTTGGTCGCGGCGACTTCCTGGAACTGCTGGATCATCTTCTGGGGATCCCAGTCGGACCAGACGTATTGTACCGTGGGGCCCAGGTCGTTCTCGGCCTGGACTGCGCCGTTGTAGACGTTGACCGCAAAGACGCCTCCCTCCGGTCCGCCGGGGAAGAACACGATGTTCAGATCACTGCACCACTTGGCGGCCTCTTCAACCGGCGCGGCAGTGGGCTCGGCCTGGGCGGCCTCCAGTTCGGCCTGCAGGTCCTCGATTTGGCCTTCAAGGGCGGCGACGTCTCCGCCGGCCTGCTGCGCCGCGGCCAGGGCGGCCTCTGCCGTGGCGAGTTCTCCCTGCAGGCCTTCCACTTCGCCAGAAGGGGCAGGGGCGCAGGCAGCCAGGACCAGACTAGCTGCGATGATCGCGGTACATGCCCTGCGTAACATTGTCTTCTCTCCTTGTCAGGTCGGATAGGACAGTCGGGGTTGGACTGCCCGCGAATAGGCGTTTCTCTCCTCCGGATAATCCAATCTGTCATCTCCTTTCGTCACACGACACCGGCGGGGCCGATTCGATTCATCCCAGAAGGAGAATGGTTTGGGCGCGGTGCGAACTTATGGTGATCGCGGCTGCCGATATCACCTTTCATTCGTATTCGCTCGGGCCAAGATGCGATCGAGAAAGGCGTTCGATCGCGGGCCTTGTGATTGAATCGCTCTGCCCCTCGGCGTTGGTGCACTGGTCGCGGAGTCCCTATACCTGGACAGCAGGTATGACCTCAGGCCGCGCATGCTGTTCGTGGAATGCCCTCGACCACTCCGTCGACCTTGACCGCCTCCTCTCCAGTCTCGCCGATGGTGAGGGCCGCGTTATCTTGGAGCTGTTCCCAACTTGCGCTCGACGACCCCGATCGAAGGCTCTATCGGGGTCATGCCGCTCCCTCTCTAGAGGATTTCCAGGACCGCCGGTCGCGAGACCTTTTGACCGTCGATACTCACCTCGATCGCAGGCCAGTCGGCCATCGCGGTGAGGGTCTCATTCCGTTCCGGGCCGATCATGATCGTGTCTTCAGACTTGGCGCCTGTGATCGTCGGGTTCCATGCATACGCCTGCCCGACGCGAACTAGATCCTGCGTCTCGTCGGTAGCCACGAACTCGCGCGGTTCGTAGCCCGCCGGACCGCCTTGATGGTGCATCCGCCATTCGTTTGGGAATCCTGCTTTGGCGTACGCCGCCAATCCGGTCCTGAAGACCTGGTTCACGCGTTGCCCGGGCCGCGTCGCCGCAATCATCGCGGCATCAATCTCAGCGACCGCCTGCGCCCGGCGACGCAGATCCTCAGGGAGTCGGCCGAAGTGGATCAGTCGTGTCACGGAACACACCAATCCATGCCGACGCCCACACAGGACGAGCATGGCGTATTTCTCCATAACCTTGGAGGTCGGGAGTGGATGACGGAAGGATGTCACGCGATCGTCCGTAGCTATCAGATTGACGATCGGCAACACACCTTGGCGCAAGGCTTCCGCCCCAAGACGGGCGGCGATCTCGTGCTCGGTCATCCCCGGCTGTACAGAACGGATTGCCCGATCCATCGCCTCGGCGCACATGCCTGCCAGAGATTTCATCCGCGCTTGTTCCTGGGGAAGCAGGTTCATACGCAAGCGGGGGAAGGCACGCCGCAGGTCCAAGGCACCAGGGTAGGGGCAATCCGCTCCAAGTTGCAGACCATGGGAGAGGGCGTCAATCTTCTCGCTGACCTCATGCCATTCGGTGATGTGGAACTCCCATCCCTGGGCAGTCAAACCTTCGTCCTGTTCCAGCCGGGGGGCTTCGTTGTTGTTGGTAATCAGGTGACGTCCGGTCGGGGTGAGAAGCAGAGAGGCCACGCTCTCATCGGAGGCTGTGTTGACATACGCCGAAGCACCACAGGTAGCCCAGGCGAAATTTGGAACCCGCTGGATCAAGAGCGCCTCCAGTCGATGTTCCCTGAGCAAGTCTCCCGCCGCAGCGAGTTTGACGTCAAGCTCGCGTGTTTCCATCCTGACCTACCGGTGGTGACGTGTCTCCCAGCCGAAAGCCTGGGAACGCGCTTCATGGGCTGGCAGCGCTGTCATCAGGGAGGGATTCCTGGCGACGTGACCGCCGAAGCCAGTGCCAGGGACGTGTCAAGCGAGTGGCCGGCTCTCCGGCACTTGGCCCAGGCCGGATCCATCGGCTCTCGCCCACACTTTGATCCCTTCCTAACCTCCGATTACCTTCCGGAGCGCAATGACTCCGAAGTTCTTCTCCAAGTGCACCCAGGTCATAGTTCCGCACCCTGACTTACCCAGATGGTCCAGGAAGAAGCCTGGGTCCCCGGCAACCGGCCCGAGTGTATTAGCTTCATAGGCTTATTCCTGAAGGAACACACGCACGCCGCGTGGCCCCAAGCGAAACTATGAGATCGAACTGTCGCGGATGATCAGTTCAGGTTGAACCCACACCACCTCCGGCTCGAGGTCAACATCCTGCCTGCGACTCTCCATGATCCTGTGGATTAGTTGGACGGCCAGCGTACCCATCTTCTGCAGGTCCTGGCGGATGGTTGTCAAAGGGGGATGGAAGTAGGCGGCTTCCGGGATGTCGTCGAATCCGACGACGGCCAGGTCCTGAGGGACGCGGCGACCGGCCCGGCGGGCCGCCTGAAACGCGCCCAGGGCCATCTGGTCGTTGCTGGCGAACAAGGCCTCGATGTTCGGGGCCTGCTCCAGCAATCTCCGCATCCCAGCTTCACCGCTCTCGGCCGACCAGTCCCCATAGACCTCCAGGCCCTCGGGGGGCAGGCCCGCTGCCAGCATGGCATCGCGCCAGCCCGACTGGCGCTGGCGTGCCTCCCACCAATTCAAGGGGCCCGTAATCAACCCGATCCGTCGATAGCCCTGCTTCAACAAGTGCTCCGTGGCCTGGCGCCCGCCGTCGTAGTTGTTTACGGCGACCATGCTCGTGGCCAGCCGAGGCTGCATGTTGAGGAAGACGACCGGCGTAGTGAGCTCGCGCGTCTGTTCGCATAGCCAATCCCGGTTGTCTTCGTGTTCAGCGATCGCCCAGACGATCCCATCAACCTGTCGAGCGAGCAGGTTGTGCAGGATCTGCTCCTGTTTCTCTCGCCGAGCGTCCCCCGTGTGCATCAGCGCCACGAGCATCGAGTATCCGAGCTCTTCGGCTTTCCTCTCAACCCCCACAATCGTGTTGGAAGGTCCGTAGTGCTCGAGACCGAAGACAGCGATACCCAGCGAGTGGGTTTTCCCCTGGCTGAGGCTCCGGGCGACCGCGTTCGGGTGATACCCCATCTGGTCGATCACCAGCTGGACTTGTCTGCGGGTGGCAGGAGAGACGTCCGGGCGGTAGTTGAGCACACGCGAGACCGTCATTGAGGAAACCCCCGCGGCCTCGGCGACTTGCTTGATCGTGACTTTGTTCATTGTGGGGAGGGGCGCTCGTTATCGATATCGGTATCGATAACACCCGAGAATCATCGTAGCCCAGAACGGCATGCTTGTCAACCAGATACGGGCGGACGGGTGAATTCCAACTTGGGGGGCACGTCATCGCTGTGGAGGGAGACGGGGGAAAATGCGTTTCCCCCTTCTCCCTCCAC
>Ga0209751_10000640_pt1 | contig 37479 bp, 44 predicted proteins | sample RifCSP13_1_FD_184019 | JGI IMG/M metagenome (GOLD analysis project Ga0209751, IMG submission 184019) | Soil microbial communities from Rifle, Colorado - Rifle CSP2_sed 13_1 (SPAdes) (version 2) | ecosystem: Environmental > Terrestrial > Deep subsurface > Rock core/Sediment | place: Rifle...
CCAGCCGGCGTGTGGCGCACGGCGTTGGACAGGAGATTACCCAGCACCTGGAGAACGCGGCGTCCGTCCACGAGGACCAGGGGTAAAGGTGTTTCCACTTCGACCTTGAGGGAGAGCCCGCGCTCCCGAGCCATCTGACCAGCGGCCTGGGCGGCCTGCTGCAAGAGCTCCTCCACGTGTGCCGGCTGCCGGTCCAGGGTCAGTTGGCCCGCCTCCGCCAGTGAGAGCTCGCGCAGATCATTGACCAGCTTGGCCAGTGTGCCGGTCTCCTCCTTTATGATGCGGACCTGCTCTGGAGTAGCCTCGAACACGCCGTCCAGGATGCCGTCTGCTGTTCCTTCGATGATAGCGAGGGGTGTACGCAGCTCGTGGGCCACGTCGGCCATCAGGTCGCGCCGGGTCTGCTCGTTGCTTTCGAGACTGGCCGCCATGTGGTTGAAGGAACTGGCCAGCTCGCCCAGCTCGTCGCGCGAGCGGACCGACACGCGATGGGAGAGGTCACCCGCCGCCAGGCGGTGTGCGCTGGCCGAAAGCAAGCGCAGGGGACGCACAATCTGCCAGCCTAGCATCAGCCCCAATGCGACCGCGAGCACACCGGCCAGGGCGGCAGACCACCAGAGACTTTGGTTGACGGCGGAGAGAAATTGCTGCTCCGCTGTGAGTTGCAGGGGCATAGGTCCTCCAGGACCGCCCATCCCCGTGGGAGCATGCCCACCTCCCAGCCCGAAGGCCGGGGGGGACGTCCCGCTTCCGCCCAACACATACACGCGGCCAACCTCGCGACCGGACACGGAGATCGTCTGAGGACTGGTCAAGCCCAACCCCTGCTCCTGGCGCCCCTGCCATTCTCCTCCCGTATCGGCCACGACTAGGCCCGTGGCGTCGGCCACGACCAGCCGGTCTCCCCAGGGTTCCGCCAGGTAAAACAAGAGGTCCTCAACGCCCGCCCAACTCCCCTTGCGCTGATAATACTCACCCAGGTAACTGGTGACGTGGACCAGGTAGCCAGGTCCGCCGCCCTGCACGTACTCGCGAAACTGAGCGCCCGTGGTCCGGTTGGCCAGGTAGGCGGTCACGCCGACACCTACGGCCACTACTGCCAGAAAGGCCAGCAGGACCTTCACCACCATGCTACGCACGGGGCTGCTCCGTAAATTTGTAACCCACGCCAAAGACGGTGAGGACGTAGTGCGGCTGGCGAGGGTCCGGCTCTATCTTCTGGCGAAGGTTCCTGATATGGCTGTCGATGGACCGCTCGTAGCCCTCGTATTCCTCGCTTTGCACCCGTTCCAGGAGCTGGAGCCGGGTAAAGACCCGACCGGGCTGCTCGGCAAGGGACTGGAGCAACCCAAACTCGGTGCGAGTCAGTGAGATGGGATGCCCGTCGCGCTTCACCTCGTGTCGCTCAGGGTCGATTTCCAGGCCCTCGGCCGCGATCATTCGCTGCTCCTGTCTCGCCGATTGGCTCCGGCGAAGCACGGCGTGGACGCGGGCCGTCAGCTCCCGCGGGTTGAAGGGCTTGGTCACGTAATCGTCCGCCCCGAGCTCCAAGCCGACGATCTTGTCCACGTCCTCGTCCCGCGCCGTCAGCATTATGATAGGCACCCTGGACTCGGCGCGCAGCGTGCGGCAGACATCCCAACCGGACATAGCGGGGAGCATCAAGTCCAGAACGACCAGGTCCGGGTGCTCCCTTCGGGCCACGTCCAGGGCCTGCCGGCCGTCCTCAGCGGTCACTACCTGGAACCCATCCTTCTCCAGGTAGGAGCGCACGATGTTTACAATGCGCTCTTCATCGTCCACCACCAGGATCTTTATGAGGCCCATCTCCTCCTGCTCCTTTCTGGGGCCGCGCGGGGCCTAAAGTTTCATCCCCGGCGTAGAGCCTGGGCCGGCTTCAACGCTGCCGCTCGCCTTGCTCCACTCCAGCCTGCCAGCGCTCCGCCACCAACAGAGACCAGAAGGGCTATTCCAAGCGTGGTCCAGTCAACTTGAGCGGGTAGGGTGATCACGCCTGCGGCCGGCGCCGCGCTGCTCAGGCCGGGAAGAGGCTGCATTATCGTAGCGGTTGCCTCGGGAATTGGCACTTGTCCCAGCACCCAGGCGCCGCCCCAGCCCAGCCCCAGGCCGACGAGTCCCCCGCCCAGGCTGAGAAGCAGCGCCTCAAGCAGAAAGGCCCGGGCCACGTCGTTGGAACGCCAGCCTACCGCCTTCATCACGCCGATCTCCGACTGCCGTTCAGCGACCAGCCCGCTTAAAGCCAGCCAGGTCAGGAACAGACCACCCACCAGTCCGACCCCCGCCGCGACACCGGCGAAGCGGGCCGAGACGCGCCCAATGCCCCCCATGACCTGCAGGAGGCTGTCCTCCGTGATCGCGCTGACGGTTCCCAACTGTCGGGTAAGGCGCGCAACCACGGCGTCAACATCCGCAGCGCTGGCGATCTTCAAGTAGACCTGGTCGACCTGGTCCGGCGCTACGCCGGCGAGGGCCTGGGCATCGGCCAGGGGCACGTAAAGGTTGGGGACGGCGCCCTGGCTCATTCCTTTCAGCTCTGCCACGCCCACGACGGTAAATGGCTGTCCGCCGATGGTAACCGTGGAACCTGGCTTCAGGCCGAAGAAGGCGGCGTAGTGACGGTCGGCCACAGCGACACTGCGCTCACCCGGCTGGAAGATCCTTCCTGCCAGCAGTCCATCGACGAGGCCGTGCGCCGGCCCAACCGTGGTCTGGGTGAGGTCCAGACCCAACACCGTCTGATAGCTGGTGGCACCGAAGTCCCACAACTGCAGCGCCGGCCCAACCGCGGTCACGCCATTAGTACTGCCCATAGTCTCGACGTCCGTACCGGAGATGAGCATCACGCCGAAGGGCAAACGAACGCCGCGCGTGACCTGGTTGGAGGGAGAGGTCTCCGGCTTGCCAGCCGGTCGAGTGATGATAACGTCTGCCGCTACCCCGGCAAGGGGCGCTCGGGCGGCCTCGCGGAACCCGTTCCCCAAGGCCGAAAGGCCCACGAAGAGAGCCACGCCAAGGGCCACACCCAGCGCCACGCCCAGAGAGCGCCAGGGACGGCCCTTGAACTGGGACCAAGTGTAGTTTATCATGGGGTCTTTCCCGTCATCTGGGCGAGCACGGTGTCCAGGTCTGCTACCGTCCAGCTGCCAGATGGCACTATCCCGGTGCCCTGGCCCTGGGGGAAGCTATAGAACTTGACCTGCCGATCGCCCAGCTTGAACTCCATCTTTCCATCTAAGAAGATCGCGATAGGTGTGTGCTCGTCGAGGTTGCGGGATTTGGCAAAGGCTGCGCCCTCTGGGGTGTCGAAATCATAGCGGCTGACGCTCACCTTGTCGCCATATGAGGCCATGACCTTGTCCACGTCCGACAGAACAGGGCGGACAGGCGGATGGTTGAGATAGGCGATCTCAACAGTCACGACGCCCGGCGCCTTGGCGGGAACCGTTGCCCCTTGTCCGTTGCCGGCCGTTGCGCCCGAGCCGCACCCAACCACAGTCAGGAGGATGGTCAGGGTCGCAAGCCACCTGAGACCGGAGAGCAATGACTTGGTGTCAGGCTTCATTGGTCGATTCTCCCATCTGTCATATGAACGGTACGGTCCGCGACCGCGGCCACTTTCTCGTCATGGGTGACGATCACCAGCGCCAGGCCGTTGTCAGCGCGCAGTCGGCCAAAGAGCGTGAGGATCTCGTCGCTGGTCTTAGTGTCCAGGTTGCCCGTCGGCTCGTCGGCCAGGATCAGCGATGGTTGGTGCACAAGAGCGCGCGCAATCGCCACCCGTTGCTGCTCGCCACCGCTCAGCTCGCTTGGCCGGTGCGTAGCCCGGTGTGCCAGGCCAACCTGGTCCAGGCAGACCACGGCCCTCTCCCGGCGCTTCGCCGGAGCGATGCGCTCCGGGTAAAGGGGGAACGCCACGTTTTCCAGGGCCGAGAGGGTCGGTATCAGGTGAAAGAACTGGAAGACCAGCCCCACTTCGCGCCGGCGCCAGAGGGCCAGGGACTCCTCGTCGAGCCCGACGATATCCCGGCTACGGTAAAAGATGTGGCCGGCGTCGGCCTCTTCTAGTCCGGCCAGGAGGTGCAGCAGGGTGGTCTTGCCCGATCCCGAGCGGCCAACGATGCTCAGGGCCTCTCCCTCCATCAGGTGCAGGTCCACGCCGCATACCGCGGCCACCGCGCCGAAAGACTTGCGCACGCCTTCTACCCTCAGCAACTCACTCATTACGCCATACCTCCGCCGGTTTGATGCCTGCCGCTCGGCGTGCCAGCCAAAGGCTTGCCAGCCCGCCGGCCAGGAGCGCCAGCACGATAGCAAGCAGGGCCGCCCCCGGATCTATCCGGGCCCCTAGCGGAATAGTGACGGCCATATTCACCGCGCCGCCCGGCAGGAAATGGGGGGTCGGACTCAGCTCCCAGGGCACAGGCACGGTCACCCGGCTGAAGCCCAGGCCAAAAGTGACCAAGCCGGCGATGGCCAGGCCGAGAACTGCGCCTATGCCGGTAAGAGCCAGCATCTCGGCCAGCAACTGACGGGACACATCGCGCCTTCGCCAACCGACGGCCCGCATCAGGCCCACGTCACGGCGGCGTTCCCAGAGGCCTGCCGCCGTGGTCCGCAGCAGCCCGGCCATGGCGATCAGAAGGCCGGCTATACCCACCAGAAAACCGAAACGGTCGATGACACTAAAGGTCGCGCCCAGGACCTGATCGAAGGAGCGGGGTGTCGTCACAATCGCCTGCTGACCGAGGATGCTCTGCACCTGTTCAGCCACCGCTGTCGCCTGCGGCGAATCAGCCCGAATGAAGAGGACGTTCGCATCGTCAGCCCGTATGCCGAAGACTGAGCGTACGTTGGGGGCGGCGTAGGCTTGAGCACGCGCGTCGGGCAGCGTCAGGTAAAGGTTGGCGCTGGCCACTTGGCCGGCCTGGCTGGTGTCCACCAGCCCGATGATAGAGAAGGACTGTCCGGCGATGGACACACTGTCGCCTAACGTCAGATGGCTTTGCTCGGCGTAAGTCGTGTCGGCCACCGCCACACCGCTGTCTCCGGTCTCCAGGAAGCGGCCCGCACGCAACCCGGCGCGCAGCCTTCCCGGGCCTACTGTCTGGGCCGGGTCGAGCCCCAGACCTACCAGAAAACGGTCGGATTCGAAGTCCCAGAACAAGACCGCTTCACCGATGGCCTCAACCCCTGGTACGCTATTGATGGACTCGATCTCCGCGCGATGTATCGGCGCCGTGGGGTGGGGAAAGACGATTCCCTCGAAGGCATCCGGGACTGCCCCCTGGCGTTGGGCAATAACGTCGGCCCCGATCTCAGCCAGCGGGGCGCGGGCCGCCTCTCGATAACCAGTGGCGTAGGCTTGTAAGCTAACAAAGAGGGCTACACCAAGGGCTACGTTGAGGGCGGCGATCAGCGTACGGCCTGGCCGCCGACGCAGCTCAGCAAACAGATAAGATATATTCATCGTTCTGCTCAGCCTCCCTGACAACAAGGGGACAGGTGGTGGTGGGATCCTTCATCTACATACAAGTGTGGAGCGGCCTCGTGAAGATCTATCGAGGGAACGCTAAAGGTTTGCTAAAGAATATGCCTCCAGGCCGGAGGTTCGGGTGTGTCCCCCGGAATCGACCCGTCCAGGGGCGCGATCTTTGCCGAGAACGTGGCCAAATCAGGCGAGAGGTAGGTGGATGGTGAAGGTGCTGCCGCGGCCCGCTATGCCTTCGCTCTCGGCAGTCACCTGACCACCGTGGGCTTCAACGATGCCTTGCACGATGGCTAATCCCAGTCCTGCGCCTCCACCGGCCTTGCTGCGGGAACGGTCCCCGCGGTAGAAGCGATCAAAGATATGTGGCAGATGCTCAGGCGGGATGCCTTCACCGGTATCCTGAACTGCGAGCCACAGGTGCTCTCCCCTGCCATTCGGATACTCTGCTCGCCCCGCCCGCACTGTAATGGTTCCGCCCGGGGCGGTGTAGCGTACCGCATTCTCCAGGAGGTTGAATATCACCTGGCCCATTCGCTCCCAATCCAGGCTAAGGGCTGGCAGATGCGTCGACACCTCGTTGGCCAGCACAATGCCTTTGGCAGCCGCTAGCGGCCCAATGCGATCGAGTACACTGAAGGTCAGGTCAGCTACGGTGGAGCTCTTACGTTCCAGTGGCAGCATACCTGCGTCCAGGACGGTTACCTGCCGCAGGTCATCTACCAGACGCAATAGCCGGGTTACCTCGGCGTGCATGGCCTCAAACGCCATCTCGGCCGATTGCCGGTCAGCGATCAGGCCTGAGCGCAGCCCCTCCAGATAGCCATTGATCACCGTCAGGGGAGTGCGCAAGTCGTGGGAAACGTTGGCCACCAGCTCCTGCCGCAGCCGCTCCACGCCGGCCATTCCCTCAGCCATCTGGTTGAATGCCCGCGCCAGGGCTGCTACCTCATCCTGTCCTTTGAAGGAAACACGCACGGCATAGTCGCCTTGAGACATGCGCCCAGCCGCCCGGCCCATCTCACCTAAGGGCCGGCTGGTGGAGCGAGCCAGCACCACGCCCAATCCTGCAGCCAGCAGGCCCACTATTAGCCCGGCAGAGGCAAGCTCGAGCGTAACGTTTGACAGGAAGGCGGCATCGGCACGTTGCTGGGCCAGGCTCCGTCCCACGTAGACGGTGCCAACGATCTTGCCCCCGCTGCCCACGACCGAAATTGGCAGCCCCAGAGCCAAGTCGCTACTTTCCATCTGCCCGACCAAATCACGCCGCGTGGCGGCCACGATACGCCCCTGTGCATCGGCCAGGGTGACCTGGGCCCCAATGAGCACGCTCGCCTCGTCGATATTCGGCTGGACGCCATCCCAGCTGCCATATCTGGATTGATAGCCGGCCAGCATCACCGGCAACATCTCGCTATGGGCCGCAGCCTGATCGCTCAAATAGTGCGAGAAAGTCTGCGCCGTAGCGGCGTAGATGATAAAGGCCATTGCGGCCACGGTCAGGGCAATCAAGGCCAGGTAACTCAAGAGCAGGCGTCGAGCCATCACGCTTCTTCTTGGTAGGCGTAGCCCATGCCGCGGATAGAGCGAATCAAGGAACCGCCTGCGGAACCCAGTTTGCGGCGAAGATTGCTTATATGGGCAGTGACAGTATCCTCCCCAGCTTCATCGTCGTAACCCCGCACCTTTTGCAGCAGGTGACCGCGGGTGAAAACCCAGCCGGGATTGCCCATCAGCACCTGGAGCAGGTCAAATTCCGTGGTGGTAAGCTCCAGGGCGCAACCATCAAGACTCACTTGATGACGTGCTGTGTCTAGCTGTAGACGCGGCCCGCCCAAAATGGCCGGACGGGATGGTTCGTTGAACTGGTAGGCCCGGCGTAAGAGCGCTTTGACACGAGCGATGAGCTCGGTGGGGCTGAACGGCTTGGTCAAGTAGTCATCGGCGCCGATGGCCAGGCCCACGGCTTTGTCCGTGTCTTCGGCCCGGGCGGTGAGCATCAGAATCGGCACAGTGGAGTGCCGTCGAATTCGTCGGCACAATTCCAGCCCATCGAAACCGGGAAGCATAATGTCCAGGATGATCAGGTGAAACTGCTCCGGGCGGAACGCATCCTCCCCCGCCGGTCCATCCGCCGCTACTGTCACAGCGAACTCCGCGCGTTCCAGATAGAAGCGCACCATACAGGCGGTCTCCAATTCGTCTTCGACCAGCAAGACGTGGAAAGAGGTCATACCAATAGCAATAATACCAAGATCAACGATCCTTTGCTCACCTCAGCAGCAAAGTCCCGACGAGGCCCGCACCAACCTTCTGCCCGACCCAACGCCTTCGCTCCACCACCTCCCCCTGGACTACGGCGAGCATAGGCATTGCTCCGCCGAAGCCGGTCGCTCCTATCCTGAGGAACAGGCTCCCAGGCTCAATCAGCTTGACGGAGGTAGGCAGCAGCTCGCTCTTTGCGTGTCGTTGCGTTTCCCCAACTCCAACAAATGGCAATTACATTGACTGGAGGTTTCGACGTCAGCCTCCCAACGCGAGACATTTGTGCCTTGCTGGTTTTCCTACCGCCTAGTCACAGGCGTTGGAAACGCTGGCCACCAAAACGGCCTCGCCACGACTGGCCGCCGAATGGAACGCGTGGCGCAAAGCCTGAAAGACCTGATCTTCTTCTCCCCGGATGTCCGTGCTCATCTTGCCCACCTGGTAAGAAATACCGAGCCGATCTAGCTCCAGCGCCGCCTCAGCGAGTATCTCGCCAACGTCGTCCTGCCTCAATGGATACAGTGCGAACTGGCAACTGATTTCCACGATCTCGCCCTCCACGGTTTCATTGTTCTTTGGCGACCCTTGCAGCGATGAAGGCGCCAAACGGCTTAAGGAGAATCCTTCCCAGAAGCCCGACTCCCCTGGCTATGCGCGGATCCTGCCTGGCGTACCACGGCGGGACGAATACAGCCGTCTGCCATTTCACGTTACCATAAGGACGCAGCAGAGTTACCATCTCCAAAGGGCTGAAGAAGTGAGCGCGCGAGTAAATCGTCTCTTTCCGCTCAAGTCGCCTGGCAATGGCCCAAATGCTCCAGGTGTTGAGGACTCCCACTACCAGCCGCCCGCCAGGCTTCAGCAGTCGGGCCATCTCCGCCACAGCCTGCGCTGGAGACGCGGTGAACTCTAGCACCGTGACGCAGGTGATAATGTCGAAGGTCTGGTCTGCGAATGGGAGATCCTCGACGAAACCGTGTCGGAACTCGACCGGCAGTCCTTGCTCCTGAGCCTTCCTCCGCGCGATTTCCAGCATGTTGTTTGAGGGATCGATTCCCTGAACACGAGCGCCGCGCCTGGCCAGTTCCAGAGAGTAGTTCCCTGTACCACAACCTACATCGAGCGCCTCCTCCCCATCCTTTACGTCGGCAAGTGAGAATATCGCGTTCTTTTCCAGGGTATCGACCAGTGTGCCCAACGGCGTTCGGTACCAGCGGTCATAATCTTTGGCCAGACCCTCAAAGGCTGTCCACGTCTCCTGACGATTGTTCCCGGGGTCCGGCCTATGGACTTCCACCACGTGTTCTGGACTCACTTCGCGCTTGTTTCACCCCGCGAATTAGCGCTGCCGCTGCCTGATCGATCTCCTTCGCGGTGGTGAACTTGCCCAGGCTGAGACGGACAGCTCCTAGCGCTATCTCCCGCTGGAGGCCCATCGCGAGCAATACTGTCGACGGCTCCGTCCGCCCGGCGTGGCAGGCCGAACCGGTGGATGCTGCTACCTGGGGGGTTAGTATTAGAAGCGCCTCTCCATCCACACCTGGGAAGCTGATGTTAAGCGTATTGGGGAGCCTTTCCGTGGCGTGGCCGTTCAGTTTCAAGCCGCTCAGTTCTGAGGCCAGAAGTCGTTGCAAGCGGTCGCGAAGCTCCTGCAGTTGAGGTACGTAGGCGGCCATAGTCTTCCATGCGATCTCACACGCCTTGCCCAGAGCTACGATATAAGGCACGTTCTCTGTGCCAGCGCGCCGGCCCCCCTCGTGCCCAGCTCCGTGGATAAGTGGTTCCAGCCTGGTCCCGGCCCGCACGAACAGGGCTCCTATCCCCTTGGGAGCATATAGCTTATGCCCGGCCACCGTCAGCAGGTCTACGGCGAGCTCGTCTACTTTGGTAGGTATCTTGCCCACCGATTGCGCGGCATCGGTGTGAAGGAGAACGCCTCTGCGACGGGCAATAGATCCAATGGCAGCGATAGGCTCTACCGTCCCGACCTCGTTATTGGCATGCATGATCGAGATAAGGATCGTTCGCTCCGTAATCGCCGCCTCGACGGCAGCAGGGTCTACGAGGCCGTATTCGTCTACCGGCAGATACGTCACCTCGTAATCGTGACGCTCCAGGTAACGGCAGGTATTCTGGACAGCAGGGTGCTCGATCTGTGACGTGATGATGTGGTTACCTTTGCCGCGGTAGGCCTCCGCCACTCCTTTGATCGCCAGGTTATCGGCCTCGCTCCCGCAGCCCGTAAACACCACCTCGTCCGGCTTACAGCCCAATAGCTCTGCCACTTGCTCCCGCGCTCTATCGACAGCCGAATGGGCCTCCTGACCATACTGGTGCGAGCTGGATGGGTTCCCGAAGCGACCTTCAAGCCCGCCTTTCAGGTACGGCGCCATTGCCTCTGTCACCCCAGGATCAATCGGGCTGGTCGCATTGTAGTCAAGATAGATGGGTTTCATAATCAGCACCTCTTGCCGGTCTCCATGACGCATCCGAACCTGGCAACCCTCAACGGCAGATCTCGCAGAAAGGACGCAAGACCTTGAATGCCTCGGCATACGCCAAGCCCTTTGGGGCCCCCAGGGAGGTATTCCACGAGACGATACGCTCTTGCAGATCGCCAATGTACTCCACCTGGCTGACGTGCTTTCTGACGGCGGCCATCTTCTGCTGAAAAGTGTTGGTTATGTCCACCCATCGGTCGGGCGCATCGGTACCAAAGAGCCATACCTCCTCCACGGCGTGGGCCTTGACACCGTTAGAGAGCTGCTCCGGATAGAAGCTGGGGTTCTCGGCCGCCATCACGGCGTTTAGGGCCGCTTCGCCGGCTGCCCGGTGGTCGCTGTGAAGCTGATAGTGCCGCCAGTGGTCCCACGTCAAGACGACATGTGGCTGCAGCCGCCTGATCACCAGGGTCAGCTCGGCTCGCAGTTGATCGTTTGGGAGGAGCTGGCCATCCGGATGGGTGAGGAACATTACTTCTTTCACCCCCAGAAGCCTGGCGGCTTCAAGCTGCTCGTTTCGTCTCGTGGAAGCCAGCGCTGCGCCTGGGGTCGCCTGGTCCCGCCCCCCTTTGCTGCCATCGGTGCAGATCACGTAGGATATCTCACACCCTTGACTCCCCCAAAGGGCGATGGTTCCACCAGAGGTGAACTCGGCATCGTCCGGGTGGGCCGCTACCACCAGGACCCTTTTCGTTCCGTTGTTGTCCATCTCTATTCCACGTCCCGTTTCATTGCTTCAAATTCTTCCCTGGTTATCTCGCCCCGGGCGTAGCATTTCTTCAGGATATCAATGGCGGTCATGCCCGCCTGGGACTGGGCTCCTCCCCGGCCTTGACCTGCCGCCCTTACCAGGAATACGATACCAGTAACAATAGCTCCCCAGATTACCAGCGGGAATATCCAGCCAAGGCCCCAGGCCCCGCCAAAGCCCGGGCCGCCCCAGCCTCCCATCATCCCAAAGAAGGGGAACATCACTCCCATCATGAGTACCGGGAACAGGAAAACCACCCCAAGCACAACTGCTATCGTGATAAGAACCGATCTACTCGTGTCATCCATGGCACAATCTCCTTTTCGGTTGCGGAGGCCCGCTCCCGGCGGGCCCTCGACGCCTCACCTGAAGCCTCCGGGCGTTGGGGCGTACCACCCGAAGCTAGCAAGTGCCGATACGGCCCGCTCTATCTCATGGCTGCCGCACTAGAGGCAAGTCGTCTGCTCCTCCGCTGCCAGCCTCATGACCAGCTTCTCGAATCGCTCTCCACACTCTTTGCACACGTACTCATATACCGGCATATCCTCCCCCTCAGACCATTGTGATCGCTCTCGCCGGACAGGCCAACAGACACTTGCGGCAGCCGGTGCACCGGCCCATGTCAACGTAGGGCTGGTCTCCAAAGTCGGGTTGCCAGATGGCCTTGGTCCGGCACTTGTCCCGGGCCTGACACTTCCCGCTATCGCAGGCCTCCGGATCGCACCTCTGAGTATCTATCACAGGGTACATGCGGGTCCCCTATGTCGTGTCCTTGCCGGTTCCGGCATGTAGCACCCGCCAAATATCTCGCTTCCCGCGTCTCGGCGGCACTGCCTCCCATCGGGAGTCGAGCGAGGCACCGCTCTCCACAAGCATGTAATGGAAAGGGCAGCGCCTCTCGAACTCCTCTTTCAGATGGTTGGCCTGCTCTTGAGATTCGCGGGTTTTCAACCTGACATGAACTTTGACGGTGCTGAAGGCGGGCCTGATGCCGTCCTGCCCAAGGAAGCCCCTAACGTCCAAAGAACCCTCCACTTGGACCTGCAGCCCCTGGATTTCCATTTCTAGTTCTTGGGCAAGGGCCGGCGTAATGATGCATACGCATCCGGCCAGCGAAGACAGGAAATGCTCCATGGGATTTGGACCCGAGTCGCTCCCGCCAAGATGGCGAAGCTCGTCCATGGAAAAGGCCCGGTGTTGTCTGACCTTAACGGAGGCGCGCAGGCCTCCACGCCAGACCCCACCGGCCCTGAGGGTCGCGGTTGTCAGCCTGGGGTAGTCCTCCACGAGCTTTCTTAGCTGAGGGAAGAGGGATCTCTCGGGCGGCATTTCAATCCTTCAGCAAGCCCTTCTGCCGGTAGTCCTTCACTTCCTGCTCCAGCCACGCCTGCACCTCGTTCTCGCCAGAAACCAGGTCCTTCAGATCAGCCTCCAGGCTGGTAGGCTCGATGACGACAAACCAGCCTTCCCCGTAAGGATCGCTGTTGACGAGACTAGGCGTCTGTACTACCTTCTGGTTAACCTCCACCAGGGTACCGGCCACCGGAGCCCGGAGCGCGCCCACGTACTTGCCGGCCTCGATGGTGCCGAACATGCGCCCCTTGGCCACCACCGTTCCCACCGGCTTAAGCTGAATGTGCTTGACGGGCCCGGCTGACTCCTGCCCCAGCATGTCCAGCCCCACGCGCACTCTGCCGTCCTCTAGCCTGGCCCAGAAGTGGTCCCGGCGGGCGTAGTAAAGGTCGCCCGGAAGTTCTATCCCATCAGCTCGGGCCATCAGCACCTCCTGAAGTAGCTTCTGTGTGGTCGGCCGACCGTACGGACTCCAGTATCAGCTCGGCCAGGTCCGTGACTCTGACATTGGACTTTAGGGCCTCTACCCCGCTCATCTCGATGCGCTTGCACTGCGGACAGGCTACGACCAGTCTCCGGGCATCGGCATCAATTGCTTCCTGCACCAGACGCGTGGCGATCTTCTGAGTCATGGCCGGGGCCAGCATCTCGAAGTCGCCTCCGCCCCCACAGCATAGGGCCTCCTCGCGGTTGTGGAGCATTTCCACAACAGTCAATCCGGGGATGCTTTTCAAGACCTCCCGCGGGGCTTCGTAGACCCCGGAGTTTCGCCCCAGGTCGCAAGGGTCATGGTAGGTTATCGTGTCGTCTATCTTCCCCAGATTGAGGCGTCCCTGCGTGATCAGGCGGGCCAGGTACTCGGTGTGGTGAAGGAGCTCCACCCCTTCCAGGCCATATTCATGCTTCCACATATGGTAGCATGAGGGGCAGTTGAAGACCACGGTCCGTGCGCCCAGAGCCGCTAGCCGTTCTTTGTTGTGTTCGATGAGAGTACGGGCTTCCTTTTTCGAGCCAGCGGCCATCAGGGGAAAGCCGCAACACCACTCCTCACCACCAAGGATGGTAAAGTCGGTTCCCGACAACTCCAGCACCTTGGCTAGCGACCGGGTTATTCCCTGGGCACCGGGTGAGAAGGAAGAAACGCACCCCACGTAGTAAAGGACCTCCGCCTTTTCCTTCTGGTAGCGGTGGTCCGGGGCATCGGACATGAACTCCACCCACTCGGCGCGCTCCTCGTTGGGGAAGTCGAAAACATTGTGCTCCCGCTCGAGGACCTCTTTCACCTGGTCCACGAAGGCAGGCCCCTGGCCGCGGTCCACGATCTTTTCCCGGAGCTCCACCCAGAGGCGGCGCAGGTCGATGTGCGCCGGGCAGACCTGCCCGCACTTGCCGCAAGTAGTGCAGTTGAAGACCCTCTCCACCAATTCGGGCGGGAAGTCGGAGATCCGACCGGAGCTGCCGGCCAGACCGCGCAAGATAGCCAGCCATCCCCGTGGTGATGTCGATTCCCACTGCAGCTCGCGGTGGGTGCAGCAGACGGCGTTGCAGGCCCCGCAGCGGGCGCAGATGGTAGCTTCTCCCAGGGGAGTGGTCAGAAAGAGCCGTTTTATCTCGCTTGTGGTCATGCCGTGCTCCTCTCCCCTACGCCGGATACGGTGAGCCTCCTCAACACCGCCAGAGCGCTCATGCCGAGGCCGAAAAGGGACGGCCGTAAGAGAAATGGGGCCGCGTAGAGCTTGCCGGGGTTCAGGACGCCGTGAGGATCGAGATGCGCTTTCCGCCGGAGCCTTTCCCGGCGCTCGCTGCTGCTCCAGACGCGGCCCAGGTAGGGGGTATTCCAGACCCCTATGCCATAGGGGCGTCCGCCGTGGCGGGCCGCCCGGTCCTGAAGGGCCTTGGTCACACTTAAGGCCGTCAGGTAGGACCATCCGCGCCGTTCGTCGGCGGGGAAGAAGCTGTTGGGCTGGCACCAATCGGGCGAGACGACCGCTCCATAGGTGTAAATCGGCAGCCCCAATCCGCGTCCCAGCCCTTGGACGCTTTCGATGTACGACGCCAGGCTTCTCAAGGGCAGGAGAGTTTCCGTCCCCAGGAGACTGGGCCCGGCCCGCTTGGCCCGCACTTCCGAGAAGCGTTCCGTCCATTCCTCATGGGCCAGGCGCGAATCCAGTTCCCTCCCACTGGTTTCCCTGGCGATCTTGGCGAGGGGCGTCTCCGCCGCCTCGATCTCCGACCGGCTGCCTTCAAAGTGTACCGAGAGCAGGTGCACGTCTGCGGGCAATTCGGTAGTAAAGCCGGCGCGCTTGATGGACCGAGTGAAAGCGCTGTCGGCGAAATGCACATGGTATGGTTTGGGATCCAGGTCCGCTATCTTCTCTGCCGCCTGCTGGAGAGACCGGAAATCCCTGAAAGCGATCAGGCGATGAGACTCTGACTCGGGCGCCGGCCGGAGCCCGAGCTCCAGGCTGGTGATTATCCCCATGGTGCCTTCCGAACGGGCAAACCAGTGAAGAGAAGGATTGGAGTCAGGTGTAAGCTCTACCACCTTTCCACCTGCCAGGACAGCCTCCGCCCGGAGCACCTGGCCGTGCATTGAGCCGTACTGGAGGCTGCCCACACCCCAGCCCTCCATGTTGAACCAGCCGCCCACGGTGGAGGACGGAGCGCTGGTGGGGTAGCTTTTCACCGCCAGGCCCCACCTGTAGCGAAGCTCGTCGTCGAGCTCTTTCCAGCGAGTAGCGGGAAGGACGGTCACCGTGGCCCTTTCCCTATCCACATCCAGTATTCCCCGCAGACCGTTCAGGTCCAAGAGGATACCTCCCCTGGTGGGGACAGCATTGAAGTAGGCGGTGCTGGCAGCTGCCCGCGGTGTGACGGGCAGCCGGTGCGTCGCGGCATAGCGCAGCATGGAAGCTACTTCCTCGGTGCTCCTAGGCCTCACCACGATATCGGGCAGTGTCTGGAACAGGAATCGTGACAGGAAGGGCGGGACCGCCGCTACGTCGGACTGATATAGCGCGGTCTCGAAAGACGACGCCGTAGCCCTGTCGCCCAAGAGTTCCAGAAGTCCCTTCACATCTTTATCTTCCACGGTGTTCCAGCAATCCCTTTATGGCCGCGATCCGTCCCTTCAGAGCTTCCTCTTCCCGCTCGTACTGGCGGTGTCGGGACCTCAGCAGGGCTACCCCGATGTGCACCCCCGCCTGGCCCAGGAAGGCGTGCCTCTCTTCATCCAGGTCGGCCAAACCCTCTTCGGCTTTCGCCAGCTCTGCCTGCAATTCTTCTTTGGTCATCTTCTCTAGCTCTTCCATGCGGCAAACCTTCCTTATGTGGCGGCGAACTCTTTCACAATGCTCAGCATAACCCGGTAAATCTCTTCCAGGTGCGGAGCAAACTGTGGAAAGAGCTGGGCCACAGGATTTGGACGAAGAGCGCTTATGTGGGTCTCTCCGTCCTTCTGATAGACGGCTATCTTGCACGGCATCATAAAGCTGGCCAGAGCGTTGCAGGGGAGCATGTCCGTGGCTGGCTCCATATTGCATAGCTCAGCTACGTACGCCGGGTCTTCGGTAGCGCCGTATCCCTCGCTTAGCTTGCCCAAGTCATGTACGTCCAGCACCTGGAAGCCCTTTCTGGCGGCATGCGTGCAGATCGCTGACAGAGCCGACTCCGGGTCCGCAGCCGTAGTCACCGTGTAGTCACTTGATCGCGAGACCATCAGGATGACTCCTGCAGTCTGACGCATTGCTCGAGAATCCCGAAATCCTTCAGTTTTTGCAGGAGGGCCTGCGACTTCTCCTCGCTCTCGAGTACTTCCTTAACCAGTCCTCCCTGGCCGTGGGAAGGGTCGAGACGGACCGATACCTGCAAGCCCAGCCCTTGCTCCAGGGCGTGCTTCATCATGAGGCCGATGGCGGCGCTGAAGGGACACAAAGGGGCCGTGAGCCTGTAATTCACGCTCACGCTGCCGCCCTCGATACGGATGTCATCTTCCCGTACCAGACCCAGGTCGACCACCGACTTGTCCCGGTAGTCGGGGTCATAGACGCAACTCAATACCCTCAGGACTTCGCTTTTGTCCATCTATCTCCTCACGATTGTCTGAATCACCCCTTCACGCCCAGGAGGTACTCCCAGGCCGCCATTGCCGCCCTGGCTCCATCCCCCGCCGCCATGATGGCTTGCTTGTAGGGTGAATCGGTCACGTCCCCTGCCGCGAAGAGGCCCGGCATACTGGTGCGCCCCGAGCGGTCCACCACGATCTCCCCGGCGGCGTTTAGGTCGACCAGACCATCCACCAGCTTGCCGTCTGGTACGGCGCCGATCTCCACAAAGACGCCCCTCACCGGCAACTCCCGCTCGACGTGGTCCTCCTTGGCCCTTATCACCAGGGATTCAACATACTCGGTCCCTTTGATCGCCAAAGGTACGTAGCCCATCAAGGCTTCCAGATTGGCAGCACCAGCGGCTCTGGCCTGAAGAGCGGCCTCGGCTCGCCAGGGGCTCCGGGAGACCAGGTAGACCCTGCCGGCAACGGGGACCAGCTGAGCGGCGGCCTGGAGGGCAGCGTCGCCCCCGCCGATAACGGCTACGTGCTCATCGGCGAAGAGAGGGGCGTCACAAGTGGCGCAATACGTGACTCCACGATGGACGAACTCCGCCTCACCTGGGATGCCCAGACGCCGGGAAGACCGGCCGGTGGCCACAATGGAGGCTTTTCCCTCGACCCATTGCCCGCTCTCGAGGGTAACTATGAAGCCACCCTCCTTGCGCGTAAGTTGCTCAGCCCGCTCTTCTATCCGGCGGACCTTGTAATGAGCGAAATGCTCCTCGAATCTCTCGGCCAGCTCAATTCCGCTGATGGAAGGGAATCCCAAGTAGTTTTCCACCAGCCAGCTTGCGGCCACCTGCCCGCCCGTCTCTGGGGCTATCATCACGGCATCCAGGCGGTGGCGAGCCGCATAAATGGCAGCGGAGAATGCCGCCGGCCCTCCACCTATGATCATCAAATCGTGCATGGCGTCACCTAACCAAACAGCTCGTGTTCAATCTCCCGCTGATCGAAGCCGACGAACACCCGGCCATCTATGACGATAACGGGAACGGTCCTGGTCTGGGCAATACCCATCATCTCAACCCTGGCCCGGGCGTCCGAGGCCACGTCGAGCTCCTGGTACTCTACGCCCTTGTCCTTGAAATATCTCTTGGCGGCCCGGCACTGAGAGCACGTAGGGGTGCTGTATATCTTCACCTGCTTTGCCATGGATGTTCCTCCTTAGATGAACAGGGTGAGATCGGCGCCGGCCGACTCCTTGATGTAGGTGGCGACACCTATGATGTCCTCCACATCGTCGATCAAGTCCTCTTTCTTGAGACCCATGATGACGGTGGGATTATCGCAGACCAGGAGGCGGACTCCCAGGTCGCGGGCATCGGCGATCATCTCCGGTATGCTCTGGATGTTCTTGGCCTTCATCAGCCGGCGCATCATCCAGGAGCCAATTCCCAGGAAGTTGAACTTCGATAGCCCGAGGCTGGAGGCTCCCCCCACTGTTAAGAAGTTCATCAACCGGTTCATGGCGGTGTCGCCACGGAAGGATCGGCCGTCCTTGCGGACCAGGTTCACGCCCCAGCAACTGAAGAAGAGCATGACATCCATGCCCGAGGCGGCCGCTCCGTTGGCTATGGTGAATGCCGAACAGGCCCGGTCCAACTGGTCGCTGAACACCACTATGGAAGCTTTACGTGCCAAATCAAGTACCCCCGAGTATCACGCGGTCTTCTTCACGTAGAACCGGAAGAAGCTATCCTCATCCCGCCTCTCCAGGAACTCGTTGCCCGTGCTGCTGCACCAGTTAGGCACGTCCTTCCTGGCTACGGGGTCGTCGGCCAGAAGCTCCAGCACCTGACCGCTCTCCATCTTGCGCATGCGCTTGGCCATCTCCACGATAGGCCGGGGACAGCGCAAGCCCCGGCAATCTACGGATTCGTTGGCGTCCACAGGTCCATCTCCACCCATCAGAACGTCACCGAGACATTGTGCTGTGCCACCTCAGACGACATGCGGGCAGGCGTGATTACGTCTACGCCTTGCAGCAGGTCCTCTCGCGACAAACCGCGCTTCTCCAGGGAGGGCCCCAGCGCCAGCATGCGTCCGCCCAGGTCCAGGAAGTCCTGGATGTAGTTGGTATTGTTGGCAAGGCCAATGCCGGAAGGGTCCTGCCCCTTTACCGCGAAGTAGACGCCGTCCCCCACCAGCAGCATGGTGGCTCCCTCTTCCACCGCCAGGACGGCATTGCCCACCTGGACGGCGCTGAAGGCATCATCCCAGTGGCCATAGGTGCCCCTGGTCAGCATTATGAGAGCGGACCAGGTGTTCTCCCGCTCTCCCTGCGCCTCGCGGCGGGCTTTCAATGCCGCCACGTCCACCACGCAGTCGGCGCACTCCTCATCTGTCTCAGCCGGCTGCTTTATATCATCTGCCATCTTTCCCCCCTTTGGTTATCAGCTCCCTGCAGGGTTTAGGGTTGACGATTTAGGATGTCAGGTCCATGGTCAACGCCTAGACCCTGCACCCTGGACCCTTGACCCTACCCTGTGAAGGTCACGACCTTGTCGGATTCCTTCATCCAGTCGATGAAATCGAAGAGCCCCACCTGTGGGATGCCCTCGATGGTATCCTGGGATGAAACGTCCCTGGCGTCGGCACAGCGAGCGCACATCTTCACGTTTACCCCCTTGTCCAGGGCCTCCCGCAGCAAGCGGCCTACGTTTTCATACGGTTTCTCCGCCTTGACGTGGGGAGCCCAGACCCCGTCCACGTAGCAGTAAAGGTTGACATTGTGGCCCTTCTCCCTGGCCTTGAGAGCCATCTTGACGGCCAGGTCGGCGTACTCCGAGACGAAGGGCCCGCGATTCAGGAGTATTGTTAGTGTCTTATCCATCTATCACCTCAAAAGACCATTACCCGGTCCCACTGGTCCATCACCAGGTCTACCAACTGGTCGAAGGCATCATTGGCGACTTGGGCCTGCTCAACCAGCTTCTCCGGCGGTAGCCCTGCTGCCCTCATGTGCTCGCCCGAGACGCAGACCTCTCCACCCTTGCTCATGAAGGCTGGCAGCTTCCCGGCCATGGCCTCTTTTCGAGCGGCCCAGACGCCGTCGCTCAGCAGGAATAGGGACGCCTCGTCTCCGACTTCCAGGGCCGCCAGGCCCGCCAAAAGGGCGTTTTCAGCATCCTCGCTGCCCTGCGGAGCCTTGGTCAGGATTATCCCCAGCCTGATAGGACGGGCCTTCTCCAGCGCCTCCTTGATCTCCTCGACCGAGGGCACCCCTTCCACTAGCTTACGCCGGTTCACCACCAGGGCCGGCGCCAGCTCTGCTCCCAGGGCCTCGGCCTCGGGGGAATAAAGAGGCAGGAAGCGTACCTCCAGGTCCTCTCCCAGCATCTCGCCAGCAACGTCCACGACGTTGCGAGAGAGGTTCCTTCAATTCTTGCCCGGAGGCGTGTTGCGTATTACGTCCAGATGAATTTTCACCGCTTGCATTCCCTCCTTCAGACCAGCCTGGCTGCCAATGGTATGGGATTCTGGAGGCACCAGGCGGCCGGGCAGCGCTCCTCGGCCAGCCTCAAGATCCCCTCCAGCGCCTCCCGGCTGGCGGGGCTCTTCACCGCCAGGTTGACCCGAACCTGCTCCACGATAGGCAAGTCGGCAATGCCGAAGACCTTGGAGAAGTCCAGGTCAGCCTCTACCGTTGCCTTGACCTCCTCCAGGGACAAACCTTCCTGAGATGCCACGGCGACGAAGGTCGCCGTGAAGCAGGAAGCAAGGCCGTAAAAGGCGTAGAGTACGGGTCCCGGGCGCGTGCCTCCGCCTCCCAGAAAGGTCGGCTGGTCGGCCTCCAGAGTCAGCTTGCCTCCTTCGAAGGCTATCTCGGCGGAGAACTGCGGCTGGCCACTGCCGAAGTTCCAGGTGCCCTCGACCCGGTTGGTGCGCTTCGCCTTGGCCCCGTCCTGGCGAATGGCGCCGGCCATCTTCTCCATGGCTTCCAGGTTTACGTTGTTCTTGACTGCCATCTTATCCTCCTCTAGAACTGCTAATCTGAGCCGCCTCCTCCGGCGGCATGGTGAGGTTGCCAGTCAGCACACCAGCGGCGCTCCTGGCAGCCCCATAAAAGTTCACCTCTATCGAGGCCATGACTCGAATGCCCTCCTTAGAACTAGAAAGCCTTGATATCTGCTTGCCAGGACGGAACGTGGGTTCTCCGGCCCGGCAACGTCTCGTACATGGCAAAGGCCACCACGATCCCGGACAGGAAGGTGAGGCCACCGACGGCGGCTATGGCCGTGGGGATCCCAAAAAGGTCGGCCAGCACACCGGCCAACAGCGCCCCCAGGGCATAGCCCCCGTCTCTCCAGAGGCGGTAGACCCCTACGGCCGAGGCCCGCCAGTCGGGATGGGCCACGTCCCCGACCGATGCCAGTAGCGTCGGATAGACCAGGGCTGTCCCCAGGCCCAGAAGCACTGCCCCCGCTGCCCAAGGACCGAACCCGCGAGTGGACACGATGACGAAAATTGCGGCCGCCTGGACCCACATCCCAGCGGCGATCATCCACTTGCGCCCTAACCAGTCCGAGAGCATCCCCGTCGCCAGCTGTGAGACACCCCATACTCCCGGGTAGATTGCCGCCAGCAAGGCGATTTCATCTACCCGCAGGCTCGCCGTGGCAAAGAAGAGTGGGAAGAGACCCCAGGCCATGCCGTCGTTCAAGTTGTTGACCAGACCTGCCTGGCTGACGGCAAAGAGGGCCCGGTCTTTCCAGCTCACCAGAAGCAATACGCGGGCAAAAGAAGGCTGGTCCTGCACAACATCTCGTTGGGCATCAGCCAGCAAGGCTTCCTGCCGGGCGTGCCCCCGGGTCTCACGGACAAAGAAGAGCGAGAGAATCAACCCTGCTAGGGCAAAGACGACACCCAGATAGAAGGGCTGGGGCCGCAGGGCGTAGGCCGCTGCCACGTAGCCTGAGGCGAGGGCCGCCAGAGAGACGGCCAGGTATCCGGCGAACTCGTTCAGGCCCATGGCCAGGCCCCGCCGGGCCGGTCCCACCAGATCGATCTTCATGATAACCGTGGTAGACCAGCAGAGACCCTGGTTGATGCCCAGAAGCACGTTGGCGAAGACTACCCAGTTCCAGGACGGCGCCCACATGATGAGAAAAGGCACGGGCAATCCGATGAGCCAGCCAGCTACCAGAATGGCCTTCCGGCCGGTGTGCTCCGAGGCCCGTCCGGCAAAGAGATTGGCTACGGCCTTGATCGCGCCGAAACTGACGATAAAGGATAGAATGAGGGACCTGGAGGCCAGCCCAAAGTCCTGCTCAGCCAGCAGGGGCACTATCGCTCGCTCCAGGCCCACCATCGCGCCCACGAAGGCGTTGACCAGGACCAGGAGGGCAAACTGCCGCCAGTTGGCCCGCAGGCCAAGCTGTGGCGCCCTCTGCCCCGTGCCAGCTTCCCGCGGCTCATCCATCATCGGCTCCCTACCCCCTTCGGCCGCGGACGCTCCACCTCATATCCTGCCCGGTCCCAGGCCCCGAAGCCACCCCGAACGAGGACCAGATTCTGGAAACCCTGTCGCTCCAGGATGGAGAGCGCAGTGGCGGACCGGTTGTGGCTGCCGCAGTGGGCGGCGATGGCCCGGTCCCCGGGTAGCTGATGCGTCTCTTCTGGCAGGCTACCTCCTTCTATATGAACCGCTCCTGGAATGTGGCCTTCCTGCCATTCCGCGTCCTGCCTGACGTCCAGGACCAGCGGAGGGTCCGGTGAGCGCAGCCGCTCTCGGAGCTCTGCAACAGACAAGACTTCCATGCGGGCAAGGTGCAGCCCAGCCTGCTCCCACGAGCGCATACCCCCTTCGAGGTAGCCCGCCAGGTCCTCGAAGCCGATGCCCACCAGCTGGCGAGCTATCTCACGGTGGTCCTCCTCGCTGTTTGACACGATGATGAGGGGTCGGTCCGACGGCACAACCCATCCCACCCACGTTGCGAATCCGTCGCGCAGGGGGATGCCGTAGGCCCCCGGAATGTGCCCGGCAGCGAAGGCTGGCCCGGGGCGGGTATCCACAACCACGGCCCCTTCATCCATCCTGAGCTTCGCTTCCCGAGCCGAAAGACTCGCGATGGCAGGGATCCCTCCCAGAATACGGGGGCCCTGCTGGTTGATGGACCGCATGCGGCGAAAGTAGGCTGGATAGGAAGGTAAGTCCTCCAGTACCCGCTTGACGAATTCTTCTTCGGTAGAAGCGTTCAACAAGGGATTGTGCCGCCGCTCTGCGGCCATAGTAGTAGCCCGCTCCTGGCTGGCCGGGGCAGCGCAGAAGGAGCCTGCCCCATGCGTGGGATAGACCGCCACGTCGTCAGGCAGAGGGCTCACCTTCTCCTTCAGGGTATGGAATAACTGCCGGGCCAAAGGCTTGGTACGCTCGCTACCCAGGAGATCAGTGCGAGCGGCGCCTCCTACTATCAAGGCGCCACCCGAGAATAGCGCCAGTGGGTGGCCCGAGCCAGGATCCAGGGCCAGAAAGCTGACGTGTTCCGGTGTGTGGCCGGGCGTCTCCAAGACCTGGAACGCCAGGCCTGCCACTTCGATCTTGTCTCCTTCTCGCAGCGGCTTGTGCTCGAACCGCAGCTCAGCGGCGGCGCTGGCACAGATCAAAGCCCCGGTCCTAGACGCCAGTTCCCTGCTGCCGGAAACAAAGTCATTATGAAGGTGCGTTTCAAAAACGTGGGTAATCCGCACCCCGTTCTCCTGTGCCTCCCGAAGGTAAGGCTCTACGTCTCGTGCTGGGTCGATCACTACTGCCGCTCCCAACTCCTTGGATCCCACCAGATATGATGAGTTTCCTAGTCCTTCTTCGACGAACTGCTTTACGAACATTCCAGGCTCCTTGTATGAACTAATGCGTTACTCGAAGCCCGACCTCTTTATCCAGTATCTGTCCTATCTCGACCGCCGATATCCCCCTCGCCGCCAGGGCTCCCAGGAGAGCCTCTTTCCTCTCTGGAGCCGCGGCAATCAAGAGTCCCCCAGACGTCTGCGCGTCACAAAGGACCAGCTGCGCCTCGCGGGAGACGCTCTCATCCCACAAGACCTGGTTCCGGAGGTAGCGATGGTTGTTGTGGGTGCCTTCGGGGACCACCCGCTTCGCTGCCAGGTCCCAGGCTTGGGCCAGCACAGGGACCTTCGACAGGCTGACCCTGGCACCCACTCCGCTGGCCTGAGCCATCACCCGCAGGTGGCCCAGCAGGCCGAACCCGGTGACGTCGGTGCAGGCGTTCACGCCTACCGATACCATGGCCTCGGAGGCCGCGCGGTTAAGAGAAGCCATTACCGCTATCACCCGGTCTGTGGTCCGCCTGTCTACCAGGCGGCGGTCTATGCCGGTGGTGATGATGCCGATACCCAGGGGTTTGGTCAGGACGAGGACATCGCCTGCCCGGGCCCCGGCGTTGGTGATCATTTTTTGCGGGTGCACCAGCCCGGTGACGGAAAGTCCGTACTTGGGCTCGTTGTCGTCAATCGAATGGCCGCCGATTATGCTGACTCCGGCTTCAGCCGCTTTGTCACCGCTGCCCCGGATAATCTCCCCTAGAACACTAAGGGGAAGGCTTTTGGTTGGGAAGCTCACTATGCCCAGAGCGATAACCGGCTTCGCTCCCATAGCATAAACATCGCTCAGGGCGTTGGCAGCGGCTATGGCGCCAAACGCATAGGGGTCATCTACCACAGGGGTTATGAAATCCACCGTCTGGACCAGGGCTAGCTCATCGCTAAGGCGATAAACGGCGGCGTCATCCCCGGTCTCGGTAGCCACCAGAACGTTGGGATCAGTGATGGTTGGGAGGTAGCGCAGAACCTGCGCCAGGTCCTGGGGACCTATCTTGCAGGCTCAGCCGGCGCCGTGTGAGAAAGAAGACAGCTTTATCTGGTCTATATAACTTGACATACCACCTCTTCAGGATCTCGCTGATATGTTTTAATCCTACCAACCGGTGAGGTATAATACAAATACAAAGTACATATACTTTTAATAAGCGAGAACTTATAAGGCATGATCGAGATGAACTTCCGTCACATGAGGGTGTTCTATGTAGTGGCCAAGCACTTGAGCTATTCCCGGGCCGCGGAGGAGCTCTACGTCAGCCAGCCCGCTATCTCGCAGCAGGTCCAGGAGCTGGAGAAGGCCGTGGGATCGCCGCTCTTCTACCGCCAGGGCAAGCGCATTTCCCTCACCGAAGCGGGGCGGAGGGTTTATGAATATGCCCAGAGAGTTCTGGACCAGACCGAGGAGCTTGAACAGACGGTCAGAGAATTGGATGATGCCACCAGGGGCAATCTCCGGCTGATAGCTTCGAGCTCTCTGGGCGCTTACATCCTGCCGTCCTCGCTGGCTCTTTTCCGCGAGCTCTACCCGGCGGTGGAGGTTTCCCTTCAAGTGTCTAACAGCCAGCAGGTGGCCGCGACTATGCTCCAGGGAGGATATCACCTGGGCTTCGTATCTATGGAGATGGAGGTCCCTGGACTTCAGTGGCAGACGCTGGGGACAGACGAGTTGGTCATTGTAGCGAAGAATGGACATCCCTCTACGCGTGCTACCGTCACACTGGACGAGCTATGCGACGAAACCCTTATTCTCAGAGAGTCCGGATCAGGCACTCGACGCTCTTTCGAGCTGGAGTTGGAGCGCCAGGGGTGCAAACCCCGGCGAGTCGTGGAGATGGGCAACACCGAGGCTATCAAGAGGGCTGTAGCCGCCGGCCTGGGCGTTTCGGCTATTTCCAGGCGTTCTCTAACGGAACAGGAGTTAGAGGCGTCTCTCGGGCTGGTCAGAGTAACGGGAATTGACCTGCGCCGGCCCCTGGGTATCCTTACCCACAAAAGCGTCAGGCTCGCGCCGGTCGCTCTGGCTTTCTCCGCCGCGCTACAGAAGGCGTCGTTTTAATGGTTTCGGGCGCGCCGAATAATCTCATTTATAATGTGATGAGGTTCTGATGGCGCGCATGTCAACCGCACTCCCGAGAGGGGCCGTTGGCAATCTGCACCACCAGATTGATAGAACGCCAGGAGCAGTGATCTTCTCTGAGATGCTCTCAAATCGTTTGCCGCCTGGCCATGCCTGTGGTAGAAATAAAGGGAAGTCCTAAAGAGATGAGCGATCATCCCACGCTCTGCATATTCGTCTAGCGGGTATAAGCCAATGCCATCAGCATCTAAAAACCCGATCAACCCCATGAATCCGGGACATGCTACTCCGCCTGAAGGCAGCCTGGTTGCCAGGCTCAAAGCCTTGGAGGAGGAACTGGAGGACGTCCAGGAGCAAAAGCGGGTAGCGCTCAGCAGGAGCATGAGGGGGGCTGAGAAGGACAACCTCCGCCGCCGGTTCGAGCGCCAGGAGGCCCTGGCGCGGGAGAGAATCGAGGCCATCAAAACCTTAATGCAGGAGAGCTAAGTTGATGAAAGTCCGGCTTCTGGACCTGGGCACGGTTCCATATCTGCGATCGCAAACGATATTCCACGGAATTGCCTATGCGATGGAGGAAGGTAGCCCCAATACCATAACCCTCATGAGCCCAGACGAGCCTTATGTGTGCATCGGCTACCACCAGGAACTGGAAAAGGAGATCGATATCGACTACTGCCGTTCCCAAAATATCCCGCTCATGAGGCGGGAGGTTGGCGGCGGGGCAGTCTACCTGGACCACGGGCAGGCCTTCTATCACTGGATCTTCCATCCCGAACAGTTACCCCGCCGGATGGAAGATGTTTTCAGGCTTTTCTGCGATACCTTGGTGGAGACCTACCGAACCATAGGGATCGACGCGGAGTACCGGCCGATCAACGACGTCCTTGTCGGAGGCCGGAAGATCGGCGGTACGGGAGCGGCATCTATAGGACAGGCTACGGTGATGACTGGTAGTCTGATGTTCGACTTCAACTCCGAGTTGATGGCCCGAGTGCTCAAGGTGCCTTCGGAGAAGTTCCGCGACAAAGTCTACCAGAGCCTCCAGGACTACATGTCCACTATCAGACGAGAGCTCGGCGATGGGGTGGATCGGGAAGCGGTGAAGCAGATATTGATCGAGCAGTGCCGGGGCGCGCTTGGCGTAGAGGTAGAGCCCGGGGACCTATCGGAGGAAGAACGGCGCGTCATTCAGGAACTCGACGACCGTTTCCAGAGCCACGAATGGCTCTATCAGAAGGGTGGACTGAAACAAGCAGGCGTGAAGATTCGTGATGGGGTTCATGTGGCCGAGGCGGCTCATAAAGCGGCGGGCGGGCTAATCAGGGTGACCGCTCGAATCTGCGAGGGGTACATCGAGGACCTATCCCTTTCGGGGGACTTCTTCTTTCACCCACCGCGGCTCCTTGGCTCGCTTGAGGATACCCTGCGTGGTGAGCGTCTTGAACCGGAATCCTTGGTATCCAAGATTGAGGGTTTCTACAAGGCGATAGGAGTTGTATCGCCTGGGGTCGAGGTAAAGGACTGGGTGGATACAATACTGGCCGTTCGTGGAAAACAGTAAGGCCGAAGAGCGTTTCCCTCGAGCAATGCGTCAGAAGCTTCAATCCGGACAGACGCATTGCTTTGACCCAATCCGGCTGGTATGCTAACATTCTTCTATGCTAATTTAGCCTATGGAGGATAACAAGAAGTGGATAACCTCGAGAAGTGGGTAAAGGACGGGAAAGACCTGAGCGCGGCTATACGGCCCAGGAGCTTCCCCCTTGGAATCAAGCTGCTTAAGCCTGGGGAGGAAATGCCCGAGAAGGCACACCGCCCGGTCAGGGACATGGGCATCAAGATAACTCTCTGCCAGGCATTTACGATGGCCCGGCTTTATGGCCAGACCATCGGCATGACACGTGATGATGCCGTCTTCTGTCCCGGCCCTCTTCTTTGGGGTTGGGAGGAAATGGATGACGAGAGAGACCTGGCCAACTTCTGGGCCAAGGACCTTCCATTCTTCGAGTCCGCTGAACTGGGGATGAAGACGATTAATGCCATGCCTCGTTTCAAGAAGGGCGAGATAACGGGGATGGTGGTCTCTCCCCTGGAGTGGACCCGGATCGAACCCGACGTCATACTGATCTATTGCAACCCTGCTCAGATGATGCGTCTGGTGCAGGGGACGCTCTTCAAAACAGGAGGCGTTCTACCATCCTCTTTCACCGGGCTGGCGGCCTCTTGTGCCGAGGGCGTGATCGAGACCTACAAGAACCAGGTCTCTCGAGTGGTGCTCCCCGGCGCCGGCGACCGGGTGGTGGCGATGGACCAGGACGATGAGATCATCTTCACCTTGCCAGCGAGCAAGCTGGACGAGCTCATAGACGGCATTCAGGTGCGTCATGGCACTCTCGGCGGACAGCGTTATCCAATTCCTCACAATGTTCGCTTCCAGCCGGCAATGCCGTACGGCAAGCTGGAGCGGGAGAAGAAGGTCAAGGGTAAGTAGAGGACGAGCGGATGGCAGATTGGATCGATGAAGGTAGTTCCTGAAACCAGGCGCGGGTATTCTCGGCACAAGCGGAGGTGGAGGGCTTCTCAGCAATCGCAAGCGCGGTGGGAATAGATTTACAGCGGCCCCGGGTATCCCCTAACCCCGCGTACTTGGTTGGTCCATACGCACTGGCCTTCACCGTCGCTCCACAAGAGACACCCTTCTAATCAGGCGCGGCTCGCTTGTCTCAGTCCTGACTAGTAGGGCATAGTCAATAGGGAGGCACCGTACCAGTGTTGTTTGCCAGGAGGGAAGCCCGCGACGTCGCGGGCTTCCCTCCCAATGCCCATTGCTATACTACTTCTTCTTGGTCACACATCCACAGCCGCAGTCCTCGGCAACAGGCTTGGCGTCCTTCTTCGGCTTGTCAGCCATCGTTATTCCTCCTCTCTTTGCGAACTTTTCCCTTAACTTCCGGGCCCTGAAGATATAGGAGCAGGTGGGGTGCAAGCGTGGCTCATAGCCGCCTTCGGGAGCACCAGACTATCGTTCCCCCAGGCAGGCGCAGAACCCCGCGGAGGCTATCGCCTTGTCCTCGCTCGGCGACACTCTTGGCGACAAATCATCGCAAAAGCGTCCAAGCACTTCTTCGAATTCTTGTAGCTCACCTATTCTGCGCCGGGTTTCCTCCCGCTTCTTTTGAAGAAGGACGACCAGATCATCCTGAAGAGCATCACAGCGGCGATCGACCGCCAGGCGGACCATCTCCTTGATTTCGTCGAGGGAAAGGGAAAGCATCTTGGCTTGCAGTATGAACCTGAGACGTAGAGCATCTTCATCCGAGTACAGGCGATAACGTGATTCGCTCCTTTGAGCTGGCGGGATCAGGCCGATTTCTTCGTAATATCTGATCGTGGTCGTATTCAGCCCAACAACTTTGGAAAGCTCTCCGATTGTTAGGGTATCCATAACGCCCTCCTCACGGGTATCGACAGCAATGTACACCTTCAAGTAACTTGAATGTCAAGGGGCTTTCTGTGCATGGTGCTTTTTTGTAAGTCCAATGCATCTTCCATCTCTGATGCGGTGGTGTGGCTGCATGTCGCGGCACAAGATGCATGCCTTATGGCAGACATTGAGTGTATTTCAGCAAGACTTAACTAGCCTAAGCACTTACGCAAAGGAAGATCTTGGAGCGTGTTATGAACCACGTTGTGAGGGTCAGATATGCTTGTGGTATGCAGGCGCGTAAGCCTTACCCCATGGATGAGCGATGTGGGCCTTTTGTCGCTCCCCATCTGAACCTTGACTGACAGTAGTCACTATCCGGCGCTCATGCTCGACTGGCTGACGCCGGTCTACGACCTTTTCGTCAGGCTGTTTCTGCGGGAAAAGAGGTTCAAACGCGAGCTTGTCGCCCGCGCTCACCTTGCACCAGACCACCGGGTGCTCGACCTCGGCGCTCGAACCGGCACGCTGGCAATAACAACGATCAAGCAGCTTCAGCCAGATGCGCGGGTCACCGGGCTTGACGCCGATCCGAAGATACTGGCGATCGCCCGTGAGAAGGCAACTCGTGCAGGTGTCGATGTTGGTTTCGACCCCGGCAATGCTACCGCATTGCCTTACCCCGATGAGTCATTTGACCGCGTCCTGTCGAGTCTGGTCTTTTCACTCCTGAGCAGTGAGGACAAACAGCTGGCCTTCCGTGAGGCGTACTGAGTGCTGACGGGCGGCGGTGAGATACATATTGCTGACTTCGGCCCGCCTCACACGTTATGGGGACGTCTACTGGCGTCTCGGATGCGCCGCTTCGAGCCCATCTCCGATAACCTGAACGGTCGTTTGCCAACTATGTTCCGGGAGGCGGGGGTCGGAAACGTGGAAGAGGTCGCCCGCTTTGCCACCATTCTGGGCACGATCTCTATCCTGTCTGGCCAAAAGCCAGATTGACCCCGCTCCCTCAATCGTCCTGCTCACCTCCTAATTTAGTTGAAGTCCGTGACACAGTCTAAGAGACTGACTTGTTAGGGCCCCGGAAAGGGGCTCCTCTGTGACAGCGTCTCTGAAGCTACTGACAGCGTGCACTTACTTAGTGGTTCTCGTGCTCTCTTGACTCCGCTGCGGTCGCTCCCAAAGTCGCACACCTCCAGCTGGCGTCTATCTTCCCAGACCGCTCGATTGCTTTATCCCGAGTCTGTCCATCGGAGAAAACCTACGGTGCTGGATCGCCACCTGAGAGGATGCCAAGCTAACATATCTCCTCACCATCTCAAGAGTCGCATGCCCAAGAATCTGCTGCAAGGAGAATATGTCACCGCCATTGATCAGGTACCTGGTGGCGAAGGTGTGGCGACAGAGGTGGGCGTGAATCTTGAGCACGCCTGAGACCTCACCGAGCCGTTTGATCATACGGGCCACCCCGTCAACAGTCATCGGTAACCCGTCGAGGTCCGGTGATGCATCTCCTCTTAAGCTTAGAGGTGGGTAATATGGACGACCTTATGCGTTTGAGGGGAAACTAATGATTGACCCGCAGTCAAGTATGGTATAATCAGGCAAGGAAGTGGCCGGACGGTGCCAAGACCGGGTTCCTGACTACCAAAAAGCATAAGGGTTTTCTCAGGGTCTACCAAAGCTAATTGAGCGGAATAAAGGGCCGCGGCAGGGCTGCTGCCTTCCAAGCAGGCTGTCGCGGGTTCGAGTCCCGTCTCCCGCTCCAACAATCGTACAAACGGCCAAAAAGACCGCCGGAAAGACCCGGCGGTCTTCGTTTTTCGGGCCGCGCGAGGACCTGCCTTCCACAAAAGCCGGGCGACAGAAGCTCGGATCCCATGCAGAGCACGATGGAACTTAAGGTAGATTAGCCTCGCCAGGGCGCGCTGGGGAGTTCCTGCTTTCCAGGCAGGTTGTCTCGGGTAGCGTCCGGGTCTGCCCTTCGTGCCTTCTCACACCGAGCGGTTTGCCGAGCGACGCAAAATCCTCTGAATCTTGCTACGTAACTGGCGCCTCCAGCCACTGCTTGGTGCCCTCAACCCTCGTATGTCTACAGTCTGGACGACACCTTTCGTCCGACCATAACCAACTCGGGCTGGATGGAGCGAGCGGGCGAACAGGGATCCGTATCGATGCCGGGCGCGGTCAGTTCTAACCACTTGACTCTTAATCAGGGGTTCCGATCGGTAACCGTGCAAACGTCACACTTGGTTCATTCTTGCATCACGCGCGCAAATCCAGCCACCTAACCATCGAAGACCCCCCTTCAAGGGCCGGCCTTGTTCTTTGTGTCAACACTGATGCCAGCCCACGCGGCTCTCAATAGCATGGGCGGTCCTTGGCTAAGTCTGATCCGGTTTCTTCCGTATGAAATGAATGAATCCTGGAAGAACGACACGGACGATTTCTGGCTAACTGATAACCGTTTGGTCGCGCAGCGCGTGGAAGGATACGGACACCGACAACGTGATCGCCAGCAGGTACGCCACTTGGCGGATCGCTAACCGGCCGCCAAGGCCGCCGATCAGAGCGTCTGTTTTACACACAGAAGGTCACAGGTTCAAGTCCTGTATCGCCCATTATCGTCGGTTCAGTTGATAGCCGTACTGCCCGCCACTCCTGATTCTGCCACAATGCCAGGATTCCATGAGAAGCAGCTCCGGGAGAACCACGGAATGATTAAGCGCCTGCCCCTGATCCTCCACCAGAAGACGATTCCTTAGCAGGTGCATTCACCGCTCTGTCGGCGGCGTGGTTCTGCCGTCTGTCTCAGGTATCTGGCGGCGGCTTCCAGCAACCAATAGTGGTCAGATAAGTGGTCAGGCTATTGCCGCGGGTTGGGCTAGACACAGGATGTAGTGCTACTGAGGGTAACTTCCGCAAGATAGATGGTAGCCCGGGGTGACTCGAACAGGTTAAACGCGGTTTGGGAAACTGCGCCAAGATTTTGGGGCTGTTTTTCGGGGACCTACGAATGGAAGAGTTCTATTTGTTCTCTTGCCACCACGCGAGTTTTCCTACCCACGCCCTTTCTTACACGGAGTCTGAGTCTCAATAGCCAATCGATTCCCGTATCGTTTCACAGCATCGGTAGGTGTCGAACAAGAGCGCGATCCGCCTCGGTCAGCGAACCGTCGCTGTTAGAGAAGGGTGCCATCTTCGCTTGCCTTGAGCCGCTTTGACCACATCCCACTCGTGTAGTACTCTCACGGCTTCGATAGCCACCTGAATGCAGCGGTCGACTCCGATGTCCGCAAACTTATTGGTGATGCGGTTGGCTACAACTGCACAAACGCTCCCAGCCCGAAGACCGAATAGATTGCTCATTGTGAGGATGGTGCCGGCTTCCATCTCGAAGCTCAGAACCTTGGCGGCCCTGAGGTCGGCGATCTTGTCGTTCATCCAGCTTTGCCAATAACCTTGAAACCCAGGCCGTGCTTGACCGCAGTAGAAAGAGGCAGTTGAGGCGGAAATGCCAACATGATACGGGTGTCCAAGTCTCTCGGCCGCCTCTACCAGAGCCGCAACGACTTCGTAGTCGGCGCAAGCAGGGTACGCCAGGTCCACATATTGCGAGCTGGCACCATCATATCTGACCGCTCCAGTCGTGATGATAAGATCTCCCAGCTCTATGTGGTCCCAAATGGCGCCGGTTGTCCCAACTCGGATGAAGGTATCTGCACCTAATTCTGCGAGCTCTTCAACGGCATTCGCCGCGGACGCGCCACCGATCCCGGTTGAGCAGGCCGTAAGAGGAATGCCCCCAACCTCGCCGCTGTAAGTTACGTGTCCAAAGTGACGGGATATCTCCTTTCGTTCATCCCAGGTCTGTGCGATTAGTTCAACCCGACCCGGGTCCGCTGGAAGCAAGACGTATTTTGCTATATCTCCAGGCCTGCACCGTATGTGATACTGTAGCCTTCCAGTCATCTCAGGTCTCGATGCTTCCGATTCCCACCCTGATTTTCTAGCCAAGAGAGATCCTCCTTTCTGGAGCGAAGAATAGGCGGGGATAGGCAAAACTAGCGGAGACGTCGCCCGCTGCTGGTGCTCAGTCTTGTAGGCTTGACCGGACTGTCGTCCATTCCCTGGCTGTAGTCATGTAAGGCACCGCCCCGCTGCCCGAATTCGGTGAGTAGCCGATCTCTGGACATCTCCGCCAGGTTGGCTATGGTGTGCACCCCCAAAGATTCGAGCCTGGACTTGGTACTCGCTCCTACACCCGGCAGTTCATCGACTGGCAGCGGCGCCAGGAAGTTCCTTTCGTGTTCAGGAAGCACAACCACAAATCCGCCGGGCTTGCCGAAGTTGCAGGCAATCTTGGAGACGAGCTTATTGCTGGCGATACCGATTGAGCAGGAGAGCCCGATTTCTCTGGCAATCCGGTCCTCGATAGTATGCCCTATTTGCTTCGCTTTCTGGAGGGAGCCTTCAGCGTGGGTCACTTCAAGGAAAGCATCATCTATCGACGCTTGCTCCATCCTGTAGCTGCACTCCTCCAGCAGAGACATAACCCGCTCTGAGTACTGTAGATAGACCTCCCTATTAGCCGGCAGGAATACCCCGGCTGGACAGAGTTCCGCCGCCAGTTCTACCGACATCTCGGAAATAACGCCGTACTTCCTGGCAGGATAAGATGCGGTAGCCACTATGCCCTCACGGTAACACACGATTATCGATTTACCTTTGAGGGAAGGATGCAAGATCTCCTCCACCGACGCAAAGAAGGCATCCAGGTCGATATGAATTATCCAGCGTCCAGGTTGTCTCCTGCGGAGTGGGTTAGATCGAGCTTCTCCTGACTGTCTATCCAACTCGGTTACGACCTGTGCAGGGGATAGGAATATTGACCGGCGTAGCACTCGCTTGCCATCGGTCCGCTGACCAGAAGGATAGTGCGGCGTCCCATATTGGTGATCCTGTCGTGGATGCGTTCGAGCTTGTGGGCCATCCAAAGGAGATAGGTAGCGCGGTTCACGTTGCGCCGGTCCTCTTCCATGGCGAGCAGGAGGTCGCTGAACGACTGCCTGTACAGGGCATCAATCCGGTCGTCCGCCGCCACTATCGATCGAGCCATTTCCTCATCCCGTTTTACGAAGGCCTGCAATACCAGGAGCAGGTCCTGGCGACACTTCTCGAACATCTGGAGGATAAGACGTGCGGTGTCGGGAGCCGGTGGATCGGTCATGCATAGGATTATCCTGGCTATGCCCTTGGCATGGTCCCCAATACGCTCAATATCAGACACGATCTGTAGGACCGCTGTGACGGTCCGCAGGTCCGTTGCCATCGGCTGTTGGGTAGCCAGGAGAAGGTAGCACTCCCCTTCCAGTCTCCAGCGTGCCTCGTTGATCGCTGCGTCCCCCTCGACGACTTCCTGCGCCAGCCATTTGTCCTGGCTCTCCAAGGCGAGCCAGGCCTTAGAGATGGCTTCATCCACCATGTCGCCCACGGCTAGGAGGTCGCCTAGAAGGGTGTACAGTTCTTGGTCGAGCAGTTCTCTGGGCATAACAAACCGAATTCTGGGTTGTCCTGGATTCGTGCAGGTCCCCGAGCTTGTCCCGATGTATCGGCCGGACCGTAGGTTGCCCCGGGTTCTTAGCACTGGGGGACAGCACTCAGACCCCTCTTTTTATTATACCCTTCTGGTAAAAGATGGAAAGTAGCTTCGAGGGCATTACCAGGCTGGCAAAACAAATTGTAGCATAGAGCTCTTCGCACAACTGATTGCGCCGCTACGCGACTGAATGCAACTGGTGCTTCTGCATCGTGAGGCACACCGACCCGTAATGATTACAATCCTGTTGCGCATTTGTCATTTACCGTTGCGTTTTACATTACATTTTAGTTGGAACGATGACGTAATGGTAGTTCTCAATTGGCACTAAGTGTAAATTAAGCCTATATTAGACAGTAGAGATCACGCTCTTCGTCCCCTCAGCGACTATCGCCCATCATGCATTCCCCTGAGTACCTTGGTGGATGAGAAGGAGAGTGCCCCGTCATGAGGATTGCCCAACTAGCACCATTATGGGAACGGGTTCCCCCGCCGCAGTACGGCGGAACGGAAGCGGTGGTATCACTCCTGGCCGACGAGCTGACCCGGCGGGGACACAAGGTTGTGCTTTATGTCTCAGGTGACTCCGAGACCCTAGCTGAGTTGCGCCCGGTCTTCGACGTTCCCCTTCGTATGGCAGAGACTAACGGACTAGTGAAGGACACCAACGCCTATGAATGGGTCCACGTCGCCAGCGCGATTAAGGACGCCGGCCAGTTTGATATCATTCATAACCATTCGGGTGAGCTGTCCATCGCGATGAACTCGGCAATCAGCACCCCGATGTTGAGCACGGTCCATTGCGAGATCACGACTGACATGAGGTTCGTCTGGAACTGCTACAAATGGTACTACAACACCATCAGCCATGCGTCCAAGCGCAGGTGTCCGGACCGGAACTTTGCGGGAGTCGTTTACAACGCGATAGATGTGGCCAGCTTTCCGTATGATGAGAACAAGGAAGACTACCTGCTCTTCCTGGGCCGGATCTCGCCAGAAAAGGGGCCGGTAACGGCCATAGAGGTAGCCAAGAGGCTCGGGAAGAAGCTTATCATAGCGGGCAAGGTAGACAAAAGCGATCGTAAGTACCTAGTTTTTGTCCAAAGAACAAAGGATGCCACCTGTGCGAAACTGGAAATGGTAATACAAAACCAGTCCTGACAGGAGGCACCCCATGGGAGAGTTTAGCATAACGGCGGAGCGGATGACCAACTTGCGGACTAGCCGAGCCATTCTGTGCGCCTTGGGCGCTATTTGTCAGGAGCGCCAAGTGCTGGTGCCCCTGGCGAAGATGGTCCACATTAACCAGAAGATCGTCCAGTATACGCCGGCAGATAAGTTGATGGATGCCTTTTTGGCGATGCTTTGTGGGGCACGAACGCTCTTTGCCACTAATACTACCCTGCGGCCTGATAGAGCGGTTAGTCTGGCCTTTGGGCGGGATGGCTGCGCCGAACAATCGACTATCTGGGAGACCATACAGGCCTGTAGCGAGACCAACCTGGCCGAATTGCGTCTGGCGCTGCAGGACATCTTCCAGACGCACAGTCAGACGGCCCGGCATGTCAGCGAGCATTTCGTCGCCGGGCGATTGGAGTTGGAGCTTGACCTTTCGGGTCTGCGCGCCGGTAAGCGAGCGGAAGCCTCGACGAAAGGCTACTTCTCCAAGGAACTGCAAGCCCACGGCCGCCAATTGGTGCGCATCTTTGCTGCAAAGTATCGGGAGATCGTCTGGCAGGAAGTTGTGGCTGGCAACACGGCCAGTTGCACCACCCTTCAGTCGTCCGTCGAGTTGACCGAACAACTCCTGGGCTTGACTCCCGCCGACCGTCAACTGGTGCGTTGGCGGCTTGATGCCGGCTTTGGCACCTTCGAGAACATCTGCTGGCTGCTGCACCGTGGCTATCAAGTGCTGGGCAAACTCTACTCCCCCGCCACTGCCACCAAGTTGGCGTCTAGCGTACGGCAGTGGCATCGCGTCAGTGGTCATCCGGGTCGGGAATGCGGTCTGGTGACGGAGCCCTTGGACTATGGTGTGACCACCACCCAGGTTGCTGTTCGTTATCCGCTCAAGAAAGGTGGCTACAGCTATGCCGTGCTCATCACTACCGACGCCGTGAGCGACCCTTGTGCCCTGGCCGATGAGTACGACGGACGAACGATCATGGAGAGTGGCCTGTCCGGGGACAAGGGTGGCCTCGGGCTGGAGAAGCGGCGCTGTCGAAGCCTGGCTGCGCAGCAGGTGCTGGTGATGCTGGCTGAGTTGGCCCATAACCTGCTCACTTGGGCAGGGCGATGGCTGGGATCGCTGGTCCAGCAGGTAGCATCCCTTGGCATTCGCCGCCTCATGAGCGAGATACTCCCTATCGCTGGTGTGACCCGTTGGCGTGGTCAAAGACTGCTCCAAATCCGACTCAATGGTCGTCATCCCTTTGCACCCTTGCTTCGACAGGCCCTGGCCAGATTGCTCGGGCCTCCTGGAATCTCGGTTTCTTTGGGCAAAAGTTAGGTAAATAGCCTGGGCAGTGGTACGTGCACCCCCTGAGCGACTAGCAGCCTTTGCCACTTATAGGCGCTGATTGCCAACGCCGCTATCACAACCAGGATGCCAACGAGGAGCCACGCAATACTGGCATTCGCCAGGATTTCACGGAACCGGTCGAAGCCGATGCTGTTGAAGAAGTACAGCAGCAGCGCTGCACTGATTATGGGACGGAGGATGCGGGACACGCCAGGTCTACGCTTTGTAGCCGTCGTTGTTGTGATGATACCTGCCTCTGCGTTCATCCCGTCGAATACTTTCCCGAGTTTGTTAGCTCGTCGAGCGGTGGCCCGAAGCCATCCACCCCTCCAGCCCCTTCTTCACAGCGAGAGCAAATACGATCAGGGCCGCCACGCCCCCGAAGGCAAGTAGCGCGAAGTCGGCGTTCCTGGCCAGGCTCTCGCCCAACAAGGAATACACCACTGTGGCTGGGATTTGCCCGATGCCCGTGGCGACCATGAACTCGATGAAGCCAATGGAGGTTACGCCCGCCGCGTAACTAATCAT
>Ga0209751_10000641_pt1 | contig 37471 bp, 38 predicted proteins | sample RifCSP13_1_FD_184019 | JGI IMG/M metagenome (GOLD analysis project Ga0209751, IMG submission 184019) | Soil microbial communities from Rifle, Colorado - Rifle CSP2_sed 13_1 (SPAdes) (version 2) | ecosystem: Environmental > Terrestrial > Deep subsurface > Rock core/Sediment | place: Rifle...
GAGGGCGAGGAGCGCGTGAGCCTCACGATGGAGTTCGTCACGGACCCGCGCATGACGCCGCTCAAGCGGTTCGTGTCGAACATGAAGGACTCGATCGCGTACTTCGGCTTCCGCTCCGTCTTCGGCGGGCGGCCGGCACGGCCCGCCGCGCTGCCCCGCTAGCGGTCCGCTGCCCCGTCGCGGCTGGGCTCCACCCGGGCGGGTGCGGCCCGCTGCCGCATGGCGGGAACGGATCCCTGCGACCCCAGCCGCACGGGCCCGCGGGTCTCGCGCGCGCGCTGGCGTGGTCTCGGGGACGGGCGGCGCGCGCGCCTGATTCGCGAACGGCGCTGGCGCGACCGGGCGCTAGCGGCGGCGGAGCGCGTAGGCGGCGCGGCCGAGCCAGTAGGCGTGAGAGCCGGCGGCCACGAGGACCATCAGGGCGGGGAGCGCGGCGGGGAGCGCGGCCAGCGCGAGGATGAACCCGACGAGCATCGCGTAGTAGCCGTCGCGGTTGCCGAGCCCCGCGAGCAGCCGGCCGAGCCGGTCGCCGCCGCCGCGCAGCACGATCGTCGGCGACAGCTTCGCCAGGACCGCGCTCGCCGCCACGCCCGCCGCGGCGACGACGCCCGCCACGACGCCCGCGCCGCCGGCGACGCGCGCCGTCGTGACGCCCATCCCGAGCACGAGGAGCGCGTGCACCACGGTGTCGGCGGCGATGTCGAGCCACTCCCCGAGCGCCGACTCGCTGAGGGAGAGGCGCGCGACCTCGCCGTCGGAGTGGTCGAGGACCACCGCGACGAGGTAGAGGCCGAGCGCCGCGAGCGCGCTCGCGGGCGTGGCACCCCAGAGGCACCACCCGGCGCCCGCGCCCGCGCCGAGGCTCAGGAGCGTGACCGAGTTCGGGCCGATGCCCCAGGCGACGGCGAGGTGGCTCACCGGGCGCGAGAGGCGGCGGTGCACCGCGCGGTCCAGGCGCGTGTCGAGCGGGCTCCCGAGGCCGGCGTAGAGGTGCGCCTCGGCGCGCCGGGCGTCGGCCGCGTCCCGCGCGCGGACGAACCAGGCGTCGCCGTGGAGCGGGCCGGCGCCGCGCGCGAGCGCCGCGGCGAGCGCGTCGCCCACGGGCGCGCCGGCGGCGAGCCGCGGGGCGAGCGCCCGGACGAGCGCCGCGTCGGCGACGAGCACGGGCGCGCCGGTCGCGCGCGACTCGACGAGGACGGCGGGCGGCTCGGCGACGAGCAGCCGCGCGAGCGCGTCCGGCGGGGCGAGCGCCGCGGCGGGCAGCAGCAGGGCGGGGGCGTCGTCGAGGCATCCGTCCGGGAGCCAGACCACGGCGGCGCGGGCCCGCGGGCTCCGGGCGATGGCGCGCTCGAGCGCGGCCCCGCGCAGCGCGACCGGCACGCCGACCCGCGCGGCACCCGCGCGGACGGCGGCGAGGACGGCGCGGAAGGCCAGCGGGCGGCCCGCGACCGGGAGCGCGGCCGCGCGGGCGTCGTCGGAGGAGGCGAGGTAGAGGGCGGCCTGCCGGATCACGCGCCGTCCAGCCGGACGACGTGCGGGAGCACGTCCGTCTCGGCGCGGCGCAGGTCCTCGGCGAAGTCGATCTCCGTCCAGGGCAGCCCGGTGACGTCCACCCAGCCGACGTGGCGGGTCGCGAGCAGCTGGTGGAGCGCGTCCTCGTACTCGTTGAGGCCGTCGCCCTCCTCGATGCTCTTCCTCAGCAGGCGCACGAACTCCGGCCCGGCCTCCGCGCCGCACTTGAAGAAGCCGACGCCCTCGCCCACGGTGTCCCACGCCTCGGGCACGAGCTTCTTGCCGAGCGCGATCACGCGGTCGCCCCGCGTGTAGAGCTTGACCTCCTCGCCCGTGTCCTGGAAGCCGCGGTCGATGAGCAGCGCGCTCGGCGCGGGCGTCGCGAGCAGCCGGCGCAGGAGCTCGCGCGGGAACAGCACGTCGGCGTCCATCACGAGGGCCGGCTCCGCCAGGTGGACCCGCGCGGCGTAGAGCGAGAGGATCGAGCCCTTCGTGTACTCGGGATTGTCCACGTAGCTCACCACCATCCGCCCGACCCGCTCGCCCGCGAGCCGGCGGACCTGGTCGGCGCAGTGGCCGACGACCAGGACGGCCTCGCGGAGGCCGGCCGCCGCGAGCGCCTCGAGCATGCGCGCGAGGACCGGGCGGCCGCCCACGGGCAGGAGCGCCTTGTGGGTGCGGTCGGTGAGCGGCGCGAGCCGGCGGGCGACGCCGGCGCAGAGGATGATCGCCTTCACGGCCGCTCCACCGCCTTCCTGAATCGGTCGCGGATCGCGCGAGGCGTGTGCGGGATACGCGGCACCTCCGCCTCCTCGGTCGTCACCTTCGCGAGCACGAAGTGCGGGCCCGCGTCCGCGCGGGCCGCGCGCACGGCCGCGGCGATCTCGTCGGGGCCCGTGACCGCGGCCACCGTGCGGTAGCCCGCGGCGCGCGCGAGCCGGTCGAGCCGGACGTGGCGCGAGGGCGAGGCCTGGTTGCCCGTCGAGCCGTAGACCTCGTTGTCGAAGACGACGTGCACGAGGTTGGCCGGACGCAGGCTCGCGACCGTCCCGACGATCCCGAGGCTCATCAGGAGGTTGCCGTCGCCGTCGAAGACGACGGTGCGCCGCCCGGGCCGGGCGAGCGCGAGCCCCAGGCCGATCGCCGAGGCCAGGCCCATCGAGCCGAGCATGTAGAAGTTCTGCGGCCGGTCGGCGACCGAGAAGGACTCGCGGCAGACGTAGCCGTTGGCGTGGATCACGGGCTCGTCGTCGAGCTGCTTGACCGCGGCCGCGATGGCCTCGCGCCGCGAGATCACCGGCGCGAGCTCCCGGTCCTCTTCGGGGACAGGGGCCGGGACGGTGCCCGAGCGAGTGTCGTTCCGCGCGGAGGGGGCTGCCCCGGCCCCCGCCTCACCGCCGGTCTCCAGCACGCCGGGGGGGAGCAGGAGCGCGACCGGCGACATCCTCGCGTCCATGTCCCTCCGCGCCCAGTCGAGCTGCGCGTCGACGGAATCGCGGGCCAGCGTCCGGTGGGGGATGCCGAGGAGGTCGAGCAGGCTCGGCGTGATCGCGCCCGTCAGGATGTGCTCGGGCGCGTCCTTGCCCCCGAAGCCACGCCACGTCACCAGGAGCAGCACGGGCAGCCCGTACATCAGCGAGAACGACGCGAGGGCGTTCAGGCTCGTGCCGAGCCCGGAGTTCTGCATGAGCACGGCGGGCCGGCGCCCGCCGAACCACGCGCCGCCCGCCAGGCCGACCGCCGCGTCCTCGCGGGCCGCGGCGATCCAGGGCGCCCGCGGGTCCCGCTCGAGCGCGCCGATCACGCCCTCGATCAGCGAGCAGGGGACGCCCGCGAAGCAGTCGAAGCCGTGGCGCCCCAGGAGGGCGGCGAGCGCCGCGCCGGTCACTACGACCGGATCTCCGCCCAGGCGCGCTGGTAGTCGTCGAACGTGTCGATCTCGAGCCACCCCTTGTACGTGCTCACGCACGTCACCGGATGGCCCGCGGCGACCAGCGCCTGGAGCGCGTCGGTGAACGAGGCCTGGCGGACGCTCTCGGCCTCGTGGAACGGCGCCGCGCCCGCGGCCAGGGCGCGCGCGTACGTCTCGCGCAGGAGCTCGGCGCCGCGCGCCGAGAACGCCGCCAGCCCGATGAACTCGCCGCCCGCGGTGTCGGGCGGGACGCGCTGGCCGATGCGCACGAGCCGGTCCACGGCCTCCTCGCCGAGCGCCCGGCGGCCCGCCCGCGGCGGGTCGGACGTCACGACCAGGTCCACGGGCTTCGCGAGCGGCAGGAGCCGGTCGCGCTGGTCCATCCACGCGCGATCCACCGCGATGACGATGTCGCCCGGCGCGCGCAGCACCTTCTCGAGGACGCCGCGCTCGAACAGGACGTCCGAGTAGAGGAACACGAACCGCCCCTGGAGCTCGGGCTCCGCCGCGAAGAGCGAGGCCAGCTCGCCCGTCTCCTCGTACGCGTCGTTGTCGTACAGGCGCGCGCCCGGCGCGACCACGGTCTCCTTGCGGTAGCCGCGCACGACGGCGATCTCGTGGAGGCCGCAGGCGCGCAGCGTCTCGAGCTGGCGCTCGAGGACCGTGCGCCCCTTGATGTCGAGCATGCACTTGGGCCGGTCCTGCGTGAGGGGCAGCAGCGACTTGCCCGAGCCCGCGGCGATCACGACGGCCCGCGCGTCGGACACGCCGCGCGGCAGGAACTCGCGCTCGATCTCCTTGAACTCCTCGACGCCGACGTGCCGGTAGATCTCCTCGAGCGTCACGATGTGCGGGTCGAGCGCGGACAGGCGCCGCGCGCGCGCGAGCGTCGCGAGCGTCTGCTGCATCCCCCGGACGGCGCCCCGGAGCACCTGGTTCGCCCAGATCACGAGCTTCACGCCCGCGCCCTCGAGCTCCTCGAAGGTGACCGATGGGTAGAGCGTGGGCACGACCACGATCGGCGTCGGCCGGTCCCAGAGGCGCATGAACTCGAGCACCTCGGCCGCGGTCGGCGCCTTGGAGTGCATGAGGATCATGTCCGCGCCGGCGTCGGCGTAGGCGTGCGCGCGCCGGAGCGCCTCGTTCATGCCCCAGCCGGCGATGAGCGCCTCGGTGCGGGAGATGACGACCGTCGCCGGATCGCGCTGGGCGCGCTTGGCGGCCCGGATCTTGCCCGCGTGCTCCTCGATCGAGAGCAGCTCGCGCCGCATCCCGGGGTACAGGCTGCACTTCTTCGGGAAGACGTTGTCCTCGAAGCAGAGCGCCGCGATGCCGGCCCGCTCGTACTCCTCGACGGTGCGGACGACGTTCACCGCGTTGCCGTAGCCGTTGTCGCAGTCGGCGACGACCGGCAGGCCGACCGCGCGGTTGATGTGGGCGGCGGCCTCGAGGGTCTCGGTCATGGTCAGCAGATTTACGTCCGGCATGGCCCGCTGGGCCGCCGAGACCGTGAAGCTCGACGACCACACGACCGGGAAGCCGGCCGCCTCGATGAGCCTGGCGCTCAGCGCGTCGTGGGCGCCGACCGCGGGCACGAGCCCCGGGCGGGCGAGGAGGTCGCGGAGGATCGCGGCCTTGCTCATTTGAGTGACGTCCGCCGCTGCCGCTCGTCCTCCAGGAACTCCTCCTGCTTGGTCCGCATCTTCTTCACCAGCTCCTTGTAGGACGAGGTCGTGATGATCTTGTTGAACTGCGCCCGGTAGTTGGCGACGAGGCTGACGCCCTCGATGACCACGTCGTAGACGAGCCAGCGGCTGCCCCGGGGCAGCATCCGGTAGTCGATCGGGATGTCGGAGCCTTCCCTCGTGGTGATCCTGGTCCGCACCGTCGCGCGGTCGCCGTCGATGCTCTCGCCGATGAACTGGATCTTCTCGCCGCCGTACACCTCGATCTTCGAGATGTACGAGCGCTCGAGGAGGTCGGCGAAGAGCTGGACGAACTCGGCGCGCTCCGCGGGCGTCCGCGGCGCCCAGTGGCGGGCCAGCGAGCGCTGGGCGGTCTCGGAGAAGTCGAAGATGTCGTTGGCGATCTTCCGGACCGCCGCGCGGCGGTCGAGGGCCCGGGGCTCCTTCTTCAGCTCGGGGTCCTCCAGGACCTTCAGGACCCGGTCGATCTGGGCGCGGAGCTGCTCGGTGGGCGGGCCGGCCCACGCGGGATGCTCCGCGGCGAGAAGCGCCAGGAGCGCGGCGGCGAACACGACCCCACAGCGACGCACCCTCATCGGGACCCTCCTAGACCTTCCCAAAGATGTACTTGGACAGCAGCTCCTCGAAATCGACCGGCGCCTCGACCTCGCGGATCCGGCCGCCGGGCGGGATGATCTTCTCCGAGCCTCCCGGACTGATCCGGACGTACTTCTCACCGATCAGCCCCTTGGTCTTGATCGACGCGATCGAGTCGTCCTGGAGCTTGACGTCCCCGACCACGCGCAGCGTCACGCGCGCCTGGTAGTCGGCCAGCCGGATCGATTCGACGCGCCCGATCTCGACGCCCGCGATCTCGACGGTGGAGCCGGCCTTGAGCCCGCCGACCGACGGAAAGTCGACCGTGACCACGTACCCGCTGCCGCCGAGGAAGGAAACCCTTCCGAGTCTAATCGAAAGGTACCCCAAAGCCAAGATGCCGAGCAGCATGAACACGCCGACCGCGACGTTGACGCGCGTCCGCTCCATCAGCTGACCTCCGCGAGATCCGGCTCGCCCCGGATGAACTGGCGCACGACTCGGGTTTCCGACTCCTGGATGGCCGCCGGCGGGCCCACCTCGACGATCCGCCCCTCGTGCAGCATCGCCACGCGGTCGGCGATCTCGAAGATCTCCGGGATCTCGTGGCTCACCATCACGGCGGTGAAGCGGAAGCGCTGGTGCAGGTCCTGGATCAGCCGGTGGATCGTGTTGACGAGGATCGGGTCGAGGCCCGTCGTGGGCTCGTCGAAGAAGATGATCTCGGGTTCGATGACCAGGGCGCGCGCGATCGCCACGCGCTTGCGCATGCCGCCCGAGATCTCGGCCGGGTACTTGCCGCCGACGCCCTCGAGGCCGACCTGGGCGAGCGCGGCCTCGACCCGCTTGGCCACCTCCGCGCGCGGCAGCCGGAGCTTCTCGCGCAGCGGGAACGCGACGTTGTCGACGCAGGTCATCGAGTCGAAGAGCGCGCCCCCCTGGAAGACCACGCCGTAGCGCCGGCGGATCTCGTCGAGCGCCCGCCCGCGCAGATCCGTGATCTGCGCGCCGTCGACCAGCACGCGGCCCGCGTCCGGCCGCAGGAGCCCGATCAGGTGCTTGAGGAAGACCGACTTGCCGCCGCCGCTGCGGCCGATGATGACGGTGATCGAGCCCGTCGGCATCTCGAGGTCGATGCCCCGCAGGACCTGCTGGCGCCCGAACGACTTGACGAGCCCCTCGACCTTGATCACTTCCAGACCGATCCGAAGAAGTAGTCCCAGACGAGGATCAGCACCGAGGACAGGACGACGGCCTGGGTGGTCGCGCGCGCGACGCCCTCGGCGCCGTGGCCGACGTTGAAGCCCTTGTACGTGCAGACCCAGGTCACGATGACGCCGAACGAGACGGACTTCCAGAAGCCGAGCATGATGTCGGTCATGTCCACGAAGGTCTGCATCTCGCCGAAGTACGTCCCCTGCGAGAGGCCGAGCAGCTCGACCCCGACCACGTACCCGCCGAAGATGCCGACCACGTCGAAGATCGCGGTCATCAGCGGGAACGTCACGACGCCGGCGAGGACCGCCGGCGCGACCAGGTAGCGCATGGGGTTGAGCGCCATCACGGTGAGCGCGTCGATCTGCTCGCTGATCCGCATGATGCCGAGCTCCGCCGTGAGCGCCGAGCCCGCGCGGCCGGTGATCATGAGCGCGGCGAGCACGGGGCCGAGCTCGCGGATGAGCGAGAGCGCGACGGCCGGGCCGAGGAACGCCTCCGAGCCGAAGCGCGAGAGCGTCAGGAAGATCTGCAGGCCCAGCACCATGCCGGTGAAGGCGCCCGTGAGGATGATGATCAGGAGCGAGCGGTAGCCGACGAACACGATGCGCGAGAGGAACGCCCAGAGCTTGAACGGCGGCGTCAGGAGCGCCGCGAGGGCCTCGACGAGGAACGCCCCGAAGCGTCCCAGCGCGTCGACGACGTCGAGCGCGTGCCGGCCCAGGGCTTCGAGCGGGCGCAGCGTCAGCGGGAGGGCGGGCTCGGTCATGTCCGGGCGCTGCGGTAGACCCCCAGCGCCCAGAGGGGGAAGTACTGCGCGTAGAGGTGGTACTTCAGGTAGAAGACGCGCGGGAACCCCGTCCCGTTCCAGAGCGCGTCGGTCCAGCCGCCGTCGGCCTGCTGCGTGCGGAGCAGGTGCTGGACGCCGCGCTCGACCACGGGCCCGCTCGTCCGCCCCGCGGCGAAGAGCGCGAGCAGCGCCCACGCCGTCTGGCTGGGCGTCGAGGTGCCGACGCCGGCGAACGCGGGGTCGTCGTAGCTCTCGCACGTCTCGCCCCAGCCGCCGTCCGCGTTCTGGCGGCTCTCGAGCCAGCGGACCGCGCGCTGCACGTACTCGTGGCGGGGATCCTCGCCGATCGCGGCCAGGCCGCGCAGCACCGACCACGTCCCGTAGATGTAGTTCACGCCCCAGCGCCCGTACCACGGCCCGTCGTGCCGCTGGGCGTGCCGCAGGAACTGGATCGCGCGCTGCGCCGGCTCGAAGTCCTTGCCGTAGCCGAGGGTGCCGAGCAGCTCGAGCCCGCGGCCCGTCAGGTCCTCGGTGGACGGGTCGAGGAGCGCGCCGTGGTCGGCGAACGGGATGGTGTTGAGGTAGAGGCGGTTGTTGTCGGCGTCGAAGGACGCCCAGCCGCCGTCCTCGCCCTGCATGCCCAGGAACCAGCCGAGCCCGCGCTCCTTGGCGACGCGGACCGCGCCGGGATCGAGGCCCTGCAGCTTCTCGAGGGCCATCAGGACCATCGCGGTGTCGTCGAGGTCCGGGTAGAAGTCGTTGTCGTACTGGAACGCCCAGCCGCCGGGCTGCACGTGCGGCCGCTTGACCTGCCAGTCACCGGCCACCAGGATCTGCCGGGCCAGCAGCCACTCGGCCGCACGCAGGAGCTCCGGGTGGTCGGCGGGCGCCCCCGACTCGACGAGCGCGTTGATCGCGAGCGCGGTGTCCCACACCGGCGAGGGGCAGGGCTGATAGTGGAGCTCGTCGTCGGTCTCCACGGCGAGCGCCTCGATCTCCTTGACCTGCCCGAGCACGAGCGGGTGGTCGTCGGGGTACCCGAGCAGCCGCATCGCGACGATCGAGTTGGCCATCGCCGGGTAGATGCCGCCGAGGCCGCCCGGCACCGCGAGGCGCTCCTCGAGCCAGACCCGCGCGGCGTCGATCGCGCGCTTGCGGAGCGGGCGCGGCGAGAACTGCTCCCAGATCTTGAGCCCGTCGTCCACCGCGACGAAGAAGTTCTTCCAGAAGAGCTTGCGCCAGCTGAACGGCTCGGGCATGCGCGGGAAGCGCAGGCTCGTCGCCTCGCGGGGCGAGGGCCAGAGCTCGTCGAGGCGGAGGTGCGGCGGCAGCCACTTGACCGGCTTGCGGTCCATGATGATCAGGAGCGGCACGATGACCGTCCGCGACCAGTACGAGACCTCGTAGATGTTGAACAGGAAGAACGGCGGCGGCAGCAGCATGATCTCCGCCGGCATCGTCGGCACGCCGTTCCAGTCGTACTCGCCGAACAGCGCCAGCAGGATCTTGGTGAAGACGTTGGCCTTGACCGGCCCGCCCATCTCGAGGATCCGCTCACGGGCCGCGAGCATCGCGGGGTCGTCGGGGCCGACGCCGGCCAGCTTCATCGCGAAGTAGGCCTTGATCGTCGCCGAGAGGTTGGTCGGCCCGGCCTCGAAGAGGTTGAAGCCGCCGTCGGGCTGCTGCCGCCGGCGGAGGTAGCGGACCATCTTGGTCTCGCGCTCGCGGTTGACGTGGTCGATCAGGTGGCCGAGCAGGAGCTGCTCGGAGGTGATGGTCGTGTCCGCCTCGAGCTCGCCGACCCAGTGGCCGTCGGGCCTCTGGGTGGAGCGGAGGTGGGCCTGCCCGCGAGAGATCGCCTCGTTGAGTCCGGTCACGAACGGTGATGGTAACATGCTGACCGGGCAACGGAAACGCCCTTCGTCATGGACCTCCTGGCCGGCACCCTCGTCCTGCGCCCCTACGTGTTCGCCTTCGTCGCGTGCTTCCTCGCCGCGGGATGCGCCGACCTCGGCTGGCGCCGGACCCTGCTGTTCGGCGGGCTCGTCTGGCCGGTGGCCTGGCTCGCCGAGTTCTCGTCGACCCGCACCGGCGTGCCCTTCGGCCTCTACCACTACACGGGCGCGACCCGCGGCCAGGAGCTCTACCTCGCCGACGTCCCGCTCATGGACTCGCTCTCGTTCACGTTCCTCGCCTACGCCGGCTTCGCCCTGGCGCGCGGGGTGCTCGCCCGCCGGCGCCCGTCGCGCGCGAGGCTCGCGCTCGCCACGGGGCTCCTGATGACGGCGCTCGACGTCGTCATCGACCCGGCGGCGGTGCGGGGCGAGCGGTGGTTCCTCGGGCGCGTGTTCTACTACCCGGAGGGCGGCGTCTACTTCGGGGTGCCGCTCTCGAACTTCGCGGGCTGGGTGCTGGTGGGCGCGCTCGGCGTGGGCCTCTACCTGGCCGCGGCCGGCGCCGCGGGCGCCGCCGGGGGCCGCGCGTGGCCCGGAATCGCGTTATACTACGCGGTGCTGGCGTTCAACCTCGCCGTGACCGCGTGGATCGGCGAGTGGGGGCTCGTCGGGGCCGGCGCGGCGCTGCACGCCGCGCTCGCCCTGACGCTTTGTGTACGTCCATGGGAGCCGCGGCGCCGCGCCGGGGCCGTGAACACGGGGGACATCGGGCCGGTATGAGCGTGCCGCTCTCGCAGATGTGGGCCGTGGCGGCGTACGTCCTCCGGCAGCGGCTGCGCGGCCGCCGCCGCTACCCCCTGGTGCTGATGCTCGAGCCGCTCTTCCGCTGCAACCTCGCGTGCGCGGGCTGCGGCAAGATCCAGTACCCGCCGCAGATCCTCCGCAAGCACCTCAGCGTCGAGCAGTGCCTGCGGGCCGTCGAGGAGTGCGGGGCTCCGATGGTCTCGATCCCGGGGGGCGAGCCGCTCATGTACCCGGAGATCGGCCCGCTCGTCCGCGAGCTCGTCGCGCGCAAGAAGTACGTCTACCTCTGCACCAACGCGATCCTCCTCGGGGAGAAGCTCGCCGCCGGCCTGTTCGAGCCCTCGAAATACCTGTCGTTCAGCGTCCACATGGACGGGCTCCGCGCGGAGCACGACGAGGCCGTGTGTCGCGAGGGCGTCTTCGAGGAGGCGGTGGCGGGGATCCGCGAGGCGCTCGCGCGCGGCTTCCGCGTGACGACCAACACGACGCTCTTCGAGGGCACGAACCCGCTCCGCATGCGGGAGTTCTTCGACGCGATGATGGACCTCGGCGTCGAGGGGATGATGATCTCGCCGGGCTACAGCTACTCGAAGGCCCCCGACCAGGAGCACTTCCTCCGGCGGCAGCGGGCGCACGAGCTGTTCTCGCGGATGCTCTCGCACCCGAAGCGGCGGTGGAAGTTCAACCAGTCGACGCTGTTCCTGCAGTTCCTCATGGGCAAGCACGACTTCGAGTGCACGCCGTGGGGCAACCCGACCTACAACATGTTCGGCTGGCAGCGCCCGTGCTACCTGCTCCAGGAGGGCTACGCGTCGAGCTTCGCCGAGCTCATGGCGACGACGCGCTGGGAGCAGTACGGGCAGCGCAGCGGCAACGACAAGTGCCGCGACTGCATGGTCCACTGCGGGTACGAGCCCACCGCCGTCCACCACACGTTCGCCTCGTGGCGCGGCCTGCGCGGCACCGTCGTCGCCACGCTCACCGGCAGGCTCTAGGGCGATGCCGGACGAGACCACGCTCGAGGGCTGGACGCCCGAGATCGGCGGGGGGCTGACGCTCGAGGAGGTCGTCGAGCGCGCGTTCGACTACCGGGGCAACGTGACCGTGGTCCGCACCGACGGCGCCGAGGTCGAGGGCTACCTCTTCAACCGCTGCGGGGACGTCGCCGCGCCGTTCGTCGAGCTGTTCGACGGGAACGGCGACGGCCCGCTGACGATCCGCTACGCGGAGATCCGCACGATCCGCTTCACCGGCCGGGACACGGCGGCCGGCAACTCCTACGCGGCGTGGCTCCGCGCCAGGGAGGCGGCGAAGAAGACCTCGGGCGCCCCGCCCGCCGCCGGCGCGTGACCCGCGTCGTCGTCCTCACCGCCGTCGACGTCGAAGCCCGCGGTCTCGCCCGGCACCTGGGCCTCGCGCGCGTGGCCGGCGCCACGCACCCGCACTTCCGCGCGGGCGCCCTCGAGCTCGTGTGCGTCGGGCCCGGCGCGGGCCACCTCGACGCGCGCGTGGGCGGCCTCGAGCGGCCCGCGCTGCTCGTCTCGGCGGGCGCGTGCGGCGCGCTCGCGCCGCACCTCGAGGAGGGCGAGCTGGTCGTGCCCGAGGCGGTGCTGGACGCCGCCGGCGCGCGGCACGCGACCGCCGAGGTGCCGGGGCTCCGCCGGCGCGGCACGCTGCTCGGCGTCGCCGCGGTGGTCGCGACGCCCGACGCCAAGGCGCGCCTGTGGCTCGAGACCGGCGCCCTCGCCTGCGACATGGAGTCCACGGCGATCCTGGCGTGGGCCCGGGCGCACGGCGTGCCCGCCGCGGTGGTCCGCGCCGTCTCCGACCCGGCCTCGCGCGGGGTCCCGCCCGACCTCGCGGCGCTCGTCGAGCCCGACGGGCGGGTGCGCACGGCGCACGCGGTCCGGGTCGCGCTCGCCCGGCCGCGCGCGCTGGCCGACGCGCTGGCCCTCAGGAGCGGCACGCACGCCGCGCTCCGGAGCGTGGCCCGGGCGCTCGCCCGCCTCGCGAGGGCCCACGCGTGAGCCCCGACTCCCTCGTCACCGGCGGCACCGGCTTCGTCGGCGCCAACGTCGTGCGCGCGCTCCTCGCCGAGGGGCGCACGGTGCGCGTGCTGGCGCGGCCCGGCGGCGACCGCCGCGCGCTCGCCGGCCTCGACGTCGAGCTCTGCGAGGGCGACCTGGGCGATACGGCCTCGCTCGCGCGGGCGGTCGCCGGCGTCGGCACGCTCTTCCACGTGGCCGCCGACTACCGGCTCTGGGCGCGCGACCCCCGCGAGCTCTACCGCGTCAACGTCGAGGGCACGCGCGCGATCCTGCAGGCCGCGGGCGACGCGGGCGTCGCGCGCGTGGTCTACACCTCGACGGTCGGCGCGCTCGGGATCCCGGCGGACGGCACGCCGGGCGACGAGGCCACGCCGGTCGCGCTCCGTGACATGGTGGGTCCGTACAAGGCGTCCAAGTTCCTCGCCGAGCAGGTGGCGGTCGGGTTCGCCCGGGCGGGCCTGCCGGTCGTGATCGTCAACCCGTCGGCGCCGGTCGGGCCGTGGGACGTCAAGCCGACGCCGACCGGGCAGATGGTCGTGGATTTCCTGGAGGGCCGGATGTTCGCGACGCTCGACACCGGGCTGAACCTCGTCCACGTGCGCGACGTCGCGCGGGGCCACCTGCTCGCCGCCGCACGGGGCCGCGTCGGCGAGAAGTACGTGCTCGGCCACGCGAACCTGTCGCTCGCCGGGATCGGCGCGCTGCTCGCGGAGCTCGTGGGCTGTCGCGCGCCGCGCCTGCGGATCCCCTACGCGGTGGCGTGGCTCGCGGCCGGGTGCATGGAGGCCGCGGCGCGGGTGACGCGCACGACGCCGCGCGTGCCGCTGGCCGCCGTCCGGATGGCGCGCAAGCGCATGTACTTCAGCCCGGCGAAGGCCGTGCGCGAGCTCGGGCTGCCGCAGACCGACGTGCGCGAGGCGCTCGCCGACGCCGCGGCGTGGTTCGTCGCCCACGGCTACGTCCGGCGCCGCGGCCCGAGGGCGGCGTGAGCGTCCTCGACGTGGCCGCGCGCCTCACGCGCCGGAGCCGGTCCAACTTCTACTACGCGTTCCTCACGCTGCCGAAGCCGCGCCGCGAGGCGCTCTACGCGGTCTACGCCTTCTGCCGCCTCGTGGACGACGTCGTCGACCTCGGCGCCGAGCGCGGCGTGGACCGCGAGGCCCAGCGCGCCGAGCTCGGGCGGTGGCGCGGGGACGTCGCGCGCTGCTACGCGCCGGGCGGCGCGCCCGGGCACCCGGTGGCGCAGCGGCTCCAGGCGGCCGTGCGCGCCTTCGCGATCCCGCGGGACGCGCTCGAGGCGATCATCGACGGCGTCGAGATGGACCTCGAGCGGGTGGAGTACGAGACGGCCGAGGCGCTCTACCCGTACTGCTACCGCGTCGCCGGCGCGGTCGGGCTCTGCTGCATCGAGATCTTCGGCTACACCGACCCGCGCGCCCGTGCGTACGCGGTCCACCTGGGGACGGCGCTTCAGCTCACGAACATCATCCGCGACGTCGGCGCCGACGCATCCGCGGGCCGCGTCTACCTCCCGCGGGAGGACCTCCGGGCCTGGGGCGTCACGGTGGACGACCTGCGCGCCGGCCGGTACTCGGACCGCTTCGTCCGGCTCATGGCCCACCAGGCCGAGCGCGCCCGCCGCTTCTACGCCGCGGCGGCCGCGAGCTTCCCCCGGGCGGACGCGCGCTCGCTCGTCCCGGCCGAGATCATGGGCCGCATCTACTTCGCCCTGCTCGAGGAGATCGAGGCGCGGCGCTTCCGCGTGCTCGAGGGGCGGATCACCGTGCCGGCCCGACGGAAGCTCGCGATCGCCGTGCGCTGCTGGGCCGGCGCGCGCCGCCGCGCCGCCGCCGGAGCGGCCCGGGCATGAAGGCGGCCGTCCTCAGGGGCGGGGGCTGCATCGAGACCGAGGACCTGCCGCGGCCGGCGATCGGCGACGGCGAGGTGCTCCTGCGCCTCAAGGGCTGCGGCCTCTGCGGCTCGGACATCGCCAAGATCGTGGACCCGACGCCGCGGGTGCCGGCCGTGCTCGGCCACGAGGTCGTCGGCGAGGTCGTGGCGGTCGGCGCCGGCGTGACCGCCTGCGTGATCGGCGACCGCGTCGTCGCCGCGCACCACGTGCCGTGCGGCGACTGCCACTACTGCCGGCGCGGCAGCGAGTCCATGTGCCCCGCGTTCCGGGAGAGCAACCTCGACCCGGGCGGGTTCGCCGAGTACGTGCGCGTGCCGGCGCCCAACGTCCGCCACGCGATGTTCCGGGTGCCCCGCCACGTCCCGGACGAGGCGGCCTCGTTCGTCGAGCCGCTCGCCTGCTGCGTGCGCGCCGTGCGGCGCGCGCGGGTCGAGCGTGGCGACACGACGGTCGTCGTGGGCCTGGGCTCGATCGGCTGCCTCTTCGTCCAGCTCTTCGCGCGCGCGGGCGCGCGCGTCGTCGGCTGCGACCCGCTCGCCGACCGCGCCGAGCTCGCCTGCCGCCTGGGCGCCGCCGCCGCGGGCCCGATGGACGTCGCGACCGCGGCCCAGCGGCGGGCGAGCGACGGGCGCGGCGCCGACCAGGTGATCGTGACCGGCGGGGGCACCGAGGTGCTGCCGTGGGCCGCGGAGATCCTGCGCGACGGCGGCGCCGTCCATTACTTCGCGGGCGGCGCCGGCGACGCGCTGCCGCTGCGCCTCGAGACCCTCTACCACCGCGAGCTGACGCTCACCGCGACCTACTCGTCCTCGCCCGCCGACCTCGCCGAGGCGTTCGCGCTGCTCACCGCGGGCGAGATCCGCGTGGACCGCCTCGTCACGCACCGCGTGTCGCTCGGGCGGCTCGCCACGGGCGTGGACCTCATGCGGCGCCGGGAGGCCCTCAAGGTCTACGTGACGCCGTGAGGGCGATGGTCTTCCACGGCCCCGGCGACCTCCGCCGGGAGGAGCTGCCCGTGCCGGCGCCCGGGCCGGGCGAGCTCGTGCTCCGGATCGACGCGGCGCTGACCTGCGGCACGGACGTGAAGACGCTCCGCCGCGGCCATCCGGTCATGATCCCGCGCGTGCCGACCGTGTTCGGCCACGAGTTCGCGGGCACCGTGCGCGCGGTCGGCGCGGGGGTCCGGGCCTTCCGCGAGGGCGACCGCGTGGTGGCCGCCAACTCGGCGCCGTGCGGCGCGTGCCCGTCGTGCCGCGGCGGCCGAGCGAACCTCTGCGAGGACCTGCTCTTCGTCAACGGCGCCTACGGCGAGTTCATCGCGCTGCCGCCCCGGCTCGTCGCCACGAACGTGGTGCCGCTCGCGCCGGCGCTGCCGGCGCGGCGCGCGGCGTTCGCCGAGCCGCTCGCGTGCGCGCTCGGCGGCGTCGCGCGCGCGCGCGTCGAGGCGGGACAGACCGTCGTCGTGCTCGGCGCGGGCCCCCTCGGCTGCCTGCTCGGCATGGTCGCGGCCGCGCAGGGCGCGCGGGTGCTCCTGGTGGGCAAGGCCGGGTGGCGCCTCGACCGGGTGCGCCAGCTCGGCATCGGCGAGTGCCTGGACGCGACCAAAACCGGCAGCGTTGTCGCGGAGATCCGCGCGCGGACCGGGGGGCGCGGGGCCGAGGTGACGATCGACGCCACGGGCCGCCCCGAGGTCTGGGAGGAGGCCGTGGAAGCCGTGGCCCGCGGAGGCCGCGTGGTATTCTTTGGGGGCTGCGCGCCCGGCACGGCGATTCGCCTGGAGACGCGGCGGACGCACTACGAGGAGCTCACGCTGCTCGGGGCGTTCCATCACACCCCCGAGCTGATCCGGCGGGCGGTGGGGCTGATGGCGGCGGGCACCCTCGTGCCGGACGGCCTGATCTCCCACCGGATGCCGCTCGAGGAGGTCGGGGAGGCGCTCGAGCTGATGGCCAGGGGTGAAGCGCTGAAGGTGCTCGTCGAGCCGTGAGGACCCACGGCCTCCGCGGCCTCGCCGCGGCGCTGCTCGGCACGCTCCTGCTCGCCGCGCCGGCCCGCGCCTTCGACGCGGCCGAGACGTTCAAGCAGGGCACGTACGTCGTCTCCCTCGAGGGCGGCCGGGGCGAGCAGTTCAACCTCGAGGGCTTCACCGACCAGAGCGACCTCAAGTTCTTCACCCTCGGCTTCCGCTCGTCGATGCTGCCCCTGGGGCCGACCGGCGCGGGCGCGCTCCGCGGCGCCCTCGAGGTGGGCCTCGAGCCCCTCTGGGTGCACTACACGGACCCGCAGTCGGCGGACTGGGGCGGCCTCGCCGCCGTGGTCCGCTACCACTTCCTCTCGCTCGGCCGCTTCGTGCCGTACGCCGAGCTGGCCGCGGCCGCGGGCGGGACCGACCTCCGGGTGCGCGAGATCGACTCGACCTTCTCGTTCCTGCTCTGGGGCGGTGTGGGCGCGTCGGTGTTCGTCACGGACTCGACGGCCGTCTACGCCGGCTACCGCTACCTGCACAACTCGAACGGCAACGTCGACACGCCCAACCGCGGCTGGGAGTCGCACGTGGGCGTGGCGGGGATCTCGTACTATTTCCGCTGAGCCGAAGGGGAGTCCGTCATGAGCCTGCCGATCGCCGAGATCCTCCTCGCGGGCCCGCGCGGCTTCTGCGCCGGCGTCGAGCGCGCGATCGACATCGTCGAGCTGGCGCTGTCGGTGTGCCAGCCGCCCGTCTACGTGCGCAAGGAGATCGTCCACAACCGCTACGTCGTCGAGGAGCTGCGCGCCAAGGGCGCGATCTTCGTGGACGAGCTCGACGAGGTGCCGGACGACGCGACCGTGATCTTCAGCGCTCACGGGATCTCCCCGGAGGTGCGGACGGAGGCCGAGCGCCGCCGGCTCCGCGTCATCGACGCGACCTGCCCGCTGGTGACGAAGGTGCACCTCGAGGCGGTCCGCTACGCGCGCGAGAACTACTCGATCGTGCTGATCGGCCACGCCGACCACGACGAGGTCATCGGCACGCTCGGCGAGGCGCCCGACCGGATCCACGTGATCGCCAGCGCCGAGGAGGCCCGGAAGCTCCAGGTCCCGGACCCCGAGAAGATCGCGTACCTGACGCAGACGACGCTCTCGGTGGACGACACCCGCGACGTCATCGAGGCGCTCCGGCGCAAGTTCCCGAAGATCGTGGGGCCCTCCCGCGACGACATCTGCTACGCCACGCAGAACCGCCAGGCGGCGGTCAAGCGCCTCGCGAGCGACGTGGACGTGCTGCTCGTCATCGGCGCCGCGAACAGCTCGAACGCCAACCGCCTCGTCGAGGTGTCCCAGATGGCGGGCACCCGCGCCTACCTCATCAACGACGTGCGCGACATCCGGCGGGAGTGGCTGGCCGGCGCGCGCCGCGTCGGGGTGACGGCGGGCGCCTCCACGCCCGAGGTGCTCGTGAGCCAGACCGTCGAGGCGCTCGCCAGCCGCGGCGTCGCCGTGCGGGAGGTACACGTGGTCGAGGAGGACGTCCGCTTCGCGCTGCCGCAGGAGCTCGACGAGATCGCCCGCGAGCGGCACGTGCCGCTGCCGTCCCGGACCGCGATGCGCCAGTCCCTCTAGCGCGCACGCGCGCGCGGTGACCATCCGAGAGGCGGCCCGCGCCGCCTCTCGGCGTTTTGGGGGAGGTCGAGGATGAGACGGATCCACAGGCGGTGGGGTGTGGCCGCGCTGGGCCTGGCCGTGTGCGCCGTCACGGCGCTGGCCGGCGGGCGGCTCGTCGCCGCCCGGGGCCCGCACGAGGTCGGCGAGAAGCTCCTGCTCGACAACGCGCGCGTCGCCGTGTACGAGTTCACGTTCCCGCCCGGCTTCCGCGGCGAGGAGCACGCGGCGGTCGCCGACGAGTTCGCGTACGTCCTCGACGGCGAGTTCGCGGTCGTGACCCGGGGCCAGGGCAAGCGCGTCGTCGGGAAGGGCGGGCTCGAGTACGCGCGCCGCGGCACCGTCCACAGGTCGCTGAACGAGGGCAGGCGGCCGGCGCGCGTCCTCGTCGTGCTGCTCAAGGAGCCGTGATACTCCGGGAGGAACGGACCGATGAGCTTCGTGAGCCACGTCGAGTGCACCATCTGCGGCCACCGCCACGACCCCGCGCGCCTGCTGACGGTCTGCGAGACGTGCGGCCAGATGCTCGCGGTGCGCTACGACCTCGAGCGCGTGCGCGCGAGCGTCACGAAGGACGCGCTGCGCGGGCGGCCGCCCGGCATGTACCGCTTCCGCGAGCTCACGCCGCTCGACGACGGCGAGGCGCCGGTGACCCTCGGCGAGGGAGGCACGCCGCTGCTCGCGCTCCCACGCCTGGCCGCGCACTTCGGCATGACGACGCTCTGGGCGAAGGACGAGGGCCAGAACCCGACGGGCTCGTTCAAGGCGCGCGGGCTCGGGATGGCGATCACGCGCTCGCGGACGCTCGGCGCGAAGGGCTTCGTGATCCCGTCGGCCGGCAACGCGGGCGGCGCGGCCGCGGCCTACGGCGCGCGCTGCGGGCTGCCGGTCGCGGTCGTCGTGCCGCGGTCCACGCCCGCGGCGAACATCGCCGAGGCGCTGATCGCGGGGGCCCACGTGTTCACGCTCGAGGGCTCGATCGCGACCGCCGGGAAGGTCGTCGCGCGGGCGGCGCCGGCGCTCGGCTGGTTCGATCTGTCGACGCTCAAGGAGCCGTACCGCCTCGAGGGCAAGAAGACGATCGGCCTCGAGCTGGCCGCCGAGCTCGGCTGGCGCATGCCCGACGTGCTCCTCTACCCGACGGGCGGCGGCACGGGCCTCGTCGGCATCCCGAAGGGCTACGCGGAGCTGAAGGCGATGGGCTGGCTCGCGGGGGCACTCCCGCGCTTCTTCGCCGTGCAGGCGGACGGCTGCGCGCCCGTCGTGAAGGCGTTCGCCGAGGGGGCGGAGACGACCGCCGCGTGGGAGCACCCGACGACCCACGCCGCCGGCCTGCGCGTGCCGTCACCCTTCGCCGGCCGCCAGATGCTGCGTGTGCTGCGCGAGACCGGCGGCGGCGCCGTCGCCGTCGGCGAGGATGCGATCCGCGAGGCCCAGCGGCTCGTCGCGCGCGTCGAAGGGATCTGGACGGCGCCGGAGTCGGCGGCGCTGGTCGCGGCGCTCGGCGTGCTCCTCGACCGCGGCGCGCTCGCCCGGGACGCGGAGGTCGTGCTGGTGTTCACCGGCTCGGGCCTCAAGTACGAGCCCCCGCCGCTCGCGGCGCCGACCGACCTGGCCGGGACCGAGGCGGAGGTCCTCGCCCAGGTGCGCCGGGCCGTCGGGGCTTAACGCCTCGGGCATTCGATGGTAGCATCGGCTCCACCGCATCGCCCGTCCCAGGAGGCCGGTCAATGGCGATCGAGATCGGAAAGATCCGGAACGTCGGTGTCGTCGGTCACGGCGGCGTCGGCAAGACGTCCCTCGTCGAGGCCCTCCTCTTCACCGCGGGCGCCCTGACGCGCCTGGGGAAGGTGGACGACGGCTCGACCACCACCGACTTCGATCCCGACGAGATCAAGCGCAAGATCTCGATCAACACCGCGGTGGCGTACTGCGACTGGAAGGGGCACCGGATCAACCTGGTCGACACGCCGGGGTACGGCGATTTTATCGCCGACGCGCGCGCGGGCCTCCGCGTGGTCGAGGCGGCGGTGGTCGTCGTGGACGCGGTGGCGGGCGTCCAGGTGCAGACCGAGAAGGTCTGGAAGTTCGCGAGCGAGTTCGAGCTGCCGCGGGTGATCGTCGTGAACCGCCTCGACCGCGAGCGTGCCGACTTCTACCGGACGCTCGACTCGATCGGGCGCCGGCTCAAGGGCCGCGTCGTGCCGCTGCAGATCCCGGTCGGCGAGGAGAGCGGGTTCAAGGGCTACGTGGACCTGGGCAAGATGAAGGCCGTCGTCTACGCCGACGGCAAGCCGGGCGAGACCGACATCCCCGGGGAGCTCGGCGACCGGGCCAAGGAGTACCGCGAGAAGCTCGTCGAGGCGGCCGCCGAGACCGACGACGAGCTGCTCAGCAAGTACCTCGAGGAGGGCTCGCTCGGCGAGCCCGAGATGCTCCGGGCGCTCCGCGCCGGCATCACGGAGGGCAAGATCGTCCCGGTGCTCTGCGCCGCGGCGTCGAGGAACCTCGGCACCCTGCCGCTCCTCGACCTGATCGTCCACGAGGTCCCGTCGCCCGCCGACCGCGGCGAGGTGGCCGGCACCGACGTCCGCGCCAAGCAGGCCGGCACGCGCGCCCCCGACCCGAAGGCACCGGTGACCGCGCTCGTGTTCAAGACGCTCTCCGACCCGCACATCGGCAAGCTGTCGATCTTCCGCGTCATGAGCGGCACGCTCCGGGCGGACTCGACGCTCCTGAACCCGGCGCGCGGGGCGAAGGAGCGGATGGGGCACGTCTCCTGGCTCCAGGGCAAGACGCAGAAGAACGTCGAGGCGCTCGGGCCCGGCGAGATCGGCGTCGCCCAGAAGCTCAAGGAGACCCTCACCGGGGACACGCTCTGCGACGAGGCGCAACCGTTCGAGCTGCCGCGGATCGTCTTCCCCGAGCCCGCGATCTCGTTCGCGATCCAGCCGAAGACGCGCGGCGACGAGGACAAGATCTCCAACGCCCTCGCCCGCATCGCCGAGGAGGATCCGACGGTCCACTACCACTTCGACGCCGAGACGAAGCAGCTCCTCGTGTCGGGCGTGGGGAGTCTCCACGTCGAGATGGTCGTCGAGCGCATGAAGCGCAAGTACAACGTGGACGTCAACCTCCTGCCGCCGCGCATCCCGTACAAGGAGACGGTCAAGGGGCGCGCCGAGGGCCAGGGCAAGTACAAGAAGCAGACGGGCGGGCGCGGCCAGTACGGCGACGTCTGGCTCCGCGTCGAGCCGCTCGCGCGCGGCGCGGGGTTCGAGTTCGTCGACGACATCTTCGGCGGCGCCGTGCCCCGCAACTACATCCCGTCGGTCGAGAAGGGCGTCCGCGAGTGCATGAAGAAGGGCATCCTCGCCGGCTACCCGATCGTCGACCTCCAGGTCACGCTCTACGACGGCTCCTACCACGAGGTCGACTCGTCCGACATGGCCTTCCAGATCGCCGCGTCCATGGGGCTCCAGAAGGTCTTCGCGGACGCCCACCCGATCATGCTCGAGCCGATCATGACCGTCGAGGTCACGTGCCCGTCCGACGCGGCCGGCGACATCATCGGCGACCTCAACTCGCGCCGGGGCCGGATCGTCGGCATGGAGCCGGCGGGGGAGACCGCGCTCGTCCGCGCCGTGGTGCCGATGGCCGAGATGCTGACGTACGAGTCCACGCTGCGCTCGATGACGGGCGGCCGCGGCGGCTACTCGATGGAGTTCTCCCACTACGAGGAGGTGCCCGCCTTCATCGCCGAGAAGGTCGTCAAGGAGGCGAAGGCGGAGCGTGAGCGCGCCGAGAAGCACTGAGCCGTGACGGCGACCGAAGCGCCCCTCACGCTCGACTGCACGGGGCTGGTGTGCCCGCTGCCGGTGATCAAGCTCTCGAAGGCGCTCAGGCGCGCGACGCCGGGCGCGGTGGTCGAGCTGCTCGCCTCGGATCCGGGCACCGTCGCCGACCTCGAGGCGTTCGAGCGGCAGACCGGCCACCGGATCCTCGAGCGCTCGGCGGCGCACGGGGTGTTCCGGTTCCTGGTCCGGCGCGCCGCGTGAGGGCCTTCGCGGAGCAGCACGCCGCGCTCTTCCGGCGGCCGTGGCCCGTGCTCACCGCGGCGCTCCTGGTCGCGACCGTCAACGTGTTCCTGTTCGCCTTCGACCGCCCGTGGACGGCCTCCGCCGGGATGCGCAACTGGGGCGACTGGATGCTCACGGGGGTCGGGCTCGTCGAGCGTCCCGACCTGCTCGCGCCGTGGCTCTCCTCGGGCTCGCTGCTGAACCTCGGGGTCCTCGCCGGGGGCTGCGCCGGCGCCCTGCTCTCGGCCGAGTTCGCGGTGCGGGTCGCGCCCCGCGGCGAGCTGGTCAAGGGCGCCCTGGGCGGACTCCTCCTCGGCGGGGGCGCGATGCTCGCGCTCGGCTGCAACATCGGCGGCTTCCTGAGCGCCACGAGCGCGCTCTCGCTCGCGGGCCTCGGCATGATGCTGGGGCTCGTGGCCGGCGCGTTCCTGGGGCTCCGCTACCTGCTCTGGGAGCTGGAGCACCGGCCGGCATGGTCGCGCGGGAGCGCCCGGGTGCTCGGCGCCGCCGCGACCGACCGGCCGAGCCGCCAGCCGCTCGCCGGCGCGCTCCTGCTCCTGGGCCTGCTGCTCGCGGCGCTCGCCTACGGGCGCCGGGGCTACGCGCCGCAGGGCGTCTTCCTCCTGTTCGGCGTCGCCCTCGGCGTGATCTTCCAGCGCTCGCGCTTCTGCCTCGTGCGCGCCTTCCGCGAGCCGTTCATGACGGGCGACGGCGAGCACACGCGCGCGGCGGCCCTCGCGGTGGTCGTGAGCACGCTCGGGTTCACGATCCTCAAGTTCGCCGACCTCAAGGACCGGGGCGAGTGGGTGTTCGCCTCCGCCGGCATCGGCGCGCTCGCGGGCGGCCTCGTGTTCGGCGTGGGGATGACCCTCGCCGGCGGGTGCGGCGCGGGCGCGATCTGGCGCGCCGGCGAGGGGCAGGTGAAGCTCTGGGCGACCGTCGCCTGCTTCGCCCTCGGCGCCTCGCTCGCGCGCCTGGTCCTCGTCGGCACGGGCTTCCAGCAGCGGCTCGGCGTGGCGGTCTTCCTGCCCGCGGTCGTCGGCTGGAGCGGCGCCCTCCTGCTCGTCGTCGTCGTGATGGCGGCGTGGGCGGCGTTCGCGACGTGGAACGAGGCGTCGCGCCGGTTCAGCGCGCTCTGAGCCTGTGCCATACTGCGTCGTCCCGCGCGGGGCGGGCGGGAGGGGCGTCATGCGTGAAGGACGGGAAGGTCGTGCGGAGGCAGCGCCCTGAGGGTCGCGTGACGCTCGCGTTCGTGCTCACGCTGCTGGCGCTCGGGCTCCTCGGCGCGTTCGTCGCCGGGCTCCTCGGCGTCGGGGGCGCGATCGTGATGATCCCGCTCCTGCTCTACGTGCCCCCGCTGCTCGGCGTGGGCCGGCTCGACGTGAAGTCCATCGCCGGCGTGACGATGACCCAGGTGCTGATCGCGGCGGCCTCGGGCATGCTCGTCCACCGGCGCCACGGCGCGGTCGACGCGCGCCTGGCCTGGCTCGGCGGCGGCGCGATGGCGGCGGGCTCGCTCGCCGGGGCGCTCGGCTCGAAGTGGGCGGACGAGCGCACGCTGCTGCTCGTGTTCGCGCTGATGGTGAGCGCGGCGGCGGTCCTGATCCTGGCGCCGGGACCGCGGGACGACGCCGTGGTGGACGCGGCGCGCGTCGCGTGGAGCCCCGTGCGCGCCGCGGCGGTCACGTCGGGCGTGGGCGTCGCCGCGGGCCTCGTGGGCGCCGGCGGGGCGTTCCTGCTCGTCCCGCTGCTGCTCGTCGTCGTGGGCATCCCGCTCCGCGTCACGATCGGCAGCTCGCTCGCGATCACCGCGCTCGCCGCGGTCGCCGGCTTCGCGGGCAAGCTCGCGACCGGCCAGATCCCGTGGGCGCCGACGCTCGCGGTCGTCGCGGGCGCGGTCCCGGGCGCCCAGCTCGGCGCGCTCGTGAGCCGGCGCCTGCCGCCGCGCGCCCTCAGGCTCGTGCTGCTCGCGTTCGTCGTGCTGACGGCGCTCCGCGTCTGGGGCGACGTGCTGTCCACCGTCGTCGTCCGGGGGGAGTGAGTGCGCTACGGGTTCGTGATCGACCAGCACCGCTGCATCGGCTGCCACGCGTGCACGGTGGCCTGCAAGGAGGAGAACCGGGTGCCGCTCGGCGCGTTCCGCACCTGGGTCAAGTACGTCGAGCGCGGGACGTTCCCGCACACGCGGCGCTACTTCTCCGTGCTGCGCTGCAACCACTGCGACGCCGCGCCGTGCGTGACGATCTGCCCGACCGTCGCGCTCGACCGCCGCCCGGACGGCATCGTGGACTTCGACGGCGCCCGCTGCATCGGCTGCAAGGCGTGCATGCAGGCGTGCCCGTACGACGCCCTCTACATGGACCCGGACACGGGCACGGCGGCCAAGTGCCACTACTGCGCGCACCGCGTCGAGGCGGGGCTCGAGCCCGCGTGCGTGATCGTCTGCCCCGAGCAGGCGATCGTCGCGGGCGACCTGGACGACCCGGGCTCGCGCATCGCGCAGGTGGTCGCGCGCGCCCCGGTGCAGGTGCGCAAGCCGGAGCAGGGGACCCGCCCCAAGCTCTACTACCTCGGCGCCGACGCCGCCGCGCTCACGCCCGCGCTCCAGGCGCCGGCCGAGCGCTGGCTCTGGGGGGAGCGGCCCGCGGCCGAGGTGGACCTGGTGCGGATGCTCGTGGCGGCGCAGGGCGACGCGGCCGACGGCGCGCTCGCGCGGCCCGTCTACGACGCGCCCCACGCGCCGTGTCCGTGGGGCTGGAAGGTCGGCGCCTACCTCTGGACGAAGTCGATCGCGGCGGGCGCGCTCGCGGTCGCGGCCCTCGGCATCGGCGCGGGCGCGCCGGGCGCCGCGCTCCTGCTCGGCGTCGCGGCGCCGGTGGTGGCGCTCCTCGGCCTGCTCCTGACGACCGCGCTCCTCGTCTGGGACCTCCGGCGCCCGGAGCGCTTCCTCTACCTCCTGCGCCGGCCGAACCGCCGTTCGTGGCTCGTCTGGGGCACCTGCATCCTGCTCGCCTACGGCGGCGCGGCGGCGCTCTGGCTCGGCGGCGGCCTCACGGGGAGCCCGGGGCTCCTGCGCGCGCTCGCGCTGCCCACGCTCGCGCTCGCGGCGGGCGCGGCCGGCTACAGCGCGTTCCTCTTCGGCCAGGCCGAGGGGCGCGACTTCTGGCAGAGCCCGCTCCTGCTCCCGCACCTGCTCGTGGCCGCGCTCGTCGCGGGCGCCGCCTCGCTGCTCGTGGTCGGCGTCGCCGCCGGCGTGGACGCGGAGGCCCTCTGGGAGCTCGCCGCGCTCCTCGGGGTGGCGCTCCTCCTCGAGGCCGTGATCCTCGGCGCCGAGCTCTTCGGCGCGCACGCGAACCTCGACGTCGCGCGCGCGGCCGGGCTGATCACGCGCGGGCCCTGGCGCGGGCGCTTCTGGTGGGGCGTCGTCGCCGGCGGCATCGCGCTCCCGATCCTCCTGCTCTGGTACGGCCCCACCACGGCGGCGCCCGGCGCGCTCCTCGCGCTCGGCGGCCTCTGGCTCTGGGAGGACCTCTGGGTCCGGGCCGGCCAGGCCATCCCCCTGAGCTGAGCGCCATGCCCCCGACACCGCCCGAGCCGCTGCACCCGGTCGCGCAGGAGCTCGGGCGGCCCGCGGGCGGCCTGGCGAGCTATCCCCCCGTCGAGCGCTGGGACGACTGGCAGGAGTACGACCCCGTCGCCTGGCCCCGCCGGGTCCCGCGGCGCTACGCGCTGATCCCGACGATCTGCTTCAACTGCGAGGCGGGCTGCGGCCTGCTCGCGTACGTGGACCGCGAGACGCTCCGCATCCAGAAGTTCGAGGGCAACCCCGTGCACCCCGGCAGCCGCGGGCGCACCTGCGCCAAGGGCCCGGCCACGCTCAACCAGGTGGAGGACCCCGAGCGCATCCTCTACCCGCTGCGCCGTGTCGGGCCGCGCGGGGGCGGCCGGTGGGAGCGCGTCACCTGGGACGATGCGCTCGACGACATCGCGGGGCGCATCCGGAAGGCGCTCGTCGAGGGACGCCAGCGGGAGGTCATGTACCACCTCGGCCGCCCGGGGCACGAGCTCGTCTACCTGCAGCGCGTGTTCCACGCCTGGGGCATCGACGGCCACAACAGCCACACCAACGTCTGCTCGGCGAGCGCGCGCGCGGGCTACGCGTTCTGGCACGGCCTGGACCGGCCCTCGCCGGACCACGCCAACGCGCGCCTGATCCTGCTCCTGTCCGCGCACCTGGAGACCGGCCACTACTTCAACCCGCACGCCCAGCGGATCATCGAGGCCAAGGCGCGCGGGGCGAAGATCTGCGTGATCGACACGCGCCTGTCCAACACCGCCTCGATGGCCGACTGGTGGCTCGCCCCGTGGCCGGGCTCGGAGGCGGCGCTGCTGCTCGCGATGGCGCGCGTGCTGCTCCGCGAGCGGTGCTGGGACCGCGAGTTCGTGCGACGCTGGGTGAACTGGGAGGAGTACCTGCGCGAGGAGCGGCCGGACCTGCCGCCGACGTTCGAGGCGTTCGCGCAGGCGCTCGACGAGCTCTACGCGCGCTACACGCCCGAGTTCGCCGAGGCCGAGAGCGGCGTCCCGGCGGCGACGATCGTCGAGGTCGCGCGCGCGGTCGGCCGGGCGGGCCCGGCGCTCGCCACCCACGTCTGGCGCAACACCGCCGCGGGCAACCTCGGCGGCTGGCAGGTCGCGCGCGCGCTCGAGCTGCTCGTGGTGCTGATGGGCGCCGTCGCGACGCCCGGCGGCACCGCGCCGAGCGGCTTCAACAAGGCGGTGCCGCCCCCGCCGATGATGCCCCCGCCCGGGAAGATCTGGAGCGAGCTCCTGATGCCGCGCGAGTACCCGCTCGCGTTCTTCGAGATGAGCTACCTGCTGCCGCACTTCCTCCGCGAGGGGCGCGGCAAGCTCGCGATGTACTTCACGCGCGTCTACAACCCGGTGTGGACCAACCCGGACGGCATGTCGTGGATCGAGATGCTCACCGACGAGGCGAAGGTCGAGCGCCACGCGTGTCTCACGCCGATCTGGAGCGAGACCGCGTGGTTCGCGGACTACGTCCTGCCGATGGGCCACGCCTCCGAGCGCCACGACCTCATGTCCCAGGAGACGCACGCGGCGCGCTGGATCGGCTTTCGCCAGCCGGTGCTGCGGGTGCTGCTCGAGCGGCAGGGGCGGACCTTCGACCTCACCTGGCAGGCCCACGAGGCGGCGGGGCTCGGGCAGGTGTGGGAGGAGGACGAGTTCTGGATCGAGCTCTCGTGGCGCATCGACCCGGACGGCGCTCTCGGCATCCGCCAGTACTTCGAGTCGCCCGACCGCCCGGGCCAGAAGCTCCGCGTCGACGAGCTGTACCGCTGGATCTTCGAGCACAGCGTGCCCGGGCTCCCCGAGGCCGCCGCGCGCGAGGGCCTGACGCCGCTCGCCTACATGCGTCGCTACGGCGCGTTCCTCGTCGAGGACCGGGTCTACCGCACCCACGAGCAGCCGGTGGCCGCCAGGGATCTGGAGGGCGCCCGCGTCGATCCCGGCACGCGGCTCGTCCTCAAGGACGGGCAGGTGGTCGGCGTCGAGGTGGACGGCCGCGCCTGCGTGGGCTTCCCGACGCCCTCGCGCAAGCTCGAGTTCTTCTCCCGCACGCTCAAGGAGTGGAAGTGGCCCGAGCAGGCGGTGCCGGGCTACGTGCGGAGCCACGTCCACCCGTCCAGCATCGACCGCGCCAACGGCGAGATGCTGCTGCTGCCGACCTTCCGCCTGCCGACGCTGATCCACACGCGCTCGGGCAACGCCAAGTGGCTCTACGAGATCTCGCACGCGAACCCCCTCTGGCTGCACCCCGAGGACGCCGCGCGCCTGGGCGTGACGACCGGCGATCTGCTGAAGGTCGCCACGCGCATCGGCCACTTCGTGGACCGGGTGTGGGTGACCGAGGCGATCCGCCCGGGCGTCGTCGCCTGCTCCCACCACCTCGGCCGCTGGCGGCTCGGGGCCACGACGGGCGGCGAGCGCTGGTCGACCACGCTCGTGGACCTCCAGCAGCCCGAGCCGGGCAAGTGGCGGATGCGCCACGTCGAGGGCCCGCGGCCGTTTCCGAGCGCCGACCCCGACTCGTCGCGGATCTGGTGGCGCGAGGGGGGCGTCCATCAGAACCTGACCTTCCCCGTGCAGCCCGACCCGGTGAGCGGCCAGCACTGCTGGCACCAGAAGGTCACCGTCTCCCGGCCGGGGCCCGACGAGCGCTACGGCGACGTCTTCGTGGACACCGAGAAGTCGTTCGCGGTGTACCGCGAGTGGCTCGCGCTCGCGCGGCCTGCGCCCGGCCCGGGCGGGCTCCGGCGACCGCTGTGGCTCCCGCGGGCCTTCAAGCCCGACGCCTCGGCGTACCGTGTGGACGGCGCTAGCCTGGACGGGACGTGAGCGGCCCCGTCCTCCTGCGCGGCCTCGCCCTCGGCGCGGCCCTCCTCGCGGCGGCCAGCGCGTCCGCCGGGGACGCCCCCGGCGGGCGCCGCCCGGGCGCCGACGAGCGGGCGGCGCTCGCCACCGGCCTCGGGCGCTGGGCGGACGCGCACGCCGACCGCGTGCACGGCGGCTTCGGCACGGCACCGAAGCGCCCGCACGCGCGCCTGCTCCTCGCGCTGCTCGAGCGCCCGGAGCTCCGCGGCGACGCGGGGCGGCGCGCGCACCTGGCGCGGACGCTCGACGCGATCCTCGCGGGTCTCTACGATCCCGTGGACGGCGGCTTCTTCCGCGCCGCCGCGGCGCGGGACTGGCGCGCGCCCGACACCGAGAAGCCGCTCGCCCTCAACGTCGGCCTCGCCCGCGTCTACCTCCGCGCCGCGCAGGCCTTCGGCGAGCCGCGCTACGCGAAGGCCGCGGACGGCACCGTCGCCTGGCTCCTGCGCTGGCTCTACGACCCGCTCGAGGGCGGCTTCCACGGCGCGCAGGGCGCCGCGCCCGCCTACTACCGCCTGCCGGCCGCCGAGCGGCGGGCGGCGCGGAAGCCCGCGGTGAGCCTCGACAAGCCGACGGCGGCGAACGGCGAGGCGATCACGGGGTTCTTCGAGCTCGGCCGCGCCACCGGCCGGCAGGACCTGCTGCGCGCCGCGCGGCTGTCGCTCGAGTTCGCGCAGCGCCACCTCGTCGGCGCGGCCGGCGTCTTCGAGGTCTACCGGGTCGTCGCGATCCGGGGTGAGGGGCGCGGCGGGCTCGACGCGAGCGCCTGGGCGGCGCGCGCGTTCCTCGAGGCGCACGCGATCTACAAGAAGCAGTCCTATCGCGACCTGGCGGAGGCGATCCTCGACCGGGCGCTGGCCGAGGGGGTCGACTCCGCCACGGGGGCGCTCGAGGACACCGGCCTCCTCGCCGAGGCGCTGCTGATCGCCGCGGGCCTGCCGGACGGCCGCCGCGCCTACCGCGACGCCGCCGCGCGCCTGCTCGGCGTCGCCGGCGGGCGGCTCCGCGCGCTCCTGGTGGACGGGCGCGGCGCCACGCCGGCGGCCGTGGAGGGCGCCGTGCCCGCGCTCGCGGCCTGGGGCCGGCTGTCCGGGACGGCGCGCTAGTCCGCGTCTTGCACGCACGGCGATCGCGTGGCCGGGCGGGTGGCGCCAGGCTGGCGACGGGCGGCGTCTACGTCAGGCGCCCGCCGGCGGTCGAGCGCGCGGCGCGGGCGCGTACTTGCCCGTGAGCTGCGGCGTCTGGCCCTCGAGCCCCTTTCGCTGGCGGTCGAGCCGCGTCTCGCGCGCCCAGGTGCGCTTGAGGTCGTCGCGCACGCGCACGCGCAGGCGGCCGAGCCCCTCGGTCTCGAGCTCGATCCGGTCGCCGTCCTGGAAGGCGCTGAGCCCGCGGTGGTTGGTGCCCGTCGCGAGCACGTCGCCCGGCTCGAGCGCGTGGATCGCGGTGACCCACTCGAGGCAGCGCGGGATCCTGTGGGCCATGTCGCTCGTGTCGAAGTCCTGCTTGAGCTCGCCGTTCACCCAGAGCCGCACCGCGAGCCGGTGCGGGTCGGCCACCTCGTCGGCGGTCACGAGCCACGGGCCGAGCGGCGCGAAGGTGTCGCGCGACTTCATCTGGTAGAAGGTGTTGCCCGCCGGCGGCAGGCCGCGCGCCGAGCCGTCGATGAAGTTCGCGTAGCCGAACACGTAGTCCATCGCCTCCGCCGCGCGGACGTGCGAGGCGCGCCGGCCGATGACCAGCGCCACCTCCGCCTCGCCCTCGAAGATCGTCGCGGGCACGTCGGGGAGCACCATCGTGTCGCCGTCGCCGATGACGGCGGTCGGGGCTTTGAGGAAGGCGTTGATGGGCGCGGGCTCGGCGCGCGTGCCGTCCTCCATGTAATTGACCGCCATGCAGACCAGGCTGGCGGGCCGGGGCAGGGGCGGCCGCAGCCTGACCTGCTCGACCGGCACCCCCGGTCCGCGCCGGGCGGCCTCTTCCAGGCGGCCCCGGTACTCCGCGAACCGCGCGATCAGCCCGGCGACCACGTCCTGCGGCCCGACGCGCGGGATGTCCTGCACCGCCTGCGAGACGTCCACCACCCTGTCGCCCGCCAGCACGCCCAGCGTGAAGTCGTCGAAGAACAGGAGCTTCACGATTCCCTCCCTCTCTTGCCTGCCGTGGCCGAATATACCAGCACGGCCCGGGAACGTCCGCGTCGGGTATCATCGCGCTGGCGCCGGGCTGGCCTGATCCGTCGACCGGTGTCGTGGCCGGCCACCGAGCAAGAGGGGGACGACCGATGATACCTGCTCGTCTCGGGCTCGTCGCGCTCGCCGCGCTGTCGGTGCTCGTCCAGGCGGAACCGGTCCTGGCCGGATGCAAGGTCACGATCTCCGGCACCTACCAGAAGATGCTGCCGCCCCCCCAGGGTTTCGAGTACAGGATTGGCGTGCTTCGGATGAGCGAGGTCCGGATCAAGCTCGGCACCTGGAAGTCGATGGAGAACATGTGGTCCGGGACGAGTGTCCTCCAGGGGCAGTCCTTCACCAGGGGCGCGGAGCTCGATCTCGGCTGCAACAACGCCCGGCGGTACAGGTTCCGCGTCTCCCTGAGCAAGCTCAGGCGGGGCCCGCTGGCGCAGGGCCCCGACATTACCGATTGGATGAGCGCCTGGCTCTACTTCCCGTCGGAGAGCGGCTGGACCGAGTCCACGAGCATCGCCCTCGGCGACCTTGCCCGCCTCTTCAACGTGCCCTCGCCCCGCTGACGCCCGTCGCCATGCGCCTCGGCGCCGGCGTCACGCTCGACGCCGCCGCCTTCGAGCGTCTGGTCTCCCACGTCTTCCCGCTCGCGCGGATCACCGAGGCGTTCCGCGCCGCCGACCGGCTGGCGCGCGGCGGCGACGGCCTCCGGCTCTCGCGCGCGGCCCTGTCGATGACCGACTGACGCGGGGCGCGGGCGCCCCGGGCCTCAGCGGCTGACGACGCGGTTCTTCTGCGCGCCGAGCCCGGTGATGCCCACCTCGATGACGTCGCCCGGCTCCAGGTAGCGCGGCGGCTTCATGCCGTGGGCGACGCCCGCCGGCGTGCCGGTCGAGACGATGTCGCCGGCGCGCAGCGACATGAAGCGGCTCACGTAGGCGACGAGGGCGCGGACGCCGAAGATCATGTTGGCGGTGCTGCCGCGCTGGCGCGGCTCGCCGTTGACCGTCGTCCACAGCTCGAGGGCCTGCGGGTCGGGCACCTCGTCGGCGGTGACCAGCCAGGGCCCGAGCGGCGCGAAGGTGTCGGCGCTCTTGCCCTTCGTGGTCGTCCCGCCGTGCTCAAGCTGGAACGCGCGCTCGGAGACGTCGTCGACGAGGCAGTAGGCGGCGACGTGCCGGAGCGCGTCGGCCTCGGCGACGTCGCGCGCGTCGCGCCCGATGACCGCGCCGAGCTCGACCTCGTAGTCGAGCTTCACGGCGCCGCGCGGCCGGACGATGCGGTCGCCGGCGCCGATGAGCGCGCTGGTGGCCTTGAGGAAGACGACCGGCTCCTTCGGCAGCGGCGCGCCGACCTCGTTCGCGTGGTCCGTGTAGTTGAGGCCGATGCAGACGAGCTTGCCGATGCCGGCCAGCGGACAGCCGAGCCGCGGCCGGCCGCGGACCACCGGCAGGCGCGTCGGGTCGACCGCGCGCAGGCGCTTGAGGCCGGCCGGCGAGAGCGCGGCCGGCGTGAGGTCGCGCACGACGCGCGAGAGGTCGCGCAGCGTGCCGTCGGCGTCGACGAGGCCGGGCTTCTCGGCGCCGGCGCGCCCGTAGCGGACGAGTTTCATGGCGTCACCTCGCGCGGTAGCGGTAGACGACGAGCCGATCGGCGCCCGACTCCGGCGCCCAGACCTCGCCCGGCCGGCCGAGGATCTGGCGCACGGCGGCTCCGCGGCGGTCGCCCGGGAACACCTCGAACGTCTCCGTCTCGGGATCGAAGCGGACCATGGCGTTGGCGCCCCAGTCGCTGAGCCACACCGTGTCGCGGTCGTCCACGTAGACCGCGTAGGCGCGCGGGCGCTCGCCGGGCAGCTTCCAGGTCCGCCAGCTCCGGCTCGGCGGGTCGTACCGGCTGACGTTGCCGGAGTTCCACTCGCTGACCCAGACGCGGCCGCGCGAGTCCGACCACACGCGGCGGGCGCCCTGGTCCTTCGTCGGCGGCTCGATGACCGTGGCGGCGCCGGTCTCGACGTCCACGCGCGCGATGTGGCTGCCGGCGAGCGAGGCGTAGTAGACATCGCCCGCGGGCGTCGTCGCGATGCCGTAGGGCCCGCGGCCGCGCGGCGCGTCCCAGACCTGCATCGCGCCGGTCGCGGGATCGAGCCGGCCGTACACGCCGGTCTGCCCGGTGAACCAGACACGGCCGCGCCGGTCGAAGGTGAGCGTGTTGAGGTTGGCGGACGGGCGCGCCGCGGGCAGAGGCCAGCTCCGGACGGCCCGGGTGCGCGGGTCCACGCGGACGATGGCGTTGGTCCCGCCCTCGGTGACCCACGGCGCGCCGTCGGGCCCGACGACCACGCCGTGCGGCGCGGCGCCGGGGCCGAGCGCGATCAGCTCGACCGCGCCCGTCGCGGGATCGAGCCGGCCGAGGTGGCCGCTGCGCTGGGCCGTGTACCAGACGATGCCCTCGGCGCCGACGGCGACGTCGTGCGGGTGGCCGCCGGCGGGCACCGCGTAGGCCCTGACGGTGACGTCGGCCCCCGCGCCGGCCGGCGGCGCGGCAAGGGCGGCGACGAGCCCGGCGACGAGCGCGAGCAACGTGCGGCGCAGCGCTTTCGCCATCCGCATGCCCGGCTCAGGCGATCCGGATGATGCCCGGCTCGAGCGGCGTGAACCGCGCGGCGACCTCGGGATCGTGGCCCGCGACGATGAGCCGCTCGGCGCCGGCGAGCGCGTGGATCGTCTCGAACGCCTCGAGCATCTCCGGCAGGCTCGTGACGATCTGCACGGGCTGCCGCGTCTCCACGTTCCGGTAGAAATGCGAGGCGTCCGAGGCGAGGACGACCGTGCCGCGCGCCGTCTGCACGCTCACGATCTGGAGCCCCGCGGTGTGGCCGCCGACGCGGTGCACGCGGATCCCGGGCAGCACCTCGCGGTCGCCGTGGAGGATCCGGACCCGGCCCGCGTAGTTCAGCGTCACGAGCCCCGCGAGCGCCGTCACGTTGGCCGACTGGCGGAACGCCGGTGCGGCGGCCCAGGGCCCCGTCCAGAACGCGACCTCCTCCGCCTGGATCCAGAACTCCGCGGCGGGGAAGAGGCTGTGGCCGGCCCAGTGGTCGTAGTGCAGGTGGGTGACGAGCGCGAGCGGCACGTCGCCCGGCTTGACGCCGGCGCGCTCGACCACCGCCGCCGGGCTCACGTAGCCGCGCATCCCGCGCGCCCGCGCGTCGTCCTCGAGGAAGCCGGTGTCCACGAGGACCGGGTGCGGCCCGCCGAGGATCAGCCACACGTAGTAGTGGAGGGTGAGCGGCGCGTGGGAGGCCTCGCGGTAGAAGAACTGGCAGGCCGTCGTGTCCCGCTCCGCGTACTTGAGCGCGTAGACCTCGTACATGGGGCACCCCACTGGCGCCCGAGTGTACTCCAGAACGGCGCGGCGGCGCCCGCGGTGATAGGCTGCGGCGCGCGCACGCCGTCCGCCGCTCAGCGGGTCGCCGCGGCCTTGACCCTCCGCGCGCCGACCTTCATCGGGTCGCCCGGGTAGCCGAGCGCCTTCCAGTCGAGGCGAGTGCCGCCCGAGTGGCAGGCGTTGCACGCGAGCGCATCCTTCCGGGGCACGACCTCGTGGAACAGGCCCATCCAGCGCTCGGTCTCGATCCAGCCGATGTCCGTGACCTCGCGGCCGAAGTACGCCTTGGCGCCGGCCTTCGTGGCGGCCTCGTTCTTGCCCGCGCGGAAGACCATCCCGACGGCGATCGGGATCAAGCGCCGGGTCGCGTTGTCGATCGGCAGCTTCGCCTCGTGGTACTTGAACGGATGGATCTTGGCCGCCGGATCCGCGATCGAGCCCTGCGGCGTGTAGAGGCCCACCTTGCCGTTCGGCCCCGCCTGGACCGGCTCGTCGAGCAGCGCGAGCGCGCCCTTGCCGTTCCACCAGGCGTAGACGGGCGTCACGTTCTTCTTGAACTCGATCGCCGGCTCGAAGCGCCCCTGGCCGGGCACGGGCTCGCTGCGGCTCCAGTCGCGCCGCACGTCCGTGGGGTCGTGCTTGGCGAAGCCGGGGATGTGGCAGGTCGTGCACGCGACCGAGCGCGTGTGCCGGTTGAGCGCGGCGCTGACGTGCACCTGGCCGCGATGGCAGCCCTCGCACTGTGGCTGCGCCTCGCCCGGGCGGTCCATCCCGCCCATCTGGGTCCCGCTGCCGAGGATCTTGTGCTCCTTGAACTTGTGGCACTGGATGCACTGCATCCCGGAGCCCAGGTGCACGTCGAAATCGCGCGGGGCGCGCGCGTGCACGGTCTCGAGGTCGCCGCGCTTGAAGTTGAGGCCGCCGCCCGAGCCCACGTGGCAGCGCAGGCAGGCCTCGTTGGTCGGCCGGCCGACGCTCTGGGCGATGGTCAGCATCGCCTCCGGGTTGCCGAGGGCCACCGGCTGCCAGCGCAGGCTGCCGTCGTCCTGCTTGACGACGGCGCGGCGGTAGCTCGCCGAGTGGCAGACGAGACAGTCGACGTTCTCGAGCTGCACCCGGCTCTCCTCGGCGGCGGGCTTGAGCCCGAGGCCCGTGTGACACTTCGAGCAGCCATTGGCGATCACCTTGCCCTCGTCATTCTTCAGAATCGCGATCCAGCTGACCGAGGGGTTGGTGCAGAAGTCGTTCGAGGTGTTGAGCTTGCCGAGCTTCTGCCCCTTGCTGTTGACGATGTTGGGCGCGTCGGCCTTCCACTGATAGTGGACGGAGCCGAAGACGTGCTTCGCCTGCTCCTCGTGGCAAGCGAGGCACGTGCGCGTGCCCTCGTACCTCGTGACGTAGTCGCGATGCGGGTTCTCCCACAGGATGCCTTCTCCCTGGGGCTCGGCCCACGAGGGCGGGACCGCGAGCAGCAGCGTCAACACCGCGGCGAGGACGAGTGAACGGGCCAGCATGTCGGTTCTCCCTGATGCGGTACCGGGTCGAATGCTGCACCACGGCCGATGTCGTCGTGAACGCACGCAGACTGGCTGGTGCAGTCCTCGTGCCATCGGCGCGACGGTTTCCGGCGCGCCGGAACCGGCCGATTCCCATGACGCGGTGCTCCAGAGCCGCTCCGCGGACGTGGGCGCCGCCGCGGGGTGCCGGCGCCCGGGTGGGGCGCCGCGTCCACAGCGCGGCGCCGCGCGATGCGCGGAGCGCCTGAAGCGAAACTCCTAGGTAGGATTGCGGATACGCGCCGCGGTATAACGTCTGCGCCATGACGTCCGACCCGGCGGAGATCCTCGTGCTCGAGGCGCGGCTCGCGCGCGCCGAGCTGGCGCGCCTCGCCGGCCTTTTCGGCGACATGGTGAAGTACGTGGTGGACGTCGAGCGCGGCGTGCTCGCGATCGGCGGCGAGCTGCACGCCGACGCCGAGCAGGTGCTCCTGGAGCGCGGCAGCCGCCCGGCCGACCTCTGGGGCGCCAACTACTATCCGGGGCGCGGCCGCGAGGACTGCATCGAGTACACCTCGCTGATCAACATCCGCCCGGCGCGGGGCAACCCGGGGATGGAGGTCGCCGACGCGGCCGTGCGCGAGCGCATCCGGGCGCTCACGCGGGCCCTCGTCGGCGAGGGGGAGCCGCTCTAGGATGAGCCAGCACGCCGGCCTGCCGCCCGAGCGCTGGGCGGCCTTCTCGCTCGACCAGCAGGTGCTGATGATCGCCAACGAGATGCACCGCGCCGCGAAGCTCGTGGCGCCGGCGGACCGGGAGCGGCGGCGGAGCGCCTATGCGCGCGTGCTGCAGCTGACCGACCTCACGGTCGAGGTCAACCCGCGGCGCGCGCTCCGGCGGGAGCTGCTGCGCTGGCGCGACCTGGTGGCCGTGCTCTACGTCGCGCCGGCCGCGGAGCCCGCGGCCCACGCCGTGGCCTTCAGCGCGCTGCTGCGCCTGACGCCCGAGGCGTCGAGGCAGCTCGCGGCTACCGCGCGGCGAGCGCCTGCCTGAAGCGGCGGGTGTAGCCGACGACGTCGCGGTCGAGCCGGCCCTCGGTGCGGACGGCGGCGACCTTGACGGCGACCACGAGCGGGCCGTCCTCGCCGAGGACCCGGTCGTAGGCGCGGCGCAGCTCGTCCTCCGTGCGCACCTCGAGCGCCGTCGCGATGCCGGCGCCCCGCGCGATCGCGGCCAGGCTCGAGCGCGCGGCCGTCGCCGTCGGCTGGCCGCCCGTGGTCTGGTGGACCTCGTTGTCCCAGATCACGAGCGCGAGGTTCGGCGGGGCCTCGGTCGCGATCGTGCAGAGCGAGCCGAGGTTCATCAGGAGCGAGCCGTCGCCGTCGAGGCAGATCACGCGCACGTCGGGGCGCGCGAGCGCGATGCCGAGCCCGATCGACGAGCACTGGCCCATCGAGCCGAAGACGTAGAAATTCAGCGGCCGGTCGGCGGCCTGCTGGAGCTCGAGCGTCGCCTGCCCGAGGTTGGTCACCACCACCTCGGCGCCGAGGCGCTCGGCGAGCAGGCGCGTGGCGAGGGCGCGCGTCAGCGGGGCGCTCATCCCTGCTTGCCTCCGGTCAGCTCGGGTGGAAGCAGGATGGCGACGGGGAGCGCGCGCGTCCAGGCGAGCTTGACGAGCCCGTCGCCCTGCGCCTCGAGCTCGGCGACCGAGGCCGGCTTGATCCAGCGGATCCCGAGGGCGTCGAGGATCGGCCCGGCGGCCTGCCCCATCGGCACCTGCGCGGGGTTGAACTCGCCGAGGTCGCCGCGGTGGCTGATGACGAGCACGATCGGGATCTGGCACGCGACGTCGAGCGAG
>Ga0209751_10000642_pt1 | contig 37431 bp, 39 predicted proteins | sample RifCSP13_1_FD_184019 | JGI IMG/M metagenome (GOLD analysis project Ga0209751, IMG submission 184019) | Soil microbial communities from Rifle, Colorado - Rifle CSP2_sed 13_1 (SPAdes) (version 2) | ecosystem: Environmental > Terrestrial > Deep subsurface > Rock core/Sediment | place: Rifle...
TCACCGCGTAGCTGGGCCAGGTGCCGAAAGGCACCGGAGATCTCAAGCGACGTGAGCCCCAACCTTGAAGGTTGGGGCTTATTTTTTCGGAGGGATCGCTGGATGAAGGTCCCACGGGTCATCGTCGCTGGGGAGGAGAGCGGCTGCGGCAAGAGTCTCCTCGCCGCAGGCGGTGGCGTCTGGAGTATTATCGCCCTCCTCCTCTGCGCAGTGGCCGTCCAGGCGGCGACCTTTGTCGATATGGTGGGACGGCGGGTGGAGCTTCCCAAACCACCCCGTCGGATCATCCCGCTCGCCCCGAGCCTCACCGAGATCCTCTTTGCGCTCGGTGCGGGCGATTCGGTGGTGGGAGTGATCGATTATGCGGACTATCCCCCTGAGGCCGTGCAAAGGGTCAGGGTCGGTGGTGGGCTTGATCCGGACCTGGAGGTGATCATCGCGCTTCGACCCGACCTCGTACTGATCGCGGCGGACGCCAACCGCTGGGAGACCCTGATCCAACTCGAGCAGCTCCAGATCCCGGTCTTCGGGGTAAAGCCGGTGGGGGTCGAGGGAGTTTTGGTCTCCATTCTGAAGGTGGGGGAGGCGGTCGGGAGGCAGCCGCAGGCCGAGGGCTTGATTGCCCACATGCGGCGACGCATCGCGGCCGTCTCGAAGAAGGTCAGCGTGTTGGCCAGGCCGAGGGTCCTCTATGTCGTTTGGATCGATCCTCTGATTGTGGCAGGCGGGGAGACCGTAATCGATGATCTGATCCACCTAGCAGGGGGAGCAAACATCGTGCGAACGGCCGGGTTTCCCCGCTACTCCCTGGAGGCGCTCGTGCTCGATCCGCCCGATGTGATCCTCCTGGGCTTGGATCGTGGTGGCCTACACCACGGAGAGGCCCTCCGCCGTCTGCCGGTGTGGCGAGAGGTCCGTCCAGTGCGGGAAGGGGCCGTCCGGGTCATTGATGCTAGCCTGACGAGCCGTCCCGGGCCCCGAATTGTGGACGGCGTGGAGCTCCTGGCCCGTCTGTTCCACCCCCAGGCCTTCGCCGGGAGTGGTCCGTGATGCGCAGACGTCTCCTGGGTGTGATGGCAGTTCTGACGGCCGGGCTTGCGGCGGCCGTCGTCCTCGCCCTGTCCGTGGGGACGGTCGGCATCGGGTGGGTTCAGACCATGGCGATCCTCGGAGCGAATGTCCTTCCGCTCCCGGTCTTCTGGACAGAGGCAGAGGAGACCATCGTGCTGACCCTGCGGCTTCCCCGCGTCCTTCTCGCGGTCGTCGTGGGCTCGGCTCTCTCCCTCGCCGGAGCGGGTTTTCAGGCGATCTCTCGCAATCCGTTAGCCGACCCAGCAGTCCTCGGTGTCTCGAGTGGCGCTGCCTTCGGCGTGGTCATGGGAGTCTTCACAGGGTTTGGCGCCGGCGCGGGGGTCCTCCTCCTGCCTCTCTTCGGCGCTGCCGGCGCGCTGGTGGCGGCGGTGACGGTCTACGGCATCGCCAGCATCGAGGGCCGGCTTCCGATCCAGACCCTCCTCCTCGCCGGTGTCGTGGTCTCACTCTTCTTCTCCTCGGCCATTATGGTGGCTTCGGCCTTGATTCGGGCTGAAGAGCTGCGGGGGATCGTGTTCTACCTCATCGGACAGCTGCGCCTTACGGACTACCCCACCCTCGGTGTCGTGGTGGGGTGCCTCCTCGTCGGCACCGGCTTGATCTATCTGCAGGCCCTCCCCCTGAACCTGCTGGCGGCGGGAGAGGAGGCGGCGGCGCAACTCGGGGCGGAGCCCGAGCGGGTGAAACGAATCATCTTTGTGGCGTGCAGCCTCGTGACCGGCGCGGCGGTGTCGGTGAGTGGGTCCGTGGCCTTTGTCGGGCTGATGGTTCCCCACGCCGTCCGCCTCTGTCTCGGACCGGATAACCGGCTGGTCATCCCTGCCTCGCTCCTTGCCGGCGCGATGTTTCTTGTTCTCACCGATACGCTGGCCCGGACGGTCGCGGCACCGGTGGAGATCCCCGTCGGGGCTGTCACCTCCTTCCTTGGCGCCCCCGTCTTTGCCTATCTCCTCCGCACCCGGTATCGAGGTGTTTATCCATGAAGGCGGTCGAGGTCCACGATCTCGCCTTTCGCTATCGCAACGGGCGCGTGCTCGACGGGATCTCGTTTGTCGTCGAGGCCGGGGAGGTCCTGGGGGTGATCGGGCCGAATAGCGCCGGCAAGACGACCCTGTTGCGCCTCCTCAGTCGGGTCCTCGTTCCTGAGGCGGGGAAGGTCACCCTCTTCGGTCGCGATCTCGACGCCTTGACGAAGCGGGAAGTGGCTCGGACCGTGGCGGTGGTCCCCCAGGAGTTTCAGGTGGCCTTTCCTTTCACGGTGGGGCAGGTCGTTGCCATGGGTCGCTATCCGCACGCCCGGGGGATCGGGTTTGAGACCGGCGAGGACCGCCGGGCCGCGGAGCAGGCCCTCGAAGAGACGGGGACAAGGCATCTCGCGGGCAAGTATCTGGACCAACTCTCAGGCGGCGAGAAGCAACGGGTGGTCATCGCCAGAGCGTTGGCCCAGGAGCCCCGGATCCTCCTCCTCGATGAACCGATGGCCCATCTCGATTTCAACAATCAGATGGAGATCCTCAGGCTGCTCAGACGACTCAAGGCGGAACTGGGTTTGACCATCATCCTGGTCTCCCACGATCTCAACGCGGCGGCCGGATGTTCGGACCGACTCCTGCTGCTGAAGGGCGGAACGGTCCTGACCGCTGGCCGCCCGGAGGAGGTGATGCGGGCGGAGATTCTCGAGCAGGCGTACGGCTGTCCCATCTGGGTCGGTGCCGATCCGGACACGGGCCGGATCCACGTCCTGCCCCGCTTGTAACGCGGCCAGCGGTTCGCGGCCTTAGACGAACGACCCGCGTGGTCAATTGTTACTCGTCAATAGTCAATAGTGAGTCATGAGTACTACGACGGCAAGGCTATTGACCCTTGACCAATGACTATTGACCAACCGTTGAACCGTGAACGTTGAACTCTCAATCAGAACGCTCCCGGATCAAAGGGAAGCTGGTGCAAATCCAGCGCGGTCCCGCCACTGTGAGTGGGGAGCCCCTCTGCATCATGCCACTGTCCCGAGTTTATCGAGGGATGGGAAGGCGCAGGGAGGTGAGGATCCACGAGTCAGGAAACCTTTTCCGGGAGGGGACGGACATCACTTTCGCGGAGAAGGAGGTGTTCCATGCGTGCGCGGATTCGTGCAGTGTCGCTACTGGCCGGGCTGCTCGTGAGTCTTCACACGGCGGTATTGGCCCAGGACCCGCAGGTGGCGAAAAAAGAGGAGAAGGTCCTCCGTCTCCCAGACGTGGTGGTTTCGGCGACGCGTCTGCCCGACATCCTGCTGGATCTGAAGCGCGTTCCCGCCCAGGTGCGGGTGGTGACCGAGGATGAGATTGCCGCCTCCGAGGCGCGGACGGTCCCGGAAGTCATCCAGTACCAGCCGGGCGTCACCCTGTACCAGAACGTCGGCAACGCCTTCGAGCCCACCCTGGATCTCCGGGGCTTCAGCGGCGAGCCGGTGCCCACCACCACGGTGATTCTGGACGGGGTCCGCGTGAACAACGCCGATTTCAACGTGGTGAACTTCGACCTGATTCCCGTCGAGGACCTGGAGCGGATCGAGGTCGTGCCGGGGACCGCGTCCGTCTTCGGCAAGAATGCCCTGGCCGGAGTCGTCAACCTCCGGACCAAACGCGGCGGGCCCGTGCCGAAGGCCAAACTGGAGGTTGCGGCAGGGAGCTTCGGGCACCTGCGGTATCGCGGGAGCGTCGGAGGACCGGTCGGGGACTTCGACTACTACGTCGGATACACGCAGCTGTCCGAGGACGGATTTCGGGACGAATCGGAGGCCGACGTCCAGAAGCTCTTCGCCAAGGTCGGCCGCCGGATCGGAGAAGCGACCGACGTGACCGTTTCGTACCTCTTTGCGGACGATCGGATCGAACAAGCCGGCTCCATCCGGGAAGACCTCCTGAAGCAGGACCGGACCCAGAACGTCAGCCCGGGGGACGTCGTGAAGCACACGCTCCACGCGGGGACGGTCAACGTCCGGCAGGCGCTGCCGGCCGGCTTCTCGGTTGCCCTCAACGCCTTCGTGCGGGATCTGGACGGCGAGAGCGTCGTCGTCGGGCTCAGCAGCGTCAGCGAGCGGCTGACCGACGTGTTCACCGTCGGCACCACGGTGCAGCTCAGCCACGACACGACCATCGGCGATCACCGGAACGTCTTCGTGGCCGGCGTGGAGTACACGCAGAGCCGCTTTGACGCTACGGGCTCGAGCCAGTTCATCCCGTTTCCCCCCTCCTTCACCGACCAGGAGACCGATGAGCAGGTTCTGGGCGTCTACGTTCAGGAGAGCCTGGACCTGATCCCGGAAGTCCTGATCCTCAGCGGCGGGGGGCGCTACGACCGGGACCGGATCGACTTCACCGACCGGCTGAACCCCACGAATGATCGCATCCGGAATTTTCGACGCTTCAACCCCCGGGCGGGGCTGACGTGGAATCCGGTGCCTCAGCTCGGGGTCTACGTCAGTTACTCGGAAGGGTTTCGCACCCCCACGGTGGACGAGCTCTTCGCGCAGGCACCCTTCGTGTCGAACCCGGATCTCGAGGCCCCGAAATCCCGTACCTATGAAGTGGGCGCGCGGGCGCGCTTGGGGGACCATGTCGAGGGGACGATCGCCCTGTTTCAGACCGACGTACGGGACGACATCTTCTTCGTGGTGACCGATCCGGCGACGGGCGGCGGACTGAATGAAAACGTCGCGAAGACCCGGCGACGGGGGATCGAGGTCGGCCTGAAGGGCCGGTACGGGATCGCGGACGGGTTCGTCAACTACTCGTACATCGTGCCGACCATCGAGACCGATGTCCTTTTGGGCTCGGGACAGGTGCGCGAGGGGAACGACATTCCCCTGGTTCCCCGGCACCGCGTCGGTGTCGGGGTGAACATCCGTCCCATCGAGGGGCTCGTCTTTTCCCTCACCGGACTGTACGTGGGGGAGCGGTTCCTCTCGTCCGATGAACCGAATCAGGCCAGGCCGCTCGACGATTACTTCGTTGTGAACGGGCGGCTGAGCTACACCCGCGGGCCGGCCACGCTCTTCATCCAAGGGGAGAACATCCTGGATGCCGAGTACGAACCGTGGGGCTTCTTCAATGCCTTTAGCGGCCAGCGTTTTCTGATCCCCGCTCCCGGCGCCAGCGTCCTGGGGGGCATCGTCATCGAGTTCTCGGGCTTCTACTAAGAGAGAGCTGCCGTGGCCGCGATGCGTGCATGGGTGGGTCAAACGGGTGAGCGGGCTCTGCCGTGGGCTTCATCGCTGCTCCTCCACGCCGCCCTCTTGCTCGTGATCACCCGGGGGGTCACCATCCCCCGGCTGCCGCCGCCGGGCGAGGAGGCGGTCGAGGTGCGCCTCATCGGTGTGCTCCCGGGAGGCGGGAAGGGACCGGGGACCCCGAGGCCGTCGGTATCGCCCGTCCGGCCTGCGTCTCGCTCCTCCGGAGTCGGGGTCCCATCCAGCGACCGCGCGAGGGAGGGAAGCGTGGAGCCAGCCGTGGCGCGCCGGGGACCATCGGGCGGAGAGGGGACGGCGACGCCGCTCCGTGACGTGCCTCCGCGCGTCGATACCAGTGCCTCCGTCCCGAAAGCGTCGACCCACGAGAGCGAACTGCCGAGCAGCGAGGCGGGGAAGGCCGGGAACCTGGAGGGGACCGCAGCGGATACGGGGGCACCCGGGGAATCGCTGACGGTTGCGGCCGGCATCGGGGGCGGGGGAAGCGGCAGCTCGGGGGTGGGCGGCGCCGGATCGGGCGGAGGGGGAGGGGACTGGCGTGGACTCCTGCGCGGGCGGATCGAGCGAGCCAAACAGTATCCCCCGGAGGCGCGCCGGCAGGGGATGGAGGGGACCACCGAAGTGCAGTTTCAAATTGCCGGGGATGGGAGCGTTGCAGATGTGACGGTGGTGAAGTCCTCGGGCTTTGCACTCCTCGACCAGGCCTCGGTGCAGACGATCCGGCGGGCCGCTCCCCTCCCCTTCATTCCCGGCGTCATTCGCCTCTCCGTTTCGTATCGCCTGCGGGACGCGCCGTGAGGCGATTCGACATTCGCGGGGAGCTCCACTATAATTGGAGCATCATGCCTGGCGCGTCCCTCACGGTCCTCGAGATCTCCGGCTCTGTGTGACCGTGGTGTTCTCCCGCCGCGGTCCGCCAGCAGCGGCTATCGCGACCGGCACGACAGCCGGATCCACCTCAGGCGCGTCAGCTGTGCCTTGCGGCCGGCGCCCGACTCGACAGTGAACTGTCGTGGGACCGACCGCTCGAGGAGTGCGAGCGGGCGGTGGCACGATTCATCGCCTGGGGCCCCAGCGCCGTGCATCTTCGGAATTTTTCTTGACAAGGTGAAGAGCGCTATGATACGAAAACCTTGTTTGTTTTCGACGCTTTGCGGCCCGGCCCACGACGTTCTGTCATGCCATGAAGAGTTGGCCTATTCCATTCATCGTAGTCGGCTTTAGCGGCTTGTGCCCCCGCCGGGGCGGCCGTTAAGGCGTCCTTTCCGGCCGTCGGTGAAGCCACGGGGGCAGACCTCAACGGTCCCGTGGCTATTTTTTTCGATGGCGTCGAGCGGAACGTGGTGGTTGTAACCCTGGATACCCGTGGAGTCGCGGTACCATGCTGAGCGAACTGCATGAAGAGCTCCGCCGATCCGTCCGGGATTTCGTGGCGAAGGAAGTCCTCCCGATCGCCGACGTGCTCGACCGTGAGGAGAAGGATATCCCCCACGAGCTCATCAAGAAGATGGCGGAGCTCGGGTACTTCGGCCTGGTCTTCCCCCCCGAATCGGGCGGCGTAGGCCTCGATCACCTGGCCCTGGCCGTGGTGTCGGAGGAATTGTCGCGCGGGTGGCTGAGCGTCGGCAGCGTCCTCACCAGAAACCTCATCACGGGGATCCTGATCCAGTCCCATGGGACGGCAGAGCAGAAGGCGCGGTATCTGCCGGGGATCACCTCGGGCGAACTCCTGACGGCGGCGGCCTTCACCGAGCCGGATGCGGGATCCGACACCGCTGGGATCAGAACGCGTGCGCGGCGGGACGGGGACCGCTACCTGATCACCGGGGCCAAGACGTGGTGCACCTTCGCCGACCGGGCCCATATGCTCACCGTGCTGGCTCGGACGGACCCCGATCCCGCGAAGCGCCACAAGGGCCTCAGCCTCCTCCTGGTCGAGAAGGAGCCGGGGGACGAGTTCGACCCCCCCCGCATCGCCGGAGAGCCGATTCCGACGGTGGGCTACCACGGGATGCACTGCTTCACATTGGGGCTGCAGGATTGCCCCGCCCCGGCCGCGAACCTGATCGGCGGGGTCGAGAACAAAGGCTTCTATCAGTTGATGGCGGCCTACGAGTCGGCGCGAATCCAGACGGCGGCGCGGGCCGTGGGCGTGGCACAGGGGGCGCTCGACCTGGCCCTGAAGTATGCGAAGGAGCGGCACCAGTTCGGGCAGCCGATCGGCGCCTTTCAGGCGATCCGGCATAAGCTGGCCGACATGGCCACCGAGGTGCAGGCGGCGCGGCAGCTCACGTACTACGCCGCGGTGATGAAGGACACGGGCCGCCGGTGCGACGTGGAGGCCGGGATGGCCAAACTCTTTGCCGCCGACATGGTGGAGCGGGTCGCGTCGGAAGCGGTCCAGGTCCACGGGGGGTACGGCTATTCCAAAGAGTACGCCGTCCAGCGGTACTGGCGGGACGCCCGGCTCTTTCGGATCTTTGAGGGGACGAGCGAGATCCAGCGGGATGTGATCGGCAAACGGTTGGTGGAGGGCTAAAGTAAACGCACACAGTGCGTTTACTTTGGAGCAATGGAACAGTAGAAGAATAGAGTGATATCGGAGGCGGAATGCTCCATTGCGGTCCATTGTTCTATTGCTCGATTGTCGCAAGATGAAATGCGTTTGTATTAGTGCCGGGGAGAGCCGATGACGGAGAAGACGCGGAAAGAGATCGTCGAGGCGCGCAGGGCCTGGGAGGAAAAGATCCTTACACCTGCCCTGGCGCGGGTCAAGGAACGGGAGGAGTGCTCGACGTCCTCCGGCATTCCGGTCAAGCGGCTCTACACGCCGGAAGATACGGCCGATCTCGCGTATCTGGAGCGTCTCGGCTTTCCCGGGCAGTATCCCTATACCCGAGGAATCTATCCCACGATGTACCGGAGCCAACTGTGGACGATGCGGCAGTACGCCGGCATGGGAACGGCCGAGGAGAGCAATGAGCGGTTCCGATACCTGTTGAAAGAGGGGCAGACCGGTTTGAGCGTGGCGTTCGACCTGCCGACCCAAATGGGGCTCGATTCGGACGACCCCTTGGCCGAGGGCGAGGTGGGACAGGTGGGCGTCGCCATCGACTCCCTGGCGGACATGGAAACCCTCTTCGCCGGCATCCCCCTAGATCGGGTGACGACCTCGATGACCATCAATGCCCCGGCGGCGATCCTCGTCGCGATGTACATCGCGGTGGGGGATCAGCAAGGGGTGCCACGGGATCAACTGGCCGGCACGGTGCAGAACGATGTGCTGAAAGAGTACGTGGCCCGCGGGACGTACATCTTTCCGCCCGGACCGTCGCTCCGGCTGGCCGCCGATCTCATCGCGTACTGCGTGACCCGCGTCCCGCGGTGGAACCCCATCAGCATAAGCGGCTACCACATCCGGGACGCCGGTGCCTCCGCCGCCCAAGAGATGGCCTTTGCATTCGCCAACGCCATCGCGTACATCGAGGCGGTGCGGCGGCGGGGTCTCGAGGTGGATGCCTTTGCCGCGCGCCTCTCCTGGATCTTTAATACCCACAACGGGTTCTTCGAGGAGATCGCCAAGTACCGGGCGCTCCGCCGGATGTGGGCCAGGCTGATGCGCGAGCGGTTCGGGGCCACGGACCCACGCTCGTGGATTTTCCGGACCCACACACAGACCGGGGGATCCACCCTCACGGCCCAGCAGCCGGAGAACAACATCGTGCGGGCGGCGCTTCAGGCCCTGGCGGCGGTCCTGGGCGGTGTGCAGTCGCTGGCGCTGTCCTGCTTCGATGAGGCTTTGGCCATCCCCACCGAGGAGGCGCAGCGCATCGCGCTCCGAACGCAGCAGATCATCGCCTATGAGACGGGAGTCACGGACACCGTGGACCCGCTGGGTGGCGCGTACTACGTCGAGGCGCTGACGGAGGCGGTGGAGCAAAAGGCCTGGAGCATCCTCGAGGAGATCGAGGCCATGGGGGGGTCGGTGGCGGCCATCGAGCGGGGATACATGCAGCGGGCGATCCAGGAGGAGGCGTATCGGTTCCAGCGGGAGGTCGAGGAGGGCACACGGGTCATCGTCGGGGTGAACCGATTCTGCGACAGTGACGAGCACCGCACGCCGATTTTCCGGGTCAACCCAGAGGCGGCCCGGAACCAGCGGGCGAAGCTCACCGTCTTGCGGGCGCGGCGCGATGGCCGGGCGGTGTCCCAGGCCCTCATCACGCTCCGGGAGGCGGCGCTCGGCGAGGAGAACTTGATGGAGCCGATCCTGAACGCGGTCAAGGCGTACGCCACGATCGGCGAGATCTGTGGCGTGCTGCGCGAGATCTTTGGGGAGTACAAGCCCCCCACGGGACTGTAGGAGGGTGGCGCTCCGGGCGACGGGTAAGTCCACAAGGAGTGGGAGATGGAAGAGGCGGTGGTCGTCAGCGCGGTCAGGACCCCGATCGGGAAATTCGGCGGCAGTCTCAAAGACGTCCCGGCGACCACGCTCGGGGCCCTCGTCATCCGCGAGGCCGTCAAGCGGGCGAACCTGGAGCCGGCGCAGGTCGAGTGGGTGATCATGGGGAGCGCGCTTCAGGCGACGCTGGGCCTGGGGCCGGCGCGCAAGGCGATGCTCGAGGCCGGGCTTCCCGTCGAGGTGGCGACCTACACGGTGAATAAAGCGAGCGCCACGGGGATCGAGACGGTGGGGCTGGCCGCCCAGGCGATCTGGGCGGGGACCGCCGATGTCGTGGTGGCCGGCGGAATGGAAAACATGAGTCGCGCCCCCTTCATGCTCCCTCAGACCCGCTGGGGACATCGGATGGGCTCCTTCGAGACTTTGGATCACATGATCCATGACGGCTTGACGTGTCCCGGGACCGCGCTTCGCATGGGCTACCTCGCCGACGTCATGGCCGAGCAGTTTAAGATCACCCGCGAGGAGCAGGACCGACAGGCCCTGGTGAGCCAGCAGCGGGCGGCGGCAGCCATCAAGGCGGGGAAATTCAAGGACGAGATCCTCCCTGTCTCCGTCCCCCAGCCGAAGGGGGAGCCGATCCTCTTTGCCCAGGACGAGCATCCGCGGCCGGATACCACCCTCGAGAAGCTGGCCAAGCTCCGGGCGACCTTCCGGGAGGGGGGGACGGTCACGGCGGGGAATTCCTCGGGGATTACCGATGGGGCAGCCGCCGTCGTCGTCACCTCCATGCGCAGGGCGAAGGAGTTGCGGCTGAAGCCCTGGTTTCGCATCCGCGCCTGGGGCTGGAGCAACGTCGAGCCGGCCCTGATGGCGATGGCCCCCGTCCCGGCGACGCGAAAGGCCGTGCAGAAGGCCGGACTGCAGATCGCGGACATCGATCTCTTCGAGATCAACGAGGCCTTCGCCATCAAGGTCATCGGCTGTGAGCGCGAGCTGAATCTCGACAGCGCCAAGATCAACGTCCACGGCGGATCCATTGCCCTCGGCCACCCCATCGGCGCGTGCGGGACCCGGATCTTCGTGACGCTCCTGTCCGCCCTCCAGGACCGGGGCTTGCGATACGGTGTGGCGTCCATGGGGGCTGGCGGCGGCGAGGGGAACGCCCTGGTGATCGAACGCCTCACGTAACACCTTTCACGCCCACGGTGGCTGCGGGCAGACAGCACGGGCCGGGGCACGCACCATCCCAGGACGAGGGGGCCAGGCGGGTGAGACCCCGCGCCGGCCTTCGCAGCCTCCCGGCCGTACGCATCACTCCAACGCTTGGGTTTCGCCTGCGATCGATGTGGATCTCGGGCGACCGTGCGCCGGCGCTCCGTGGGGCGAGGCAGGGAAAATTCACGCCAGTCGGTCTTTGCGGAGGCGATGGGGTGCAACAGCAGAGCGGAGAGGGGGCGAGGGGGGTTATGACCGAGAGAGAACCGGAGCTGCAGCAAGACGTCCTGAGGCGGTGGCAGGAGGAGATGGTCGCGCAGATGAAGCGGGTATCGAACGCCATGGATCTGGGCCTGCGACCCTCGGAACCCGACGTGGGGCAAACTCCTCGCGACCTGGTGTATCGGAAGGGCAAGGCGCGGCTGTACCGCTACCGGGCGATGACCCCAACGCCGCACCCTGTGCCCCTCCTCATGGTCCCGAACCTGGGGATCAGCCGCCCCTACATCTTCGACCTACAACCCGAAAACAGCTTCATCGAGTACATGGTGAAACAGGGATTCGACTTCTCCCTGCTCGATTGGGGGGTCTTCGGGGATGAGGACAACCGGCTCACCGTGGACGAGTGCGTGGTCGAGATCCTCCCCATGCTGGTCAAGAAGCTGCTCCAGGCCTCGCGCGCGAGGGAAGTGAGCCTCTTGGGCTATTGCATGGGGGGCCCGTTGAGTGCCTGTTACGTCGCCCTCCATCCCGAGGCGCCCGTCCGGAATCTGGTGAATATGGCGGGTCCTATTGATTTCGAGAAGGCGGGACTCTTCACGGTCTGGATGGACAAGCGGCACTTCAACGTGGAGAAGCTCGTCGAGACATTCGGGGGGATGCCTGCGAACCTCATCCGTTCTGGGTTCAAGTTGCTCAAGCCGACGGCGGATTTGACCACCTTGTCGAACCTTTGGTGGAACCTCGGGAACGATCGGTATGTGCAAGGCTTCAAGGCGTTGAGCAGATGGTCGAACGACTACGTACCCATTCCCGGCACGTTCTTCAAACAGTGGGTGGAGGAATTCTATCAGGGAAACAAGTTGGTCAAGGGCGAGCTCTATCTCGGCGGGCAGCGGGTCGATCTGTCGAGGATCCGCTGCGGGGTCCTGGTGGTGGCGGCGGAGACCGACTACATCGCCCCGGCGGAGTGCGTCAGAGCCCTCATCGATGCCGTGGCAAGCCAGGACAAGGAGTATGTCGAGTTGCCGGGGGGGCATATCTCGTTGATCGCCGGCCGGCAGGCCGCAAAGGTGGCCTGGCCAACGGTGTCGGACTGGCTGGCGCAACGGTCCCAGTGAGAGCCCGGTGATCACGGAACCGGCATGGGCGCACCGCAGAGCGCGAATGGAGGCGCGGTTATGAGTGGGACACCGTCCCCGGAGGAGCTGATCGGGAAATGGAGGCAGGTGATGACGGAGGGCATGGAGGCCTGGCTCGCGATGCTCACTCGTGCCCCACAACCCGACGTCTTCCAATTTTGGATGCCGTTCTTCAATCAGAGCATGGCGCCGCTCGCGCAACTGATGAGCCAGGGGGCGTCGGCGGAAGTCCTGCGGTTCTGGAAGGGGTTCCTGGATCAGGGCATCGAATCCTGGGCGAAGGCTCTCGAGCAGGCGATGACATCGGAGGGGTTCGCGGGGGCCTTCGGGAAATACCTGAACCAGTACCTCGGCGCGGTGGGCCCCGCCCACACGGAGATGAAGAAGGCCAATGAGGAGTATCTGAGGGCCCTCGGCCTGCCGTCCCGCACCCAGATCGCCGAGATGGCCTCTCAGATCTCGTGGGTGGAGTCCCGGATCGAGGAGCTCGAGGCGAAGATCGAGCAGGTCCTCGCTGGCCTGGCCGCGCTCCGAGCGGACTGACCGACGGGCGCCGAGCGGGTCACGCATCTGATTATCGAAGCACTGGCACGTCGCCTGGCTGGCTTCTCACCGGGCGTGAGGCTGGCCCTTCCCGATTCCCCCTGGACGCAGTGCGCGGGAGACCCTATCACTGGTCGAGGGACTCCTCTGCCTCGCCGTGGCATCGCGGGCAGCGAGCCCCAAGATAGTAGCCATGGTCCCAGCAGAATTGCTCTGCCATGATTTCGACGGCTGACATCTCAGCCTCCTTTGCGTTCGTCCTGCCTCTGAACGCCCCCCTCGTCTGACACGCTGCTCTAGCTGATAACACAAAGCGTTATACAGGTCAACGGATTTTTCGCGACGCATTATTCTTGGATGATGCAGAGGGTCATCTAGAAGATGCTATTGCGGATTTCCGGGGAGCTCTGAGTGCAGAGTGGCAGGCTTCCAAACGTTCATGGAGATTGGAAAGGTTGGGGCCCCGTCCCGTGCGCCTCCGGGAGGATCCTATGTTTCCGTGGTCCCCTTCTCCACCGCTTCGATCTTCCTTTCCAGGCGCTGCAGGCTTTCCTTCAGGGAGGCAAGTTCGCTTTCGAGAGAGGCCTCGCTGCTTCCCTCGGATGGCGCTCCACGCGGATCCCCCGTCCGCGACGCAGGCGACCACCCGCGCATCATCCATTCGCGCCAGAAGTCTCCGGCCTGGGCCTGGGTGGTCATCAGGGCCTGCAGGTTGGAGCGGAGTTGGCGCTGGAAGAGTTCTTGGAGGGATTGCCCGTACTGGATCAGCTGATGGAGGAACGTGACCGGCAGGTGCTTCCGCTTCTTTTCCTCTTCCAGGATGATCTGGGCTAACGTGACCGTGGTCAGGTCCTCTTGTGTGGTACTCTCCAGGACCTTGACCTGTTTCCCCTCGCGGATCAGCGCCGCGATTTCCTCGAGGGTGATATACCGACTGCGGCTGGAATCGTACAGTTTCCGGTTGCTGTATTTTTTGATCAGGATCGGTTCGTCCGCCATGCAGGAACCTTTCCGGATGGTCGGCCCGACGAGGGCTGCGGGCTACACGTACATGCCCCCGTTGACGTTCAGGACGTGGCCGGTGATGTACCCCGACTCCTCCGAGGCGAGGAAGACCACCGCCTTGGCCACTTCTTCCGGTCGGCCGAACCGCCGGAGCGGGACCTGGGCAAGGATCTTCTGCTTCACATCGTCGGGGATGCCGGCGACCATCTCGGTCTCGATGAATCCGGGTGCCACGGCATTCACGGTGATTCCCTTCGCGGCTAACTCCTTGGCTAACGTCTTGGTGAGGCCCAGGAGTGCCGACTTGGCTGCCGCGTAGTTGGCCTGGCCGAAGTTCCCCACCTGGCCGACGATGGAGGAGATATTGATGATTCGGCCGTAGCCCCTGGCCGTCATCTGATCCAGGAAGGCCTTCGTGGAGTGGAAGGCGCCGTCCAGATTGACCGAAAGCACGCTCTTCCAGGTCTCGTGATCCATCTTGGTAAAGCTCTTATCCCGATTGATGCCGGCGTTATTGACGAGAATGTCGACGTGGTCAAACCGCGTGAGGATCGCGTCGCGCATACGGAGGACCTGGGCGGGGTCGCTGACATCCGCCTGGTAGATATCGGCCGCCCGTCCCAGCCTTTCCAGCGCTTGCGCCACTTCCCTGGCTAGGGCTTCGTTGCGCTGGTAGTTGATGGCCACGTCGGCCCCCTCCTCGGCCAGCGCCAGGGCAATCGCCCGGCCGATCCCGCGGGAGCCCCCCGTGATGACAGCAACCCGCCCCATGAGCCTCATCGGGTCTCCCTCCACTGCTTCCTGCTGTTCCTGGGCCGCTCCAGCGTGAACCGAGAATATACGATACACCATAGCACTTGCGCTGAGGGGGACGCAATCCCGAATCTCATTGGTCTATCTATTTGAATTTAAATTGTAATCGGCCTTTTTTGTCCCTGAAGTGCACCCAATAGCCCGACTGTATTAGCATGACGCAACTGCTATGACGCAACTGCTAAAAAACCCTTGACACTGGATTGAATCTTGCAGTGTAATGGACCAGGAAGGAGCCAGGAGCGAATGGCTCCAGTCGGCTGAAACCAATGAGGTGAGCAAGATGGAACCTGTAGTGATCGTGAGCGCAGTCCGGACCCCCATTGGCACGTTCGGGGTATCATTGAAGGATGTGTCCGCAGTCACGCTGGGAGCGATCGTCGTGGCCGAGGCGATGAAGCGCGCAGGCGTCGCCCCAGTTCTGGCGGACGAGGTCATCCTCGGGAACATCCTGCAAGCAGGTCTCGGTCTCAACCCGGCCCGGGTCGTGGCACTGGAGGCGGGGCTGCCCATCGAAGTGCCGAGCTATACGGTCAACAAGGCGTGCGGCTCAAGCATCAAAGCGGTCGTTCTCGGGGCCCAGAGCATCCTCTTGGGCGATGCGGAGATCGTGGTCGCGGGAGGAATGGAGAGCATGAGCACCGCCCCGTACTACCTCCGCCGCGCGCGGTGGGGCCAGCGGCTGGGACACGGGGCGCTCGAAGACGCCCTCTTGGCCGATGGGTTGACGTGTCCCATCACCTCGGTGCACATGGGCGTCACCGCGGAACACATCGCGCGCAAATACGGCATCAGTCGGGAGGAGCAGGACCGCTTTGCCCACGCGAGCCAGGAGAAGACCCGGCGGGCCATCAAGGATGGGAGGTTTCAGGCGGAGATCGTGCCGGTGCAGATTCCGCAGCCGAAGGGCGAGTCGATCCCCTTCGTCCAGGATGAGCACCCGCGGGAGACGACCCTGGAGAAACTCGCCCGACTGAAGCCGGCATTTCAGGAGGGGGGAACGGTTACGGCCGGCAACGCCTCCGGGATTAACGACGGGGCCGCGGCGGTCGTGGTCACCTCCATGAAGAAGGCGGCGCAGATGGGTCTGAAACCGTTGGCGGCCATTCGGAGCTGGGCGTCCGCAGGGGTGGATCCGAGCTTCATGGGGATGGGTCCGGTCCCGGCCTCCGCGAAGGCCCTGCAGAAGGCGGGGTTGAAGCCGGAGGAGATTGACCTCTACGAGATTCACGAGGCCTTTGCCGCCCAGGTGCTGGGGGTCCTGCGAGAACTCCCGGTCCCGGAGGAGAAATTGAATGTCAACGGCGGGGGAATCGCGATCGGGCATCCCATCGGGGCGAGCGGGGCCCGCATTCTGACGACGCTGATCCACGCCCTGCACGATCGGGGCGGCCGCTACGGGTTGGCCACGGGATGCATTGGCGGAGGTCAAGGCATCGCCATGGTCATCGAACGTCTCTAGCGGAGGACCCGTGGTCGGGATGTCGATCGACGGGCTAGAGATCGGGCAGAAGGCGGTGATCGTCAAGACGATCACCGCCGCCGATATTCAACAGTTCGCCGTCCTGACCGGTGACGGCAATCCGCTGCATACCGACGGTGATTTCGCGAAGGAGTCGCGGTTCGGAGAGCCCATCGCCCAGGGGATGCTCTCCGCAAGCGTGATCTCCGCTTGCCTGGGGAGCCGGCTTCCCGGCCCGGGCACGGTCTATCTCTCCCAGGACCTGAAGTTCCTCAGGCCGGTCAAGATCGGGGATACGGTCATCGCACGGATCGAAGTGGTCGAGCTGAACCGGGAGAAGAACCGCGTCCGGCTCAAGACGACTCTGCACAACCAGCGGGGGGAGCAGGTCATCGAAGGCTCTGCCCTGGTCATCCCGCCGGCCGGATCCCGGAGAATGCACTCCGAAAGGCCGGGGGACCCCTGAGCGCCCGAGGCTTCCCGCAGGTCCATACCGCTGGGCCCCTTTCAGGCCGGTTCCCGACGTCGCATCCAGCGTTCCACCCTCAATGCCGAATTCCCTCTGCGGAACAACGCTGGCCTCACGGCCGTCGCCGTGATCTCCTGCCCTCGGGGTGATCGACGGAGCGGGACCGCTGGGACTTTCGGCGCGCGGCCATCACCGCCCGTCGCTCCGTTGACAGCGCAACCGCCGTCACATAGAATACTACAGCGACACAGACGACGCGCGCATGCGTGAGAGGTGAGGGCGATGAGACCGGTCCCGACATGGGGACGTGATCTGCGCGAGCGGGTTGAGGCGGAGACTGCCAGCCTCTTCATTCTTCACCATAACATCGCCGACTACGTCCCACTTGGCGAGTCCTTCCTGCCCTTTCCCGACTTTTTGGCGCAGTGGGTGGGGGAGAGCAATCCGGTCATCTTCTACAATCGCGCTACGGGTCTGCGGTTTCCCGACGCCGAATCGCAGCGGCGGTTTGAGGAGGGGGCCGGCCTGAAGGTCGATCGGGACGCCCGTGAGCCCTCGCTCGAAGAGCAGCGGCGAAGGGCCTTGACCGCCTTGGGTGAGGCGACGACCGTCGGACCTCCCCCGCTGCCGACGCATCCAAGCAAGGTCGTTCCCCTGGTGGCGCAGGCGCTCCGGTCGGGACGGATCCGCAACGGGTCACGACGCGCGGTCGTCGTCTTCGAGTATGCGGAGAGCATCGCCCCGGCCGCCGATTTCTCCTGTATGACTGAGGACGATCGGACCAATGTGGTGGCCCTGCTGAGCCTGGCCTCTGACCCTGTGGTGCGGCAGCAGGGCGGGGTACTTCTGCTCACGGTCGGGAACCTCGCCGACTTGCATCCGGTCCTGCGACAGCCGGGCGGTCGGGCGGAGGTCATTGAAGTGCCGCTCCCCGATGAGGCGGAGCGGCTCAAGTTCATTCAGTATCTCCTCGACGAGGATGGCTTGACGCTCTCCATGGGTGCCGAGGCCTTGGCACGGGCCACGGCTGGGCTCACACGGCTCCATCTGGACCAGGTCTGGCGCCAGGCGAGGGCGAAGGGGTCTTCCCTGACCTTTGAAGAGATCAAACAGCGCAAGCGTGAGATCCTGCGACAGGAGCTGTACGGGATGGTCGATCTCGTCGAGCCGACATTCACCCTGGAGACGATCGGCGGGCTCGCGGCGGTCAAGGAATTCTTCCGCGAGGTGATCCAGGCCATTCGGGACGGCGATCTCAAGATGGTGCCCCGGGGGATCACCCTTTTGGGGCCTCCGGGCGTGGGCAAGACCGCCGTTGCCGAGGCCCTGGCCAAGGAGTGCGGCTTTAATTTCGTCCGGATCACCAACCCGCGGGAGAAGTGGGTCGGGGCCTCGGAGCGGAACTACTGGAAGATCCTGCAGGCGCTCCGATCCCTGACGCCCCTCGTGGTGCTCGAAGATGAGGCGGACCAGAGCGAGCATTCCCGAGATGAGATCAGCGGCGACTCGGGCGTGTCCAACCGCCTCCGGCAGATGCGGTTCGAGTTCACCGGGGACCCGGTCATTCAAGGAAAGGTGCTCTGGATCCGGATCACGAACCGGCCGGACAGACTGGATCCGGCGGAACGGCGCTCCGGCCGGTTCAGCGAGCGCATCCCGCTGCTGATGCCGGATGCGGATGAGCGGGTGGCCATCTTTTCGGTCATTCCGGGGAAGCACGAGTTTGCCACCGCGGGGGTCGATTTCATCCGGATGGCCGCCCTCTGCGAGGAGCGGTTCCCGGGCCAGACCTCCGGCGCGGACATCGAGGAGATTTCGCTCCGAGCGTACCGCCACGCCAGGGTGCGGGGGGCGACGGCCGTGGCGGAGGAGGATTACCGCTGGGCCATCGACGACTTCATCCCCTCGCAATCGGCGGATGTCATCCGGCAGCAGGAGCTCATGGCGGTCGCCTTTTGTTCTTCTCGCCGCTTCCTGCCCGAGCGGTACCGTCACCTTGGGGCTGAGGTCGCGGGGTCCCGCGTGGAGCCGTGGGGGAAGGCTCCATGAGAGACGTGATCGAAATCGAGGGCGGGGTGGTGCGGCTCTTGCGGCATGGGGCGCGCGACGGGCTCCAGCGCCTCCCGCTCCTCCCGATGGGGACGCGTTTTCTCCTCGGGCGGGCGGGGGACCTGGCGATTGGGGTGGAACAGCCTCCCCAGGTGCGCCACTTCCCGTGGCGGCCCGGCGGGACGCCCTTTTTCCCCTGGAGGTCGAGTGGGAGCCCCTGGGGAGGGGGCTCCGGGAGACCGCGGAGGAGCTTCTGACGTGGCGGGGAACGACGGCCCCGGTTGAGGAAGCCGCGGATCTGGCCGATCTGATCTATCGCGTCTGAGCGAAGGAAGACATGCTGCCGATCTATATCATGGAGCCGGGCTTCCACGAGCCCGACGACCCGATCTACTACCTGGTGACGAAGAACGGCTTGTTCCAGGTCAAGCGAACGGCTGTCTTCCGGTCGCGCATCCGAATCCCGGGCCTCGCGTGGCTGGAATCCGAGCAGGAGGGGGCCACATTCCTCCTGCCGGTCATTCCGGAGAAGCTCCTGGCAGAAACCCTGGCCTTTTTCCGGGAGGTCTTTCGAAAATATCGGGCGGAGGCGGCCGTCCTTCTGTACCTGCGGGAGGAGGCCCGGGAGTATGAAATCCGGATTCCGCCTCAGCGCGTGGCGGGCGGGCATTGCCGGTATGAGGTCGGACCGAATCCGTCTGGGTGTATCCGGGTGGGAACCATTCATAGCCACGGGGCGGCCGAAGCCTTTCATTCGGAACTCGATGACATCGATGAGCAATATGACGATGGGCTCCACGTCACGATCGGATCCCTCCACGCCAAGCCTACCGTCTCCTGCTCGCTGGTCGTGGACGGACGACGCTTCGACCTCCGGCCGGAGGCGGTCCTCGAGGTGATGCCGTGGGAGATGGAACCGACGGTCCGTCTGGAGGATTCGGAGGAAGTCATTGCGGAACCGTTACCCCGTGACTCGGATCCGAGCGGTCGACCCTCCGCCATTTAACGCGTAGTTCTATGTTCAAGGTTCAACGTTCGACGTCAAGAGGGTTACCGGATTTCCGTCCTCGGACGTTGCACCTTGCACATTGCACGGACGGCTATGCAGGAAATAAAAGTGATCGGCATCGGAGGAATCGGCTGCGCCCTGCTCCCCTTTCTCTGCCGGTATCTGAATTACCGGGAGGAGCGGGTGCGCATCACGCTGATTGACGGCGATGAATTTGAGCGGGCGAACGCACCGCGGCAGGCCTTCGAGCGGCCGGGGAATAAAGCGCAGGTCAAGGCGGCCGAGATGGCCCGACAATTCGATGGCCTCTCGTTCCGCGCGGTTCCCGAATATATCACGGAAGCCAACGTCGGCCGGGCCCTTCAGGACGGCGACGTGATCTTTCTGGCCGTGGACAACCACAGGACCCGCAAGGTGGTCAGTGATTATTGCGAGAAGCTGCACGCCGTCATCCTGATTTCCGGGGGGAACGATTTCACGGACGGAAATGTACAGGTGCACATCCGCGAAGGGGGGCGCGACCGGACCGCGCCGATCACGCGGTATCATCTCGAAATCCGCGATCCCCGGGATCGCTCGCCGGCGGAACTGTCATGCGAAGAGTTGATGGCGCGTGGCGCACCGCAGCTCCTCTTTGCGAATCTCGCCGTTGCCTCGGCGATGCTCAACGCCTATTACACCATCTGCCACGGGGCGCTCCGATATGGCGAAGTGTACATCGACATCGTCGAGGGGAAGAGCAACCCGGTCACACGTGAGGGAGAGGGTGTGCGATGACCGACCCGCTCAAGCAGGCCACACGGATCCGTCCGGCGACTGCACCCGCGACCCCCGAGACGGTGCGGGTCATCTACGGCGTTCATTCCCTGGATGTCAATATCGCGGGACGGAGCGTCACCGAGGTGCGGACGACGCTCAGGCAGGCGTTGAACATCGCCCCGCAGGCGGTGGCGATCGTGGATGGCCGGGAAATCCTGGAGAGTCATGTCCTCCAGCCCGGTGAGGTGCTGGAATTCGTTCGTTTGGCTGGTGAGAAGGGCACGATTCCTCTTTAGGCGGGACGGGTCCATGTTCCCGTGAGGCGCGTCTCCGGACTTTGTCTGCGGCAGCGGTGGCTCCACGACGCTGAGGAGAGTCGGGGATGAAAGGCGGAGAGGAACGGCGGAGGTTGCCGAGGTTCCGGATCACGAGCATCGGGGGTTCGATCGATGCCCCCTTCGAGACGGAGGTCATTAACCTGAGCATGGGAGGGGCGTTGGTGGAACACCAGGAGGCGTTGCGGGTTGGATCCGAATGCACGCTCATCCTTCCGGTGGCGGGTGCGACGGTGGGCGTCCGGTGCCAGGTGGTCCACAGCGCCGTCGGTCACCAGGCAAAGGGCACCTCGGGCGAGGGCCTCCTCTTCTACCGGACCGGGCTGGAGTTTCTCGGTGTGTCTGCGGAGGCGGAAAAGATCTTGGCGACGCTGATCCGCTCCTATGGCGAGGGGGGAAGCGCGGGGATCGCCTGAGCCTTAGAGTGGGGCGGCGCGCAGGAGCGTGAGGGTGGTGCCGGCCGCCAGGGGGATCGTGATGTTGTCGTTGAGAGGCAGCGGGAGACACTCCGTCACCGCCGCAATCACGGCCCCCGCGAGCGCCGGAGCCGGCGGGAAGAAGGGGAGCGTCACGACGAATGCAGCCACCGTGAAGGCGACCGTTCCCGCCAGGGTCTTCCCCTGGGTGATCCGGTAGCCTCCAAGGGTCTGGCCGGCGACGGAGGCGGCCGTGTCCCCGCAGGCCAGGACGAGGAGGGCCACGACGGCGACCGTGCGCTCGAAGATCAGAATCGTCACCCAACACGCCAGGAAGTAATACAAGGCCCCGGTGGGCTTCTGCTCTTCCTCGGGCCGCATGGCGCCACGAAACCATCGCAGGAACCAGCGGTTCACGGCAGGCCACCGCAGCCGTACGGCTTCCGTCGCAACGAAGGGGAGCGTGAGGCTGCCCAGGATGAGCAGGGCCTCAACCCGGGTAAGGTCCAGGGACCAGTACAGCAGGGGGATCAGCGCCCCGACCAGATGGATCAGCTTGCGCGCCGACTCCCGGAAGGGGAGCGTCACTCGTTGCATCCTTTCGTTGACCGCTCCGACCCTCGGCTCACAAGTACTGCCCGTAGCGGATCTTCTCCACCACGTCCTTAATCTTTCGGTATTCCTCGATCACGCGGAGCAGATCCTGGGTCTCCACGAGGCCCGGGTCCTCACCCCGCCCCTCGAGGCGCGCCTTCTCTTCCAGGGCGCGCTGGACGATCTCGTGCAGGAAATCCTCCCACCCACGGAGAGTGATCTCTTTGGCGCGTTGCGGGGGCCGTTCCACATGCCGCCTCCTGCCCACCCCATACCATAGGGGGGTGGAGCAGTCAACGGCAGGCGTTCAGGGCGGGGTGCCGGCGGCTAATCCGGAGCGACCCGGAGGACCCGACCGGGATGGATGACGGAGCTCTCGAGGCTGTTCCATTGCTCGAGGTCCTGGGGGCTCACCTGATGTGCCCGCCCGATCTCCCAGAGATTGTCGCCCGGCCTGACGACGTAGACGCGGTCCGCGGAGCCGGCTGCCTCGGCTGCGGGTGGGCCGGCTGCGGGTCCCTGGGCGACGGCCAGTGCCGGGATGGGAACGGAGATGCGCGTGCCGGCCCGGATGCGGTGGGGGCTGTTGAGCTCGTTCATCTCCATCAGGACGCCGACGGTGGTTCGATACCGTTGAGCGATGGTGGAAAGGGTCTCCCCCGGACGAATCCGGTGTTCTCGCCACCCGAAGTGGCGTATCTCCGGCAGCTGTTGGAGGGCCTCGATGAACGCCCCCTTGGTTCCCGGGGGGAGGTTCATGAGATAGCCGTCGTGCGGGGGCGTGACCAGGCGATTCAGCTCTGGATTCCACTCTCGGAGCTCCTCGGTGCTGATCCCCACGGCCTTCGCCAGCAGGCGCAGATCCGCGGGTTGCGGCAGGGTGACCTGGTCGACCTGCCACGGCTGCTCGGCGGGTCGGGTGAAGCCGTAGGCCTCGGGGTTCTTGGCTATGATGGTCATCGCCATGAAGGCCGGGACGTAAAGCTTGGTTTCTCGGGGGAGCTTGAGGGACCAGAAGTTGGTCGTCCGCTGGCGCTGAATGGCCCGCAGCACCTTGCCCTCTCCCGCGTTATAGGCGGCGATGGCCAAGGGCCACGACTGGAACATGGCGTACAGGTCTGAGAGGTAGTCGGCGGCCGCCGCCGTGGCTTTCACCGGGTCTCGGCGTTCGTCTACCCACCAATCGACTTTCAAGTCGTATTTGAGGGCGGTCCCCTTGATGAACTGCCAGATGCCGACCGCCCGCGCGCGGGAGTACGCGTACAGCTTGAAGGCACTCTCGATGTAGGCCAGGTTCACGAGGTCCTGGGGGAGCGCCTTTTCCGCGAAGATCTGACGCATCAAAGGGAGGAACCGACCGGACCGCTCCAAGGCCTCGGCGGTGAGTTCGCGCTTCTTTGTGGTGAAGAGCTCGATGTAGGCCCGCACCTCGGCATTGACCTCGATGGGGAAATCGGAGGTGATCTCTGGGTGCCTCGGTGCCGGCAGCGCAGGGGTTGCCCGCTCCAGGATGGTGACATCTTCGGGACTCACCAGCGAGGCCTCCGAGTCCGAGGGGACCGCGCTCATCGCGCGGATCGCTACGAACTCATCGAGGAGCGCTTCGATCTCCTCGAACAGGCGGGTCCGGCGCTGCTTCGTCTCGGCTGTTCCCTCGACTCCGTCGCGTGACAGCAGGGCGCGCGCGCGCTGGAGCAGGGTGACCGCCTCTTGGCTGCGACCCTCTTCCCCCTGATCCTTCGCCTGCTGCAGGAGCTCGTGGGCCTCCGTCAACAGGGGGTCCTCTCCCGGGTCGCGCTGCCGGTTGGACGAGGAGGAGAGTCCCGGGAGGGTCCCGTCGGGAGATGCTGAGCCCCGGAGAGAAGTAGGTGACCGGTCCACAGCATAATGCCTGCCGCGGACGGGGGCAGAACTCCGGAGGGAGGAATCAGGCGGCGTGTGAGGTGAACGGAAGGAGGTGCAGCTCGTCAGGAGGAGCAGGCCTGTGGTCGGAATCAGGGAAATGAGCCAGCGCCTACGATCCACCCGTTCCTCCCTGGAATACCGAGGCGGAGGCCCCTTCGTGGAGTGGCCGTGCGACGAGCGCCCGGCGAAGGGCGGGGAGAATGCGTTGGGTGGCCTTATACCCCCCTTCCTCGATCCTGTCAAGCCTTTCGAGGGCACACAGCCCGAACGACTCGATCGCCGTTGAGGCGACCCGGAGGACCGTGGTGCCCCGCTGTTCTCTCGTCACCGCTTCGCACACGGAGAGACCTCCTTCGAGCAGCGAGGGTGTCTTGCACGGTCCGTGCCAAGTCGCGGAGTGGGCGGCACCTCGCGCGAAGCACCCGGAGAGCACGAAGCTGAAGCGGGCGCGCAGTGTGCAGGGCAGGAAAGCGTCAGGGGAATTCACCGCGGGCCTGGGGGGAGCGTGGAGTCATCGATCCACGAGAGGTAATCGGGCAATCCAGAGGTAATGGGGAAGGAGATGATCTCTGGGACGGTGTACGAGTGGAGCGCCCTGACCAGCGCCTGCACCTTTGAAAAATGATCGGCCCGCCCCTTCCCGATGAGGAGCACCTCAGTTTCCTCTTGGACCTTCCCCTCCCACCAGAAAAAGGATCGAACGGCGGGGACGATATTGACGCAGGCGGCGAGCCGTTCCTCCAACAGGGACCGGGCGATCCGTTCCCCTTCCTCGGCGGAGGCCGTGGTGATGAAGAACACGATGTGCTTTGCCGACCCTTCGGGGTTCGCCATGGGTTGGGGTGCCTTGTTATGAGTGGGGCTTCTCTCCCACCAGGATCGCGAGGGTGAGGATTTCTCCTTGGCGCTGGATGACGACGGAAAGCGTGCTGCCGACGGCGGCCTCCGTCACGTATCGTTGGACCTCCTCGGGCGATCTCACCTTCCGCTCCCCAATGGCGGTAATCACGTCTCCCGGCCTGAGTCCGGATCGTTCCCCTGGCCCCTTCGGGTCGACGTGGCTGACCAACACCCCGGCACCGGGAGGCACCTGCAGGGAGCGGGCGGCCTCGCCGGTCAGGACCTGCGTGCCTATACCCAGCCACGCCCGCGCCACCCGTCCTCGGTCAATGAGGTCGCGGGCGATGCGCTTGCCAAGATTAATCGGACTGGCGAATCCAATCCCGTGCCCCGGGGCAACGATCGCGGTGTTGATTCCGATGACTTCCCCCTCGACGTTCAGCAGTGGCCCCCCTGAATTGCCGGGATTGATGGAGGCGTCGGTTTGGATGAAGTGGGCGTACCCCGGGACCCCCGGGTCCGACCGCCCCGTGCCGCTGATGACGCCGACCGTGACCGTGTGATTGAGCCCGAAGGGATTCCCGATGGCGAGCGCCCACTCTCCCACGCGGAGCCGGTCGGAGTCCCCGAGGGGCGCCTCCGGGAGTGGGCGGTCGCTCTCGACACGGATCACGGCGAGATCGGTCTGGGGGTCGCGGCCCACGACGGTCGCCTTCAGCTCTTCCTGGGTACTGAGGCGGACGATGATCCGGTCTGCACCTCGAATGACGTGGTTGTTCGTCAGGATATACCCCCGCCGGTCGATGATCACCCCGGACCCGAGGCTCACCCGGGCATCACTCTCTGCCGGGTGGTCGGTCGACTGCCCGAAGAGCTCGCGAAAGAACGGATCGGGTTCCACGAGCAGGGACGACGAGGTACGCCTTTCGCCGTACAGCCCCTCGCTTCTGATGTTCACGACCGCAGGGGCGGTGCGTTGGGCAGCCCGGGAAAAAGGCGACCCCTCGGGCCCGACCAGGGAGGTGGCCGGGAGGTCAGGGAGAGGGGCTAGCATGAAACGTGCAGTAAAACTCCCGAGAAAAAAGGATACGACGCCTACCACAAGGAAGGGGACTACGCCCCTCTTTTGACCCAAAGGCCCCATGCCCACCTCGAAGTGTCCCATTACTCTAGGAGAAACGAGGTATGCTGTCAAGCCAGTCCCATCCTTAAGGTTGCGGGCCCGATGCCGTGACGTGGGCCTGTCAGGATGGGGGAGAAGAAGAAAGACGACCTATACACCCTCCCTGTCGAGCCCTCCAACCGTACCCTAATTGTGCTAATTTTCCATAATCATTCCTTAAAATTAAATAGTTAAGGAGATAATAAAAACTTGACAATAGAACACTCAAGTTTCATACTAGTTGAGGAATAAGCATTATGGCTTATGGCCATGATTGATCCAAAGCAAAAGAAAAGGAGGATCTGAGGTGGCTAAGGTCATCGGCATAGATCTGGGTACCACGAACTCGGTTATGGCCGTTATGGAGGGAGGAGAGCCGAACGTTATCCCCAACGCGGAGGGGTCACGGCTGACTCCGTCCGTGGTGGCTTTTAGCAAAGATGGAGAGCGCCTGGTGGGACAAGTCGCCAAGCGTCAGGCCATCACGAATTCCGAAAACACCATCTTCTCTATTAAGCGCTTTATGGGGCGCCGCTACGACGAGGTGCTCCACGAGATCAAGTTGGTCCCATACCGTGTCGTGAGTGGGCCCGCGGGGGATGCCAGGGTGGAGATCCGCGGCAAGCAGCACTCGCCTCCGGAGATCTCGGCCATGATCCTCCAGAAACTCAAGACCGATGCCGAGGCGTACCTGGGGGAGAAGGTGACGAAGGCGGTCATCACGGTTCCCGCGTACTTCAACGACAGCCAACGGCAGGCCACGAAAGACGCGGGGATGGTCGCCGGACTCGAGGTGCTCCGGATTATCAACGAACCCACGGCAGCCGCGCTGGCCTATGGCCTGGATAAGAAGAAGGACCAGAAGATCGCCGTCTTCGATCTGGGGGGCGGAACCTTTGATATCTCTGTCCTGGAGATTGGAGAAGGGGTGTTCGAGGTCAAGGCGACCAACGGGGATACGCATCTGGGCGGCGACGACTTCGACCAGCGGATTATCGACTGGATCGTCGCCGAGTTCAAAAAGGATCAGGGCATCGACCTCGGTAAGGACCGGATGGGGCTGCAGCGGTTGAAGGAGGCGGCCGAGAAGGCAAAGTGCGAGCTGTCCACCACCGTGGAGACCGAGATCAATCTCCCCTTCATCACCGCGGACGCCTCGGGACCGAAACATCTGAGCATGAAGCTGACGCGGGCAAAACTGGAGCAACTGGTGGAGGACCTGATTGAACGGACCCTGGGTCCCATGCGGCAGTGCCTGGAGGACGCCAAGCTGCGGGCCGAACAGATCGACGAGGTGATCTTGGTCGGCGGGCAGACCCGCATGCCGCGGGTCCAGCAGGCCGTCCGGGATCTCTTCGGGAAGGAGCCGCACAAAGGGGTCAATCCCGATGAGGTGGTCGCGATCGGGGCGGCGATCCAGGCCGGGGTACTGGCCGGCGAGGTCCGGGATGTGGTCCTCCTGGATGTGACCCCGCTCTCCCTCGGGATCGAGACGCTGGGTGGGGTGATGACGAGACTCATCGAGCGGAATACCACCATCCCAACGCGCAAGAGTGAGACCTTCACGACCGCGGCCGATAACCAAACCTCCGTGGAGATCCACGTGCTGCAGGGGGAACGGGAGATGGCGAGAGATAACCGGGCACTCGGGCGGTTCCACCTCGTCGGGATCCCGCCGGCGCCCCGGGGGATTCCGCAGATCGAGGTCACCTTCGACATCGACGCCAATGGCATTCTGAACGTGGGTGCCAAGGATACCGCCACCGGCAAGGAGCAGAAGATCACCATCACCCATTCGAGCGGCTTGGGCAAGGACGAAATCGATCGGATGGTGCGGGAGGCTGATTCGCACGCCGCGGAGGACAAGAATCGTCGGCAGGAGGTCGAGGCCCGGAATCAGCTCGATTCTCTGGTCTACACGGCCGAGAAGATGCTCAACGAGAATCGCGAGAAGATCCCCGTGGCTGAACTCTCCGCCATCGAGGCGGCACTCCAGGAGGGGAAGAAGGCGCTGGAATCGGGCAACGCGGAGCAGATTCGTGGGGCTATCGAGCACATCACCAAGGCCTCGCACAAGATGGCCGAGGCCATGTATAAGCGGGCCGAGACCCAGCAGCAAACAGCCGGCGCGCAGGAGTCCGGAGGGCAATCCACACGCGGAGACCGCCCCGGTGAAGGCGAGGTGGTGGACGCCGAATTCGAGGACCTCGGTGGGGGGAAGAAGTAAGGAAGAAGAAGATACGTCAGAGAAGGGAGGGTGGAGCCAATGCGGATTGTACATTGGGATCCGTTTCAGGATGTGATCTCGCTGCAGGATCGGATGAATCGGCTCTTCGAGCAGACGCAGGAGCGCTCGATCCAAGACCGGGAAGGAACCTTCGCCAGCACCTGGGTGCCAGCCGTGGATATCTACGAGACACCCGACAGCGTCGTCCTCCAGGCCGAACTGCCTGGCCTCAGGAAGGACGACATCGACATCCAGGTCCGTGACAACATCCTGACGCTCAGGGGAGAGCGGCGGTCGGAGAAGGAGGTCACGCAAGAGAACACCCTCCGGGTCGAGCGGGCGTATGGGGGTTTCCAGCGGGCGTTCACACTGCCGGCCCCTGTCCAAGCCGATAGGATCCGTGCCGTCTTCAAAGACGGGGTCTTGGAGGTGAATGTCCCCAAGGCCGAAGAGGCCAAGCCGAAGCAGATCAGGGTCGAGGTAAAGTAGAATCGAACCCTAGGGATCAGCAGAGAGAAGGAGGGTGCACCATGCTGCCAAGAACGTTCTTTGCTCGGGCCGCCCGCGAGAATCCTCTCGCCGACGCCCTGGAGATCCGGAAGGAGATGAGCCGTCTGTTCGATACATGGGCTGGCCGCCCGGGACCTGCGGCGCGGCCGACGGCAGAGAGGTGGATGCCGCCGCTGGATGTCTATGATGCGGACGACGCGCTGGAGATTCATGCAGAGCTCCCCGGGATCCGCCAAGAGGAGATCGAGATCTCGATTCGGGACAACATCCTGACGATCCGGGGTGAGCGGAAGCCGGACCCGGGAGTCGAGGGCGGTAGCTACCACCGCCGGGAACGGTTCACCGGTCCCTTCCAGCGTACGTTGACCCTCCCGTCCGTGGTGGATACCGCGCAGGTCAAGGCCACCTACCGGGACGGAGTCGTGGAGATCCGGCTTCCGAAGAAAGAAGAGGTCCGACCACGGACCATCAGGGTGGAAGCGGCGTAAGGGATCGCAGGGCACCGGGGCCCACGACCTCTCGGGAAGGGGAGTGGGCCCCTGTCTCCTTTTGCGGGTAGATCGCGATGGCCAAGCGGGACTACTATGAGGTCCTGGGGGTGGAGCGCACCGCTGCGGACCGGGAGATCAGGCGGGCGTACCGGAGGCTTGCGCGGAAGCATCATCCCGATGTGAACCCGGGAGATCCACAGGCAGAGACAAGATTCAAGGAGATTACCGAGGCGTACGAGGTGCTGCGTGATCCAGAGAAGCGCAGACACTACGACCAGTTCGGCCATCAGCCCTTTGCCTCGGCGAGCGCCGAGGGCGCCGAGTCGGGATTCGGTTTTGACGTCGGCCCCTTCGCCGAGTTTGGCCGGCGTGGGTTTGGGGACATCGGGGACTTCCTCTCGGACATTTTCGGCGGCCGGCCGGAAGCGTCGACAGGCCCGCAGAGGGGAGAGGACCTTCATTACTCCATTGATCTGAATTTTGAAGACGCGATCCGTGGGCTGTCCCCGGAGATCACGCTGCAAAAGCACGCCCCCTGCGATGCCTGCCAGGGGAGCGGGGCGGAATCCGGATCCGCCCCGGAGACGTGCCGGGAGTGCGGGGGAAGCGGGCGTCGGCAGGTCTCCCGGGGGATCGTGAGCATGGCGTCCGCCTGCCCGAGGTGTCAGGGGAGCGGGAAGGTCATTCTGCGTCCGTGCCGGAGCTGTGGCGGCAAGGGGCTGGTCTACCGGACGGAACGGCTGAAGGTCAAGATTCCGCCCGGCGTGGACACCGGCTCGCGGATTCGCCTTGCCGGCATGGGGGAGCCGGGGAAGAACGGGGGCCCACCGGGGGATCTGTACGTCACCACCCGGGTGCAGCCCCATTCCCTCTTCGAGCGGAAGGGGGACAATATCCATTGTACGATCCCCATTACGATCACGGAGGCGTCGCTCGGGGCGCGGGTCCAGGTGCCAACGGTGGAGGGCACGGCCACCATGGTGATTCCCCCGGGGACCTCGAGCGGCCAGGTCTTCCGCCTGAAGGAGAAGGGGGTGCCGCACCTCAAAGGAGGCGGCCGAGGGGATGAGTACGTGACCGTCAAGGTGGTCGTTCCCCAGAATCTCGACGAGCGGTCCCAGCAGCTCCTCAGGGAGTTTGCTCGCCTGAATCCTATGGAACCCAGGCGGGACCTCAAGGTGTAGGCCCGGCTGTCCTCTGTCGTCATCGCCGGGACCGCAAGCCTTCGGCCGGGGCGAGATACAGGACAGACGACACCAGAGAGACCGGGGTGGAGGTGGTGGAGATGCCAAAGCGGAAGCGGCCGTCCTATGTGATCAGCGTGGTGGCGGAGTTGTTCGGCGTCCACCCTCAGACCCTGAGAACCTACGAGCGGGAGGGCTTGATCCGGCCTGCCCGGACCGAAGGCAATACTCGCCTCTATTCCGAGGAGGATCTCGCCCGGCTCGAGTTGATCCTGCGCCTTACCAACGATCTCGGAGTGAACCTGGCGGGCGTCGAGATCATCCTCAACATGCGCGAGCGGATGGAGCGGATGCGACGGGAGACGGCGGAGGTCTTTGAGGCGGTCCTCCGGGTCGCCGGTGAGGAGCTGCTCCGCCGCAAGCAGACCCCGGGGCTGGTCCGCGTCGGACGACGGGGTCTCAGCCGGCGCGTTCCGCGGGAAGGGGCGGAATCTCCTTGACACCTCCCAGGGCATCATCTACGGTAAATTGATACGGGTGAAAAGCTCCAGACGGTAACGAAGGAGAGGTCGCAGTCATGGGGAACACCTTGAAGACCGTTTTTCTTCTCGGGTCCTTGACCGGTCTGCTCGTCGTCCTTGGGAAATACTTCGGGGGGACGCAGGGGATGATGATCGCCTTCGTCTTCGCCCTCGCGATGAATTTCGGCGCTTACTGGTTTTCGGACAAGCTCGTCCTGGCCATGTACCGGGCACGGGAAGTCACCGAGGCGCAAGCTCCCGAGTTGGTGGGCATCGTACGGTCGTTGAGTCAGCGGGCGCAGCTCCCGATGCCTCGGGTGTACGTCGTGCCGGCGGCGGCCCCGAATGCCTTTGCCACCGGTCGAAATCCCCAGCATGCGGCCGTCGCCGTGACCGAAGGGATCATGGGGGTCATGAACCGCGATCAACTCGAAGGGGTCCTGGCCCACGAGTTCGCCCATATCAAGAATCGCGACACCCTCATCAGCGCCGTCGCGGCCACGCTGGCCGGGGTGATCATGATCCTGGCCGACATGGCCAGGTGGGCCATGTTCTTCGGGGGGAACAGGGATGATGATGATCGGGGCGGCGGGGCCCTGGGCCTGATCGTTATGGCGGTCCTGGCGCCGATCGCTGCTTTGCTGATTCAGATGGCCATCTCCCGCACCCGGGAGTTTCTCGCCGATGCCACGGCCGCCCGCTTCACGCGGAAGCCCCTGGCGCTGGCCTCGGCCTTGGAGCGGCTGCAGGCGGCCGCCGAACACATGCCGTTGAATGCGACTCCGGCCACGTCTCACCTCTTCATCGTGAATCCGCTTTCGGGGCGATCGTTCCTTCGTCTCTTCTCGACGCATCCCCCCATCGAGGAGCGGGTCAAGCGGCTCCGGACCCTGCAGGTCTGAGGGGTGCTGATGCGGTTCCCGATCGCCCTGGGGGCGGCTCTGCTGGGCGGCTGCGTCTTGCTCGCCTCCGCCCCTCCAGAGAACGTGAGCCTCCGTCCGGTCGCCCCGCGCCTCCCCACGTACACAGTCAGCGGCCTGACCATCATTGCCTCCCCCGGACCGATCAGTGTCGTTGTCCGACCCGTCGGCCCAGAGGAGGTGCATGCGTATTTCCGGAGCCGCCCTGCCCGGGTGAACCCGTTTCAGGGGATGCAGGACCGCATCACCCCCTTCCTGGTTCGCATCGAAAACCGATCCCGCGATCAGGTGACGTTTGACCCGGGTCTGGCCGTCCTGAAGGATGATGACGACCGTCCCGCGAATGCCTGGGATGCGGCGGACCTCTTTGATACCCTTGCCGATAGGCCGGGGCTGCTCCAGGTGGCTCAAACGGCGGTGTTCACCAACTATCTGGTGGTCCACGCGGAGCAGAACCGCGAGGGACTCTTGATCTTCCCGGCTTTTCCGAAGGATGCCAAGGCCCTCTTCCTCCATTTGACCTCGCTCTACGCCGGACCCACGCCCTATCCCCTTATCTTTGAGTTTTCGGTGGTTCCCGAGGCGACCAAGAAGTAACGGCGCAGCCTGTGGGAGCACGCCCGATGTCGCTCCGCCAGAGCAGCCCCTGGCACACCCGGCGTCCCCCGCTTCGAAGCGGATAGAACGCTAGAACGGCAAGAAAGGATCCTCCTGCTTTCTCGCTTGCCAGCCTTCCAGCGTTTCAGCGGCTGATGGCGGCTATTTCAGGAAGGGCGCGAGGCGGGACTCGAGGCCGGCGGGGTCAGTGTTGCGGATCCGGATCCGCTTGCGGCGGGCGCGGGCTCCGGCGACGATCTCGACCTGGGTCACCGGGAGCCCGAGGGCATCGGCCAGGAGGCGGCGGCAGGCGGCGTTGGCCTTCCCCTCAACGGGCGGGGCACTGACGGTAAGGGTGAGGATTCCCTCCCGGACGCCGGTAATCGCATCCCGATTGGCTCCCGGGCGGACGAGGACGGAAAGGAAAAGATCAGGCCCCCGTGCCTGGAGATTTAGGCTCGACGGGCCCACTGGCGTCCTCCGCGGCCTCCGCCGTGAGGAGTTCCTGGTGGAGCTGGATGGCCGCTCGGATCCTGGCCTCGAAGAGGGCCTTCTGCCGCTTGAGGTCTGCGATCTTTCCCTGGAACTGGGCGAGCATCAGGTGAGCGCGCTCCAGGAGCTTCTCCGCCTTGAGCTCGGCGTCCTTGAGGATGAGGTCCGCCTCCTTGCGAACCTTGTCCTTCATCTGGTCCGTCATGCGCTGCGTGGCGAAGAGCGTCGTCTTGAGTTCGTTCTCCCGCTCCCGATAGCTCTGGACCTCGCCCTCGAGCCTCTGGATCCGTTCGTCCTTGAGGGCATTCTCCTTGAGCAGACGCTGCAATTCCTCGGCGACCCCTTCCAGGAAGGTCTTGACCTCGACCGGATCGAGTCCGCGGAAGCGCCGGGGGAATTCCCGCTGGGTGATGTCGATCGGCGTCAGATCCGTCATCGGAGCCTCCAGGCCAGGTCCCGCAGCGATGCGACGAGGAATTGGTCCAAAAAGATGATCGCCAGGATCACCACCAGGGGGGAAAAGTCGATTCCCCACGTTATCGGGAGGATCCGGCGGATCGGCCGCAGGACGGGCTCGGTGGAGCGGTAGAGGAACTGGACGATGGGGTTGGAGAGATCGGGATTGACCCACGAGATGATGGCCCGGATGATGATGATCCACATGTAGATCTGGAGCGCGAGCCCCACGATCTGGGCAAGGGCACTCACCAGGTTCGCGAGGAGGAACACCGCCTATTCCCTCCCCAGCTCCTGGGCCCGACGGGTCGCTGCCTCGACCGCGGCCACAAGGCTGCCGCGGAGGCCGGCCTGTTCCAGGATCTGCAGCCCTGCGACGGTCGTTCCCCCCGGCGAGGTGACCATGTCCTTGAGGCGGGCGGGATGCTCTCCGGTCTCGAGCACCATTCGCGCCGCCCCGAGGACCGTCTGGGCCGCCAGCAGCGTCGCCACATCCTGGGGAAGCCCGACGCGGACTCCGCCGTCCGCGAGGGCCTCGATCAGGACGAAGACATAGGCGGGCCCGCTGCCGCTCAGGCCGGTCACCGCATCCATCAGTCTCTCCTCGACCTGGACAACGCGCCCGACCGTCTCGAAAATCTGCCGAGTGATCGTCAGATCCTGGGCGGTGGCGTGCCGGCCGGGGGCGATGGCGGCGGCGCCGGCCCTGACGAGGGCCGGCGTGTTGGGCATCGCGCGGACCACCCGGATCGGGTGAGCGAACTTGGCCTCGATCGAGGCGGTGCGGATGCCGGCGGCAATCGAGAGGAGGAGATGATCCTCGACGACCGCGCCGCGCAATCCATCGAGCATCTCATCCATGACCTGCGGTTTGACGGCGAGGACGAGGATCTGCGCCTTGGCGGCCGCTTCTCTGTTGTCCGCGAAGATCTCGATCCGATGGGTCCGGCGGATCGTCTCGAGGCGGTCCCTGCGGACGTCGGAGGCCATCAGTTGCTCCGGGCGGACCGTCCCCGCCGCGAGGAGGCCCTTGATCAGGGCTTCGCCCATGTTTCCCGCGCCGATAAACGCGATGCGTTTGTCCGCAAGTCCACTCACGGCTCTCCTCCTGATGGTCTGACTTATAGCGTGAGATTGCGACAGGAGTCAAGGGATTCATTTGCACTGCCGGTCGCTGTGGGGTAAATTTCTCCACGCTGGCGCATGGGAACAGGAGGAGTCCGGGGCGGGCAATCTGTCACAGGGGGAACGGACGATGAGGCGCGTGGTGCTGTCGGGAAGTGTCGTGCTTTCCATTCTTGTTTTGGCCGGCGGCGGCTTCCGGTCGCAGCCGGCGGCCGAGGACGCGCACCCGGGGAACAAAATGCTCTACCACGAGCTCCTCGGTCGGCTGCCACCCGGCGAGCACAAGCTGGGAGTATGGCTCAGCCGGTGGAAGCCGGGCGAGGTGACGCCGCTCCATTACCACCATGGGCCGGGAGTCCTGTGCGTTCTCGAGGGGGAGTTGAGCAACCGCATTCCCTCGCGGGGTGAGACGATCGTCTTGAAGCCGGATACCTGCTGGACAGAGGTCCCGCGCCTCGCCCACAGCCCTTCCAATCCCGGGCGGAAAGATGCGGTGGCGATCTTCGTGCTGATCCATCCGGCGGATAAGCGCCTCCGCGAGGATGTGCAGTAGGAGTCTCTCCTCGGCTCGATGTGCGCCTGGGCGGGGTGAATGCCCTAGACCGGCTCGGACATCTTGGGTCCCACGGGTCCGGGGAGGAGGACGGTGAAGGTGGTGCCGGAGCCGACGACGCTCGACACCTCGATGGTGCCGCGATGGTCCTCGACGATGCGGTGCACGATGGCCATCCCGAGTCCCACCCCCTTCTCCTTGGTGGTGAAGAAGGGGTCGAAGATGCGCGCCAGGACCTCAGGGAAAATCCCTTGTCCGGTGTCAACGATCATGACCTTGACGAAGGGGACCATCTCGCTGGGAGTCGGGTCGGCGGGTGAAAAGGGAGTGGCCGGCCGGTAGGAGAGCGCAGAGATGATGCGCAGTTCGCCGCCGGGGGACATCGACTGGATGGCGTTCTGGATGATATTGCCGAAGCAGCGGTACAGTTTCTTCCGATCTCCCCGGATCCGGGGAAGGCCGGTGGCCAGTTGGGTCACGGTAGTGATCTCCCCGTCGCGGGCCGGTAATTCAAACAGCTCCAAGGTCTGGAGAAGGGCCTCATTCATGTCGATGGTCTCGAGGCTGAGGGTCGTGGGCCGGGCCAGCTCGAGCATATCCTCCAGGATCCGCTGGACGCGGTCGAGCTCCCGAGGAACGATCCGCTCGAATTTCGCCCGCACCTCGGGATCCATGAAGTGGTGCGTGATGAGTTGGGTGAAGATGGAGATGGAGGTGAGGGGGTTACGAATGTCGTGGGCGATCCCTGCCGCCATGGTCCCCAGGGCGGCCAGCCGCTCGGAGCGGCGTAGCTGGTCTTCGAGCTCGCGCATGCGGGAGAGTTGTTGCGTCATCGTGTTGAAGGCCTCGGCCAGCTCTCCGATTTCATCCCGCGACCGCACGGGGATCTGCTGGGAAAGGTCACCGCGGCCGACGGCCTCGACGCCCTTCATCAGCTCCCGAATCGGCCCCGTGACCCGCCGCGCCACGAGCACCGAGCCGACGCTCCCCAAGATTAGCGCCAGCACGCCGAACAGCGAGATGCGCCACCGGGTCTGAGCGATCTCTCGGTACATCCGCTCCAGGGAAACCCCTACACGGATCGTCCCCCACTTCTCGGGCGAGCCTTCAATGAAGACGGGCACCGCCACGTCGTACACCTTGCCGTACCGCGGGCTGCTGTACTTCTCCACGAGGATCTGCTTCGTCGACGCGGCCTTCAGGCTGACGGTATCCTCGAGCCGCCTGCCCTCGGTAGATTTATCCTCGCTGTGCGAGGCGACCAATCCTTCCTTATCGAGGGTAATGGCGTACAGGACGTCCGCCTGCCGGCTGACCTGAGCGGCCAGTTGCTCCAGCGCGATGTAGTTATAAGTAAGCAGGTGAATGGCACTGGCCGCACCGAGGCCCTCGGCGAGCGTGATCGCCCGCTTCTTCACCTCTTCGATGATGGTATTGCGTTGGCGGAATTCCACCAGGAGGGCGGCGGCGATGATGATCGGGACAATCAACAGGTTCGCAGCCAGGATGAACTTGACCTGGAGGGTCGGCTTCTTTTTCAGGAGGTTACCGCCGAACATGGGGCTCCGCCTTCTTGTCCAACCAGATATCCTTCATGGGGATATACGGGTCTCCGAAGGGACTCACCTTGATGCCCTGCACGTAGGGCTGGAAGACCCGCTCGTAACTGTAGTACCCCAGGAGGAGGATAGGGGCTTCATTCAGGATCTCCCGTTCGGCCTCACGGAAGTTGTTGACGCGCCGAATCTGGTTTGGCTCGGCCGAGGCTCTGAGGAGGAGGCTGTCGACCTGGGGGCTGTGGAGACGGGTGAGGTTATCGACGCTCTGCGAGTGAAACAGGCGATAGAGGAAATTTTCCGGGTCCGGGGTGAGCCCGTACCAGCTATACCGAAAAATGGGCAGCTTGCCGGCATAGACATCCCGCTTGAAACTGGGCCAATCGGTGTTGTATTTCACTTCCGCGCTTATGCCGACTGCAGCAAGGTAACCCACTATGCTTTCGAGTTCCTTGGTGGCCTCCTCGAACTTAACCGAGGACCATATGGTCAGAGCCGGCAGTCCATGTCCGTTGGGGTATCCTGCCTCAGCAAGGAGCCTTCTCGCTTTGTCCAGATCGTGCGGGTATGCGGCAAGCTTCGGGTCATAGCTATAAGTTCCGGGGGGTAATATCCCTCCCGCAGGACTGTATTTGTCATGATAGATTTCCTTAGCCACCCTTGCGCGGTCAACGGCGTAGTTAATGGCCTGCCGGACCTTGGGGTTGTCGAGAGGCTTTTGGCGCGTGTTAAGGGCAAGGAATCGGATCCCCATTATAGGTCGCCTGATAAATTGGTACCGGTTTTCCTTAAGCAGGAGAGGACGCACCGATGCAGGGACCGGTGAGTCCTCCATCTCGCCCTTTTCGAAGCGAAGAAACATCTCTTCGTTAACTGCCCCCGGGAAAATCTTATACTCAATGCGATCAAGGTACGGTCGCCCGCCGAAATAGTCCGGATTAGCCTCTAAGATCACCTCCTTCTTGGGTTCGATCCTGACAGCGCTAAAGGGGCCCGTGCCCACGGGTCGGAGGTCGAAGTTGTTACTGGGACTTTCGATGGCCTCCCTCGGGACGACCTTGGCGTAGCCGATGGCCAGGAGCGAAACGAAGGGGGAGGACGCATCTGTAAGCCTGATCTCCAAAGTGTATCGATCGA
>Ga0209751_10000644_pt1 | contig 37361 bp, 35 predicted proteins | sample RifCSP13_1_FD_184019 | JGI IMG/M metagenome (GOLD analysis project Ga0209751, IMG submission 184019) | Soil microbial communities from Rifle, Colorado - Rifle CSP2_sed 13_1 (SPAdes) (version 2) | ecosystem: Environmental > Terrestrial > Deep subsurface > Rock core/Sediment | place: Rifle...
AGCACCCCCAAAAATGTTCATTTTTCGACGCGAGTTGATAAATTCAACAGACTGATAGATGCTGTTTGATTTTTTCGGGCTCATGCAACCGCCCCGACAACAAACTGGCCGAAACGATCAGCGTCGCGCCCATCCAGTCGCGCAACTGCATCGCTTCACCCGCCAAAAAATAGGACGCGATGGCGGCAAACACCAGTTCGAACAGGAACAGGATGATCACGCGATTGGCTGCCAGACGGGAAAGACCATGCTGCACCGCGAAGCTGGTGGCACACAGCACGATGCCTAGCAACGCGAGTATCAGCCATGATAGCGCCCCGATCGCCAGCAACTGGTCCGTCAATCCGCCTTGCCACCACAACAGCGGTGCGGTCAGCAAGGCTGTGCCGAACAGCACGCTGCTGGACTTCGCCGTCACGCTCAAATGCGCGGCGCGCCGCGACACCACATTTGACAGCGCGAAACTCATGCCCGCCGTCAGCCCTATCCATTCGGAAAGATTTTGCGGCAGCGGCAGCCCGAGTTGCGGCTCCCACAGCATGATGGCCGCGCCGCCAATGGACAGCGCGATGACCAGGTATCCGTAACGATTGAGCCGCTCACCGAGCAGCCAGTAGGAAAACAATATCGTCCACAGCGGCGCAAGGTAGAACAGCAGCAGCACGCGCATCACCTCGCCGTTCAGCACTGCCAGCACATAGCCGAAGTTCGACCAGCCCGCGCTCAACACCAGGGCAACCGCCCACCAGCCTGCCCTGGACAGTTCGTGCCACACGCGCGGCAGAATGAACGCGCCGCACAGCATCGCCAGCAGATAGGTGACCAGTGTCGCCAGCGGGCCGGATATGCCCGCTTCCTGAAGCATGCGGTAGGGGTACCAGATCAGCCCCCACACCAGCGCGCCGCTCAGGATGCCGGCTATCGGCAATACATTTTGTTTTGATGGCACTGGCTACACCCTTATAATCACGACACTTTACGATTCCGTCATTTCGGCGAAGGCCATCAATAAATGAATCCCGATCTCAATCGTTTACAGCCCTACCCGTTTCAGAAACTCGCCGCGCTGTTTCGCGAAGTGCAGCCCAACCCGGACTATCGCGCCATCAGCCTGTCCATCGGCGAACCGAAACACGCCACACCGCAATTCATCCGCGATGCGCTGACTGCCAATCTCGATGGGCTGGCGAATTATCCCACAACCGCCGGCAGCGACGCGCTGCGCAACACCATTGCCAACTGGCTGGCCTTGCGCTATGGCATTCCAGCGCCAGATCCCAGGACCCAGGTCCTGCCGGTGAACGGCAGCCGCGAGGCGCTGTTCGCCTTTGCCCAGGCAGTGGTGGATCGAAACAGGAATGATCCAGTCGTGGTCTGCCCCAATCCGTTTTACCAGATCTACGAAGGCGCGGCGTTTCTGGCAGGAGCCACACCCTGCTTCCTCAACACACTGCCGGAAGACAACTACGCGCTGAACTTCGCGCAACTGCCGGATGATGTCTGGCAGCGCACCCAACTTGTCTATGTCTGCTCGCCGGGCAATCCGTCCGGACGCGTGATGCCGCTGGAGGAATGGAAAACCCTGTTCGAGATGTCCGACCGCCATGGCTTCGTGATCGCTTCGGACGAATGCTATTCGGAGATCTATTTTGATGCGCCATCGCAGGGCAGAACAGGAGCCCCGCGTAGCGGGGATGTGACCCCGGAGATGGATACGGCGGCCGCTTCAAATGAACTTGGCACGACCAAGCCCATTCGCGGACGCCCCCCGCTGGGCGCGCTGCAAGCCGCACGACGGCTGGGACGCAGCGACTACCGCAATCTGGTGGTGTTCTCCAGTCTGTCGAAACGCTCCAATGTGCCGGGGATGCGCTCCGGCTTTGTCGCGGGCGATGCCAGGGTGATTGAAAAATTCACGCTGTATCGCACTTATCACGGTTCGGCGATGAATCCGGCGATACAGGCCGCCAGCATCGCCGCATGGAATGATGAAGCGCACGTCGCGGAAAATCGCCGCCTGTATGCCGAGAAATTCGCCAGGGTGATCGAGATACTCGAACCGGTGCTGCCGGTCGTACGGCCGGATGCCGGCTTTTATCTGTGGATAAGGACACCGGTCGCCGATGCCGCCTTCGCGCAAGCCCTGTATCGCGACTATAATGTGGCCGTGTTGCCGGGCAGTTATCTTGCACGTACCGCCCAAGGCGTGAACCCCGGTGAGAATTTTGTGCGCCTGGCCCTGGTCGCGAATGTCGCAGAAACCGTGGAAGCCGCGCAACGAATCGTCAAATTCAGTCGATAGTCGTTAGTCGCTAGTCAATAGTTAAAACAAAACCGCGTAGCGGACCACACCAACTAACGACTAGCGACTAACGACTACCAACTTTGTTTTAGGAAATCATCATGGATCAATTGCAGAAAATCATCGAACAGGCCTTCGAGCGCCGCACCGACATCACGCCGCACAATGCTGATGCGCAACTCAAGGAGGCAGTCGATAGCGTGATCACACAGCTTGACGAGGGCAAGTTGCGCGTCGCGGAAAAGCTCGATGGAGAATGGGTGACACACCAATGGCTGAAAAAGGCCGTGCTGTTGTCGTTCCGCCTGGAAGACAACGCCTTCATCAAGGGCGGCTTCACCAACTACTACGACAAGGTGCCGTCTAAATTCGCCGATTACAACAGCCGGGATTTCCGCGAAGGCGGCTTCCGCGTCGTGCCTCCGGCTGCGGCGCGCAAAGGCGCGTTTATTGCCAGGAACGTGGTGCTGATGCCTTCTTATGTGAACATCGGGGCGTATGTCGATGAAGGCACCATGGTGGACACCTGGGCGACGGTTGGCTCCTGCGCGCAGATCGGCAAGAATGTGCACCTGAGCGGCGGCGTCGGCATCGGCGGCGTGCTGGAGCCGGTGCAGGCCAATCCGACCATCATCGGCGACAACTGTTTCGTCGGCGCGCGTTCGGAAATCGTGGAAGGGGTGATCCTGGAGGACAACGTGGTGATCTCGATGGGGGTGTTCATCGGTCAAAGCACCAGGATATTCGACAGGGAAACCGGAGAGGTCAGCTACGGTCGCGTACCCGCAGGCTCGGTCGTAGTCAGCGGCAGCTTGCCTTCCAGGGACGGCAGCTATAGCCTGTATTGCGCAGTGATCGTAAAGAAAGTGGACGCCAAGACTTTGTCCAAGGTGGGTATCAACGAATTGCTGAGAGGTATCTGAGTCGCTAGACGTTAGGGTGGGCATGGGTTTCATGCCCACGCTGTATTAACCCGCGTGGGCACAAGATCGTGCCCACCCTACAAACCAGGGAGAAACCATGATCGTCACACCATTGCTGCAACTGGCTGCCGAAAAACAGGCTTCCGATCTTTTTTTCTCGGTTGGCGCACCGGCCAACATCAAGATCGAAGGCGTGGTGATGCCGGTCAACGCGCAGATACTGGACGGTGAACTTGTCAAGCGCATCACCTATGAATTGATGGGCCCAAAACGGATCCCCGAGTTCGAAGCCAACATGGAAATGAACTTTTCGCTGCGGGTGGACAACATCGGCAATTTTCGTGTCAATGTCTTCAAACAGCGCGGCTCCATCAGCTGCGTGATTCGCTGCATCAAAACCCAGGTGTTAGGCGCCACCGAACTGAACCTGCCCGAGATACTAAACAAACTGATTATGGAAAAGCGCGGGCTGGTACTCGTGGTCGGCGCGACTGGATCCGGAAAATCGACAACGCTCGCCTCGATGATCCAGTATCGCAACACCGAGCGCAGCGGCCACATCCTGACTATAGAAGACCCGCTCGAGTATTTGTTTCACCACAACAAGTGCATCGTCAACCAGCGCGAAATCGGTACCGACACCAAGTCGTATGAAGATGCATTGATCAACGGTATGCGCGAAGCGCCAGACGTGCTGATGATAGGAGAGGTGCGTGACCAGGAGACACTCCGATACGCGCTGATATTTGCCCAGACCGGACACCTGTGCCTGGCCACTCTGCATGCCAACAACAGCTATCACGCGCTGAATCGTATCGTTAATTTCTTCCCTTATGAGTCGCGCAGGAGCGTTTTGGCCGATCTGTCGATGTGCCTGCGCGCCGTGATCTCGCAACGCCTGGTACGCAATGTGCAGGGCAAGCAGATTCCCGCCGTGGAAATCCTGCTGAACACTTCGCTGATAGCCGATCTGATCAAGAACGACGATATCGACAAGATCCGTGATGCGATCGAGAAGAGCGTATCCGCGGGCTCGCAAACCTTCGAGCAGGCTCTTTACAAACTGTTCAAGTCGGGGCAGATCACCAAGGAAGAAGCGTTGCGCAATGCCGATTCCGCAAGCAATCTGTCTTCCCTGCTTGATTTCTCCGAGCGCACCAACACCCAGAAAGTACCGGTATTCGACCCCAACCGGCCTGCGCCGGCATCAGCATCACCGAAGTCCGATTTCAGCGGCATCAAGCTCAATCTGGACGAGCCCAAATGAAGTTGAGAACCTCTGCCTTTGACGGGTTGGCTTATTCAAAGATTTTCAATCTGCATCCCTGATTCCCATCATGCCCGATACTCTGCAACTCGCCAAAGCCCTGATCGCGCGCCGCTCACTCACTCCCGATGACGCAGGGTGCCAGGACATTCTGATCGAACGGTTGAACAAGCTCGGTTTCAACATCGAGCGGATGCGTTTCGGCAACGTGGATAATTTCTGGGCGCGGCGCGGTACGAGCGGTCCCATCGTGGTGTTCGCCGGGCACACCGATGTGGTACCCACCGGACCGGTGGAGAACTGGCTCAGCCCGCCGTTCGAGCCGACGATACGCGATGGCCTGCTATACGGGCGCGGAGCGGCAGACATGAAGACCTCCATCGCGGCGTTCATCACCGCCATCGAAGCGTTCATCGCGCAGCACCCGGATCACAATGGCTCGATCGCCCTGCTGATCACCTCCGACGAAGAGGGTGTGGCGGTGGACGGCACGGTGCGCGTGGTTGAAGCCCTGCGGGCACGCGGCGAAACGATGGATTATTGCATCGTCGGCGAACCCACCTCGAACAAGCTGGTCGGCGACATGATCAAGAACGGACGGCGCGGCTCGCTGTCCGGCACGCTGACCGCCAAAGGAATCCAGGGCCACATTGCCTATCCGCACCTGGTGAAGAATCCGATCCACATGGTCGCACCGGCGATCGCCGAACTCGCCGCCACCACCTGGGATGATGGCAACGAATATTTTCCGCCGACCTCCTGGCAGATCTCCAACATCAACGGCGGCACCGGCGCAACCAATGTCGTCCCCGGCACGGTCGAGATCCTGTTCAACTTCCGTTTCTCCACCGCCAGCACCGAGCAGGATCTGAAAGACAAGGTGCATGCGATCCTGGACAAGCACGGCGTGACTTACGACTTGAAGTGGGAGTTGTCCGGCAAACCGTATCTCACCGCCAAGGGCAGCCTGGTGGCCGCGATCAGCCGTGCGATCGAGCAGTGTTACGGCATCACGCCGGAACTTTCCACCACCGGCGGCACCTCGGACGGCCGCTTCATCGCCGGCATCTGTCCGCAAGTCGTCGAGTTCGGGCCGTTGAACGCCACGATCCACAAGCTGAACGAATGCGTAGCCGTGGCCGACATCGAGCCGCTCAAGCTCACTTATCAGCGCACGCTGGAAATCCTGTTAAACACATGAGCGCCTATTTTTTTGAAGCATCCGAAACACTGATCACCGTGCGCGATTATTTGAGGTTTGCGGTGAGCCGTTTCAATGAAGCCGGATTGTTCTTTGGCCATGGCAGCAGTGATGCCTATGACGAAGCCACCTACCTGATCCTGCACACGCTGCATCTGCCGCTGGACAAACTTGAACCGTTTCTCGATGCACGCCTGACCGATACCGAGCGTGTCGAAGTATGGAGCATCCTCCGGCGGCGCGCCGAGCAGCGCATCCCGGCGGCCTATTTGACCCACCAGGCGTGGCTGGGCGAGTTCAGTTTTTATGTGGATGAACGGGTCATCGTGCCGCGCTCGTTCATCGCCGAGTTACTGCACGAGCAACTCAGCCCGTGGATCGCCAGGCCGGACGAGATAGTCAAGGTATTGGATCTGTGCACCGGCAGCGGCTGCCTCGCCATCCTCGCCGCACATGCATTTCCTCATGCCAGCGTGGATGCGGCGGACTTGTCGCCGGACGCACTGGCCGTCGCGGAACGCAACGTCGCCGATTACCATCTGCAAGACCGCGTGAGCCTGATCGAGTCGGATCTGTTCGCCAAGCTTGACAGCCGGAAATACGACATCATCATCAGCAACCCGCCCTATGTCGATGCCGAATCGGTCGCCGCGCTGCCGCAGGAACATCTGCACGAACCGAAGCTGGCACTGGGCAGCGGCCATGACGGGCTGGACGCCACGCGCATCATCCTCAAGGAAGCCGCGCAACACCTCACCGATAACGGCGTGTTGATAGTAGAGATCGGCCATAACCGCGAGGTGCTGGAAGCGGCTTACCCAGACCTGCCGTTCACCTGGCTGGACGTGAGCGCCGGCGATCAGTTCGTGTTCATGCTGCACCGCAACGACCTGCTGTAACTTGAAACGTTTGGAAATCTTTGTTCATGGAGGTTCCAAAATGCCAGTTGACCATTATGAGAATTTCCCGGTCGCCTCGATCTTGCTGCCCAAGCGGCTGCGCAAGCCGGTTGCGGCGATCTACCATTTCGCCCGCATGGCGGACGATATCGCCGATGAAGGCGATATGCCAGACCAGGAACGTCTGGAACGGCTCTACGAATTCCGCGCAGAATTGGCGCGTATCGCAGACGATACAACACCGCTCACCCCGCTGTTCATCAGCCTCGGCGCAGAGATACGGCATCACGCGCTGCCATTGCAGCCGTTCCATGATCTTCTCGATGCGTTCTCGCAGGACGTGGTGAAGAAACGTTACGCCAGTTTCGACGAACTGCTAGCCTACTGCCGCTGCTCGGCCAATCCGGTCGGCAACTTGCTGCTGCATCTCTACCATGAAGCCACGCCGCAGAATATTGTTTATTCGGATGCCATCTGCACCAGCTTGCAGCTCATCAACTTCTGGCAGGATGTCACGAAAGACTACGCCATCGGCCGCATCTATCTGCCGCTGGATGAAATGGCGCAATACGGTGTGAACGAAGCGCAGATCGCACAAGGCATCACAGATGACGCGTGGCGCAAGCTGATGCAGTTCCAGGTGGATCGCGCACGCACCATGATGATGGCCGGCGCACCGCTGGGCAGCATACTCACCGGGCGCATCGGACTGGAGATGCGCATGATCATCGCGGGCGGCTTGCGCATCCTCGACAAACTGGAAAGCGCGCAGTACGACATGTTCCGCTACCGCCCGGTGTTGCGCCCATTCGACTGGGTTATCATGCTGGCGAAAAGTGCGCCTTTTTAAAACCTAACCCCTCCCGGCCTCCCAACCCACCCCAGCCCTCCCTTGTCAGGGAGGGTGCGAGGGGAAGAGATCACGTAGCCTCCCCTGACAAGGGGAGGTTTGGAGGGGTTCAAGCACTTCGAATTTATTTGAAAACCGACATGGATCCAGATCAATACTGCCAGGACAAAGCCGCCGCCAGCGGCTCCAGTTTCTACTACAGCTTCATGTTCCTGCCAGCGGACAAACGCCGCGCCATCACTGCGCTGTATGCCTTCTGCCGCGAGGTGGATGATGTGGTGGACGAATGTTCCGACGAACAAGTGGCACGCACCACGCTCAACTGGTGGCGTGCGCAGGTGGCGGAGATCTATGGCGGCAAGCCGCAGCATCCGGTGGCCATAGCGCTGGTTCCGGTGGTGCAGCAATTCAATCTGGCACAGGAACACCTGCTGGAAATCATCGACGGCATGGAGATGGATCTTGACCATACGCGCTATCCAGATTTCAAGTCGCTGCAACTATATTGCTACCGCGTTGCATCGGTGGTTGGGCTGCTGTCGGCGGAAATATTCGGCTACAGCGACCGCCGCACGCTGAAATACGCGCACGACCTCGGCATCGCGTTCCAGCTCACCAACATCATCCGCGATGTCGGCGAAGACGCGCGGCGCAACCGCATCTATCTGCCTCTGGATGAACTGCAGCAGTTCAGCGTGACAGCGGCAGACATTCTAAATTCGAAAGAAACAGAAAATTTCCAAAAGCTGATGCTGTTCCAGATCGAACGTGCGCAGCGCTACTATCAGCAAGCATTCGATCATCTCCCCGCAGCGGATCGCAAGACACAGCGCACCGGCCTGATCATGGCGGCGATCTACCGCGCAACGCTGGATGAAGTGGTCGCCAGCAGCTGCCACGTGCTGAAAGAACGCATCTCACTGACACCGCTACGCAAACTGTGGCTGGCTTGGAAGACTTGGATAAAAAACTAACCCTTAACCCCTCCCAACCTCCCCAACCCCTCCCGGCCTCCCCTTGTCAGGGGAGGAGTAGGGGAGGAGCCGTGCCCCTTCCCGACAAGGGTGGACGCTGTTCACCTCCCCTGACAAGGGGAGGCCGGGAGGGGTTAAACATTGCCATCATCGGCGGTGGCTACGCCGGCATGGCTGCCGCAGTCGCATTGGCCGGGCGCGGTATCCCCGTCACCGTTTTTGAAAGCGCCCGGCAGCTCGGCGGACGTGCGCACGGCGTGATGTATCAAGACACCCAACTGGATAACGGCCAGCACCTGCTGCTAGGCTGCTATCGCCAGACGCTGCGCATGATCGAACAGGTCGGCGGCAATATCGAACAAGATTTCCTGCGCCTGCCGCTGCAACTCGAATTGCATCGCAATTTCTCGCTCAAGGCGCCACGCCTGCCTGCGCCGCTGTATCTGTTAGCAGGCCTGCTGACCGCGCAAGGTTTGTCTTTCAGCGCACGCCTGAAAGCCGTGCGCTTCATGCTCGCGATGCGCCGCATGAATTTCATTCTCCCCTCTCACATTCATGGGAGAGGGGTTGGGGAAGAGGGAAAGGGAGAGAGCAACGACATGACCGTTGCAGAATTACTCGCGCAACACGGCCAGGATGCCGACCTGACCCATAAGCTCTGGGAGCCGCTGTGCATCGCCTCACTGAACACTCCGATCCACAAGGCTTCCGCGCAAGTGCTGCTCAACGTGCTGCGCGATGCGCTGAACCGGTCGCGCGCCGACAGCGACATGCTGCTGCCGCGCATCAACTTCACCGCGCTATTCCCTCAACGCGCCGCAAACCATGTCGAGCAGCATGGCGGCAAGGTGTATGCCTCTTGCGGCGTGGAAGCACTGCGCCCGGCTAAAAATGGAATGGAAATAACCACGGTCAAAGGTACGTCACAATTCAGCCACGTCATCTGCGCCGCACCGCCTGTAGTGGCCGCCAAGCTGCTGCGTCCGATTACCTCATTGGAAAATGTCGTCGCGCAAATCGAAGCCTTGCAGCATCAGCCGATCTACACGGTGTATCTGCAATACCCGGCTACGGTGCGCTTACCTCACCCCATGCTCGGCATGCATCAACGCTACAGCCAGTGGCTGTTCGACAAGGGACGCATCAGCGGCCAGCACGGCCTGCTCGCCGCCGTGATCAGCGCGGAAGGCATCCATCAGGAATTGTCCCAGGATGAACTGGCGCAAAAAGTGATCGCCGAACTAAGTGAAGAATTCGGTATCACGGAGACACCGGCATGGTTCAAGGTCATCGCCGAAAAACGCGCCACGTTTTGCTGCGCACCCAACCTGCAACGTCCATCTCAACAGACTGCCCTTCCCCGCCTGCTGCTGGCGGGCGACTACACGGCGGGCGATTATCCCGCCACGCTGGAGGGCGCGGTGATGAGCGGAATACGGTGTGCGAATCTGATTTCTGAATGAAGTCCCGTAGTCCCGTAGCCCGGATGAAGCGAAGCGGAATCCGGGAAACAGTTAGCGTACCCGAGAGTGCCCCGGATTCCATTGCATTCCATCCGGGCTACACTCGCTGCCCCGCCTGCTGCTGGCAGGTGAATACACGGCGGGCGATTATCCGGCCACGCTGGAAGGCGCGGTAATGAGTGGAATACGATGTGCGAATCTGATTTCTGGATGAAGTGACGCATCACAAGAAATGCGGTAAGATGGCTCGCCTTACCAGCACAGGAGATTACCGTGGAAACCGTAAAACTCTCTACCAAGGGACAGCTCGTCATCCCCAAGGAAATTCGCAAAGCCCACCATCTGATTGTCGGCACCGAATTCGCAGTTTCTTTTGTTGGCGATGAACTCCGCCTGACCCCACTGCCGATGTTCCCTCGCACTACCGTCGCCGATGCCGCCGGGCTGCTGGCAAAGCGTGGACGGAAAGGCATGAGCGAAGCAAAAATCCGCGCCCGCATCGGCAAAACATTAAAGGCGCGGGATGACGCCACCCGCTCATGATTGCGCTCGACACCAACATCCTTGCGCGTTTCCTGCTGAACGACGATCCCGTCCAGTTCAAACTGGCCCGCGACTTGCTGGCGCGCCCCAGCGATTACACTGCACCGCCGTCCGTACTGCTTGAACTGGTGTGGGTGCTGGAATCCTATGACTGCACGCGCGAAGAAGTAGTACAAGCCTTGCGAGCGCTGATGGGCATGCCCAACTTCAAGCCCAAATCATTCGAGGCGATTTGCCATGCAGTGAATTGGTACGAAGCAGGCATGGATTTCGGTGACGCGCTGCACCTTGCGTTGAGCGCCGGAGACGACGCATTTGCCACCTTCGACAAGGCATTGGGGAAAACGGCAACACAGATTGGCATTGTGCCGCAGGTAAAGGTGCTGGGGCGCTGAGCCCTTTCATGCGGTGCCGAGCGGGCCGAAATGCGCTGAAGCGATTAGCGCGTAGGCTGAGTCCAACCATAACAATCCATTAAGAGCGATGTCTCCTCCCCCTTGCAGGGGGAGGGTTAGGGAGGGGATAGAAACTCGGCTGACACTTCACACTTCTACCTCCATCCCCATTTGCCCCCTCGCAAGGGGGAAGGAGTGAAAACCAACCAGCATCGCTTATATCGGGGCCGTTGCCGTGTTAGCATCCGCATGGTACTTTGAGCCAAGGAAGTATCAGTGAAGCACCAGCTTATATGGCAAGCCACTTCAGAATATATGGCGTTATTACCGTCTATCACACGTTAGGCTCCACAATGCACGAGGAGGCTCTATGCATCTGAACCGTTGGTCGAAAGCAGTTGCGCTCCTTTGCGTCACCGCATTTCCATGCATTGCGATCGCCGACGACTTGCCGGCGTTGCAACAAGGCATGTGGGAATTCAGTCGAACTGTCGAAGACTCCAAGGCAGCCAGTAAGCCATTGAAGATGACAAACAAGATTTGCACCGACCCGACCTCCGATATGAAGAAGATGAATGAGGCGCTTACGAAGCAGGGCTGTAAGTTCTCGCCAGTAGTTAAAACAGGCAACACCTACATTTTCACGTCCAAATGCACCATCCAAGGTGTTCCAATGAAATCGCGCAGCGTCTTGTCCGTCGAGAGCAACAGCGCATACAAAGTCAACGTCACGTCAACGGCGGGGGCACGATCAACAAAGGAAGTCCTTGTAGCGAGGCGCCTCGGAAACTGTTAGCAGTGGCGGGTTCAATGCATTCAGCTCGCGTAGGGCGGAACGCATCGCGGTTCCGCCGAATGTTTTTTGAATTGCGGCGGAACGCCCCGCAAGGAGGCTTCCGCCCTACATGATAAATCAATGTGTTCAGCCTTGATTGATAAACGCCCTGCCGGCATCATTTCCCCAATAGGATTGTTGGTCAGCGAAACGCTGTATGACTTTGCGCAACGCAGCAAATTGACGGGGCAACTCGCGTGCAATAAGCCTGTCCTGAGCACAGTCGAAGGGCATAGCGCATTGCACCGGACGAATGCCACATGCGGCACAATAACCAACGGGCATTGCGCCGGTGTGAACTACTTTGCTATTTGCTTCAACTTTTCGGTATCCGCGCCGGTCGGCTTATGATTCAGACTTAGCAAGATGCTCGCCAGGCTTTTCACTGCAGCGGGTGTGGCAGCATCTTTTGTAATCGCCTCCAGCTTGGGTTTGTCCGCTTCGGCAGGCTTGTGATCAAGATTCAACAGTGCCTGAGCAATGGTTTTCTCGTTGGCGGAAGTAGTGGCCTCAGCAGCCACCTTTTTCAATTTATCTTTGTCAGCATCGCTCGGATAATGACGCAGACTGATCATGATTTCTGCCATAGTACGCGTCGCGGTACTAACTTTGTCGTCCGCCGCAAACACGTTGGGGATGGCGAGTAGAGACAAGAAAAAGATTACGGGTAAAGCAATTCTGAGCAAGTTCATCGCAGATTCTCCTTTGAAAAAAAATTAGCTCGTGTAAGGCGGAACGCATTGCGGTTCCGCCGAATGTTTTTAAATTGCGGCGGAACGCCCCGCAAGGGGGCTTCCGCCCTACATGATAAATCAATGTGCTCAGCCTTGATTGATAAACGCCCTGCCGGCATCATTTCCCCCAAAAAGATGGTTGTCCGGCAAAACGCTGTATGGCTTTGCGCAACGCGGAAAATTGACGGGTCAGGTCGTGGGCGATCCAGCCCTTGGCCAATACAACCGCTTCCTGATGCGCGGACAGATCCGGATTCACCGCCAGTTCATCCAGCAGACGATGCGTCACCGCGATATCGTTGATCTGCCCCAGCACCTCCTGCACCTCGCTTAATGCTGCCAGAAATGAGCGGGCTTTCTGCCTGTCATACAGACCGGAAAAGAATTCGGCGCTGTACCTCAATTTTTTGGCGAGGATACGCAGCGCGTGCAGGCGCGGCGCATCCAGTGTATTCAGATGTTGCCCTGACTTGGCGAAACGCCTGGCCAGCTTTTGCAAACGGCTGGTCGCGAAATCGCGAGCCTGTGGCAGGACCTGTTGCTGCTGCCAGTACGGGCCATTCATCCAGATCGCAAAACGCAGGATCAGGCGCTGCATCTCGCGTGCCTGTGTTTCGCCGCGCAGCGCGGCGTGGCATGCATCGCGTTGCCGCTCGCTGGCCGCCAGCAGCGCCTGCAAGCCGGCGTGCCCGGCCATGCGCGAGCACATCGGCCGCACCGTCTGGGCGATGAACACATCCCATTCGCGGATACGCCCCAGGGCGACGCACAATGCAGCAACTTCCTTGCTCAATGCGGCCAACTGTTCATCAGCACGGAGTTTTTCAGCCATGCGCAGCACCACGCGCAAGCGGCGCAACGCGACGCGCATCTGGTGCAGATACTCCGCCTCATCGCCGGCCATCGCCCCGCGCAGGTTGCTCTGCAAGTGCAGCAGGCATGGCCACATCAGTGATTGCAGCACATCCGCCAGCGTGTCCGTCCTGGTGAGGCTGACTGCAGCCGCTTTGGCAGGATGTTCGGTATATCCCGATAGCAGGCGATAGCCCTGCTCCGCCTTGCTGACCACCTCCAACTCGAACGGCACGATGTCCAGTATCGCCAATGCCAGTTCGAACAATTGTTGCGGCTGACCGGATTTCAGCTCCAGTTCCAGTTCGCAGATGGGGATACCGCGCTGCTCGGTGCGCACTTCGCCCTGATCCATGCACAACTCGATTTGCGCACCCTGCCATAACAGCATGCGGCTGGAACGGAAAAAATCGGTGACGAACACCGGCTGCAATTTTTTGCGCAACGGTTTCGGCAGATGCTGATCCCACTCCGCCGATTGAGATGCCGAAAAATCCAGTGCTGCGCCGTGCACCGGCACTTCCCACTCGTTGCGCTGATGCAGCCCGGCCTTGACCGAACCGCCGCCCTTCAGCGTTTGCAGCCACTGCCGTCCAACACGGCGCAACCGCAACGCCATTCCGGATTGGTGCAATTCGAGTTTCGGCGTGTCGTAATAGATGTTGTACAGGCGGCGCGTGGCCGGACGCGTGACCTGATGTTCCTTGAGCAGCGCATGCCGCTTCAACCTGGCAAGCTGCTCAGGGGCGATGCGCAGCTTGAGTTCGGTCTCGATAGCCATGACGTTCAGCTTGCTCCAGTCCGGTTGCAGGGGTAAAACAGGGCGCCCTCGGAATACGTAGCGTGCGCCATGCGCACGACATCATTCAGGAAACCGTGCGCACAGCGCACGCTACGAACTTGCGAAAGCAAAGCAAGGCATAGTGGCACTGAAACAGTGCGTCAGGACATGATTGCCTATTTCCCACCCTGCATGAGCATCTCCTGACGCTCGAACATCTGTTCCATCATCATCTGCATCATCTCCATGCGCTCCTCCATCATCTGATGCATGGACATCATGCCCATCATATGGTCACCGCCCATCGCGCCCATCTTGTGCTCGCCGCCCATCATGCCCATGCCCTGTTCACCGCCCATCGCGCCCATTCCCTCTCCGCAACTCATCATGCCCTTGCCCTGACCGCAGCCCATCATGCCCATCTTCATTTCGCGCATCATGCCCATGGTGTCGCGCATGGCCTGTGTGTGCTGCTGCATGAGCTTGCGGCGCTCGGCTGGATCTTTGGTTTCGCGCAGCTTGGCCATGAGTGCCTGCGCCTGTTTCATGCGCTCCTGCGCCTTGCCCATCTGCATATCGGCAACGCTGCTGTCCCCTGCGCTGCTCGAAGATTTGGACTCGGGTGCGCTGCCCTGCCCATGCTGATGCGTATCATCTGCGTAAACCGCCGGCGCGCCCATACACAACACTGCTACCACACTTCCGATCAAGAACTTTTTCACAGCCAACTCCTTTCAGGTTAAAAAATACTCCTACATCTCACTCTTGCTGCATCTTATGTGAACAACTTCACTTCACAGCCTCGCCCGATTCTTCCTGAGCGTATTGCTGATCATCAATATTAAACTGAAGCTCACCGAATCAATATGGTCAAACTCGATTGAATCTGCTTGCCGAAGTGCGGATAGCATCCTGTCGCACATTCAACACAAGGTTTATACTTCAGCATCACGGAAGTTCGATGTCAGTTTGAACTTATATGGGACGAATGTAAATGATGCTTGCCAAACCATTCCAACTGGGAACCCTCGCATTCATGTTGATGCTCGCGATTTATTTCGGCGTCGTGAGTTTGATTTCCGGCCGGAACTTTGCCATCGAACAATTCGCAGAATTCTGGTATTTCATCGTGGCGCTTGCGCTGGGCTTCGGCATCCAGGTCGGCCTTTACACTTACCTCAAGAATCTCGTCGGGCAACATGGCATGTCGGGAAAAGTGGTTGCGGCGTCAGGCACGACCTCTGCTGCCGCGATGGTTTCCTGCTGCGCCCATTATCTTGTCAACATTTTGCCCATACTGGGGGTCACCGGCATACTCACTCTGGTTGCGCAGTACCAGATCGAGCTGTTCTGGCTTGGCCTGGCATTCAACGTCGCCGGCATTCTGTATATCGTGCCCAAGGTGGTCAAAGCTACACGGGAGCATAAAAAATGCTGAAGATAATTTTGATCGTTGCTGCCGGGATGATTGCGACCAGCAATGCGGCAGAGCCAGTCCTTGCGCCGCAAACAAGCAATGAACGGGAAATAAAAATTGTGGTCACTCCTCGAAATCTCCCGGATGAAGCCAAGAATTGGGAATTTGAAGTAACGCTGGAAACCCATACCCAGACTTTGAACGATGATCTGGCCAAATCCTCGGCACTCGTCGCGGATGGCAAGCGGTACGCGCCTCTGGCTTGGGAAGGTGCGCCGCCGGGAGGCCATCATCGCAAAGGAGTGCTGCGTTTCAAAGCGATCATTCCGCAGCCGCCGTCGGTGGAATTGCAAATCCGCCTGGCCGGAGAAATGTCACCCAGAAGTTTCCATTGGCTTCTGAAATAAGAACAGCCGCAGTTCACCGCGCGTACGCTTCGGTCGCATAACGGCGCATCATGCGATGGCTGTTGAAGTAGGAGGCGTTCTTGCTGATCGCACCCTTCATCACGTTGATCCATTTGCCGTGATCGTCATTGAAATAAAGCGGCAGCACTACCTGTTCGAGTTTGTCGTAAAGCGCGCGCGCATTGCCATCGGCCATGCCCGCCGCATCGCCGATCCCCCAGCCGGTAACTCCCTCGATGCAGCCCTCGATCCACCAGCCGTCGAGCACCGAGAGGTTGGGTACGCCGTTGAATGCGGCTTTCATGCCACTGGTGCCGGAGGCTTCGAGCGGCGGCAGCGGCGTATTGAGCCACACGTCCACTCCCGCGGTCAGCGTCTGGGCCAGCGCCATGTCGTAGTCGGGCAGATAGACGACCGGTATCGTGCCCTCAAGGGAACGTGCTTGCGCATGGAGTTGCTCGATCAGATGTTTGCCGTTTTCGTCGCGCGGATGCGCCTTGCCGGCGAGCACGATCTGGAACGGGTGGTTGCGCGCAATCGTCTTTAACCGTTCGAGGTCCGAGAACATAAGGTCCGGGCGCTTGTATGCGGTCATGCGGCGCGCGAAGCCCAGGATCGGAACGTTCGGGTGCAGTTCCACCCCGGCGAGTGCCTGCACTTTTTCAATGAGATGCTGTTTCGCCTGAACGTGCGCTTCCCAGATCGCTGCATCGGGTACACAGCAGTCGGCACGTATCAACAACTGGGGTTCATGGCACCAGCCCGGCAAGTAATGATCGTAAAGCTGGCGAAAGCTTTCGGCAGACCAGGTGAATGGATGCACGCCGTTGGTGATCGCGTGCACCCGGTAGCCGGGGAACATCGCATTCGACACTTCGGCGTGTTTTTTGGCGACGCCGTTCACATACTCGCTCAGGTTCAGCGCCAGCCGCGTCATGTTCAGGCTGTCCTCGCCGGCCAGACGTTTGATCTCTTCAATGTCGAAATCATTGTCGAGCACGCGCCGCACCAGATCGTACGGGAAGCGATCATGGCCGGCCTCAATCGGGGTGTGGGTGGTAAAACTGCACAGGTCGCGCACGCGCGGCAGGTCGTAGCGCGATTCGCCGGGCCGCACCTCTTCGGCAGAGTAGGTATAGCGCCGCATCAGTTCCAGCCCGAGCAGCGCGGAGTGGCCCTCGTTCATATGGTAATGCCGTATCGTGAAACCGAGAGCCTGCAACAGGCGCACCCCGCCGATGCCCAGCACGATCTCCTGTTTGAGCCGGTAGACATTGTCGCCGCCGTAGAGATAGTGGGTGATTTCGCGGTCATCGCTGCTGTTCTCATTCAGATCGGTATCGAGCAGCAGCACCGGCTGGCGGCCGCCCATGCTGCCTTCCAGCACGTACAACCATGCGCCAATCCAGACCGTTCTCCCTTCGATCGGCACGGCGATCTTGGCATCGAGCGGTTGCGCCCAACGTTTGGCATCCCAGGTCGCCGCATGTTCCAGTTGCCGGCCTTGAGCATCTATCTCTTGCCGGAAGTAACCGGCGCGGCTGACCAGGCTGACCGCCACCATCGGCAGTTCGAGATCGGTGGCCGAGCGCATGGTATCGCCGGCGAGCACGCCCAGTCCTCCGGCGTAAGTCTGAATCTCGCTGCGCAACGCGATCTCCATCGAAAAGTATGCGACGCGCGGTTCGTGGATGAATTCATCAAGCATGGTTTGTCCTCCTGCTCATCAAGTTGCAAGTTCGGTCACGCGCCGCGCCAGCGTGGCGACGGCGTTGGCCTCGTCGAGCCGTACCAACAAGTCGTTTGCCTGCACCGTGCATCCCTCGACCAGCGCGCTCTCCAACACCCGCCCGCTCACCTCCGCAATCACCGTTACTTCGGTTGCATCGATGCGTCCGTTGCCGTAGAGAAAACCATCAGGCTGCGCCTGTGGCGCAAGCCACAAAAACAATGCATACGAAATAACTGCGAGGCCAATCATTCCAATGAGTGTCCACAACCAAAACTTGTTCATCGCATTTCCCCTCTTCGCATTTCAAGATTCACGAACCCTGCGCACTGCTGCTTTGGCGCGGGAAGAACGCCGGTGTGTGCGCCATGTATTCGCGATAGCCATCCCCGAATTCGCGCAGCGCATCTTCCTCTTCACGCCGCGCCAGCCTTACGTACATATAAACCAGCACCGGAAACATCAGCAGCGTAAGCAGAGTCGGCCATTGCAACAGGAAGCCGAACATGATCAGCACGAAAGCGTCGTACTGGGGATGGCGGATTTTTGCGTAAGGCCCGGTAGTCGCCAACTGATGACTGCGCTGCGCCTGATAGAGCACTTTCCACGCAGCAGACAGCAAAATAAATCCACCACCGATGAACACAAAACTGAGCATGTGCAACGGATCAGTATGAGGATCGCCTTTCCAGCCCAACAGGGTATGCCAGAGGTGGCCGGCATCATGGGATAAAAAGTCCACTCCAGGGTAGTTGGTCTGCAGCCAGCCGGACAGCAGGAATATCGTCAGCGGGAAACCGTACATCTCTGCAAACAGCGCCGCGACGAAAGCCGAGAATGCGCTGAACGAGCGCCAATCGCGCGGCGTTTTCGGCTTGGTGAAGCTGAATGCGAAAATGATGAACACAAGCGAATTGATGATGGCCAGCGACCACAGCCCGTAATCGGAAGGTTCCAAATTCATTTCGGCTCTCCTTCGGAAGTGTCATGGTGATGCGTATGCTGGTCATCATCGCCATGCCCATGGTGCATGAACAGGTGCATCAACGGACAAGCCAGCAGGAACAGATAGGGCAAGACTCCCAGTAAATGGGCACGGTGTTCCGTGAACAGAAAGAACCCGGCAACCGCGAGAAAACCGTAAAACACCCAGCGTGCTCTGGATAGATGCTGTGTTTCGTTTTGATTCGACATATAAACCTCTTGTTTCAGGGTTTAATCCTGTGATGCTGGTTATTGCCCCTTGTTTGACAGCGATCCGGAAAGCTGGAGTCAGGCTCTCCTTACTTGAGCCCGCCCCGCGCCAGCCATGCACCGTATATTTCATCCGTCCAGAAACTCTGGAAATAGGAAATGACCGCGAGCTTCTCTTCTTCTTTCAATTTATCCCTGAAGCCGGGCATTTTTCCTCCCAGCGGGACGCCTCCCTCGTCTATGGTTCTTTTCAACACACCCAAAGGATGATGCCAGGCGTGGGCGGTTCCATTCAAAGGCGGCGGAGGATAACTTCCATCCGGGGTTAGTTCTCTCCAACTAGCCGTGCCTTGTGCATTTTCCCTGTGGCAGCCGATGCAATATTCCGCATACACTTTCCTGCCCAGGTCAACCTGGGACTGGGCGTACCACCTCCCGGTTACCTTGGGAGCATCTTCACCTATCCCACAGCCTGCAACCCACATGCATAAGCACAATAGCCAAGCGCCTTTATTCATTGATTGCCTCACTCCTGTTAATGATGATGATGCACGCTGCATTTTTCGTGCACGTTAAAGGGCACCTCTAAAGTCTCACGCGGTTAAGCCGCAACGCGTTGGTGATCACCGACACCGAACTGAAACTCATCGCCGCCGCCGCGATGATGGGCGAGAGCAGCAGGCCGAAGAACGGGTACAGCACGCCTGCCGCGACGGGGATGCCCAGCACGTTATAGATGAACGCAAAGAACAGGTTCTGCCGGATGTTGCGCATCGTGGCGCGGCTCAGGCGCACTGCGCGCACGATGCCGTTCAGGTCGCCCTTGACCAGGGTGACGCCCGCGCTTTCCATCGCCACATCGGTGCCGGTGCCCATCGCGATGCCGACCTGTGCCTGTGCCAGTGCAGGTGCGTCGTTGATGCCATCGCCCGCCATCGCGACGAAGCGGCCCTGCGCTTGCAGTTGCTTGACGATGAAAGCTTTCTGTTCGGGCAGCACTTCTGCCTCGATACGGTCTATGCCCAACTTGCGCGCAACCGCCTCGGCCGTGGTGCGGTTGTCACCGGTGAGCATGATGACTTGCACACCTTCCTGATGCAGCGCGCGGATCGCATCCGGCGTGGATGCCTTGACCGGATCGGCGACGCCGATCAACCCCGCAGGCTTGCCGTCGATCGCAAGCAGCATCACAGTCTGGCCGTCGCCGCGCAACGCTTCGGCGCGCGCAGGCAACTTGCCCGCGTCAATTATCAGCTCCTCGAACAATTTGAGGTTGCCCAATACGACTGCATGCCCATCAACAGAACCCGCCACACCCTTGCCGGTGTATGAACGGAAATCGCTGACTGCCGCAAATGCCAAGGATTTTTCCTGTGCGCCATTCACGATCGCCGCGGCCAGCGGATGTTCGCTGGCGCGCTCCAGGCTGGCGCCCAGCCGCAGCACTTCGCTTTCATCGAACCCTGCGATGGCAATCACCGACATCAGCCTGGGCTTGCCCTCGGTCAGCGTGCCGGTCTTGTCCACCACCAGCGTGTTGACCTTCTCCATGGTTTCCAGCGCTTCGGCATTCTTGATCAGCACGCCGGCCAACGCGCCTCGCCCGGTGCCGACCATGATGGACATCGGCGTGGCCAGCCCCAGCGCGCACGGACAGGCGATGATCAGCACCGCCACTGCGTTGACGATGGCGTGCGCCAGGCGCGGCTCCGGCCCCCAGATGCCCCATACCGCCAGCGTGATGAGCGCGATTCCCACCACTGCCGGGACGAAATAACCAGAGGCAACATCGGCCAGCCGCTGAATCGGCGCGCGGCTGCGCTGCGCCTCGCTCACCATGTGCACGATCTGCGCGAGCAGCGTATCGGCGCCGACGCGCTCGGCGCGCATCAATAAACTGCCGGTTCCGTTCACCGTGGCGCCAATCAGCCGCGCATCTGCAGTCTTCTCCACCGGGATGGATTCGCCGGTGACCATCGATTCATCCAGCGCGCTCGTCCCTTCCAGCACGGTGCCGTCCACCGGCACCTTCTCGCCGGGACGCACGCGCAGCACGTCGCCAGGCTGCACCTGCTCCAGCGGGATATCTTCCTCGTTGCCGTCATCGCGAACGATGCGCGCGGTCTTCGGAGCCAAACCAAGCAGCAGTTTGATCGCCGCACTGGTCTGGCTGCGCGCGCGCAATTCCATCACCTGCCCGAGCAGCACCAGCGCCATGATCACCGCCGCCGCTTCGAAATAAACCGGCACCGTGCCCATCATGCTGCGCATCGCTGGCGGGAAGATGCCCGGCAGCAGCATCGCCACCACGCTGTATGTCCACGCAACGCCGACGCCCAGCGCGATCAAGGTGAACATGTTGAGGCTGCGATTGACCACCGATGCCCAGCCGAGCCGGAAGATCGGCCAGCCGCCCCACAGCACGGCCGGGGTGGCCAACCCGAATTCGATCCATTGCAGCATCACCATCGAAACGAACTCCGGTATCGCTTGCGGCGCCAGATCGGAAACCATCGCCAGCAGAAATACCGGCAAGGCCAGCGCCGCGCTCACCCAGAAGCGGCGGCTCATGTCGTTCAATTCAGCGTTGTCTTCCGCAGAGGCGTTGCGCGGTTCCAGCGCCATGCCGCAGATCGGGCAACTGCCCGGCTCGCTGCGCACAATCTGCGGATGCATCGGGCAGGTGTATTCGGTGACATTCGACTTGGCTGGCATGGGGTTTACCGGCTCCAAGGCCATGCCGCATTTTGGGCATGAACCCGGCGTGGCTTGGCGCACTTCGGGATGCATCGGACAGGTATAGCCGCCGGCAGATGGCGCTGTAGTTGCAGGAGCCGACGCGACCGGCTTAAGGTATTTATCTGGATCCGCCGAAAACTTCTCCACGCAGTGTTGCGAGCAGAAGTAATAGCGCTTGCCCGCATGTTCCAGGCTGCGCCCAGACTCGCTGTCGACTTTCATTCCGCATACAGGATCTGTAGTTATGCTCATGATCTGTTCCTTTCAATTGCGTTCATCCCAAAAAATCCGTTAGCCCCAAACCCCCTCTAGCTCCCCCTTGTCAGGGGGAGAACAAAACCCGCTCCTCCCCTGACAAGGGGAGGCTGGGAGGGGTTTAAGAGAAATCCACACCTAATTGACAATTCGGGTTCATCGGAATTCACCTATCGGGGAATAGACGTATCGCTAGTCTGCATACACTTGGCCTCAACCATTTCGCGCAGGGCAGCCTCTTCAGCCAAAAATGCCTGCACGGCTACCGGATCAAATTGCGTGCCGCTCATTTTGACGATTTCAGCACGAGCCTGATCGAATGACAGTGCCTTGCGATAAGAACGATCAGAGGTCATCGCGTCCAGCGTGTCGATCAGCGCGAACAGCCGCGCTCCAAGAGATATTTGCTCGCCCTTGAGCCCGCGCGGATAACCCGTCCCATCGAAACGCTCTTCATGGCTGAGCACGATTTCGGCGGCTTGCTCCATACCCGGGATTTGCGCCACGATGCGGTGCCCCTTTTCAGGGTGGGTTCGCATCTCCAGCCACTCAGCTTCGTTGAGCGTCCCCTGCTTCAACAAAATTGCATCCGCTATTCCGATCTTGCCTATGTCGTGCAGCAAAGCACCCCAGTAAATCTGGCGAAGTTGATTGGCATCTGCGGTAAAGCGGCGCGCCAGCACCAGCGTATGGCAGGCCACCCGTTTGGAATGGTCGCCGGTTTCATGTTCGCGAATGTCCAAAGCCTCGGCCAACGCCTCAGCGAAGGCCGCATCCGCCCGTTCCAGAACATCTGTTTCTGCATTCATGATGCCACCTCATTCCTGCTAGCGGCAGCTTGGACATTTACCAACCAGGTTGTAGCAGCCGGCGAATAGCGCGCCGCTCAGAAACCCGGTCAAGCTGACACCGAACAAGCCGTAGGCAAGCCCGCCCAAGGTCCATGGTTTGTCGCTTTTGAGCACGGTCAGATCCAGCCCGTGTACCCATGCGTTCACAAAGTTGACCATCCCGTCCGGGAAAAGAAAAACTGCCGCTGTGCAAACCAGACTGATCACCGCTGCCGTCAATGCCATTGCGCTGCCTGCACGCCAGGGACTGAGTTTTTCCATGGTCCACTCTCCTTCTGAATTGATTGCACTTCCGCTTTCATCGCGCTAATCCTTGTGCGGCGGTGTTCCCGGCGCATGGGTATGCCCAGCTTTCCTGGGCGCCGCACCCGCGCCGTCCGCAGCGGGAGTTCCGTGCCCGGGTTCCACATCATGCGGATGTTCGCCATGCTCATGGGCATGGCCCGGCCCCTCCGGTTTGGGCATGGACATCACGCCCAAGCCATACCGGTAAACCAGTTCGCCGCCATGCCATGCGGTGGACAGCAACAAGCCCGCCGCGATCACCAGCAACCCGGTGAACAGCCAGCCTTTGCCTTTACCCCGGCGCGACAGGTAATACTCCCAAGCCGCGATACCCAGAAATACCGCGAGCGTGGCCATGGCCCAGTTGCGGTGTTCGATCATGGCGAGGTGCGAGGGCGTGTCATGACTGACCGTATAAAAGGCATACCAGCCTGCGGCAACGGTAAGCAGGGTGAAGCCCACGCCGAGCCACAGGTTCCAGCGCGCGACTATCGCCAATTGATTGGCCAGTTCACCATTGGGCAGGAAATGGGACAGCAGGTGGATTGTTGCGGCGATGATCAACAGTGCCACCGTGAAGTGGACGAATACCGGATGCAAGTTTGGAATGATTTCGATCATGCTCGTCCCCTTAAGTTGTCGTTGTTCAGTTGAGGTTCGGGCGACTCTTTAGGTGCAGGCATCTGCTGCTCTGCCTGCCCCGATCTTTCAGCATGGCTATCGCCGTGCCCCATCATCCCCATGTGCCTGTTTCCCAGCAAAACGATAGCCAGCATCATGACCATCATCACCAACATCACCTCTCCTGTTTGATACCGTTTCATCTTGTTTACTCCGTGTTCTCGTTGTGCATGAAAAACCATGCGTTCTTGATAAGGTTATTCAACTGAAAATACATACGGCTCCTTCCTGTCTTTCGGAACGGCGTAGATCGTCAGTGTTCCCTTTCTCATTTCTCCCATGCCCGGCGAATTCATCGGCATGCCGGGTGCGCTGATACCGGTGATCGCCGGCTTTTCCTTGAGCATCTTGCGGATGGCGCCGACCGGCACATGCCCTTCGACCACATAGCCTTTGATCAGCGCCGTGTGGCAACTGGCAACATGGGTCATCCCATAACGTTTCTTGACGGCATCCATGTTGGACTCATTCACGGCCTTCACCGCAAAACCGTTATCGCGCAGATAGTCCACATATTTCTCGCAACAACCGCAAGTCGGACTTTTGTAAACTGTCACTGCCGTTGCACCTTGCGCTGCTTCCGCACTTGCCAAGGCGAGCGTCATGGCGATCACCAGTAGTTCAATAATTTTCATGTTATTCCTTTCATACGTTGCGGGATAATAAGTCTGTGGCTGCTTCACCTGATGGAGATGAAAGCGCGCGTTGTTTAAGCAAGGCATATAAAACAGGGATCACGATCAACGAAAGAAACGTGACCGAGATCATGCCGCCCACCATGGGCGCGGCGATGCGGCGCATCACCTCGGAGCCGGTACCGCTGCCCCACATGATCGGCAGCAATCCGGCGGTGATGGCGCACACCGTCATCATGATCGGGCGCACCCGCAGCAAGGCGCCTTGCATCACCGCCTCGTGCAGGTCGCTCGCCGAGAATGGCGCACCGCTCGCCTCACGCTGCGCCTTGATTGCCTGATAGGCATGGTCGATGTAGATCAGCATGATCACGCCTATCTCCGCCGCCACACCCGACAGCGCGATGAAACCGACTGTCGCCGCGACCGACATGTTGTAACCTAACAGCCATAGCAGCCACACCCCGCCCACCGTGGCAAACGGCACGGACAGCATCACGATCAGCGTTTCCGTCACGCGCCTGAAGTTGAGGTAGAGCAGCAGGAAGATGATCAGCAAAGTGATCGGCACTACAATTTTCATCTTGGCTTCGGCACGCTCCATGTATTCAAACTGTCCGCTCCAGGTCGCATAGTAGCCGGGCGGAAATTTCACCTGCTCCGCCACCGCTTTACGTGCATCAGCCACATAAGAGCCGATGTCGCGATCGCGGATGTCCACAAAGATATAAGCGGAGAGTAGCGCGTTCTCGGTACGGATGGCTGGCGCTCCCTTGACCACTTCCACCCTGGCGAGTTGCCCGAGCGGGATCATCGCGCCGTCCCCATTACCCGACATCGGGGCCGGCACCAGCACCTCCCGGGCGATCTGCTGCGGATCGCTGCGCAACTCGCGCGGGTAGCGGACAATCACGCCGAAGCGTTCGCGCCCCTCCACCGTCGTGGTCACCATCTCGCCGCCAAGTGCAGTAGAAATGACATCCTGCAAATCGCCTATGGCCATTCCGTAGCGCGCAAGCGCTTCCCGATCCGGCACTATGTCGAGGTAGTAGCCGCCGGTAATGCGCTCGGCAAAAGCGCTGGTGGTGCCCGGAACATTCCTGACCGCTGCTTCGATGTCCTTGGCTACGCGCTCTATCCCTTCCAGATCCTTGCCGAACACCTTGACGCCGATCGGAGTGCGGATGCCGGTAGCGAGCATGTCGAGGCGCGCCTTGATCGGCATGGTCCACGAATTGGCAACGCCCGGAAACTGCAATGCCTGGTCCATCTCGGCGATCAGCTTGTCGATGGTCATACCGGCTCGCCATTCAGCCTCCGGCTTGAGGTTGATCACGGTCTCGAACATCTCCGGTGGGGCCGGATCGGTGGCCGTCTGCGCGCGCCCCGCCTTGCCATACACGGATGCGACTTCGGGGAAACTCTTGATGATCTTATCCTGCGTCTGCAACAGTTCCGCCGCTTTGGTGATGGACATGGCAGGTAGCGAAGCGGGCATGTAGAGCAGCGTGCCCTCGTTCAGCGTCGGCATGAATTCGCTGCCCAATCGTGTCGCCGGATAAAGGGTCAGCGCCAGCAGCACCAGAGCTGCCGCGATGGTGGTTTTCTTCCGCTGCATTACCGCCGCGATGATTGGGCGATAAGCCCAGATCAAAAAGCGGTTCAGCGGATTCCTGTGTTCCGGCATGATCCTGCCACGTATGAATAACATCATCAGCACCGGCACCAGCGTAATGGACAGCAACGCCGCACCGGCCATGGAGAATGTCTTGGTAAAGGCGAGCGGAGAGAACAGCCGTCCTTCCTGCGCCTCCAGCGTGAACACCGGCAGGAACGAGACGGTGATGATGAGCAGTGAGAAGAACAGCGCCGGGCCGACTTCCTTGCAGGCGGCGAGAATGGCGCGAGCACGATCATCAAACCCCAACCCCTCCCGGCCTCCTAACCCCACCCCAGCCCTCCCCTTGTCAAGGGAGGGTGCCGCCGCTCCTCCCCTGACAAGGGGAGGCTGGGAGGGGTTAAGGTTTGATGCCAAGGAGGGGTTGCTTTCCAGCCGTTCCAGATGTTTGTGCGCGTTCTCGATCATCACGATGGCCGCATCCACCATTGCGCCGATCGCGATCGCAATCCCGCCCAGGCTCATGATGTTGGAATTCATGCCCAGCGCGCGCATCGCGATGAAGGCGATCAGCACGCCGATGGGCAACATCACGATCGCCACCAGCGCGCTGCGCACATGCATCAGGAACACGATGCACACCAGTGCGACGATGGCGCTTTCCTCAAGCAGCGTGCCTTTCAGGTTTGCAATGGCGCGGTTGATCAGGTCGGAGCGATCATAAACCGCCTGAATAGTCACGCCTTCCGGCAAGCCGGGAGCGACCTCGGCGATCTTGGCCTTGATGTTGCGGATCACCTCCAGCGCATTCTCGCCATAGCGCGCCATGACGATGCCGGACACCACTTCACCTTCACCGTTCAACTCGGTGAGGCCGCGCCGCTCGTCCGGGCCGAGTTCGACACGCGCGATGTCGCGTATCAGCACCGGCGTGCCCATCTCCGATTTAACCACCAGATTCTCGAGGTCGCCCTTGCCGCGCAGGTAGCCTTTGCCGCGCACCATGTATTCGGTCTCGGCCATTTCCACCACGCGCCCGCCGACATCGCGGTTGGAATCGCGGATCACCTGCGTGACCTTCATCAGGGGGATGCCATAAGCGCGCAGCTTCACCGGATCGACAATCACTTGGTACTGCTGCACGAAACCGCCGACGGAAGCGACTTCCGATACACCGTGAGCCTTGGTGAGTTGATAACGCAGATACCAATCCTGGATGGTGCGCAATTCGGCGAGCGTCTTGTTCACGCCGATCACCGCATACTGATAAACCCAGCCGACACCGGTCGCATCCGGGCCGATTTGCGGTGTAACGCCCTTGGGCAATTTGCCGGAAGCAAAGTTAAGGTACTCCAGCACCCGCGAACGCGCCCAATAGAGGTCGGTGCCGTCCTCGAAAATGACATACACGAAGGACGCTCCGAAGACCGAGAAGCCGCGCACCACCTTGGATTTCGGCACCGAAATCATCGAAGTGGTTAACGGGTAGGTGACCTGATCTTCCACCACTTGCGGGGCCTGACCGGGATACTCGGTAAAGACGATCACCTGCACGTCCGACAGATCCGGCAAGGCGTCCAGCGGGGTTTTGATGACTGCATAAATGCCCGCCAGCGTGATGAACAACGTCGCAAGGATCACCAGAAAACGATTGCGCGCCGACCAGTCGATGATGGCGTTTAACATGTCAGTGCCCCTCGTGCTGGTTGCCGGAAGGTACAGCCGGTTTAGCTTGCAGCTTGGTGATCACCCATTCCCCCGGTTTGCGCTCGACGAGTTCAAAGGTAATCGCGGTGCCGGCTTGAATGTTTGCCACCAACGCGGAATTGGCGAGAGCGAAGTCCATCGTCATACCCGGCCAGCCCAAAGTTTTAATCGTGCCGTGCGTAATGGTCACACTTCCTGCTTTGCTATCCACCGCATCCAGCGTGCCCTCGGCCTGATGCCCCACCACGGCTGGCTTCGACGGCTCTGTCGCTGGCTGGGCGGCGCCTTTCGCATCGGGCGCCCCACCACCGTGAGCGTGCCCTAATCCGCCGAGTGCAGCCTTAAGGTTGCTTTCTGCATCGATCAGGAAGTTGGCCGCCACTACCACCTGTTCTCCTTCCGCAACCCCATTCAACACTTCCACATAATTGTCACTGCGGTTGCCCAACCTGACTACACGCGGCTCGAAGCGCCCTTCCGCCAGTTGCACTAGCACGATTTGGCGCGTGCCGCTGTCAATCACGGCAGAAGCCGGCACGGTCAGCACTTTACCTTTACTGATCACCGGCATTTCCACCTTGGCAAACATGGCGGGCTTGAGCAAACCTTTTGGATTGGCGACCTCCAGCCGCACCTGCACGGTGCGCGTGGCGGCGTTCAGGGTTGGATAAACAAGGCTTACCACACCCTCAAATGGTTTATCCTGGTAAGCATCCAGTTTGACTTGTGCCTTGCTGCCGACTTGCACCAGCCCGATGTCCTGCTCGAATACATCGGCCACTACCCACACCGAGGAAAGATCGGCAATCTGATACAACATTTCACCAGGCATGAAGCGCATCCCCTCCAAGGCTTTCTTCTCCAGCACGATGCCATTCACCGGTGTATGAAAGGCATGAAAGGTCAGGCTGCGCTTGATCGTCCCGGATTTGGCCAGGTCTTTCACCTGTTGCTCGGAAATATCCCAGTTCTTCAGACGCAGCAGGCTGGCCTCGGCGAGCTGTTGCATACTCTGTCTGGTATCGCTGTCCGCATCTTTCAATGCCGCGACACCTTGCATGGCAATCGCGTACTCACGCTGCGCCGATACCAGTTCCGGGCTATACACATCGAACAGTGCCTGCCCTTTTTTTACCGGTTCCCCGGTAGTCTTCACATGCAGCTTTTCTATCCAGCCCTCAAACTTGGGAGCGATGTTGTGGATATGCTGCTCATTGACTTCCACCCTGCCCACGGCACGCACCGTTTTATCGAGAACGCGCATCGCTGCCTGCTCGGTTTTCACCCCCAGCTTCTGCACCTTTTCGACGCTGATGTTTACCTGTCCCGAGCCTCCTGAGGTATCGAAGGACGAAGTGGCCTGTCCTGAGCCTGTCGAAGTGGTTTGATTGCCGCTGCCCGGTTCCGCCCCTCCTTCGTACACCGGAACGTAATCCATCCCCATGGCATCTTTCTTGGGCACAGGTGAGGTATCGGGCAAGCCCATCGGATTACGGTAATAAAGAATTTTGCGGGCGGATTCAACCCCTCCCGGCCTCCCCTTGTCAGGGGAGGAGATGCCATCTGCCCTCTGACTCCCCCACCAATATCCGCCTGCTGCAGTTACCGCCGCCACGACCAGCGCCCCAGCCACCATCACGTTTGCTTGCCTCATAGCTCTTCTCCCAACAGTCGTTCGATTTCAGCCAAATGCATCTGCGCGTCTGTCTGGGCTTTTAGCGCTTCCAGCCTGGCATTCAGGATTTGTCGTGCCGCATCCAGCAATGTCGCAAAATCCACCTTGCCGGTTTGATAGCCGATCAGCGCGGATTCAAAGGTGACCTTCGCTTGCGGCAATAGGCCGCCAGAACTCAGCAACTCGGTGCGCTGCGCCGCGTCGATGCTGGACAGGTTTTCGGTTAGCGCGGACAAGATGCGGTTGGCGGTGGCTTCCTTGCGTGCCTTGGCTGCCGCCAGCATCGCCTCAGATTCACGCTCCTGCGAACGCCGTGTCTCTTGCTGCAACGGAATATTGAGTTCGACCATCACGCCCCATTCGCGCACCTCATTGCCCATCTGGGTCGGAGAAATACCCAGCGCAAAATCCGGATAACGGTTTTTGTACATGAGATCGCGATTTTTTTCGCTCGCACGGATTCCCGCCTCATCCGCAAACAAATCCGGGTTATGTTCACGGATGCGATTTTCCAGTGCCGTATAGTTTTTCAAACTGGCACTCGCGGGTATGCTGCGCAAGTGTTGCGGAACGGCAAACGGCTCGGTCATCGGACGCGATAACAAGGCATTCAGCCGCGCCTCAACTTGCCGTCTGGTATTGTCCAGCACGACCAGTTCGGTTTTCATGGCCGTTTGTTCAACTTGCGCACGTATAGCGTCTTGCTGCGCGGCAAGTCCGTTGGCATAACGAACCTGCGCAACTTTCTCCATCTGCACCACCAGATCGAGCAAATCACGGGTAATTTTTTGGCTGCCCGCAACATAGTAATACTGAGCATAAACCGACTTGATTTGCGCCGACAGCTCCGCCCATGTCACCGCAGACAGCCGTTGCGCTTGGTCTGCTCCAGCCTCGGCGGCCTCCCGTTTCAAATCACGCTTGCCAAACCATGGCACGCTCTGCATCAGCGTATAGCGCGTGCTGCCCACGCGCGACGGCAGCAGGCTGGCACTCTTGTCCATACCCTGGTTGGTGATATCCATCAATTCGGTGCGGAATACCGGATCCGGCAGGGCACCGGCGGGTTGTGCGCGCTGAACGGCGGCATCCGCTTCATAACGCATTGCCGCGTACTCGGGATTATGTTCGCGCGCGTAGTCGAGCAGTCCCGTGAGATTGGCGCCTAATCCATATTGCTCATCTGCAACGGCAGGTAGTAGCCACGCGGTAAGCAGCACAACCGCAGCAAATTTAATTGCGCGATGATCTGATAAATATTTCAGAGAAAACTTCATGATCCGAACCCTCGATGAATTGCAGTCAGGTAGACGCAAGCGGCTACCAAACGATTCGGGACGGGAGTTCTATGCCGGCAAAGCCGGCCGGATGGGAATTACAAAGACACTCGTCCCGCGTTAAACGCGGGAGAATGGAGGCGGATCCAGCGGAGCCGAGGTGTAGGATTGAAACTGTGTCGAAGATGTAACGTAGGTCCGGGCAAATAGCCGGGTTTCCGTCACCTTGATGGCGACGGTAGCCAGATACCCGCTGCAGGCGAAATGACAGACGCCGCAATCCTTGCAGGAGGAGTTTTGCTGATCGTATTGTCCGGCTGCCAGATCCTGACTCGCAGCAAACTGGCCGTGATGACTGACAGTTGAAAGGTGGCTGGAGGGGTGTTCGTTCGGCTGCGCAACTGCCGGATGGCAGTCACCGCTCGTCATCTGCAAGGCAACCGAAGCAGCCAGTGCGCTGCCGCTGAACAGCGGCAGCCAAATGGCCAAAAGGACTGCAACAAATTTTCTATTCAAGTGGAACATGGGCATAGCTTGGCAAAAATCAGCTCAATTGTCAATCGGAATGGCCGCGCCTTGCTAGTGCAGCGGGGTATGCATATCCTTCACTGCCGATTTCTCCGCCGCAGAACGCGCTGACACGCGATCCAGTAGTAGGGTGGATAAGCGCAGCGCATCCACCATGCCAGCTCAAAAAGGTGGATGCGCTGCGCTTATCCACCCTTTTCGCCGAGAACAAATTTACCCTGATCACGCCATGCTTTTCGCAAGCTAGTGCAGCGGGGTATGCATATCCTTCACTGCCGATTTTTCCGCCGCAGAACGCGCTGACACGCGATCCAGCAACTTGCGCAGATTGCCGAGCGAGGCCAGGTGCAAATAGGCCAGGCCCAATGCGCCGCTGCGGAACAAGCCGGGCAATTTGTCATCGGCGATCTGGCCGAATTTCGCTTCGTCGATCAGGTAGAAATCGTTCAACTGGAAGGTCTCGCCGGTAGCGGTATCGAAGCGCGCGCCCTGCTGCACGAACAGGCCGAGTTCATCGAGTTGCCTGGTGATCAATTCGGTGCGCAGGAATTCCTGCTGGAAGTTCTGCAGGAACTGCATCACCTCGTTCATGCGCGGTTCCAGCTCTCCTGCCGCATTGATCAACATTTCGCCATGCTCGGAGTTCAGCGCCGCACATCCTTCATCTATGCACACCACCAGTTGTCCTTGCGCGCCGCCGTCCGCCATCACGAACGGGTAACGGCGCACGAAAGCCGGGATATAGCGCGCGTCCCACGTGCCTTGCTCGTCCACGAACAGATTCTCCGCCTTGCGCACACCGAGCAATGCGACCGGGCGCATCTGCTTGTCCTGGCCGCGAATGAAAACGATGGGATATTCGCGCCCCGCTTCGGCAAACTCCACGCCGGCCAGAAGCACCGCAGTGGTGTCACGCGCAAAGGAAAAGTCGACCTTGGCGGTATCGAATCTCAGATTGCGGTGCACATCGGAATTCAGCACCACCACTTTGCGGTAAAAAGCGAATGCAGTCATCGTTGCTCCTGTTCGTGTCAAGTAGGAAGTCTGGGGAACACCTTATCAGAACCGCTTGGTCAACTGCAACCACAACCTGGGATTGCGATCGAGTGAGCCGGGCTCGGAAACAGGCGTTCCGCCATCGGTGCGCCAGGCCAGATACGTCTTGACCAGCACGCCGGCAAGATCCGCATTCGCGCCGATCCCGGCGCCGGAGATGGTACGGGTATTGTCTCCGGCAAGGTAGGGGTAGCGGTTGATCTCCACCGAACCTACGTCGTAAAAAATCGCGCCTTGCAGTGCAGGCGCAAAGCTGTGGCGCAACTCCAGATTCAACAACCAGCCATGGTCGCCACCGGCTTCACCCTGTGGGTAGGCGCGCACGCCGTTCGACCCGCCCAATGAGAATTGCTCGGAGGAATTGAGATTCCTGCTGGCTCGCTGCCCTGATAATCTGCCCGATATCGAATCGGTGTCAGTCAGTCGTTGCACACGGTTGAAGTTATAGGCCAGCCGGGTGTATGCCCCATCGCTTTGGGTAAACTCGTATTGAAACAACGAGAATGGATCCGATGCGCCGGCATCCATGCTCAGGCGGCCTGACACCAGCATCAGGTCGAACGAAGTGATGCCGGCACCACACAGCGCGTCCTGATGATTGCCATTCAATCCCAGGCTGAGCAGTTGAACTTGTTTGTCGCTGGTGATGAATACCGCATCTTTCTGATCTTTGAGCTGCTTGTCTTCCCAACTGAGAATGCCAGACAGATTACTTGCCTGGCTGCGTATGAACGGGTAGGTCGCGAACAGGCTGCTGCTGCTGGCTGTGCCATGCGCGAGAGCATCTGCAAACTCTTTGCCCACGCGATAGCTGGTATCGGAATAGGCCACGCCCAGTTTCAATCCGCTGCCACCGATCGGTATCGAGTACGAGATGCGTGCGTAGGTCAGATCCTGGTCGCTGGTCAAAGCGTTCAAGGTGAGCAGATCACCGATTCCGAGCGGGCTGTTGAGCAGCAGTTCGGCCCCGATACGATATTCGCCGGTATAGTAGTTTCCGCCGTTATCCAGCTCGATATTGGCGGCATAGGGGACGGACGGATCAAGTTCGACCAGCATGTCAGCCGTGCCGACGCTGGCGCCGGGTTGCAGCGTGGCACGCACCATACCCACACCCGGTGTATCGTTCAACAGCAATATCGCGCGATCCACAGGTGCTGCCTGCAAGACATCGCCGCTCTTGATGTCGCTCAGGTAGCCGCTGGCGCGCTGATCGGATAGTCGCGATTGATTGTGAATGCGCTGCTCGCCCAGACGCCCCTCCAGCACGTTGATCAACACCGCACCGTCCCTGATCTCCTGTGGCGGGAGATAGGCGCGCACCACGACATAGCCGCGCTCTCGATAGTAGGCGGTGATACGCGCGGCCCCATCCACAAGTTCGGCAAGAGAGTGTTCGCCGCCGGTCAGATCGGCCAACAAGGCTTCCAGTTCGCCCGCCGTGAACACACTGCTGCCGGAAACACGGATGGCCTTCACCACCATGCGCACATCTTCAATTTCCTGGACTTTGGGTGCAGGCTCCCCCTCGATACGCAACGGGGTGGCCTCTTTTGGAGCAGTCAATTCAGGCTGCTGTTGCAGCTCGCGCATCGTCTGACCTGCATCGGGAGGAGCTGCATGTGCGGCAAAACCAAGCTGGGCGAACAACAGGACAGTCAGCGCACCAGGTTTTATTTGGGTATGGACATTCCTCATCGAACCGTCAGCATACCATCAACGAATGCGCCAATATCGTCATGTGCATCCGCTCCCGGGGTAAATTTGTTCTCGGTGAAAAATGTAGGGTGAATAAGCGCAGCGCATCCACCATGCCAGCTCAAAAAGGTGGATGCGCTGCGCTTATCCACCCTACTACTTTTTGATTGCACAAGGTTCATAAAAAATCAGTCATCATTGATTTTTAGAACAAATCTACAAGAACAAATTTACCCTGCTTCCGCTCCCGAGGTTACGCTGCATACTTGCATATCAACGAACAGACATCCTTCATTGTATCGTCAGCACACCATTAATGTATGTGCTGATCACGTAATTCGAATTTGTTCCCAGTGTTCCCTGGGTGATCGAATAAGTGCCTGCGGTCGATGTCGAGCTTGCCAGTGTGGTCAACCCGCCGGTAAATACGCTGGCATATGAATCTCCTTCAACCAGCCCCAACCCGCCCACTGTGTAAGTAAGGCCTGGTATCGCGCTGCCATACAGCATGCTCATACTATCAGCGGTGATGGTCAATGTACGGGGGGTGATGTTGGCTTTCACACCATACGGCGCAGTCAGGTTGTAGTTGCCCGCGTCCGCGCCGCTGAGGGTGTAACCGCCGATGTTGACGGTCACGGCTTTATAGTTGCCGACGTTCTGGTCAATGAAGGCACCGCTGCCGAGGCCTTCGACGATGACCGAGTCGGCGCCCAGTTTGTTGACATAAGCCGTGCCGCCTATCGTGGCAACAGTGGTGCCGTCATACACCTTGTTCGCCGCGGTGACACCGTTGAGCGCGATGTTCAGTTTGGTGATGCTGGCGGTGGCCGTCGCGGTGGTGTTGTAGGTATAGTTACGGGCATCCGTGCCTCCCAGCGTGATGCCGCTGACGTTGACGGTCTTGCCGGTGCCGGCGTTCTTGTCGAGGAAGGCAGCACTGTAGCCGGTGGTGAGGATGTCGCCATAGACGCGGTTGTTGGCCAGATTGACGGTCGCAACCGTGCCGGCGTTATACACCCTGTTCACGCCGACTGCGGTGATGGTCAGGGCGCGCGGGGTGACATCGGCGGTCAGGCCCCCAACCGGAGCGATGCTGTAATTCCCTCCGGCCGCGCCTGTCAGTGCCAGTGACACGGCTTTACCTGTGCCCACGTTCTTGTCCGCAAAATTCCCGCTCAGGACGACGCTGTCTCCAGCCAGCACCCCGCCCAGCGTGGCGCCGCTGACTGCGGTGGCGACTTTGCCGTCATAGACGCGGCTCGCCGCGATCGGGGTGCCAAAAACATCCAGTGAACGGGGGGTGATGCCGGCGGTTATACCCGCCACCGGTGCGACGCTGTAGTTGCCGCTATCCGTGCCCGTCAGTGTCAGGGATACCGCCTTGGCGACGCCCGCGTTCTTGTTCGCAAACAGCCCGCCCATGCTCAGGGCGTCTCCCGTCAAAATCCCGCTCAGGGTGACGCCGCTGATTGAGGTGGTGAGTGTGCCGTCATAGACACGGCTCGCCGCGATCGGGGTACCCGTCAATGACAGGGCCAGTTTGCTGATGCTGCCCGTCACGCCGACCGGTGCAGTCAGCTTGTAGTTGTCTGCGTCCGTGCCGCTGAGGATGTAACCGCTGACATCGACGGCCACGGGTTTGCCGGTGCCGACGTTCTTGTTGGAGAAGGTACCGCTGCCGCTGCCGCTGACAATGACCGAGTCGGTGCCCAGCGCGCTGATATAGACCGTGCCGCCTATCGTGGCGGCAGTGGTGGCGTCATACACCTTGTTCGCCGCGGTGACACCCTTGAGCGCGATGTTCAACGGGGTGATGTTGGCGGTGGTCGTTGCGGTGGTGTTGTAGGTATAGTTGCGTGCATCCGTGCCTCCCAGCGTGATGCCGCTGACGTTGACGGTCTTGCCGGTGCCGACATTCTTGTCCTCGAAGGCAGCACTGCCGTAGCCGGTGGTGAGGATGTCGCCATAGAGGCGGTCGTTGGCAAAATTGACGTTCGTAGCCGTGCCGGCGTTATACACTCTGCTCGCAACCCCCCCGGCAAGCGCGGTGATGGTCAGGGCGCGCGGGGTGATATCGGCGGTCAGGCCATCAACCGGAGTGATGATGTAATTTGCGCCAGCCGCGCCTGTCAGTGCCAGTGACACGGCTTTGCCTGTGCCCACGTTCTTGTCCGCAAAGTTTCCGCTCAGGATGACACTGTCTCCCGCCAATACTCCGTCCAGTGTGGCGCCATTGACTGCGGTGGCGACCTTGCCGTCATAGACACGGCTCGCCGCGATCGGGGTACCCGACACGGTCAGTACAAGATGCATGATATCGGCGGTTATGCCCGCCACCGGCGCGACGGTGTAGTTGCCGCCATCCGTGCCTATGGTGGTGAGCGACACGGCCTTGCCTGTGCCCACGTTCTTGTTCGCAAACAGCCCGCCGAGGTCAACGACATCCGAACCCAGCACACCGACCAGGGTGGCTCCGCTGACTGAGGTGGTGAGTGTGCCGTTATATCCGCGGCTCGCCGCGATTGGTGTGCCCGTCGTTGTCATGGCTCGTTTGGCGATGTTGGCCCTCACATCGATCGGTGCAATCGGGTTGTAGTTGCCCGCATCCGCGCCGCTGAGGGTGTAACCGCTGACGTTGATGTCGACGATTTTGGTAAAACCGGCGTTCTTGTTGGAGAAGGTACCGCTGCCGATGCCTTCGACGATGACCGAGTCGGTGCCCAGCGCGCTGATATAGACCGCGCCGCCTATCGTGGCGGCAGTGGTGGCGTCATACACCTTGCTCGCTGCGGTGACACCCTTGAGTGCGATGTTCAACGGGGTGATGTTGGCGGTGGCCGTCGCGGTGGTGTTGTAGGTATAGTTACGGGCATCCGTGCCTCCCAGCGTGATGCCGCTGATGTTGACGGTCTTGCCGGTGCCGGCGTTCTTGTCCTCGAAGGCAGCACTGCCGCTGGTGGTGAGGATGTCGCCATAGACGCGGTTGTTGGCAAAATTGACGGTCGCAGCCGTGCCGGCGTTATACACCCTATTCACGCCGGCCGCGGTGATGGTCAGGTCGCGCGGGGTGACGTCGGCGATCAGACCCGCTACCAGTGTGATGCTGTAATTTGTGCCATCTTTCCCTACCGTTTTAATCGACACGGCTTTGCCTGTGCCCACGTTCTTGTCCGCAAATAGTCCAGCCAGTATGACGCTGTCCCCCGCCACCACTCCTCCCAAAGTGGCGCCGCTGATCGTGGTATTGAGTGTGCCATCATAAACGCGGCTTGCCGCGATCAGAGTACCCGATACATCCAGTGCACGGGCGGTGATGTCGGCAGTCAAACCCGCCACCGGTGCGACGTTGTAGTTGCCGCCATCCGTGCCCGTCAGCGTCAGAGATACTGGCTTGGCCACGCCCGCGTTCTTGTTCGCAAACAGCCCGCCGAGGTCAACGACATCCGTACCCAGCACGCCGTCCAGCGTGGCGCCACTGACTGAGGTGGTGAGTGTGCCGTCATAGACACGGCTCGCCGCGATCGGGGTACCCGTCAATGACAGGGCCAGTTTGCTGATGCTGCCCGTCACGCCGACCGGTGCAGTCA
>Ga0209751_10000646_pt1 | contig 37286 bp, 29 predicted proteins | sample RifCSP13_1_FD_184019 | JGI IMG/M metagenome (GOLD analysis project Ga0209751, IMG submission 184019) | Soil microbial communities from Rifle, Colorado - Rifle CSP2_sed 13_1 (SPAdes) (version 2) | ecosystem: Environmental > Terrestrial > Deep subsurface > Rock core/Sediment | place: Rifle...
CTTGAGCCTCCGGAACCCGACTTGTATCACGCCAGGCAAGGCTTCCACACCATCCCCCGGCACCCGGCCGTGGATATCAATTGCGGCGACCACCCAGGAAGGTTCTTCCGACGCGGCCGCTCACAGTGACGTACCCCATGCTCCACGTCGCCATCGTCGGGGATCGCGATTCCGGAAAGACGACGTTCCTCGGCCTGCTCTACGCGGCCCTGGTTAAATCCGGCTCGGACAAGACGGATGACCTCCGCTTCCATGCGGCCTTGGACTCGATCGAGGAGATCACCGGTCTCTTCCAGCAACTCATGTCCGGAGCCTTTCCCGATTCCGCGACGAAGGAAGGGATGCACGAGTTCAGCTTCGAGCTCGCCTTTGAGAAGCCCCGAGGTGGAGTTCTTGCTCGCTTCGGTTCCCGGAACCAGGCCGCCGGCACCTCCACGACCGTTCACATCACCCTCCCGGGGCGTCTCGACGAGCAACATCATGGGTTCCTCCAGGAGACCGCGACCGGCAGAGGGCGGTGGCGGGATGCGCTCGACGCCGACGCGGTCATCGTCCTCGCGGACAGCACGAAGCTCGCGCCCAAGGGCGAGGATCCCGAGCCGGGGCCGATGGAGACCTACGACGGCCGGGTCGAAGCGTTCCTCACCTCCATCGTGCGATGGCGAGCGCGTGGCGGTCGCGACGTGTTGCATCCGATCTTCGTGTTCTCCAAGTTCGATGCGATCAAGCCCGAGGTGGTGCGCGCGGCGAATGTGGAGCCCACTCCTCCCGACGTCTCGAAGACCGGCCCGAGGGCCGTCTACGCGACGACGCTCCTGGAGCCCAACCTGCCGCGGACCCTGGCGGTGTTGCAGGAGGCGGATCGAGGGAAGCTCCGATTCGCGAGACCCAGCTACTTCTTCAGTTCGGTCCGCACGGAAGCGAAGGCGCACGGCCGATCGGAGGGAATCCGTCTCCGGCGAATCGACGGTGCCGGCTGGGAGCCGGACTATTCCGGGCACGAATACTTCGCCCTCTTGGAGTACCTCGGGGAGATCGCCGCCCAGACGAAGGATTGAAGCCTCCATCCTCCCTCGCGCCTCGTTGCTTCGCACGATTGATAACTCCGAAGCAAGGGTTAAGTACGGAAGCAGAGGGTCGGGCCATCATGCCCTGCGCTCTCTTGGGGGATCGAGCCTCCGGTAAAACGACGTTCTTGGGTCTCCTGTACTCCGCCCAGGTGAAGTACGGTACGGGCGTACATGACGACTTCCGTTTCCACGCGCCGATGGCCTCCCTGAACGTCATGTCGGCCGTCTACGAAGGCATGAAGGACGCTCGCTTCCCGAGTGCGACCCTGAAGGAGGAGATCACCGAACTCAGCTTCATCTTCGGTTACCTGCGGAAGGTCACCGGCAAGCTGCCGTACTACATCCGCCAGCAGAATTGGGTGAAGCCGTTCTCGACCCTCCGCTTCTCCGCATACGACGTGTCCGGCGAAGACATCGAGGAGTTCATCGAGTCTGGCATCGCGTCCCGTCCCCTGATCCAGCAGCTCCTCAAGAGCGTGGTCGTCGTCGTGCTCGTGGACTGCAGCAAGATGACGACGGACATCGACACGGCGCCGTACAAGAAGATGCTGCGGTACGACAGCACGGTCGCCAAGCTGCTCGTGGCGTTCCAGACGTACAAGAAGCAGGAGTATGACCGGCTCAAGGACTCCGGCGTCAGCCCGGACCCGCCGATGATCTACCCCGCCTTCGTCCTCTCCAAATTCGACACCCTCCGCGACGACGTGCTCGCACGGTTGGGCCTGCACCAAGGGTTCCCCGAGGACAAGCGTGCGCGGAAGGAATACGCGGAGGCCCTGCTCCGCGTCTTCGTCCCCCAGACCCTCTCCCAGATCCGCGGTGGGAAGGTCGCGGGCGTGAGCATGGACAAGGCCGCGTACTTCCTCAGCTGGGTCCGGACGGAGACCCAGGAGGGCATGGAGCCCGTCGGTCAGCCGCGGATCGTGCGGACCGGGTTCCGGCCGGAAGGCGGTGGCGAGCCGGACTTCTCGTACGATGAGTATGTGAACTTCATCGAGCACTTCCGCCGCATCGCGAACAAGATCCCCGACGAGGTTCTCGAATCGGAGAAGTTCCAGGCCCAGTCCCTCATCCGACCGAACTAGGGGGCAGTGCCGCGGCGCCCACGAAGCCCTCCGCATCGTCCAGCGCCGGGGATGTCGCCCAGTTCGACCATTGGATCTATGCGGTCGTCCCGGGGATCGGCTACACGACGAAGGCCATGTCCCGTGGATTCGATGCCGGCCTCTTCGACCCGTATCTCCGCGGGCACTACACCCCGATCCGCGCGGCGGCCGCCCAGGACATCGACGGCGAAATCGACCTGCGGATGATCCACCCCGTCCGGACCGGTCGGGAGGTCCTTCTATCGCGAATCACACGAGGCATCCCGGACGAGGCAGGCCGCCCGACGTTCACGAATCACACGGTCGTCGCACGCACGGATCTCCTCCGATCCGGTCAGACCACCCTGGATGGGGCCTTCCGGGCGATGACCGAGTTCGACACGCGGTTCCCCGACGCCCAAGGGAAGATCGAGCTGCTCAGGGTACCCATGCGGCCCGAAGAGGAAGGTCCGCCTCGCTTCGGGGACGGGATCCACAGGCACCTCACCTTCGCGGCCCTCGACACCCTCGCGACCCGGGTCATGAAGGACGCGACCAGCCGGACCCTCCTCCTGTGCCGCAACTCCACGGCCGAGGCCCGGAACGCGACCCTCATCCTGCTCGTCGAGCTCCTGGCATGGAAGTGCGGGCTCCCTCTCTTCACGGCGATCAGCGATCCGCCGAGGGCGTCCGCACTGAACCACTTCAACCTCGTGATCGCGCAACGAGGCGTCCGTGCCGACTCCAGCTGGGCCATCCTTGAGAGCGCCCTCACGGAGCACGTCCTCCCCCGAGTGCCGGACCGCGAGGAAGTCTACCGGATGCTCAGCGCGGCGGTGCGTCAATCGGCCGACGGCGCGCGCGCGGTGTAGACTCGCACCGCGCCCGGCCGGATCTCTCGGGTCACGGTCCATCCGTGGCCGATCGTCCAGGCACCGTCGTTCGAGGCGCGGCCGGCATGCTGTCGGTCGAGGTGGTCGAGCTCCGCCTCCAGGTAGTCGCCGTCCGTGTCCGCCTCCGGGACCAAGGTACCCTCGGAAAGGACCTGGACCAGGAGGGGCAAGCCGCTGGGTCTCCCCTTCCAACGGACGGCCAGGAACGGCTTCCGCGCAGAGGAATCGGAGATCAGCAGGTCCCTCAGCGCGAGATAGGATTCCCGGTCCCGATGGTTCTCGGCCGGGGGCGCGTCCAGTCTTGCCTTGCGCTTCTCCAGGGCCTTGAGGAGCTTGAGCCAGTCCTTGTCTGTCAGCCCTTGCCGGTCCCAGGGCGAGCCGGGAGCCCCACCGTTCGCGGCGTCGCGCGCGGCACCGGACTCGCGTGCCCGGCTGACCTCATTCTGGACGAGGTCGTACGTCGACGCCTCTTCCGTGTTCCTTCCCGGCACGACCCGGATCGTCAGCGCGTTCATCCCGGGATGGAATCGAGGATCGAGGACGGTCAGGGAACGGTTGTTCTCCGGGTGGAAGATCTCCGCGAGCGTGTTGTTCACCTCGGCCGAGGCCGTCCGCCGAGCGAGGTCGCTCAGGTGCTCGAGCGGGAGCGGCTGCTCTCCGCTGCGGGGGTTCGCCGCGAGGTCGTCCAAGTAGGCCTGGGCCACTTGCTGGGTCAGACGCGGTCGTTTGGAGCCCAGGGCGAATTGGAGGACGCTCTTCACGTTCTTGGAGCCGCGGAAGAGACCGATGAAGCCCGCGTGCAGGACGGCGGTCGTGCCGCTCGCGTTCACGCATTCGTTGATCAGGTCCACCAACCGTGTCGACAGCTTTCGCCGCAGCCGGCCTCCGGGCGCCCTCGACTCGTAGAAGATACCGCCCCAGCGGAGCGGCGTGAACTCGGCCCAGTCCGGGTCTGCGGCACTCTTGCGATACCAGGCCAGGGTCTTGTCGGAAAGGATGGCCCCGACGAGCAAGGGGTCCTCCGTCTCGGCGCGGACGCGGGGCAGCAACGCCTCTGCGGTTCGCGCGGCCTCCCGCAGGAGTCGCTTGTCCTGGCGAGCCTCCTCCACCAGGGCACGCGTATCGATCGAATTGACGGCTTCGATTTCGAACCCTTCCTCCGGGTTCATCCGAAGGAACGTCTTGAGTTCGCTCGTCCCGGTGACCGTGGCCCGTCGGACGATCTCGTTCCCTGTTGGGCCGCTGGCCTCCTTCTGGGCCTCCTCATGCGGGGGGACCAGGGCCAAGACGACCGCTGATGCCAACGAAGAGACGCCCCCCATTGCGGTGCGGCGGAGTGCAGCGGGCTTCAATAAGCCTGCGGCGCTAGTTATCGTCAGTGATAGGCGGCAGGCGGCTCGTTCTTCCCGATGCTGGCTTCCGGACAACGAACGACAGCGAGGCGAAGATCCAGATGACCCGCGGGGACGGCATCTCCTCCGCCAGGCCGATGGTCTCCTCTCCGGCGGCAGCGCCTCGCCTTTGCGGCCCGGGTTTCCGCGTGGATCGTCTCCCCGGTCTTCTCCTTCGCCTGCCGCACCACGTAGGGTGAAATACTAGGCAGATGCGTACTCGGACGAATCTCACGAAGGCGCGAACCCCATGCCGGCTCAGAGATCCGACAACACGGAGGATGCCCTCCGGGCGGCGCAGGAGATCCTCACCACCGATGGCCAGGACCTGCGGTCCCTGCTCTACCGGGACATCCTCCTCAATGCGCTGAAGTGTAAACGAGACGAGCTCGACATCCTCGATCTCAAGATCATCAACCGGGCCGTCGTGGAGTTTCGACACGCCGCGCGGGTCTTCAAGCCGTACCGAGGAGTCCGCAAGGTCTCCATCTTCGGCTCGGCGCGTGAGAAGAAGGGCAGTCCCCCCTACGAGCTGGCCGTGCGATTCGGCCGCTCCCTCGTCGAGAGAGGCTTCATGGTCATCACCGGCGCGGCCGAAGGCATCATGAGGGCCGGAATCGAAGGGGCCGGTGCAGAGAACAGTTTCGGCGTGAACATCCTCCTGCCCTTCGAGAAAGGGCCCACCCGGCTGATTCGCGACGATCCCAAGGTGGTCCGCTTCAAGTACTTCTTCACGCGCAAGGTGTTCTTCGTCATGGAAGCCGATGCCGTCGCGCTGTTCCCCGGCGGCTTTGGCACCCACGACGAGGGATTTGAAGTGCTGACCCTGCTGCAAACGGGCAAAGCGCCCCCCATGCCTGTCGTCCTCCTGGAACCTCCGGGGGAACGGTACTGGGAAACCTGGGACCGATTCGTCCGGCAGCAGCTGCTCGCCCGCGGCTTCGTGTCGCCAGAAGACCTCACCCTGTATCGGATCGCGCATTCCTCGGAGGAGGCGACGGACTGGATCGCATCCTATTACTCCACGTACCACTCCGTGCGCCAGGTCGGAAACCGTCTCGTCATCCGACTGGAGAAGGAGCTCTCGGACGATCACATTTCGATTCTGAACGAGACGTTCCGGGACTTGGTGGCATCGGGCACGATCTCCAAGATGTCCGCCTTGCGCGAGGAAGCGGACGAACCCGACCTCCGGTCGAAGCCCCGGATCGTTTTCTCCTACGACCGAGGCCGCGCGGGGCGCCTGAACGAGATGATTCTGGAGATCAACCGGCTAGGCCTCACCCTCTGAGCCTTCACCGGTCTACACGGCCGGACGGGCCCCTACCCCGACGTTCGCCGGCTTGTGCGCATTCCGTGCGCCCGAGCCTCTCGTCCTGGACATCCAGGGCCTAGCGTGTCGCGATTGCGGCCCGCGCCGCGGCGACGTCGCCCTCGTCGAGGGTGTGGGCCTCCTCCCCGGGATGCGAACCGCTTCGAACCTGACGGCCCGGGAGGGACCCCTCGGGTGTGAGGGCCGTGCTTCGATGGCGTTCTCTCAATCGTGCCCTGGATCGCCTACGCCTCGGGCTTCCTGGCCGAGAGGACCACGCTCTCCGCCCCGAAGCTCTTCGTGATCCGCTTCGTGCTGTCCGAGCTGCTCTTGGAGAAGTAGTCGACTCGTTTGACGACCTCGACGTCCTCGAAGCCGGCGTCATGGATCGTCTGCAGATACTCCGCCTCGACCGCGGCCCCGCCGATGCAGTCCGCCCAGAGCTGGGGGTTGAGCCCGCACACCGCACCGACGTCTTCCTGGACCACGATGTCGGCGAGCTGCAACCGCCCCGCAGGTTTGAGGACCCGGAAGATCTCGCGGAACGCCGCAGGCTTGTCGGGAACGAGGTTCAGGACGCCGTTGCTCGTGACCACGTCCACGCTCGCGTCGGGGAGCGGGATCTTCGTCGCGTTGCCCTCGACGATCGTGACCTGCTTCGCGCCCATGCGCTCAATGTTGGCGCGCGCCTTCGCGATCATCGCGGGCGTGAAATCGAGTCCCATCACCCGCCCTTTGGGTCCGACCTTGAGCGAGGCGTACAGGACGTCCGTGCCGGATCCGGAGCCGATGTCCAAGACCGTATCGCCGGACCGGATGGACCGGGTTGCGAAGGGGTAGCCCACGCCCGCGAAGGATTCTGTCGCGGTCGCCGGGAGCTCCTTCAGATCCGCTTCCGGGTAGCCGACGAAGCGGAGGGCCTCCAGGCCCAGCGGGAAGTGGTACTCCTTGCGGGGTTCCTGGGCGACCTCGGTGTACAGGTGCTGCACGGCCGCGGTGACGATCGGGGTGAGATCCGTGACGGCCTCCACATGGGCCTCGGGAGGCACGTGGGAGATCTTCACCACGTCCAGCGGCAGTTTCTCCATCTGGAGCTCCTTGGCCGTCCAGAAGCTTGCGCCAGCCCAGGTGGATCGCGCGAGGACGCCGGCCTTCTCCAGGGCCGCGAGGCGCCGTTCTGCGTCCTCGTCCGCGACGTGAAACACCTCTGCGACCTCGTGGGTCGTCGCGGGGTCCGCGTGTTTCTCCAGATACTCGAGGATGTCGGCCGGTGCTCGCTTCGGGAGCCCAGGCTGGAGGCGGTCGATGATCTCCTCGAACGGGCCGGAGGTGAAGACCTCGCTCTTCGCCTCGATCCTCCCGCCTGCCGACACGAGGAGCGTCAGGAAGTTCGCGCTCGCCTTCTCCATCTCCCTGCGATCCGCCTCGAAGGCCTCCCCGACCGCCTTCGATCTCGCGTCCCGCAGGAGCTTTGGGCCATCGAGTCCGACCTCTCGGGCCAGGCGGAGCAACGTTTCGTCGGTGCCCGGCAGGGCCTGAACCTGGAACGCTTCCATCATCCGCCGGAAGAACTTGTCCGCTTTCTCGGGGTCCTGGCGCTGGGCCGCCTTGTAGGCGAGGCACGCGGGGTACGTGCTCGTGACCCCGCTCTTCCGGAGGTACTCCGGATAGAGGGGGTTCCGGAACATCCCCACGGATTCGCGAATCCAGTCCACCGCAGAGGCCTCGTCGACGCCATATTCCTTCATCCATTCGTGGATGTCCTCGAAGGTACCGCCCATGCGGTACTCGACCTTCAGGTGGTCGCCATAGACCTCCCTCAGCCTCTGCAGGACCGGCTCCAGTCCCCAGCTCCACCAGCACCACGGGTCTGCAAAGTGCACGACCTTCACTTCGGCGCGATCCTTCCTCTCCATGTGAATGCTTTCCCCCGACGGCCCTCCTCCATCGGCGTCGCCGTGTTAGATACTTTTCCCAATCCGTGGCCCCGGAGCCCCTCGCAGCTCCGTTTGGGAGGAGGTCGTGCGCACGGTGCGATACCACTCCAGGGTCTTCCGCATCCCTTCCTCGTACGAGGTCGCGGGGTGCGGTGAGCCCGTGAGCGTGCGGTAGAGAGTCCCGTCGAGGATTACCGGTTCGTCGAACAGGTACATCATCTCGTACGCGGCGCGGGCCATCGGGTTCCAGAGGCCGACGAGGCGGACCATTCCGCGCCCGTACACTCCGATCTTGGGCTCATGGCCTCCGAGGCGGTAGGCGATTGAGATGAAGTCCCGCGCGGTGGTCATCCCCGGCCCGGGCACGTGGACCGCGCGGCCGAGGGCCGCCGGAGTCTCGAGCAACGTGAGCATCGCATCGGCGGCGTCGTCGATGAAGATGAACTCGTGCGGCGCATCGAGGGTGATGGGCCAGCGGCAACCCTTCCCCGTCAGCGCGCCCTCGTAGATCGGGCGGACGAACTCGTGGACAATTCCAACCCCGTAGAAGTCAGGATAGCGGGGGATGACCACCTTGATCCGCCCTTCGCGGTGCGCCTGGAGGTACTCCCGCTCAATATGGAGTCGGATCTTCCCCTTCACTGTGTGGGGTTCCATGGGATGGTCCTCCGTCGCGGGACGCGTCCGCGGGTGGCCGTAGACATAGACGTTGCCGGGGAAGCCGAGCACGGCTCCCGTGGCCTCCGCCGCGCGGAGGGCGTTGCGCGCCATCGCCGGGACCTTCGCAGCCCACTCCGGGTAGGGTGCGTTCCCGGCATGGACGATTGCATCGCAGCCTTCGCAGGCCCGGAGGACCTCGTCGCCGTCGAGCAGATCCGTCCCGACGACCTCCGTGCCCGGCGGCATCTCGCGGGTGTTCCTCGGGTCGCGAACGACCGCGCGGACGGTGTGGCCCCGGTGCGGGGCTCGTCTCACGATGGCGTGTCCGATCGAGCCGTTTCCTCCCAAGACCGCAATCCGCATGCCCCGAGCATCCATGCCGATTTGAAAAAGGTTGTGCATGCACTCTCCCAAAGGGGGTGGAGCGGTTCTCCGTCCGCTCCTAGTCCGAACCCGGCCTCAAGGATCATGGCCCCGGAGTGCCCACAGCGCGAAATCTCAGCGGTCCATCGTCCACGACATGTCGGGTTTCCACGCCACGCGCCACACCCGCCACAGGGCAGTCGGGTCGCTGAGCGGATCGCCATGGACGAGGAAGAAGTCGGGAGGTCCGCCCTCGAAGATCCGTCCCACATCGGTCTCCCCGAGAAGCTCGCGGCCCCGGACCGTCGCGGAGGCGAGCGCTTCCCACGGCTGGAGCCCCGCCTCGACGAGCGCCTCCACCTCCCAGGCGAGGTGATTCGCCCGGAGCGATCCGCCGCCGAAATCCGTGCCGGTAGCGATCCGCACCCCGGCGTGGTGCGCGAGGCGGACGCTCTCGATCGCGCCTTCCCGCCGACGCGCGATGCGCTCGCGCCCCTCCTTAGCCACAAACCTCGGCAGCATCGTCGTCTGCGCGAAGGACGCCCACGACCGGAAGATGGCGAGGGTGCTCACGAGGAACGTCCCTCGACGGGCCATCTGCGCGGCCGCGTCGGAGTCGAGCTCGAAGCCGTGCTCGAGGGAGTCCACCCCGGCGTCGATGCCGACCCGTGCTCCGGCGAGCGTCCCGGAGTGTGCGGTGACCTTCGCCCCGCGGCGGTGCGCGAGTTCGACCACGGCCCGTACGTCCTCCGTGGACCAGGGTGCCTCCTCCTTCTTCGGACCGTCGAGGTACAGCTTGAGGAAATCCACGCCGTCGTCGAACTGGGCGTTGGCCGCTGCGAGGAGCCGTGCACCATCGTCCACCTCGATCGTGAGGCCTGGAGGCAGCACCCCGCTGTGGGCCATCCAGGTCCCCGCCACTTTCATCCTCGGTCGCGTGGGATTGTTCCGCCACCGCTCGCGCACCCGGAGCGCGAGCGCACGCTTGCGGCCATCCACGGGATCCACAGCGGCCGGCGAACCGACGTCCCGTGCCCACCGCACGCCCGCCTGCGCGAGGAGATCCCCGTTGTGCTCGGCCACCTCGAGCAGCTCCTCGGGAGGGTCGAAGCCGCGGTCGATCCAATGCGAGCCGCCCGGAAGGGTGACGTGGCTGTGCGCGTCGACCATCCCCGGCACGATCGTCGATCCGCCCGCGTCGACGAGGTGTAGATCCGCAGGTAAGTCGCCCTCCTCCGACGTGGGGCGCAGCCAGACCACGCGGCCGTCGTCGACGAGCACGCTCACGCCTTTCCGCAGGGACGGACCGGTCCCGTCCGCGAGAGCGGCGTCTCGATACAGGGTGCGTCGCGGCGACACGATGGGGCACCCTGATGCTCCCCTTCGCTTAAGGGATGTCCTCATCCCGGACGACGTACCCGCGGCCGAACCGGCTCCGCGTTCGACGGGTTCCCGGGCGCGCGGAAACGGTGTCGTTCGAACCCTGCTACCCCAGGTAGGCTGCCTTCCGCATTGCCAAAGCTAGAAGCGGGCCCTCCGCCGTGGTGAGCCATGACCACGAGGAAGTTCCACGGGCAGGAGGTGCGGGGTCTCGATGCGGTCCCTCGCTCCGTCCTGCGGGAGGGCCGGTTCGGGAGGCTTTTCCGGAACCTGCCGCCCCTCCGTCCCAGAGACCGGGACCTCGAGGCCCTTGCCAAGGAGATGGTCGAGCCCGAGCCCGGGAAGGACGGCGAGGACCCCGCGGGCGACAACCCGGACATCAGCGCGGGCTTCACGTACTTCGGGCAATTCGTCGACCACGACCTCACCTTCGACACCACCTCGAGGCTGCAGCGGGACAACGACCCCGACGCCATCGTCAACTTCCGCACACCCCGGCTGGACCTCGACTCCGTCTACGGAGCCGGTCCGGGCGACCAGCCCTTTCTTTACGCGGACGACGGGATGCACTTCCTGATCGGCCGCAACGCCGCGGGCGAGGAGGACCTGCCCCGCAACGCGGATGGGCGGGCCCTGATCGGCGACCCGCGGAACGACGAGAACCTCATCGTCGCCCAGCTCCACCTCGCGTTCCTGAAGTACCACAACCGCGTCCTCGACGCGCTCACGGCGGTACCGGAGGCGGAGCGGTTCGATACCGCGCGCCGGATCGTGCGGTGGCACTACCAGTGGGCCGTCGTCCACGACTTCCTCGTCAAGCTCGTCGGCCGGGTCGTCGTCGACGACATCCTCCAGCCCGATCGCTTCACCGTCCCCGGAAAGGGGACGCCGCAACGGGTCCGGACCCTGAGGGTCGTCCTGAAGTTCTTCCACTGGAGGAACGAGCCCTTCATGCCCGTGGAGTTCGCCGTCGCCGCGTACCGCTTCGGGCACAGCATGGTCCGAGGCGAGTACGAGCTCAACGAGGACGTGCAGGATGTCCCGATCTTCGCCAAGGACCCGGAGCCCGACCTGCGCGGGTTCCGAGAGCTTCCCACGGGTCACGTGATCCAGTGGGCCCGTTTCTTCCATTTCGACGGCGCGCAGGCGGAGCTGCAGCCCGCCCGGCTCATCGACACGAAGCTCGCCTTCGGGCTGCACATCCTCCCGGACGTCGTGACGAAGGGGGAGGCGAACCCCATCGTGGACTTCCGGATCCACGCGCTCGCGGAGCGGAACCTCAAACGGGGCAAGGCCCTCGGCCTCCCGTCCGGCCAGGACGTCGCGCGACGGATGGGCATCCCGGAGCATCTCATCCTCCGGCCCGGGGACCTGGGTCGCGCGGGAGATCCGACCGGGACCTCGCTCCCGGACCATCTCGTCGAGGTGTTCGGGGAAGCCACGCCTCTCTGGTTCTACATCCTGAAGGAGGCGGAGATCTTCCGCTCGGGACGGTCCCTGGGCCCTGTCGGCGGTCGCATCGTCTCCGAGGTCCTCCTCGGCCTCCTAGCTGGCGGCCCGTTCTCCTTCCTGAACGTGCGGCCGACGTGGCGTCCCAAGAGAGGCGAGTTCGGCGCGCCGAAGGACGGGGTCTTCGGGGTCGCGGACCTGCTCCGGTTCGCAGGCGTGCGGATCGAGTAGGGCACGGAGTCGCATCGCGCCGGCCCAGGCCCACGCGTGGGCGGAGGCCGGGAGCCTCGGATTTCCGGGGAAATCAAGCCGACAGGATTTTGACGTCGGCCGTGGTTGACAGGTCCGTGCCCGAGCCTGAAACGCCTCCGGCGGGAAAACCCGCCTCGGCCGCCAAACCCGCGCCCCCGCAGATTGCGGTGCTGGGGGACGCGAAGATCACGATCGACGCCATGGTCTTCCACGTGTTCGAGGCCCTCACGAACCCGGAGCGGCTCGCCGCATGGTGGGGCCAGGATGTCGTCGTCGAGGCCGACGAGGGCGGTCGGTACGAGACGACCTTGCCCGTCGGCCGCGTGGAGGGCACGATCACGGCGATCGACGGCCCGCAGACGCTCGCCTTCAACTGGCCGTTGCCCGCGGAAGGGATCTCCGTCGTCACGAGCGTCCACTATGACCTGACGCCGAAGGGGCCGCAGACCGTCGTGCACCTCGCCCACCGCGCCCCCAAGCCCGTGCCGGGCGACTGGAACGCGCTTTGGCAGTCCGTCCTCGAGGCCCTCAAGGCCCACGTCGAGGCGACCGGCGTCGCGTAGGCAGCCTTCCGTCTCCCGGGAATCGCAATCCTTTAATATAACCCAGGTTAGATAATTCTTCAACGTCCAAGAAGGTGAGCCCGATGACGACGCCCAACGATGCATCTGCCGGCCTCAGGCCCGCGGCCGGGGCCCGGGTCCGCTACCCGCCGATCCGCGCCCTCCGTGTGGCGAAGCCAAGAGCCTGCGGCTGCGGCCGGCCCGTCTCCTTCGACGTGGACAAGCACGAGTTCTTCTGCATCCGGTGCGGCGCCGCGAAGCTCTGCGTGTGCCGCCGATCCCCGCTCACGTCCATCGTCCGGCCCGTGCAGGTTAACTAGCCGGATGGCCGCGTCGGCCTGCGGACCCGATCGAACAGGAGCATGAGGAGAGGGGTGCCGAGCGCGACGAAGCCGAGGACGTTCACGGGGTGGAGGGCGATCAGGGTGAGACCCACGGAGAAGTCCCAGGCGACATCTTTCGCGCGACCCTTCGGCATGCGTTCCCCCGTCACCAGGAAGACGGCACGGCCCAGGGCTCCTCGGAGAAAGTAGAGCACGCTGATCGAGAACAGGCTCATGAATGCGATGGAGTTCACGAGGAGGGCGGGGAGCTTCTCGCCCTTGGGGAGCGTGAAGAAAGGCAGGAGCGGCGCGCCGATGGCGAGGAGGATCAACGCGACGAGCGGCGGCGTAATCGGGATCGGCACGAAATGGACGCCAACGATGAAGACCGCGAGGAGGACCGTCATCGGGAGTGACAGCGCGGACAGGAGGAGGTCGAGCCGCTCGTACCAGGCGAGGGGGGCGGTGAGGATACGAACCAGATATTGACGGAGGAACTCCGCGGTCCCCATGGCCCACTTCTTGTGTCGACGCCGGAATGCAGAGAAGGACTCCGGGAACGCTTCCCCGCACATGAGGTCATCCGCGAAAACGCCATGGAATCCGCGATGTGCGAGCTCCACGGTCAGGGCGATGTCTTCCGAGACAATCTCCGGAAAACCACCGACGACCCGGACCGCGGCCGTCCGCAGGACCGCCCCGTGACCCAGGAAATTGACCACCCCGTAGGCGTTCCGGTACTTCTGGAAGATCTTCCAGTGAAGGTCGACGCCATGCCCCATCGCGGCTGTCCACCTCGTCCCTCGGTTGTACGCGTAGTGGCTGGCCTGCACGAAGGCGATGCGTTCGTCCACGAAGTACTCGAGGGCGCGCTCGAGGAAGTCTGGCGGAACGATCTCGTCCGCGTCCACGATCGCGAAGAACTCGCAGTCCATGCCGGCGAGCGCGTTGTTGATGGCTCCCGCCTTGAATCCCCGACGGTCTTCCCGCCGGAGGATCCTCACGCCGTACCGCGTGGCCGCGCGATCGACCCGGGCGCACGCCTCCGGTCGCGTGCTGTCGTCCAGGATGTAGACCTCCTTGAAGGGATACCGGAGGCCCATGAGGGAGGCGAAGGCACGCTCGTCGAAGTCGTTGTAACTCGTGTAGAGGACGGCCACCCTGGGCTGGGCTCCGAGAGCGCGGCGGGGCAGAGGCCTGCCTCGGTACCAGCGGGAGGCGATGAAGATCACGAGGTTGAAGGCGCCATAGAGGGCGCCGAGTGCGAAGAAAGGCAGGGCGAGGATGGCGAGCGTCCCCGCGAGCATCAGGCCCACGGCCAGCGTGAGCGCGGCGGCGAGTCCAACGATGGCCACGTAGGGATTGATCGCGTCAGCCTCCTCTCGCCCGAGGACATCCGGCCCGAGCCTCGACGGCGTCGAGGTCAGGTCCTAGACTTGCCCCCAGCTCCCCCTGTTCAAGATTACTATCAAGATAGTTATTAGGCTATGCCCGGATTCCGGAGCCGACGCCGGTCCTCTGTGATGTCGATACCTATCCCGGTCGAAGGTGACGCGAAGGATCTACAGGGACGATCAGGCCGCGCCCTTCTTCGAGGCTTCCTGGGCCTTCTTCCCTCGCTCCTTCGCGGTGTAGCCCGTGGCCGCCTCGAGGAAGCGGTTGTTGCGGCTGATCGTGTCCGTGGCCACGTTATCGGGGACGCCGGACTTCATCGCCAGGTCCACGAAGAGCTGCTTGCCGTCCGTCCAGGCGGTGAGCTTCTCGATCGCGCCGAAGGAGGCGACGACTTTGCCGTCCTCCACGGTCGCTCCCCCGAACGCCTCGGCGGTGATCGTTCGCAGCTTGTCGCCCTCGAGGTTCTTCCCATGGCCCCGTCGCAGCTCGTAGGCCCGCATTGGGCGGCCCGGAGCATCCGTTGGGCTATGAAGCTTGCGTCCTCGTTATCCCGGGGGCAGGACGACGTCCACGGCCTCAATCGGCGGCTTCGAGCCGTCGCAGGACCTGGAGCGCCCGCAGGGTGATCATCTTGCTCGGCTCCCCGGCCTTCTCGAGGGCGAACGGCGTGGGCGCATCCTTCGGGTGCTTCCGGTACCAGTCCGCCATGTTGCCTTCGAGGTCCGGGTGCACGGCGTCCAGGTTCCACCGGCCGTCGGGCCGTCGCTTCTCCTTCACCAGGGAGAGCGCGACCTTGAGCCGCGGATCCTTCCCGTACCCAAGCGCCGTCACGCAGTCGAGCCCCACGAGCACGTCGTAGTAGTAGTGGACGGGGTAGTGGAAGCGGTACCAGGGTTCGTAGCGGTCTCCCTGCTTGTGCAACTCCCGCTGGAGGAAGAATTCCGCGGCGAGCTCGACCGCGCGATGCATCCCCGCGGTCCACTTCTTCTGCGGATAGGCGGCGAACGCGCTCATCGGCTCCCACGAGTCGAGGTTCCGGCCGCTCCCGAAGCAGCTCCAGCCGCCGAGGTGGCTCGCGTTCCGGACCATCCACTCGAACGCGCTCCTGACCTTCGGGTGGTCCGCGTAGCCGAAGCGCACGAGGGCGCGGGCCATGTTCCCGGTCGTGCAGAGGTGGCTCGTCCTCGAGCCGTCGATCGCGAACCCTCCATCCTCGCGGGCGAACCGCTTGATCCAGAGCTCGCAGGCCTTGCGGATCCGCGGATCCTCCTTCGTCAACCCGAGGTCGGAGAGGATGAGCAGCATCCAGTTCGTGGAGAGGTACTTGGGACGGTACAGGCTCTCTTCGCCGACCCACCAGCCGCCCCGGTCCTGCTTGGACAGGAGGTCCGCAGCCCAGCCTCGCCCGCCGATCGCTTCCCTCGCAGAGAGGACTTCGGAATCATCTTCGGATTTCCTGAGGAGCTGCGTGAGCGCGAGGTACCGGATCGAAGGCTGGTCCTCCTGGAGCAGCCATTCCATGGTTGCGCTCCCTTTGCTGGACTTGCCCATCGCGATTCCCTCGGCCCGGGAGATAACTCGATCTCGGCCTAAGGTTGTGGACGTCGCCCGCGAGCGGCGCGAGCGTCGCGATCTCCGCCGACTGCTGTCATGGACCGGCGATTTCTTCCCTGATCTCCAAGCCTTTCGCCCTGAGTCGGCTCAGGTAACTTTCCGCGGACAGCTGCTCCGGAATCACGAGCCCGGTCCGCTGCACCTCTCCGTCCAGGAGCATCTCCGTCGCGGTGGCCCCTCCGGTCCCGACGAGGTAGGCCGTTGCGTTGGTGCCGTGAAGCCGGTAGGTGTCCTCGTAGGAAGCCATGGTCCACATCCTCGCCGTCGCCTTCCTGCCGTCCTTCTGACCCGTGACCTCGACGACGAAGCACGTGTGTCCCCGGATCTTGGCAGCGAGGTCGACCGGGGAGGGCATCGCCGCGGCGATCACGTCCATGGGCCGGATGCGGACCCCCCGGATGTCTACGGGCTCGAGACGGAGGAGACCGAGTTTCCGGAGGGTGCCAACGGCCTGGACGAGGGCGTCGTCCATGTGGATGTTGAACGACGCGTGCCGCAGGGTCGGGATGGCCATCGGAAGGAAGTAGGTCTCGTCATGGTTCGTCTTGTACACCGTGAGCGGTCCGACCGGCTCCGGAAAGGGGTAGGTCCGGCTCGAGCTCATGGGCGGGATGAACTCGATCCTGCCGTCGGCGAACACGGCGGCGGGGACGCTCATCTCGTCGAGCAGGTCGACGGGGGACCACACGGAGAAGAACTCGAGTCCCTCCACCGCACCGGTGTCGCCGTCGAAGACGTGCGCTTCGTCCGTGGTGTCAAACGTGCCGGCCAGATGCATCGCGAACACGTCCGAGATCCCGGGCTCCATGCCCATCCCGACGAGCGCCGCGATCCCGCCGTCCCGGCACATCTCTGCGGCGCGATCGAATTCCGGTCCCGTCCCGTCGAAGGGCATCCCGAAGTCCACGTAGTCGGTTCCGACCTTGGCGGCGGTCTCCAGGACGGTGCGGTTGAGCCGCCAGGGCATCGATGCGACGACGACATCGCAATCCTTGAGCAGGCGCCGCAGAACCTCGGGATCCGTTCCGTCGATGTTCCGGACGGAGGCTCTGCCGCCAGGGATCCGGGAGGCGAGGGCCTCGGCGGCATCCGTCCTCCTGTCGGCGAGGATCATATGGTTCACCTTGGGATGCCGCGCGACCTGCTCTGCGCAGACCAGGCCGCACACCCCGCATCCGAGTTGAAGGACGTCCATCCTATCCGGCGACGATCCCGGTACCCCTTATCGGAAGGGCCGGGTCTCCGACCGCCGGCCTCCGGCATCCTGGGAAGGCACTTAACGATTCCACTTGGCCATGGCGAGTATGGCCACGGTCGGGTCTTGAGTGGGCCCCTTCATGCCGGAAAACGTGGACAGAGACGGGCAGGAAGGATGAGGCAAGAGGGTTCACGGGGTGCAGGACCGGGGATTCGTGTCTACGACTCGATGAGCGTGAGGGGGTCTGCGGAAGTGAGCATGAACGGCTGGGTGTCGCAATACGCCTCCCACACCTCCCGGCAATCGCACACCAGGTCGTCAAACGAGGCTCGGAGGCCGAGGGAGAACTCCTCGATCGCGTCGACGACCTTGCGGTCGCATGAGCCGCAGTTGTGGGCTCCTCGGATCATGCCGCCTGCCGTCGGGTGGGACTTCACGTGGGCCTTGAGGTCCCGCGTCCGCTCCAGGACCTCGACGACGGACCACAGCCACGGAGGGCGGTACTCCCCGCGACGGAACAGGCGGTCCACGAGCGTGCGGCTCTGCACGTTGACCGGGTTGAAGGAGATCGTGTCGCTGTGCGGGTCGGCGTCGTGCCCGGACCGGACGGCGTCCTCGATCGCCTCGCGCTCCGTGAGGAAGGGCGGCTTGATCAGCAGGTAGGTCTTCACGGTCCCGCCGGCATCGTGTACGAGTCCCGCGGCTTTCGCGTGCTCCTTGAGTCCCCACACCTTGTTCACGCCGTACTGGAGCACGCGGTCGTTCGTGGACTCCAGGCCGAAGGCGACCTCGAGCTCGTCCACGAACGTCATCGCATGATCGAGCTGCTCCCGCCGCAGGAGGTGGCTCAGGGTCTCCACGATGACCTTGTCGCAGCGGTCCCCGAGTTCCTTCAGGATCCGCTCGCGCATCTCCGGCACGACCTCGTGGTCATCGAAGAAGTTCCCGGAGGTGTAGACCTTGACCATGGGCTGCCCGGCATGTTTCTTCAGGACGGCGTCGAGCTGGTGCTCGAGTTCCTCGGGGGAGACCTCCTGGGCCACGTCGTTGACGTAGCCGCACATGGAGCACCCGCTCGCCCGCGCCCAGTAGCAGCCGCGGGTGCGGAAGATGATCACCCACGCGTCGACCACCTTCGAATGGAGGAGGTCCTTCTCCGACCATGTGGAGATGTACTCCCGCGGGTCGAAGTGCCGCGGGTGGCGTTCGTCCTTCACGACCTGCTGGAGGCGCATGGGCCCAGGCTCGAAGGGCCGCCGTCGGAAAAACCTTCCTGCCTCACGCGCGCTCGCGCGTGGCCATCAGGCCCACGATCGCGCCGAGGGCGACGAACAGGAACGCGAAGAACCGGATCGCGAGGGCGTACTCGGGGGCCACGTTGATTCCGAGGTTCATCGAGAACACCGCGGGGGCCTCCACGAGGACGACCTCCGCGAGGAACAGGACGATGCCGAAGGCCACGAGCCCGATCCCCGCGTTCGGGTTCGAGTGGCGATGGGCGGAGACCGTGGGCTGGGCGATCGCCGCGGCGACGACGGGCCTCTCGACTTCCCGGACCATCGGCGCGGCTGCCACGGCCGCGGCGCCGTTCGGCCTCGGGAGGTCCGCAGGCGCGTACTTCCGGCAGGAGTCGCACCACCAGCGCTCGTACGGCTCGATCCAGCGGAGGGTCGTCCCGCACGTCGGGCAGGCGTTCTTCGCCCGCATCACGGGTGCGTACCGCTGGCAGAAGTAGCAGTACCACCGGCCGTACTGGGAGATGTAGCTGAGCTCGCGTCCGCAGGTCGGGCAGGGATGCTCGACCCGGGCCACCTCGACGGGCGTGACGACGATCGGGATCGTTTCGTGTGCCGCGGCCCGGGCGGGAGGTTCCTCCATGACGACAGATTGGGTCTGCGGTTGGGCCGTCGCGTACGCCGGGGTCTCCGGGGCTCTTTCCTTCGGAGGCGCCAGGGTCGTCGGCGGGGACACGCGTGAGACCGGTGCGGTCGGCGCTTCGACCCTCTCCTCCTTGGGAGTCGCCGCGACCGGGCTGGGTGCGGAGACCGGTCCCTCCGCCTCCGGCTGCGCTTCCGCCTCGAGGTCCTCGAGATAGTTCAGGAGCCGCTCCTGCAGCTGATCCTTCGTCCCCGAGGGATCGAGGCCGTAGGCCTTACAGAGGTCCACGAGCTCGGGCTTCCGCAGGGAGAAGACCTTGAGACGGACGACGGCGGGCTTGGAAGACGCGAGGATCCGCATCGCCATCGAGGGCGGTTCGGCCTCCGGTTCGGCAGCCTCCTCGGCGGCCGGTTCTGGAGGCGTCGCGGCCGCCGGAACCGGCGCGACCTCTTTCAGCGCGGGCTCGGGCCGAGGCTCCGGTTCCGGCTGGGGAGCCGCAGGGGGTGTCAAATCGGGCGACGGCTGGGCGGCCGTCGCGGGAGGAGTCTCCGGAGCTTTCTCGGGAACGGTGGCGAGAGCGACGACGGGCTCTGCAGGCGTTGCCTCGGGCGCGGCTTCGGGCGCGGGAGCGGGTTCCACCGGAGGGAGCGTCTCCGGCGCGGCGGACGGAGGCACGTCGACGGCCGCGTAGGCGTTGCACCGGAAGCAATAGAACCGATCGTACTGGGAGACGTACGAGAGGACGCCGCCGCAGGTCGGGCAGGTCTTCGCCCCGCGGGCTCCGTAGCCTTCGGGAGCGTACCGCTGGCATTGGTGGCAGTAGTAACGTTGGTACTGCTCGAGGAAAGTGAGATCGCTGCCGCAGTTCGGGCAGGGGAGTTCGGTCACGCGACGTGCAGACCTTGGCCAAGGGGAATAAAGGCTTGGCCCCGGTTTCCGAATTTGAAACTAAGACGCGCCATCCGCCCCGCAGGCGTGCGGTAAACGCTTTTAGACCGCGCGTCCATGGACGCCGCGCGCCACCCTAGCTCAGTCGGTAGAGCAGCCGCCTTGTAAGCGGCAGGTCGGGAGTTCAATTCTCCCGGGTGGCTCTCTCCCACACATCCGATCCCTTGCCGTTTCCTCCGGGGATTGCACGTGCGCAGACCCTCATGCGTTATCGACGTCAGATGGAAAAGTCGTCATACTTAAATACGCCGTTATACAGTAGTCGTGCCGGACGCCAGGGACAGGCCCTTCTCATGATTCAGCCACAGGAAGTCGTCGTGGCCAAGCTGCTCCCCACGATCCGCGCGCGGCTCGCGCGGGAACTCCTCCGCACGTACCACATGAAGCAGACCCACGTGGCCCAGGCCATGGGGATCACCCAGGCCGCGGTGAGCCACTACAACACGCAGAGCCGCGGCGTGGACCAGGAGATGCTCCGCCGCTTCCCCGAGATCAAGAAATTCGTGGACGACCTCGCCATGCGGATCACGAAGGGCATGACGATGTCCGACCAGATCTCCACGATCAACGAGTTCTGCGTCGGCCTCATGCAGACCCAGCGCTTCTGCGAGTACCACAAGGGCCTCGGGGACGTGGACCCGACGTGCAACGCGTGCTTCCCGGCCCCTCCGAAGCCGTAGGCGTCAGTGGACGGGGATCTCCTTGATCCCGATCCCGTAGCGGCGGAACCAGCGGCCCACGTCCGCGGCCGTGACCGTGCGGCTCGCAGCCCTTCGTCGCCGTTTCTCCAGGGCCTTCGGCAGGCCCGCGTACGCGTCCTTCCGTCCGCGCAGGTGGGCCTCGGTCACCTGCAAGAACGCGAGGGACGCGCCGCCCGCAATCGGATAGCGATCGGGGAACGCGCGACGCCGCAGGGCCGCGATGTTCTTGACCGCGTTCCACGGGCCCGCGAGGACGACGTACCGCCACGGGTAGTTCTGCACGAGGTTCCAAATCCGGTTCCTCTCGCTCACGTACGTCTTCCAGGGAGAGTTCGGGCTCGAGGACGCGGAGAACTTGTGGTGGACGACGGATCGAGGAGCGAACCGGGCCTCCCAGCCCGCGAGGCGGAGGCGCCAGGCCAGGTCGAGGTCCTCCAGATACGCGACGAAGTCCGCGTCGTACAGGCCGACCGCCTCGAGCGCGTCCCGCCGGTAGAGGGCCGCGCCGCCCGATGCGCCGAACACGTCGACGTCGCGATCGAATTGGCCCTCGTCCCTCTGGAGCCAGCCGCGGTCCACTGCGGCGCCATCCCGCGTGATCCGCAGCCCGGCGGTGTTCAGGATCTCGGGGCGGTCCATGAGGAGCATCTTCGACGCGACGCTGCCCACGCGCGTTTCCTGCGCGGGGCGCACGAGGGCGGACAGCCAGTCCCGCTCCACGCGCGTGTCGTTGTTCAGGACGACCGCGTACGCGCACGCGGGATCCCGCAGCGCGTGCTCGAAGCCCGCGTTCATGCCGCGGGCGAAGTGCCGGTTCTCCGGCAGGGCCAGGAGCTCGGCCTCCGGGAACGCGTCCCGGACGATGTCCCGCGAGCCGTCCGTGCTCGCGTTGTCGACGACGAGGACGCGGTAGTCCGCGTAGTCCTGGTCCAGGGCGGACCGGAGGCACTCCCGGATGAACGTGGCCCCCTGCCAGTTCAGGACGATGACCCAGGCACGGCCGGACAACGGACCGCAGAACGGGCGAGGAGATAGAAAGGTTATGGGCTCAGGCCGCGCGCAGGAGCCGGAGGGATTCTCGGAAGGAGTCCACGCGGGCCTCGAAGAGCCAGCCCAGGGCCTCCGTCTTCGCGCGGGACCGCATCCACTCTGTGAGGGACGTGAGAGGGAACAGGACGAACACGTCGAGGAGGAGGTAGAGCCGCTTGCGGCGGTAGTTCCTCATGCAGACGAGGGTTCGGTTCCTCGCCATGTAGAACATGTACGTCCGGCTCGAGGCACGCTCCCTGCGGATCGCGGAGTGGTGGGCCACGCTCGAGGGCGCGTACTCGATCCGGTGGCCCGCGGCCCGCACCCGGTGCCCGAGATCCAGATCCTCCCCGTACATGAACAGCTCCCCCGCGAAGCCCCCGAGCTGCCGCAGCACGTCCGTGCGGACCGCGAGGGCGCAGCCCGAGACCGCGTCCGTCCGGCGGTCCCCTTCGTGAATCACGCACACCCCGCCGTAGAGGATCTCCAGGGCCGCCGCGTACAGGCCGGGTCCGTCGCCCTGCAGCACGCGGCTCCCCGCGAGGGCCACGGCAGGGTTCCGCTCGAAGGCCGCGAGGAGCTCCCGCAACCACGACGGTTCCGTGATCGTGTCCGGGTTGAGGAGGACGAGGACAGGCGCCCGCGCACGGCCTGCGGCCTGGTTCACCGCAGGGGCGAACCCCAGGTTGCGCTCGTTCCGCAGCAGGGTTAGGAGGGGGAAGCGGCTGCGATAACCCTCGACGACATCCACCGTTCGATCGCCCGACGCGTTGTCGACGAACAGGACCTCGAAGGCGGAGGGAGGAAGGTCCTGCGCCAGCAGGGAGTCGAGGCACCGGCCGAGCACCTCGGCGCTGTTGTATCCCACGAGGACGATGCTCGCGCGCGGGGCGGTCGGTGCGCTCATCCGGGGCTTCGCCCTCCGTGGATCGCCCGCTCGTACACGGGCGCGTAGGCGTCCACGATCGCGTCCCAGGCGTAGCGTTTCTCGACGAGCTCCCGGCCCGCGCGGATCATCGCCTCCCGGCGGATCGGGTCCGCGAGGAGGGCGGCCATCGCTTCCGCGAGCGCGGCCGGGTCCTCGGGCGGCACGAGGAGCGCCTCCGCGGACGTGCACGCGTCGGGGATTCCGCCGACCGCGGTCGCCACCACGGCCACGCCCGCCGCCCACGCCTCGAGGATCGCGATCGGAAAGCCCTCGAACCGCGAGGGCAGGACGAACGCGTCCGCGGTCTGGAGCATCAGGAGGAGCTCATGCCGAGGCAGGCTCCCGCGGAAGAGCACGAAGTCCTCGACCCCCCGCGCCTTCGCCAGATCCTGGAGCCGGAACCTCAGGGGCCCGTCTCCGACCACGACGACCGCGAAGGGCTCCCGGGTCCTGGGCCGCGCGAGCGCCGCCGCCTGGACCAGGAGGTCGATCCCCTTCTGGGGCACGAGCCGCGCGACACAGAGGAAGCGGAACGGACCGCCGTGGGCCATGTGGCCCTTGAACTCGGACGGGTCGATCCCGTTCGGCACGAGCGTGGCCTGCGGGAAGCCCGCGCCCCGGAGCGCCTTCACAGAGGCCGTGTCCACGGAGGTGATTGCGGCGTAGCCGCCCCGCACGATGAGGGACTTCTCGAGACGTCCAAGCGGGGACCTCGGGCCGCGGGCCGTGAACCAGACCCCGTGGCACGTCAGGACCGTCGGGATCCCGAGGGCCCGCGCGGCCTGGGCCACGGGCCATCCGACGTCGACCGCGTGGGCGTGGACGACGTCCGGGCGCAGCCCGGGCAGATGCTCCCGCGCCCAACGGCCGAGGGCCCGCATCGCCCACACCCGCCGCACGCCGATGCGGTCGAGCTGCGCGGGGCGCTGCACGGGGCCCGCCAGGTGGACGTGCTCGGAGGCCTCGACGCCCGCCGCGCGGTATGCGAGGACGTCCACCTCGTAGCCCTTCCGCCTTTGCGCTGCGGAGAGCCCCGCGACGGCCGTGGCGTCCCCGCCTGGCACGGGCGGGAGCTTCTTCGTCACATGGAGGACCCGCACGGCCGCGGGCATGCCCGGACAGGCGGATAAACGCCGCGGCTCACGGCGCGAGGCCCCAGTCGATCCAGTACATCTGAGCGAAGCCGTCGTCGTAGACCTTCACGAAGGGCTCCGAGGAGAACTTCTCCAGAGACGCGGCGGGCATCGGCAGGGCGGGGTCCCAGGGCTTGAGCTGCACGCCCGCGGCGAGATCGCGGTCGATCCACACGTAGCTCACGTCGAACGTGCCCGAGGGGGTCTCGAGCCGCACGAGTCCGGGACGGGCGCCGGCGAAATCCGCGGCGAAGAAGGGCGAGGCCGTGGTGTCCCACGTCGCGTTCACGCCCGCGAAGCCGAAGAGAATCGTGGACGCGCGGTGGTCCGCCGCGACGAGGCCCGTCACGTGATCGCGGGCCCAGTACGCGCCGTCGAGGGACGCGGCCTGCGTGCCCTCGTCCCAGCCCGCGAGGACCGCGGGCGGCGGGATCGCCGTCGCGAACGTCCCGGCGAGGAGGACCGCGACGGCCGCGAAGGCCAGTCCCTTCTGCGCGCGCCCCGCGGCGGCCAGGGCGACGAGCCGGGTGAGGCCGATCCCCGCGAGGATCGCGAGGGGCACGACGAGGTACTCGATGTGCCGGTAGGGGATGAGCACCTGGGTCGCGACCGCGGTGCCCAGGAACGTGGACGCGGCGAGCGCGAGGAACCACGCGGACACGTCGAGCCCGCGGCGCAGGAGATCGGCGTCCCTGCGGCCCGCGGCGGCGAAGGCGACGAGGAGCAGGAGGGGCGCGAACAACGCGATCGTGAGGGGCGAGACCGCGACGCCCGTCCCGGGGATCGAGACCACGGCCGCGAAGCCCGCGGTCGCGAACTCGAAGGCGACCGCGGCACCGTACATCGCCGCCGCGAGTCCCGCGCCCGAAACACGAGGACGGTACCGCCACGGCCGTCCCCGGCGAAGGACCACGACGATGACGAGGAGGGCGAGCACGAGGGGGAACGCGGCAAGGGGGGCCCACCACGGTTCCACACTCACCGCATGGAGGAGATTGTCGCGGAAGGGGACCGCGTAGCCGAACCAGAAGCCGAAGATCGCGGCGAGGAGGAACGCCTCGAAGCTGAGCTCTCGCCGGAGGCCGTCCGTCCAGACGATCGGCCGGACGAGAGACCGGAGGATCGTGGCCGCGAGGACCGTGATCAGGAGGAAGTATGCGGCGAGGTGGTGCGTGACGACGAGTGCCGCGGACAGGGGGACGAGGGCGGCGAGGGCCGCAGGTTCCTTCCGCAGGCGAAGGAAGAGGGCGAGGGTCGCGAACACGAGCAGGTCGCCGAGGGTCGAGGGGGCCGTGTGGGAGGTCGCGTAGGCGTGGGGCATCGCTCCCGCGACGAGGGCGGCGGCGAAGAGGGCGACGCGGTCGTCGCGGCTCACGTCCGCCGCGATGAGGAAGACGGGCAGGACCGCGAGGGCGCCGAGGACAGGCACGAGCAGGTCCAGGACCGCCGTGAGCTCGGCGCCGCCCAGGGCGACGACGGACGCTTGCGCGAAGAACATGCCCGGGAAGTACGGGTACGTGATCCCCCAGCCCGCGTACGCGGTCGGGATCGCGCCGCGCGCGTCCAGGCTCCGGAGGAGGGCGTAGTACTCCCCGATGTCCGAGCCCCAGTAGAGGTTCCCGAGGAGCGGCCACAGGCGGACGGCCACGGACGCGAGGACGATGGCCGCGAGGGCGAAGGCCGTGGACCGCCTCACACGGGCGCCAAACCGGGGGCGGCTACTTGAGGGTTGTCCCCCGCGGCTCCACGCGGGCCGCGAGGTCGCAAACTATTTCTCGCCCGGTCATCTTGCCCGGCTCCGTGACCGAGCGGTGCCCCCGATGTTACGCCGAGCTGTCGGCGGACGCGACCTGGGTCTGCCCGGCGTGCGGGTACACGCTCCGCACCCCCATGGTGGCCAAGGTGGGGATCCTGTTCATGCTCCTCGGGCTCCTCCTCCTTGGAGCCTACGTGATGGGCCCGGACGCGATCGGCCTGATGTCCGGGGCGATTCCGACGGACCTGGCGAGGCTCATGGTCGACAACTTCGCGCTCCTGGTCGCGGGGACCTTCGCCCTCGGCATGTTCCTGACCGCGGTGGGCGCGCTCGTCGTGCGGCGCGCGCGGACGCTCGCGGCGGCGGCCTAGAAGAAATCGTCGAGCTTGAGGTCCTGCGTCTTGTCGCTCGTGAAGAGCGAGGCGATCGCCTCTTCGATGAGGTCGATCCGTTGCCGAAGGTAGTTCGACACCTCGAACTGCGTGCTGATCCTCTTCGAGATCTCCAGGTACTTCTTCACGGAGCTCTCGTGGACGGTGAGGGTGAGGTTCCCGCCGCAGGCGACGCAGCGTCCGCGCAGGGGGATGCGGCGGTACTTCTCCCCGCACTTCGTGCAGCGCACCTGCTGGCTCGAGAAGGCCTTCAGGTTCCCGATCAGGTCGGGCAGGAAATGGTGCACGACGATCCGCGCGACCACGTCGTTCGGGTCCACCGCGCGGATCTTCAGGGCGAGCTCGAGCTGCGCGTCGATCTTCTCGACCATGGATCCCTCGCCGTACGCGGACGCCAGGGGGCCCGCGGACACGTCCGTGGTCTCGTGGCTGTAGGCGAAGCCCTCGTACTGCAGGACGCTCCCGATCCTCTTGCTCACCGTGTCCACCTGGGGCTCGACCTCCTTCGGGTGGGCGAAGCGCAAGGCGGCCTCGTACAGGGCCACGGGATAGGTGGCCGCGAGGTCCAGGTTGTGGGCCTCCTTGTCGATCTCGTTCGGGTCGATCCGGGTCGTGAGGACGAGGGGCGCGTCCATGAGCCCGCCCCGCTTGTCCGGGAGGAAGGACCGGGAGAAGTTGATCAGACAGTCCATGAGCAGGATGAGGGAGTCCTCGTCCCCGTCGCAGTTCCGCCGCCGCGCGGCGATCAGGTAGGGGTGCGCGAAGCACGCCTGCGCACGGGTGAACCCGACGATCCGCGCGAGGACGCCGCCGCTCGTGTGCGGGGCCAGCGTCACGACGAGCTGTCCGAGGAGATCCTCCGCGGACGAGGCGTTGTAGAAGCGCGGGAGGCCGTACAGCTTCTCCAGGAGGTCGTCGACGAACCGCGCGACGCGGACGAGGTATTCGCCGCAGGATTCCGCGATGAAGATGTCCTGTGGGCGCAGCTCGACGACCTGGTCGTCCCGCTCGAGCGGCGCGCCGTGCGTGTCCTTCGCGTAGCCGAGGCGCCTCGCGATCTCCACGGTGATGCCCGCCTCCCTCGGGGTGAAGTGGGTGAGGGGCAGGTTCGTCATGTCGTAGCGCGTCGTCCCGTCCTTGAAGACGAAGATCTCGTGCTTCGCGCGGAGGATGCCCTTCTCCAGGGGCTCCGGGGTCTTCGTGCGGGAGATCATCCCCTGGACGGCCTTGATCTCCGGGGCCTTCGTCTCCCCGAGGTTGTCGAGGGCCTGGCGCAGGACGTCCGCGAGGGGGAGGCGCTGCCGCGACGGCCCGTTCCGGGGAACCGTGTGGCCTCCGCAGGAGCATCGCGGGAGGAACCACCGCTTCCCGCACTTCGTGCAGACGCGGACGCCGACCTCCACCTCGATCGTCTCCTTCCCGATCGCCTCGGACAGGAGGCGCTGCGGGCCGCCCTCATGGCCGATCGGGAAGAGGGCGTGGGGCGCGGGCTGCATCTTCCGCGGGGCCGCCTTCTCGGGGCGGGCCATCCGCGCACCGATCCGGGTGGGCCCGCGGGCCTTCACGGGGAATCCCGCGAGGGACGAGACGAACGCGAGCGGGTCCTCGGTTTCGGGGATCGGTCCCGCCGAGAGCTTCCCCTCCTGGGCCGCGATCCCCAGGCAGGCGAGGAAGGCCTGCGTGTGGCGCTCGAGGGTCACGCCGCCCGCGTGGACGCGGAACGGTGCGCCGAGGCGGACGAGGAGTTCCCGGATGTCCTCGTCCCCGGGGAGGGCGAGCTTGCCGTCCGCGAGGGATCCGTGCGCGGCGACGAAGTCGCGGAGCCGCCGCAGTTCCTCGCCGGTCAGGTCGTGCCAGAAGAGGTTGAACCGGGGATGGAGCGGCACGCCGAGGGAGCGGGACCACGCGAGCGCCTGGGTCGCGTCCGCCGCTTCCCATCCGGCCGGGAGGTGGCCGAGCTTCTCCCGCAGGAGCTGGCCGTACCACTCGAGGGAGAAGGCCCCGGGCATGAGCACGTGGTTGTTCTCGAGGAATTCGCCGAAGGGCACGAGAATCTCTCCCAGGTCCGTGATGACCCGGACCTCGGGCCCGAGGCGCTTCGCCATCGCGGCGTCCATGACCTCGACGAGGTCCCCGGATTTCAGGACGACGAGGGGGCCCTCGATGCGGTCGCAGGGCGTGACGGCCCCCGCCTTCCCGGGGCGCTCCGTCTTGATCTGCGTGCCGACCGCGATGAAGTCGTCCAGGATGTGCATCGTCGCGGGATGGAGCGCGAGGGCCGCGAGGCCCGTGGCCCTCGTCCGCCCGTAGCGGAGTCGGAGCCCGCCGGCGCGGCTCGGATGACAGAGGACGGGTCGGCCGCCGACGATGTTCTGGATGAACTTCTCGCTCGGCTCCACGCCGACGTCGTCCTTCATGTCCTCCGGGTGGCCCGCCTTGCCCGTCAGGTATTCGGCGATGAACTCCCAGCCGTCGATCCCGAGCTTCTTCACGTGCTTCTGGATCTTGGGCGCCTTCAGGCACAGCCCGTCCGCGATCACGAGGCACGCGCCGCCCCGGATGCGGTTCGTCTCGATCCGCGGCAGGTCGCGGTGGCCGCTGATCTCCGCCTCCTCCGTGCCTTCGCCGTTCAGGCCCACGGGGCAGTTCGAGACGATCAGGGAGATCTCGTCGTCCGTCGGGGTGTACTGGAGGTGCTGGATCTGCTTGTAGAGCGGGATCTCCTCCTTGAATCGCTCGACCTCCTCCCGCGTGGGCTGGTAGCGCCCGATCCCGAGCTCCCGCCGGACGATGTCCGCGATGAGGACGCTCAGGGCCTGGCCGGTGCCGCCCGCGGAGCGGATCGGCCCCGCGTAGTAGAGGTCCACGTAGGACGAGCCGTCCCGGTTCCGCTTGATCTTCACCCCCGCGAGGCCTTCGAGCGGGGCCACGAGGATCCCTTCCGTGAGGATCGCGAGGCCCACGCGCACGGCCCGATCGACCGCCTTCTCCTTGTTCGGCGCGGGCCGTTGGGCCATCTCCTTGGCCACGAGGATCGCGAGCTCCTCCCGGTCGTGCTTCTTCGCGAGCTCGCGGATGCGGCGCGCCACGCCCTCGACGTCGTACTCCTTCAGCAGCCGTTCGACGCGCGAGGCGAGGTCCTCCGTGAGCGGGATCTCCACGTCGAGCTCGGGGTCGAACCCCTTCGCGCGCGCCGCACGCGCGACGCGGTACGTCGTCTCCACGCCGTCCAGGAGCCTGCGGAAGTAGTCCTTGACGTCCTCGGATGCGACGGGGGAACTCATCGAAACCCTCCAAGAAAGGAGTGCGGGCGGCCGTATCCGGTGTGCCCCGTATATCCCTTTTGTTGCCTGCGCCGACACATGCCTCGCCGGACAAGTTTATTCTCCACGGACGTGTGCGACGAAACCGTGCTCGAGGCGAAGGACCCGAACACGTTCCGCAAGGAGGTCCTCGAGTCGGACCAGCCGACGGTCGCGCTCTTCTGGGCGACCTGGTGCCCTTTCTGCCGAAAGTTCAAGCCCGAGTTCGACCGGCTAGCGGCGGCGAAGCCCTGGCGCTTTGTGAGCGTCTACCTCGACGACGAGTCGAACCCGCTCTGGGACGATTACGCGGTGGACGTCGTCCCGACCCTCGTCCTCTTCCGGGGCGGGGAGCTCGTCGAGCGGGAGGACGGCGTCCTCGGGTACGGCCTCGACCGGCGCATGGTCGACGACTTCGTCCACCGGGTGTCCGTGAAGCTTCCCTGAGGGAAATGCTCTCAGCCCCGATTCTCAGGTCGGCACGTTTTTAATGCATTTCCCTCGATGGAAAACCGTGCGCAAAGTGAAGAGCGGAATCTATGGACTCAACCCGCTCTTGGACGGGGGCTTCAACGAGAACTCGACCACCGTCGTGATCGGGCGATCGGGCGCGGGCAAGACGACGATCGCCACGCAGTTCATCCGCCGCGGGCTCCAGGACGGCCAGGAGGGCGTCTTCGTCTCCCTGGACGAGAACAAGGAACAGATCATCCGCGAGGCTGTGGAGATGGGCTGGTCCGACATCCTGGACTACCTGGACGACGAGCTCCTCGTCTTCATCGACGCGTCCGGGCGGGAGTTCTCGAACTTCATCCGGAAGGAGCTGCCCTCCTTCGTCGGGGACTGGAAGGGGAGCAACGCGCGGATCGTGATCGATCCCCTGACCCCGGTGATGTGGTCCACGAAGGACCTCTACGAGCAGCGGGACCTGATCGGGTTCATGTTCAAGCAGACGCGCAAGGTCGGCACGGTCCTCTGCACCCTCGAGGAGCACGGGCAGGCGGACCTCGCGGGCCCGGAGACGGTCATCCCGATGTACCTGGCGGACTGCGTGATCCACCTCCGCTTCGACCACAACGACTCCAAGCACGTGCGGCAGCTCCAGGTGATCAAGTGCCGGAACAGCCGCCATGACCAGGAGGCCCATCCGTACGAGATCCTTCGCGGGCTCGGGATCGTGCTCGAGGGCGTGGACGCGCATCGTTCCGTGACCGCGAAGGCGCCCTCCCAGCTCCGACAGCTCCTCCTCACGCGCGCGCTCCCGAAACACGTGCGCGAGCACCTTGAGAAGTCCCTGGACGGGCTCACGGACGACGACTTCCGCGGCTTGAAGGCGGACCAAGTCCTCGAGCTCATCCTCCAGGAGTACCAGCAGGGTGGCTGAGATGGCCCGGGGTCTGGGCCGGGCCCTGCAATCGGTCCTCGCCCAGGAGGGCCCCGGGGAGGACCTGGAGATCGAGGGGCCAAGCCTCGCGAACGCGCGGCGCCGCTCCCTGTTCCGGTACCTCTGCCTCCGGCCGTGCGCCCGCGTGGGCGAGATCGGGCGGGCCTTGTCCCTGAGCCACGCGACGGTGCGCTGGCACGAGCGGGACCTGATTGAGAAAGGCTACCTGGAGTTCGACGCGGGCCACGTGTTCCCCCGCGGGCTCATCGACCCCGAGGACTCCGGCCTGTTCGTTCTCCTCACGGCCCCCGCGCGGTCCGCGGTCCTCCTCGCCTGCTTCTCCGATCCCGGCGTCTCCCTCCTGGACCTCGCGGGCCGCGTCAAGCTCTCCCGGCAGAGCACGAGCAAGGTGGCCTCCGAGCTGTCCGATCTGGGCCTCGTCTCCCTCGTGGAGGACGGCCGCTTCCGCCGGCACTATCCCACGGACCTGATGAACCGCAAGCGCGACGCGAACGTCCCGCGGGCGAAGGCCTTCGCCCACGCCTTCGTGCGCCGCCTTGCGGACGACGCGCTCTCGCCGGAGCTCTTGCGGGACGAGGGCGGCGTGATCCTCGTGCGGTTCGGCACGAGTTCGAAGCGGGTCGTGCTCGACCTGCCCTTGGATCCTTACGCGACCGTGTGGCGCTCCGGGCGCTGAGCGAGACATGGTAACGGATTGGCTATTCACCATGATTCGCGGGATACAACCCCTTTATTAAGGGAGGCCCACGGCCAATCCGAACATGGACGAGAGCTACCTCGAGTGGCTACGATCCCTCCCCGGTCTCACCCCCGCGAAGGTGCGCAAGGTGGCGGAGCGCTTCCCCACCTTCGAGCATCTCCGCGCCGCCCGCCCCGAGGAGCTCGCGTCCGTGGAGGGCCTCACGTCCGAAGACGTCGAGGTCCTCCACCACCTTCCCCGGAGCCCGCCGGGCCGGGACGCCTCCGGTCATCTCTTCCTTTGCCCCGAGTGCGGCTCGTTCGCCGGAGCCTCGGCCCGGAGCTGTCCCTTCTGTGGCGTCGCCTTCGAGGACGCCTCCGAGGAGACCCCGGCCGTCGAGGGCCTCGACGAGTTCCTCCGAGAGGGGGAGTCCCTTGCGGTCCTGTGCTCCCGGTGCGGTGCCGCCATGGAGAAGGGCGCGACGCGCTGCCCCGTGTGCCGGCGCGAGTACACGCAGGCCGAACTGCGGCTCCTGCCCGGCATGGAGGCGTCCCTCGAGACCGCGTCCCGGTTCTGCCCTCGCTGCGGGGCCTACCTCTTCGCGGATGAGGCCGAGTGCGCGATCTGCGGCGTGGATGTCCTGCGTGCGGGCGAGCCCGCGGGCGCCCACAACGGGAAGGGCCTGAGCCACGGGTTCCTGAGCCGCTGGCAGCACGTCTCCGAGGCCGCGCCCCAGACGGAGGCGGAGCGCCTCCTGGAGGAGCTGGAGCGGTACGAGAAGCTTCTCGACGCCGACCCCGCCCTCGAGCGGGGGTGGGCGAAGCGCGGGCGCCTCCTGGCGAAGATGGGCCGCGCGGTCGAGGCTGTTGAGTCCCTCGCGAAGGCCGCGGACCTGGAGCCCGCGCGCGACGAGGAATACCGCCTCGAGGTTCTGGATATCCTGCGGGCCAAGGGCGACATGTCCTTTCTGCCCTCGCGCTGGCAGCAGCCCGCGGCGACGGCCGCCCCGCGGCAGGTCGACGCCCGCCTCGTCGAGGCGCTCGGCCACTACGAATCCCTGCTGCGCGCCGACCCGTCCTCGATCGTCGCCTGGCGGACGAAGGGCGAGATCCTCGAGCGCCTCGCTCGGCCCGTGGAGGCCCGCGAGGCCTTCGACCGCGCGACCTGGCTCGAGGGCCACGAGGACCAGTCCCTGAAGGCGAGCCTCTCCGGCCTCCAGACGACCGGCCCAAGGCCCTCTCTGTCTCCGTCCCGCGCGTCTGGCGGGCGGAACGGGCACACGAACGGCCGGACGAACGGTCGCACGAACGGCCGCGTGAACGGCCTCGCGGAGGGCCGCGTGAACGGCCTCACGAACGGCGCGGTGAACGGCCTGGGCCTGGGAGGTCTCTCCCGCGGCGAGGGCCGGACGAACGGCCTCGTGAACGGGAACGGCTTCACGAACGGGCGCCGGGGCCGCTACACGCCCCGCACCGTCCCGTCCCAGCCCCACTGGGCCCGATCCCTCGTCGGGATCGCCGCGGTCGTCGCGCTCATGGTCCTCGTCCCGATCCTCGCGAGCATCCTCTCCCCGTCTCCCGCGACGCCAAGCGCGATCCAGATCGACCGCGACTTCGGAGAGTGGTCGCAGCTCACGGCCTACGTGAACGCGCCGCCCTCGAACCTGAACAACCCCGACATCAACCTCCTCGAGGTCAAGGTCTCGACGGATCCCTACAACCTGTACGTCTACGCGCGGGTCCAGGGCACGCTCTTCCAGGCCCCGTGGACGAACGGCACGGAAAGTCTCCTCGTCTTCGTGGATGCGGACCGCAACGGGCCCACGGGCTACCCGATCGGCGGGCTCGGGGCCGACGTGCTCGGCCAGGTCAGCGGCTGGGACGGGCAGCTGCAGACCGCGGGCCGCTTCAGGTTCAACGGCACTTCGTCGAACGACTTCCGCCAGTTCCTCTCCGACCAGTCCATGGCCGCGGCCGCGGCGGGCTCCCAGATCGAGATGCGGATTCCCCTGGACACGGACCCGGCCCAGGCGCGCGTCCTCGTGTCCGCGGCGGACAACCGCGGGAACCGGGATTCCATGGTCGGGCTCATCCAGCCCTCCCGGCCGACCGTCGTCGTCGCGCAGCGGACGGTCGCGCCCGCGATCCTGACGAACCTCACGACGCCGGTGCTCCGCGCAGACCTGACCCCCATGGGCGGCACGCCCTTCGTGAGCGGCCTGAACCTCACCCGCTCGGGCACGTCCGCAGACCCGCTCACCCTGTCCGCGTACCGGGATGACGGCAGCGGGACCTTCGACGCGGGGGACGTCCTCCTGGGGACCGCGGCCCTCGCCGGGCCTCGGGTGCGGCTGCCCCTGAACCTGAGCCTTTCCTCCTCGGCGACCCTCTGGGTCGTGGGCGCGTGGACGACCATGACTCCCGAGCAGACCTTCGGCCTCCAGATCGCCGACGTCGTGGGGAACGGGACCGTGAGCCTGCGGGCCCCCGAGACGACGTTGGACTACCTGGCACGCGCCCCCTCGAGCCCCATGGTCGACGGCGCGTTCGGGGACTGGGCCGGCCGAGCCTACGGGCAGGACCTCCTGGGCGACGTCGTGAACCGCTCGGGCAACCTGATCTACAACGCGAACGTGGACCTCCTCGCCACCGCGGTCGACGTGGCGGCGAACTTCACCGGCTTTGCCCAGGTGGACGGCCGCATGCTCGGCGGGGAGGACATCCCGAACGACGTCCAGCGACCCATCCCGTCGACGGGCGGCAACAACACGACGATCCCGGGGCCCTACATCCCGCAGACCGGGGTCGACGTCATGTACACCTACGTCGACGCGGACAACTCGACCGCCACGGGTCTCTGGGCGTCCGTGGAGAACCGGACGTACGGCTTCGACGATGTGCTGGCGGTCATCGGCCGCAACGGCGCGATCACCTCGAGCGGGCTGTATGCCTACGCGCCCGCGAACAACACGAGCTGGCGGTTCGTCGCCCCGCTCCGCGCGGCCCTGGACGCCCACCGCGTCGAGTTCGAGGCGGACGCGGGCCGGATGAACCTCTCCGCAGGCTTCCGGGTCGTGTATTACGCGACGGACTGGCGGCTCCAGTACGACGTGGCGCTGCCCGACGCTGCGGTCCGGCTCTTCTCCCTCTCCTCCCTCGCGATCGCCACGAGCGTCGTGATCAACGAGGTCTCGCCTTCGCCGAATCCGGAGTGGATCGAGGTCGCCAACCCGACCGGGGTGAGTGTGAACATCGGAGGTTGGACCCTCGCGATCCTGAAGGGCGGGCGGCCGTCCACGGTGTACACCTTCCCCGCAGGGACCATCCTGGGGCCCTTCGGCTCCGGGTCGGAGTACTTCGTCGCGGTGCCGCCCAAGAACTCCCTGCCGAACGGGAACAACCAGGTCTTCCTGGTCAACGGCCTCGTGACGGTCGACACGACGTCGTACACGGCGAGCGTGGGCGGGGCGCAGACGTGGTCGCGGTTCAAGGACGCGTCGACGGGCCAGCCCACGGACTCGAACAACGACGCCGTGGACTTCTACATCTCCGTGGGCCCCACCCGCGGCCAGCCCAACGACCGCACCCGGCCGATCTTCGCGGTCTCGAAGACGGTGAGTGCGGCCCGCGCGACCCCGGGCGACCTGCTCACGTACTCGATCTACTACAACAACACGGGGGACGGGGTCGCGAAGTTCGTCTGGATCAACGACACGCTTCCCGCGGGCGTCACGTACGTGAGCTCGAGCCTCCCGCCCGCCTCGATCGTCGGATCGACCGTGGGCTGGGTCCTCGGGAACGTGGCCCCGGGAGCGCACGCCTTCACCGTGACGGTCCAGGTGAACGGGAACGGGGCCGACGGCTCCCTCCAGTCGAATCGCGTCACCCTCGCGTACACGGACCAGCTGCGGCGCATGATGGCGTCCAGCCAGGCCTGGGCGAACTTCACCGTGACCCGGCCCGCGATCACGATCGTGAAGACCGTCTCTCCGGCGAGTGCGGTCGCGGGCCAGACGGTGACCTTCACGATTTACTACAACAACACGGGCTCCTCACCGGCGGGCAGCGTCTCTATCGTCGACACCCTTCCGAGCGGGTTGAACTACACAGGCAGCAGCCCCGTGCCCACGGGTGTGAGCGGCCGCACCTACTACTGGAACTTCACAAACGTGGCGCCCGGGGCGCACAGCATCACGATGACGGCGCTCGTGAGCTCGACGGCCACGGGGACGCAGCTCGTGAACTGGGCCTTCCTGAACTACACCTCGATCCGCGGTTACGCCCTCCAGGGGAGCGCGTCCTCCGTGATCGTCGCGATCCCTGAGCTGAGCGACTTCCTCTTCGTGGCCGCGGTCCCCTCCCTGATCCTCGGCCTGCGGATGCGGGCGCGCCGCAAGGCCGCCGCGGGAAACGCGGAGAGCGAGTAGGCGCGTCCCGTGCACCCGGGCTTTGGACGGGTGGGCGCCAGCCTCTCGCGAGGGCGGCGCTTTCGCCGAAAGAGAAGGAAAGGGAGTGGCTGACAGCGTTCCATGAGCCGGCGGCCGTTAGAGCGCCACGGTTCGTCGTCCACCACAAGGGTGGACGGCTAGCGTGACTAGGTCGTCGGCCCAAGCCCCGGTCAGGCCGGGGCGGGCTTCCCGCGGGCTCGCGCACCGCAGTAATACAGGGAACGTGGGCGGGCTTAACTTCCGGGTTCGGGATGGGACCGGGTGTATCCCCGCCGCTTTGGCCGTCAAACCACTGCTGATGACGCCCAGAGTAAACGCGCTATATCAGGATTTTGGTTCAGGGGTGCGGCAGGAATGCCGTGAGGAATCCGAGCATGAGGTTCCCCGCGAAGAACGCGAGGAGGAAGCCGACGGACAGGGGGACGAGGAACGGCACCTTGGGCTGAACCCAGACACGGGTCGCGCCCGCAGCCTTCAGCTTCGGGATGTCCTCGGACTCGTCCCTCCCACGGGACGGGAACAGGACGGCGACGCGTTCCCCGTCCCGGTCGACGCGTTCCATGAGCCAGACGTGCTCGGGCAGGGCGTTGATCGGAGCCTTCGTGCCAAATAGGGCCTGCGGGAACTCCAGATCGCCGCGGGTCGCGTTCACGACCAAGTAGGCGATCGGGACGGCCAGGAACAGGATCGCCGCGTTGACGAGCACGACCAGGGAAAACGGGAAGAAGACTTCCATCGCCTGCAGGACGTTCGGCTGGAGCCCGAGGATTGGGAACGGCGCGGCGTCCGGGTATTGCGGGACGAGCAGGGTCAACGCGATCATGGCCTTGGCGTCCGCGCCGCCTCGTAGGACTCCAAGCTGATAGAAGCCCTGGTACACGAGGACCATGATCGGCATGGATGCCAGGCGTGTGGTTGGAGCGAGGCCGCTAGTGCCGCCCGCGGTCGACACGACGGTCGGGAGCAGGAGCGCCGCGAGGAATCCCACCGCCGCGGCGGCCAGGATGAGGATTCGCGCGGGTCGGAGGTGAATCCGGTCCTCGTCGAGGATCGGCTTCCCGAAGAAAACCGCGTAGAACAGGATGGCCGCTGAACCCAGGAGCAGCCAGCCATCCACGACCGCGCTTGTCCACGTCAGCTCGACAGCGAGCAGCGCGAGCCCCACCGTCCCCATCGCGATCCAGAGCGGGTCCCGCACTCGGCGGGTGCGGAGGTCGAGGTTGGCGGCCACCGCCAGGAATCCTGCGCCGGCGACGAGGCGCGCGGCCGCGAACGCGTCCACGCCGGCGCATCGAGCCCTCCTTATTTCAAGGGTTCGACCTGCGTCGCGATTCGGGTCGCACGACGCGCAGCTCGGAGTACTCGGGGAGGTGCGCACATCCCGCGAATCGCCACCAAACGACTAAATACACCCTGACAAATCTCAATCCCTCGGAAGGATCGACGGCCTCGCTCCGCGGTCGGACGTCCATGATGGAACCTCGCAGGATGAAGGTCAAGGTCTGCCTCGTGGGCGAGCACGCTGTGGGCAAGACCTCCCTCATCAAGCGGTACGTGCTCAACGAGTACGACGACCGCTATATCGTGACCCTCGGCGCGAAGGTCTCCAAGAAGGAGATGCTCCTCACCCCGAAGGGCGGGGGACCGATCCAGATGGACATGACGATCTGGGACATCATGGGATCCAAAGGCTTCCGCGAGCTCCTCCGGGAAGCCTACTTCCACGGGGCCCAGGGCATCCTGGCCGTCGCGGACATCACCCGCTACGACACCCTCGAGGACCTGGACTCCTGGGTCGAGTCC